>Ga0070697_100005009_pt1 | contig 10172 bp, 6 predicted proteins | sample KBSK1501metaG_FD_65475 | JGI IMG/M metagenome (GOLD analysis project Ga0070697, IMG submission 65475) | Corn, switchgrass and miscanthus rhizosphere microbial communities from Kellogg Biological Station, Michigan, USA - KBS K1-50-1 metaG | ecosystem: Host-associated > Plants > Roots >... | reverse complement strand
AGCGATCCCACTCTATCTGCCCAACTCCTCCTGCACCTTCTCCCCCTGAACATGCCCCGGATGCTGCTTTTAATTAGCTCCAGCCGGGTGCCCCATTTCTCGCGTCCTTTGCGAGAAGTGAGCAGTAGGTTCATCCGAGGCGCTCCGGTCAATCCAACGCGAGTTGGACGTGGGCAACTCTAAGCTGACTTGACAAGGATGTGAACCCTCGGTTGTTCTGTATTCGGAACACGACACAAATAACCGAGAATCGTCACGCATCGTGAGCTTACATTCTACTTAGGTGTCTTTTTGCCAGATCTCATCCGCGGAGGTCACGCACATGCCGAGACCAGTTAGTCAAGCCGACCTAATCAGTCGCTTGCACGATTATCCAAAGGACAATTATTTGTTCATTGGGAGCGTTATTAAAGGGGTGGCAGTCGGATTTGCCGGCCTGGTCTTGCTTCAGATTGTATCGAGTCCCTTGTCCGAATGGATCAAATTGGGGCCTTGGATTGCTTCTGTAGTTGTCATCCTCGTCTCCTATATGACATGGGGCCGAGGGGTTATTCTCACAAACGCGCGCGCCAACGTTTGGGACACCGTCTTCCCGCTTTCGATGGGAATAGTAGAAATATTTCTGTTCGCGATGCTACTCGACAATAAGGACCACCCCGATGTCCAATCCCAGTTGGTAATCGACTGGCTTGCAGTCGTAGGCATTCACACTCTTTTGGCTGTAGGGCTCGTTTTGAACCGTCTTCGACTCACAGATGTAGACAAGGATTTTACTAGCAACCTTAAGTCTCTCGCGACGCAATATAGACACTGGATGTGGGGAGACGTCATCGGAGCATCTGTGGTGGCCTTGGTAGCCGTTTGCTCATGTCTGTACGAGCATTGGCGAATCTATAAACAATGCCCATCGAGTTTCTGGGTATTACAAGGCATATCAACACTGCCGAAATCGTTCTGGAAAGTGCATTCTTTAACAGCACTCGGATTTGCAGGTGTGCTTTGGGGCGTAGTCCTGAAGGCTAACAAAGAGAGGAATGCCATTGACAAATACGTTACGGAGAAAGGCCTTGCCTCTGACACTGTCGAAAACCAACAAGTTTAAGGAGCGGTTCGAACGCCGGCTGCCCCATTTCTCGCGCAATTTGCGAGAAGTGGGGATTTTCAGGTAGCGATCCTACTCTATCTGCCCAACTCTTCCAACATCTTCTCCCCCTGAACATGTCCCGGATGCTGCTTTTAATTAGCTCCAGCCGGGTGCCCCATTTCTCGCGTCCTTTGCGAGAAGTGGGGATTTTCAGGTAGCGCTGCCGCTCTACCTTCCCAACTCCCCCAGCATCTTTTCCGCCTGCACATGCCCCGGATGTTGTTTAAGAAGCCCCAGCAGCACCGCCCGCGCCTTCTCCCGTGTTCCCTCCACTGCATACACTCTCGCCAGGTTTAAGTAAGCCTGATCAAACCCCGGCGCCACTCGCATGCACTGCTCAAAACTCGCGACTGCTTCATCCCGCTTCCCAGTCCGCAAATACAATATGCCTAGATTATTTAGTGCCTCGGGATAATCCGGACGAACCTTCAATGCTCTGTGCAGATACTCATAGGCGCGCTCCGTGTCATTCACCTGCGCAAAGACCATCCCCAGGCTGTAGGTCGCCTCCGGATCATCCGGGCTAACTTCAAGCGCCCGCTGGAGCGGTACGCGGGCTTCGTCCCACTGCTTCTGCTGACGATACGCGTTCCCCAGGTTCACCAGCGCAATCACGTGTTCGGGATTCACACGCAGAGCTTCCTGAAAGTACGGGATCGCGTCCGCAGTGCGCCCTTCCCGCGTGGCCAGCAGGCCCAGATTGTTCCAGGCATTGGGCAGGGTGTCCGGATAGCTGGCCTGTAACTTAAGCGCGCGCTCAAAGTTCTCCCGCGCCTCCGCATTCTTGCCTTGCTCCAGGCACGCGCTTCCCAGTCCGTACAGCGCTTCCGCGCTGGGATCGTCTCGCAATGCCAGGCGGAACGACGCTTCCGCTTGATCAAAATAGCCGCGCTGATAAAAGACCGAACCATAGGAAAGATAGTTGCGCCGAAACTCCCAGCCTTCGCTCACGCCGTGAAAAGGCAAAGCCTTAGCCAGCCGCTCCACAGTGGTTTGCGGGATCTGCTGGAAGTCCTGCTCGACAATCTCAGGGTTCACCGGCCCCTGATACACCTTGACGATCTCCCCCTGATCATCGATCAAGAAAGAAGTTGGCAGGCTGAGATCGCTATGCCGGTCAAAAAGATAAAGGTAAATAATGTTGTAAACTCCGGCCACGTCATCCGATCCGAGAAGCACCGGAAATGAAAGACGCTGTTCGCGGACCAACGCCCGAATCTTCTCGACATTGGCAGCGTCGTCGACGTTCACCGCGAGCACTTGCAGCCCTGCCGGCGTGGAGCGGGCAGCTTGTGTGGGGCCGGCAGCCGGTGTAGGGCGGGCGACTTGTGTGGGGCGGGCGCCCTCGCCCGCCTGACGCCCAAAAGTTCCCCCGGCCCAGCGCTCATGGAGACGATTCAAGGTCTGCAAGTCCGCCTCGCAACTCGCCGACCCCGTCACCCAGAAATTCAAGAGCACCGGTCTGCTGCGAAGCGCGGAAAGAGCCAGGGTCTTTCCGTTCACATCGCTGAGCGAGAAATCCGGCGCGGATACCGGCGCCAGCAGCCAGGTTTCTACTGAAGTGAGAAGCGATTCACCCTGTTGCTCGGAACCGTTCCGCGCAGGACTCGAGGCTGAAGGGCTATGTCGGGAAGACACGGCTTCAGCCGTGCCGTTAGGAGTCGCAAAAGATAGGGGCTTTAGCCCCTGAGGTGCTGTCTTGAACGGTTCCGCGCGGAACGCCTCCGATCCCTCCTCCACCCATATTCGCTGGTTCACAGGAATGTCACGGATCTCCTGCACCAGTCCGCTGGGCCAGCGAATCGATACTCGCACCGGACCTTTCGCATCCCCTAAACCAAAAAATATTTCTTTCGTGTGCTGCGACAGAAATCCCGATCCAGCCTGTAGCGACCGCGTCTGCCGGCCCGTCTCACTCTCCACCGTCACCACCGCTCCAATCGCATCCCGATTACTCTTCCTGCCCCGCAGACGAAAAGCAATCGAAGCCGGCAGAGTCTCCATCGCGTTCTTCAAAACCCGCAACTGGGGAGCATTTCGGTTCTTCAGAAAAACTTCCAGCCGTCCATCGTGATCGAAATCGGAGAGTGCAAATGCTCGTCCGTCCTCGACAAAATCCAGACTCAGCGCGCCGGAAACGTCCGAAAACGTTCCATCCCGATTGTTCGCATAGAAAACATTTCGCTCGAACCCGCTCCAGGTGGCGTCCGAACGAATCAGTTCGTTGATGGCATTCCATCCCTGCTCATAATCGTGAGAAGGCTTGGCTTCCACCGGCGACTTCGCAACTACTTGCCGCCAAAAAAAGCTGTTCAGGTCTTCGCGCGACGGACCAGATACCATGCCATTGGCTATGTAGAGATCGGGAAAGCCATCATGATCGAAGTCCCACGCATCGCCGGACCACGACCAGCGGCCCATCGCGGCTCCCGATGGAGCAGTTATATCGTGAAACGATCCATTCCCGCCATTCCGGAACAGAGAATTGCCCCCAGCGTGTTTACGATAAAGCGCTCGCACTTTCTCCGGCGCATTCTTCTGGAAGATTTCTTGCGTCGAGATTCGCCTGCCGGCAGCAGTCCACATATCGGCCACATACAAATCCTCGGCGCCATCGTTGTCGTAATCCAGCCAGCAGACACTCATGCCCGCGCCGACGTCTTCCACTCCCGCGTGCGCCGCGACATCGGTAAATGTTCCATCGCCATTGTTACGGTAAAGATTCTTGCGGCCGAAATCATTCACCACGTATAGATCGGGCCACCCGTCGCGGTCGTAATCGTTCCACCCGCAGCAAAAACTGTAGCGTGTGTTGTTGCGAGCCAGTCCCGACTCCGCAGTCACATCGCGAAAGCTTCCGTCCCGATTGTTGCGCATCAGGAAGTTCGGCGGACCGTTCTCCGCATCGTAGTAAGGACTGGGATATTTGTATTGATCCGCGCCCTGGTAATAGATGTAGAGGCAGAAGTAGATGTCCAGCCAACCGTCGCGATCATAGTCGGCCATAGCCGCGCCGGTGAACGTCCCTTGCGGAGACTTGGCGAACTGAAACGCGTCCCGCCTCTGGCGAAACTTGCCGCCGCCCTCGTTCAGAAACAGCAGAGGCCCATTCGTCCGCACCACGATCAGGTCTTGTCGGTCGTCGTTATCAACGTCCGCAAAAAGTGCGCACGCAGTATTCTCCAGAATCCCGACCCCAGATCGTTCAGTGATGTCCTCAAACGTCCCGTTGCCTCGGTTGTGATAAAGCCGGTTGGGAAGCCCCGCAGGCTGGCAGATGTACAGATCGTCGAAGCCATCGCCGTCGAGGTCGCCGACCGAGATCCCGTTGTGACCATAGATGTCGATGCCGCACGCGCCATCCAAAATCGTGCGCCAGTAATCGGCTCCGTGGAGCAGCTGCGAAGAGTAGGAGGAATTTCCGCCGAGCGCCTGCGCCGTGATGTCGACAAAAACCGGACTAGCGGCGCGGCTCCGTGTCTCATCGAAAATCTGCCATTTGCTCAGCCGAAATTCACCCGCGGGAGATGGTTCCCACTCGAGCTCCCAGTAGCCAGCGCGTTGCTCGCGATAGAAGTCTTTTCCCGAGCCCACCAGTTCATAACGCACACGAGTCCGCAGGCGGTCGTGACCATCCAGCTCTTCAGTCGCCGTTGGCGCGGCGCCGGCGTCTCTCGAAATATCAATGCTTGTGATCTCAAACGCCGCGGTGACGATCTTCGAGAACGAACTCATCGCCGCTCGCCATTCCTCAAGGAAAGCATCCCGCCTGAGAGCAGTTTGATGAGTGAAGTTGTTTACACGAACTTCCACCGGCGGGTCAGAGCGCACAACCCTCGACTCAACTGGCCGCCAAGAAGACCCCAGGAAATCTGAGCTAAGAACTTTCTCAATCGCTCGCGTGTCCAGCGGAGATTCGCGCAGGCTCGAGCTCCACTCCGCCAGTATCGCCGCAATCTGGTCGTGATATTTTTCGGTGACAAAATCATCGAGCCCTGCGTTCACCTTGAGGAGCGTGGCATCGAGTGGTCTCCGAGTTCGATAGCGCGGATGCAGATGGAACTGAGGGTCTGATGAGAGCGCGGTTGGGGAATCGAACCCGTAGGCGGAATGAAACGCGAAGCCGCGTAGTCCGGCGGGAACGAGTGCCGCACCGGCTCCCTGGCAGCAGCGGATGAGGAAATTGCGTCGGCCAGGATTGGCTGGGCGCAAATCCACTGCATCCCGCGTCTTTCCTGCCCGACTCAGACCGATTCCCCCCGAATCTTCACCTGTGGAAGCCCGAAATCTAACATTCGTCGGGGACCGGGTCAAGGTCGGTGGACGGGGATGGTTGCTTAGCGGTAGGAAGGCAGAGTTCTAGAAAAGCGTCGTAATGTTCCACGTGGAACATTTGTACAGCTAGAATTGTCAGTACAACAGTATGCGGAATGTGACTGCAAGTTTGCAAGGCTATGGGGGTTACGGGCCAAAGCCGAAATATCGGGCATATTCGCAAATACGCCAAAGCAACCTACAATAAACGCTTCGGGGGCGCTGATATGAACCAGGTTTCAAATAGTGGATGGAATGTGTCCGGGAGGCTGTGTGTTTTTGCGCGGATTCCGCTTCCGCGGGCACTATTTTCGCCTATTCTGCGTGCTTTTTTCGCCATAATTCTCACGATTCCCCTGCAGGCGCAGCAAATATCGCTGCAAATGCTGGTTACGCCTTCTACAATCATCTTGAAAGACGGACATCCGGTCACATTCGCGGTTCATGGTTTCATCGAGTTCAAATCGCTGGCCGAGTTGTTTCCCTACATCCAGTCGCAAACCCGGCGCTGGCAACTGAAAGACGCCGATGCCCGCGCACTTGCGAACGATCTGCTACGGCGGGGCATTGAGAGTCGTGTGGTGTCGATGACCGACGAGCGCCCGCTCGAAACCCTGCTCACTCACACCAGCGAGGAACTCCGGCAAGCGATTGCGCAGTTGAAGGAGCCGGCTCCGCCGGGTTATTTCGACGCCTTTCTGACAGTGCAGAACAAGTGGAAGCATTCCCTGAACTGCTGGAGCGCTTCGCCGTCCATTCCGGGAAGAGTGCTATCGAACTGGTATCCGATTGAGGAAGGCATCCAACTCTACGGCGCAACCTACGATTCAACCGAACATTTCTGGCAAGCGGTGAAGTACCACCCTGACGTGACTGTGGCCGACTTGAAGGTGTTGTTGGGGACGGTGGAGCAGAGGGATTGGAGCGCATGGCTCAGACGACTTGATGACGATCCCAAGCTGTATCTGGCGAACGCATATGCCGTGGAATTTCTCCGCCACAACCTGGCGGCGGAGCGGCTTAGCTGGTTTCGCGCCGAATTGGGACGCCACGACCTGCGGGAGAGTGATCATGCCCGACAGGTTCAGCAGCGCACAGCTCCCGCCCTTTCGCAAGAAACGCGAAGGAATGGGGCACCCGGCAATCCATTTCGCTTCAGCGCCTATGAAGAAAAAGTTTTGTGGGGCGATCTGGCGGACCTGTTCCATCTGATCTACACCTTCTCTACGGCCGACGATCCGATGCGGAAGACTTTGGCAGAACATCACTTTGACGCCATTTACCTGGGCGAGCGGAAGATAGGATTCATCAGTCAAGACTTCCGCTCACTGATGCTCGAAATCTGGCAGGTGAAATATCTTCAGATGGCTCGTTTTGGTGAGGTGATTCGTTCCATTCCTATGGAGATCCGGTTGGAACACTTCCTGAATGACGGCGACTCGCCCGACATTCCGATTCCGGTTTATGTTGGGTATTTGAACCGGATTCGGGAGATGGCACGAGAGCAGAGGTAATCACTCCGCGTTCTCAGTGGTGGAAGAATCAAGAACCATAAACCACAGAGGGCACAGAGAACACAGAGATCCCCCTTCGGCTTCGCTCATGGAAAACGCAAGGTCCCCTTCGGCTTCGCTCAGGGCAGGCTCTCGACTCGCGAAAATCACTCGCTCGGGATGACAGCCGACAACAGCAGGTCCTTCGCTGCGCTCAGGATGACAAACACGGAACTTTGCACTTCGTTAGCAATGGACAGAACATCCCCACTTCTCGCAAAGGACGCGAGAAATGGGGCACCCAACGCAGGAATGGGACACCCGGCTATAATTTTCACGAGAATTCCGGGTGCGCGTCTGCATGAAATTTCGGTCAAGGGCGGCGATAGTTTTATTAGTTCTTGACCTGCTTGCATTTCTCCCGCAGAGCAAGGCCGCATTTCAGCACAGCTCCCACCCTTTCGCAAAAAACGCGAAAGGATGGGCCACCCATCTGGCTGAGTTTCAGCGCAGCTCCCACCCTTTCGCACAAAACGCGACGAGGATGGCGCACCCCGAGTCGTTCACGTTTCAGCAAGCGCCTGCCGCGAATCCGGCTGGCAATAACGATCTTAATGACACTCCGGAAGCGCACCTGGGCAAGGGTTACGAGGCCTTGAAGCAGGATCGGTACGAGGCTGCTGCCACGGAATTTCGTGCTGCGCTGGCGCTCGATCCCAAGCTGGTTTTACGAGCACAGTTTCCGCTGGCGGTGGCGCTGTTCGAACTCCATCAATCCGACCAAGCGCGCCGGGAGTTTGAAGCGGTTCGCCGGGAGATTGGAGATCATCCGAATATTTCTTATTACCTGGGACGGCTGGATCTGGACAGCCACAACTTCGAGGCTGCAATCGCGAATTTGAAGCAGGCCGCCGTCGAGCCGCCGTTTCCCGACACCGCTTACTATCTGGGATTCGCCTACTTCAAGCAGGGCGAGTTGCCGTCCGCGGAAAAGTGGCTGAAGCAGGCTGCGGAGACCAATCCCCGCGACTCTCGCGTTCCTTACCAATTGGGCCAGGTGTATCGCAAGCAAGGGAGGGAGAAGGAAGCGAAGAAGGCATTCGCGCTCTCGGAGGAGTTGCATCAGCGGGACGACAATGAGGGCAGGCGGAAAGTGGAATGCGCGCAAAAACTGGAGCACGGTCCGAGCGACGAAGCGCATGCGGTGTGCGAGCAATTATATGATCCCAACAACCCGGAAAAACTCACGGCGCTGGGGACGATCTACGGACAGCACGGAGACCTGGAAGCGGCGTTGAAATGCTTTCGCCGGGCGGCGGAGCTGTCGCCGCAATCTCCGCAGATGCAGTACAACCTGGCGCTGACCTACTATCAGTTGAACCGGTTTGAGGAGGCGCGCGCGGCGCTCAGCGAGGCCGTCACACACTGGCCCGATCTGTTTCCGTTGAACGCGCTCTATGGGGCTGTGCTGGTAAAGCTGGGGCAGGATATTCCGGCCTATGAGGCGCTGCGTCGGGCAAACCAGCTTAACCCGCAGGATCCCGCAACCTCAGACTTGTTGTACCGCCTGACGCTTGGGTTGGGACGCAACCGCCAAGCTGCCCAGCAGTATTCCGAAGCGCTCGAATATCTGGAAGTGGCGGCGAAGGTGCGGCCGCAGGAGTCGGAACCGCACCGGTACATGGCGGAAATCTATGCCGTCACCGGACGTGAGACCCAAGCGAAATCCGAACAAGAGCAAGCCGACCGCCTGGGGAAGAGCGCCGCACCGCAGTAAAGGGCGGTCAAGCCGAGCCGAACTATTTTATGTACGGCTGTGGTCTCCTCGGTGTAGGATACCTCTCCAACCTCTCCCTAGCCGATCCGAGCTATGCGTCATGTAGTTACATTCCCGGAGCATGGGCCGATAATCGTGGCTTACGGTTGTAGCCAGTGCCACTGGATATACAGGCCAATAATTGACGGTCTTCCTGTAACCAGTGAACTGGGACAGGCTGTGGGATGTTGGGAAGCACAGGTTGCCTTCGAGGCGCACGATTGCGCGGACTCCAAACTCTCCTATCCCGACTCGCCGGACTCTCCGTACAAGAAATCCGCGTAACGTTTTCAGCCAGCACTGGCCTGCGAAACTCCCTGGGGAGGTGGCGGAGTGTAGTAAAACTGTACTAGCCGGAGAGGTGGCCGAGTGGTTGATGGCACCGGTCTTGAAAACCGGCATACCCGGAAGGGTATCGGGGGTTCGAATCCCTCCCTCTCCGCCAGCCAGTCTGGACTGCAGAGAAATCCCTCCGATATTTCTCTGAAGATCGCCCAAATACCCGCAATTCCGCGATTTTCGCGCCCAAAGCGGACCAGAGAAATCGGCCTGCTAGACGCAGCGGGATGACTTTGAACGCTTTTTCTCTGCACAGCAGAAACTCAGTCCGGTTTCGATCAGGAAGAGGGGCGAACGAATGCGACCACAAACCGATTAGTTGGCGAAACCGGCTTGACTTTGGGGGAGAACTAGCCCGAATTTTTTCTCAGGGGTTGAAGCTGTCCCGCTTCGGTGGTGGAGGGGAAATTACAAAATTCGTCTGTGGCTTCATGGCCTGCGATCCACGATTGAGCCAAGTTTTTCTTAGCGGCCTGCCGCCGGTGTTCAAAGTCAGCATTCGTAATGATGCTTCGGGCAGATGGCTGGAGAACTCGATCCGCTTTTCTGTGAACGAGGCCGACCCTTCTCGCTCCGGCGGAGAAGCAGTCTTAGCCAAGCTGTCGGAGGTTTTGTTTATTGAAACACTGCGGGCCTACATTGCGCACCTTCCAGCCGAGCAAACCGGTTGGTTGGCTGGCGCCCGCGATTCGGAGGTCGGAAAGACGCTGGCGCTAATGCACCGGAATCCTGCGCAGCCGTGGACCATTGCTTCCCTGGCAAGAGAAGCTGGAGTGTCACGCTCGGTGCTGGCAGAGCGCTTCCGCCATTACCTCAACGAGCCTCCAATGGCGTACCTCACGCGCTGGCGACTTCAGTTGGGAGCGCAGATGCTTGCTTCGACCAGTTATTCGGTGGCACAGATCGCATCCGAAGTGGGATACGAATCGGAACCTGCTTTCAACCGCGCATTCAAACGCGAGTTCACAGTTCCTCCCGCGCGTTTCCGCACCCAATCGAGGTCGACTCATGCGAAGCTTCCTCGGCAAGTTTAAATTGGCGAACAAAAGGAGAATGTGCTATCCTC
>Ga0070697_100005008_pt1 | contig 10173 bp, 6 predicted proteins | sample KBSK1501metaG_FD_65475 | JGI IMG/M metagenome (GOLD analysis project Ga0070697, IMG submission 65475) | Corn, switchgrass and miscanthus rhizosphere microbial communities from Kellogg Biological Station, Michigan, USA - KBS K1-50-1 metaG | ecosystem: Host-associated > Plants > Roots >... | reverse complement strand
AGCGGCGCGTCGTCGAGGAAGGCGTACGGCTTGGCGTTCAGCACCTCGTGCGCGAGGGGCGACGGCTCGGGCGTATCCCGTGCCACGAGCGTGAAGCGTCCGGCGTCCATCTCCTCGAGCACGCGCTTGAGGCCCGGGAAGTCCATCGCCTCGAGCAGGCAATCCGCGATCGTCTGGTTGACGAGCGGGTGATCGGGGATCTCCCGGTCGCCCACGAGGTTCTCGGGGCAGGCGAGCTGGTCGGGGAACACCGCCGCGATCAGGTCCTCGGCGTCCATGCGTTGCAGCGGCGTCGGGACCTTGCGGCCGCCCCGCTGGCGCAGCACCGCGAGGGCGCGGGTCGCGTTCCAGCGCCACCGGCTACCGAACATCGGCGCGTCGAGCATCGCCTGGACGAGCAGGTGCTCCACCGTCTGCGGCTTCAGGTACTGGAACACGTCCGCCAGCGCGAAGCTGTGCTGGGGGCCGAGCGAGAGGACGATCGCGTCTTCGGTGGCCGCCGCCTGGAGCTCGAAGTTGAAGCTGCGGCAGAAGCGCTTCCGCAGCGCCAGACCCCAGGCGCGGTTCACCCGGCTCCCGAAGGGCGCGTGCAGCACGAGCTGCATGCCGCCCGCCTCGTCGAAGAACCGCTCCAGCACGAGGGTCTGCTGCGTCGGGGTGACGCCCAGGATCCGCTTCGAGGCGGCGAGATACTCGACGATCTGCCGCGCCGCGGGCTCGGCTATGCCCGTCGTCTCGCACAGCCAGCCGATCGCCGCGGCGGGATCGCCCAACCGCGCGTCCACCTCCTGCCGCAGCTGCGAGACCTCCTGCGACAGCTCGGCGGTACGCGCCGGCGCCTCGCCCACCCAGAACGGGATCGACGGCGGCAGCCCCTGCGCGTCCTCCACGCGGACCTGACCGGACTCGACGCGCGTGATGCGGTAGGACGCGTTGCCGAGTTGGAAGATGTCGCCCGGCATGCTCTCGATCGCGAAGTCCTCGTTGAGGGTCCCGACGAAGGTCTCGGTCGGCTCGAGCACCACGCGGTAGTCGCCGAGGTCCGGGATCGCGCCCCCCGACGTGAGCGCGGCGAGCCGGGCCCCGCGGCGGCCGCGCAGCCGGCGGTTCACGCCGTCGTAGTGCACGTAGGCGCCGCGCCGCCCGCGCCGCGTTGTGAACCCCTCGGCGAGCATGTGCACGACCGCATCGAAGTCCTGGCGCGACAGGCCGCGGTACGGATAGGCGCCACGCACCACGTCGTACAGGCGGTCCTCGTCCCACTCCTCGCACGCCGCCATCGCGACGATCTGCTGCGCCAGGATGTCGAGCGGCCGCTCGGGGATGATGAGCCGGTCGAGCCGGCCACCGCGCGTTGCGCGCAGCAGCGCCGCGCACTCGATCAGCTCGCCGCGCGACAGCGGAAACACGCGGCCCTTGGGGATCGCCTCGAGGTGGTGTCCCGAGCGCCCCACGCGCTGCAGCAGCGTGGCGATCGAGCGAGTCGAGCCGATCTGACACACGAGGTCCACGGTGCCGATGTCGATGCCGAGCTCGAGCGACGCCGTCGCCACGAGCGCCTTGAGCTTTCCCTCCTTGAGCCGCTGCTCCGCGTCGAGCCGCTTTTCCTTCGACAGGCTGCCGTGGTGCGACGTGACGTGCTCGGCGCCGACCCGCTCGGACAGGTGCAGCGTGAGCCGCTCGGCCAGTCGCCGGGTGTTGACGAACACGAGCGTCGTGCGGTGCTCGCCGATCAGCTGCGCCAGGCGGTCGTACAGCTCCTCCCACACTTCCGCTGCCATCACGGCCTCGAGCGGCGACGAGGGGATCTCGAGCGCGAGGTCAAGGCGCCGCGCGTGGCCCGCGTCGATGATCTCGCACGGCGCTGGGTCGGGCGTGGGGCGTGGTCTGTTCCCGATCAGGAAAGCCGCCACTGCGGTGATCGGGTTCTGGGTCGCGGAGAGACCGATGCGCTGCAGCCGGCGCCCGGTGAGGTGGTCGAGGCGCTCGAGCGAGAGGGCGAGGTGGCTCCCCCGCTTGTCGCGCGCCACGGCGTGGATCTCGTCCACGATCACGGTCCTCGCCGTCCGCAGCATCTCGCGCGAGCGCTCCGCCGTGAGCAGGAGGTACAGGCTCTCGGGGGTCGTGACGAGAATGTGCGGGGGGCGCTTCACCATCGCCTGCCGCTCGGCGCCCGGCGTGTCGCCCGTCCGCACCAGCGTGCGGATCGCGACGTCGGGGAGACTCAGCTGCTCCAGCGTGCGGCGGATTTCGACGAGCGGCTCGGCCAGGTTCTTCTGAACGTCGTTCGACAGCGCCTTGAGGGGCGACACGTAGACTACCTGCGTCTCGTCCGGCAGGGGGCCGTCCAGCCCCTGGCGCACCAACGAGTCGATCGCGGCGAGGAACGCCGCGAACGTCTTCCCCGAGCCGGTCGGCGCCGCGATCAGGGCATCGCGGCCCGCCTGAATCACCGGCCAGGCGTGCCGCTGGGGCTCGGTGGGCGCGGTGAAACGCGCTCCGAACCAGCGCGCCACGGCCGGGTGGAAACCGGAGAGAAGCATTAGCTGGGGAATATGGCGAAGAAAACCCGAACGTCGCTAGGGATGGCCCCGCTCGATATTTGACCCTCAGGTGATCGCGCCAACCAGTCTCTCATGGTGGACCCCGGGGCATCGCCCCGGGGTCAGCCGAGGGCAGGGTGGCTCATCGAGCGTTCGGGCTGTACGTGCATATCACATGGCACACGCGGTTACGACAGCGGCTGATCCGGCGCGCTGACGCCGACGTTGTGCGAGCTGCGGTTCACGAAGCAGCCGCCCGATGGCAAGTACACGTCCATGAATTGGCGATTCTTTCGGACCACGTGCATGTCGTTGCGAGCGTGCGACCCGAGGGAGTGCTGGTACCGTTCATCCGACACGCGAAATCCGAGTCTGGCCGCCGCATCAACAACGCACGACGTGCGGTATTCCAGTGGGCCCGCGGCTACTTCGTCGAGTCGCTGTCTCGAAACCACGTACGGGCCGCGTGCTCGTACGTGGCCCGACAACACGCGACGCATCCTGACCGCGTGCCGGTATAGGCGCGGCTGACCCCGGGCCGACGGCCCGGGGTTCCCCCTCCGAGGCTCAGGAGAGCGCTACCCCCAGCTCGAGCCCGCGCGTCGCCGCGATGCGCTCGATCGTCTCGCCGATCTTGTTGTTGGGCGTCGAGGCGCCGGCGGTCACGCCGACCCTGAGCGGCCCCTGCGGCAGCCACGCCTCGCGCCGCTGCTCGACCTTCGCCCCCACGGGCCGGAAACGAATGGTCCCGGCCGCGGCATCGATGCAGCTCGCGTCCTCGATGTGGAAGGTGGTGACTTTCTCCTGGCAGATGGCGGCGAGGTGCGTCGTGTTGCTCGAGTTGTAGCCGCCGATCACCACCATCAGGTCGAGCGCGCCTCCGATGAGCTTGAGCACCGCGTCCTGCCGCTCCTGCGTGGCCGAGCAGATTGTGTCGAAGTTACGGAAGTGCTCGGGCAGCGCGGCCTCGCCGTAGCGCTTGGCCATGCTCTTGCGTAGCTCGGCGGCGATCGCGAGCGATTCACCCGACAGCATGGTGGTCTGATTTGCGACGCCCACGCGCACGAGATCACGCTCCGGGTCGAATCCTGGCGACATCTTCTCCCTAAAGAGCCGCAGCAACCGCTCCCCGCGACCGTCAGGGAGTCCTTTAGGGCTCCCCGCTCCCTCGATGTAGTTGCAGACCTCCCGCGCCTCGGCCATGTCCCGGACCACCAGGTACTTCCCGCCCGGATACTTGGTCACCTGGCTCGAGGTCGCCTTGGTTTCCTCGTGGTAGGACTTGCCGTGGATGACGGCCGTGAAGCCGTCCCGCGCGTAGGAGTCGACACGCTTCCAGACGTTCAGCACCGAGCCGCAGGTGGTGTCCACGAGCACGCAGCCGATGGTGCGCAGCCGCTCGAAGTCCTGCACCGTGACTCCGAACGCGGGGAGGATCACCACGTCCTCCGGGGTCAGGGCCCCGAAGTCGAACTGCCCCTCGGGCTCGCGCAGCAGAATCTGCACGCCCATGCTGGTGAGCTTGGAGTTCACGTGGGGGTTGTGGATGATCTCGCCGACGAGGAAGACGCGCTTCGCCGGGAACTTGGTGCGGGTCTCGTAAGCGTACTCGACCGCGCGGTCGACCCCGTAGCAGAAGCCGAATTCCCCGGCGAGCTTGAACGTCAGGTCGCCCACCACGAGCTCATACCCCGCGCCGCGAATGGCATCGACCACGCGGCTGTGGTAGTCGGCGGCGAGCGCGCCCTCGATCGCGCCCTTCAGCCCGAAGCCCTTGCGGAAGTAGGTCTGCTCCACGGCCCTCAATCTAACGGCGTGGTTCCCCCGGCGCGCACGGCGTCCATCACGCGCTGGATCCTCCAGCCGTCCTCGAACGTCGCGGGCGGCACGGTGGGAGCGGCGCCGGCGAGGACGCGGACGAGATCGCGGACCAGCCGCACGAACGAGCGTGCCCACATCGTGTTGGGCGTGAGTTTCTCCCACAGGTCGTCCGGGACGCTCACGTCCTCGAGCGGCCCGTCGGGCTTCATCATCTCGAGCTTCGACTCCCCCGTGAGGACGCAGGTCCCGTCGCTGCCGGTCACCTGGGCGAAATGCCCCGGCCCGTGGTGGGCCACGGTCGTGAGCAGTATCGTCGCCACCGCGCCGCCGGTCATTCGCATCGTGAAGCTCGCGAACTCCTCCGCCGTCGCCCGGTGCGCGACCCCGCGCTCGTCCCGCCGCTCCTTGACGAAGGTGGCCGCGCCGCCCGCGACCTGCGACGGCTCGCTCCCCGTCCAGTAGCGGACGAGGTCGATGTAGTGGGAGCCGACCGCTCCCAGGATGCCGCCGCCGCGCGCCCCGTCGAACCACCAGGTCCAGGGCGCCGCGTAGGTCTGCGGCCGGCCGTCGCCGCGCAGGTAGGGCTTGAGGACGAGCTCGAGGTGGCGCACCTCGCCGATCGCCCCGCCGGCGATCAGCTCGCGCACCTTGCGGCGGTTGGGCTCGTGGCGCAATTCGTGATCGATCCAGGCGATCTGGCGCGGATGGCGCCGGGCGCAGTCGAGCATCTGCTGCGCCGCGGCGGCGTTGAGCGCCGTCGGCTTCTCGCACAGCACATGCTTCCCGGCCTCCAGCGCCGCGATGGCGTAGCGGGCGTGCGTGTCCGGCGTCGACGAGACCAGGACGAGATCGACCTCGCCGGACCGCGCCAGCTCCGCGCCGTCGCTGAACACATGCGGGATCCCGTGCTCCCGCGCCGTCGCTTCGGCGTTCGCGCGGCGGCCGCTCGCCACGGCCGTCACGCTGACCTCCGGCACGAGCCGCAGCCCGGGGAGCTGCACCCGGCGCGCGAACCCGGTCCCGATCACGCCCACACGCACCGTCATGGGATCGGGCGGCAGGGAACCGTGTCGCCGCCGATCGCCAGCACCTCGAAGTCGGCCTCGACCGTGGCGCGGCGGGCGCCGCCGACCTCCGGACCCGAGCCGCGGGCCCGCGCCGTCAGGCGGTCTCGGGCGCGCGACACCGTCACCACGCCGCTGTCGAGCGCGGTCCCGTGCGTCAGGGCGCCGGTCATGAACCGCACGCCGACCACGGCGCCGCGCGACGCCGCCGTGTCGCCGCGCACCAGCACCGGATAGTCACCGCTCGCGAGCGAGTCTCCGTATCGCAGCCACAGCAGCACGCCGTTGCCTCCCGAAGACCCGTGCGCGACCAGCGCGCCGGGGCGCCCACACGGGCGCGCCGTGGCCGGCGCGGCGAACCGCACGGTGTCCTGCGGCGGGAACTCGACCCGAGCCCGCAGCGTTCCCCCCCGCTCCGCCGCTCCCGCGCAGGCGGCGAGGGCGAGCGCGGCGAGCGGGAGGCGGGTCAAGGCAGCGTGACGCCGAGTGCGGCGCGGGCCGCCTCGGGCGAGAGCGTGTGACGCGCCAACGCCTGCAGCAGCTCTCCCGGCAGTGGCCGCGGCTTGAGGTCGTGGCGGCCGACGCACACGAGCACCATCCACCCGGCCGCGCCGAGCGACGGTGAGCCGTGCCGCAGCACGTCGAAGTTCAGCGTCATCGAACTCGTGCCGACCCGCCCGACGTAAGCCGCCACGCGCAGCCGGTCGTCCAGCCGCGCGGGCCAGTAGAACTCGTTGTGGACCACCTTGCGAGGAAGAAAGATCCCGTAGCGGTCGAAGAAATCGGAATAGGCCAGCCCGCAGGCCCGAAACAGCTCCGTCTCGGCGATCTCGAAGAAGCGGACGTAGGACCCATAGAAGATGATGCCGGCGGCGTCCACGTCGGACCACCGCACATATTCCTCGATGACGAATGGCGTGGCCGGCATGATCTCCCCGACGGCGCGACGGAGCGGGGAAGCTAGAGCGGGGGGGAGGGTGACGCCAGCAGAGCGCGCCGCCTCAGACGCGCGCGGGGGAGCTCCCGCCTCGACGGCCGTTGGGCTGCAGGCCGTAGGCCTTGAGACGCCGCCACAGGGTGGTGCGGCTGATGCCGAGGCGCCGGGCGGTCTCGGCGAGCCGGCCGCTCGTGCCGTCGAGCATCTCGACGATCGCCTGGCGTTCCCGCTCGGCCAGCGTTGCGGCCCGCTCGGTGCTCGCGTGCGCCAGCACGCCGAACTCGGTCGCCCCCGAACGGAGCGGCACGATCCGCGCACCCAACGACGCCAAGCGCGGCCGCAGCGCGTCGAGCCGCCGCCCCGCGAAGTCCCCGGCGTCCTGCAACGCCGCGCGGGCGTGCCCGTTGGCGTAGAGAAAGCGCCCTTGCGGGTCGAACACCACCAACGCTTGAGTCAGGGAATCGAGAATCGCCCGCGCGAGGGGCGACAACGCCGCGGCCGATGCACTCGTGTCTTTGGCTGTCATGGTCCGTCCCAGATACCAGCAGAGTCCCGCGAAGGTTTCATTCGGCGTCGTGAGGGTTTCAATCGGCGTCGTCAGGTAAGAGACCCCCGCCGACCGGGAAGGTCACACTGCGCCGGCTGAGGGGTCAGCGACGCCGGAAGCGGCGGCCGGACCGCCGCAGGCGGGCCCGCTCTTCCCGAGGCAGCCCCGAGAGCAAGCGGTGGAGCTCCTCCACGCTGTCGCCCCGCAGGGCCTCGCGCTTCCCGCGCACCACTGTGAAACGCAGGGGCCGATCGAACCGGGGAAGATCGCGAGCCTGCAGGCGTCGAGCCTGCCCTTCCTTGAGGCGCAGCCGAGCCACTCCCCGGCCCTGTTCCACCTCGTAGTCCAGCGGCACGCGGTCTCCATACAAGTGCAAGGAGGAGGGGAGCGCCTCGAGCGCGGCGCGCACGTCGGCCGGGATCGTGGCGTCGACGTCGAGGGTGAGGCGCGCATCCAGGAACTCTTGCCACGACCGGACGTGGGCGAGCTGGGCATCCAGCGCGGCGGCCAGACGCTCCGTCGCGGCGGCGGCGATCTGCCCGCCCGAGCGCCGCCAGTAGAAGCCGAACCGCTCGAGCGCGCGGCGCACGCGCGCCTGGTTGGGATGCGCGGTATCGCCGGCGAGCAACGCGTCCCGCAACGCGGCGCGCGCCGCCTCCGCGAGCTCGGAGGGAAACGGCTCCGGCAGCGGCTCGACCTCGCGCTCCAGCAGGAACCCGAAGTACTCCACCGTGCGGACCCGCACGAGGCCCTCGTGGCGGCGCCGGCGGTCGAACGCGACCGACGTCGCGCCGCGGCGCGCGTACCGCCGCACGAGGCGCTCCGGCAGCTGGGTCCCCTCGATCGCCGCCCGCGGCGTCCCAAAGCGGTCGGCGAAGTAGCGCAGCGTCCCCGCGACGGCGCCCCAGCTGCCGCACACGGAACCCCGGCTCACCCGCGCTTCGCGCCCGTCGGCCGTCTCCTCGTCGATCACGAGGTCGAACGGCATGATCCGCGCCACGAGATCGGCGAACGCCGCGAGCGTCTGCTGGCTCGCGTGGGCGAGCCGCTCCGGGAGCGGCAGCTCCAGCTGCCGGTACACCGACGCGGTGCCGAGCGCGACGTCCTCGATCGCCTTGACGAGGACGCCGCGCCCCTCCGCCCACTCGTCGATCCCCTCGTCGAACAGATGACGGGGCAGGCCGTACACCTCGCCCAGGTAGCCGTGCTTGTTGACCGCTTCGGCGTACACGTTGTACGCCGTGAGATGGTCGCTCCCTGACACGATGAGCCCGCGCAAGTCCCGCTCTTCCCGCGTCATGCGGTGGAGCGACTCGATGTTCGCAGCGACGGCGACCACGGGCACGAGATTCCCGTCGGCATGGACCAGGAGCTCGCCCCAAGGACGTTCCACCGGCATCGCCTCCACTTCGCGTCCGTAGCGCGTGAGTCGGCCCTTCTCGATCAGGCCCCGCGCCGTCAGGAGCTCGAGCGCCTCGCCGTAGGCCCGCCGGTCGAGCGGAACGGGGAGGTCGAGCTCGCGCGCGTCGACGCCCAGCGCCGCGCAGGTGATGGCCACGCGCTCGGCGTCGCCCGCGAGCTGGAACTCGGGCGGCGTGGGGCGCAGCTCGTCGAACGCGAGGTCGCGATCGCTCAGGATGTAGACCTGGCCCGCCTCCACGCGTCCGTGTACGCGACCCGCCATCTGGAGGATCTCGTTCGCACCCAGGTAGAGGCGCGTCAGCACGTTGCGCCCCCGCTCCACCACGTTGGCGAAGCGCGCGTCGTAGATGACCACGGTGTCGAGCCCGCGGATGTTGAGCGCCGACTGACCCGCGGCGGTCATCGCGAGCAGGAAGGGACGACGCACTTCGCCGTCCAGGAAGGGACGGATCACGCGGATCGGCTCGCCCCCGTGGTAGAACGCCGTGGCGAGCGCCTGCCAGCGATCGCCTAGCTCGCCGGCGATCTGCTCCACCTCGGCCCGCGTGGGGACGAACACCGCCACGCCACGCCGCTCGCGGATCGCGCGCCGGATGAACCGGTCGTCCAGGAACTCGAGGGGCTGTTGCGGCAACACCTGCACGGTCGCCGCGCGGGCGGGGTCGAACGCGCGGGTCTCGAGCACTTCGGCGGAATCGAGATAACGCGCGTAGAACGTCGGGTCGACTGTCGCGGACAGCCAGATGAAGCGACAGCCGGCGCGCTTGCCCAGAGCGAGGCACAACTCCATCTCGGCGGAGGTTTGGTGGATCTCGTCCACGACCAGGGTGTCGCGCGCCGTGATGAGGCCGTCCTCGAACCAGCGTCGGGCGATCCCCGTCGTGACGATCACGACGTTCCACGTCGGCGTCTCCGGCGTCGCTTCGCGCTCGCGATTCACGACGCCCACCCTTAGCGGCGCCCGCACGATGGTTTCCGCGATGGGACGGATCGCGAGCGTCTTGCCGGTGCCCGTCCCCGCCACCACCCCGAAGCCGCGCCCCGAGGCCGCGAGGCGCCGGATGTCCTCCCCATGCTCGCGCTCGAGCAGCGTGTCGATGGAGAGCCCCATGGCGAGTTCGATGGTCTCGCACGCCGCCCGCGTCGGCGCGATCACGATGACGCGCCCGGTGGCGGGCTCCGCCGCGAGGAACGCCTGGGGATCAGGAGGAAGAAAGTGATCTCGGGCGAGGTGCACGATCAGTCGCCCAGGCTGATCCCCAGGTCCCGTGCCGTGGCGATCGTGTCGGAGTCGAGCGGCACCCGCCGCGGCGTCGCGAGCGCCTCTTCGATCGGGACGGCGGTGATGATGGGAGGCCGCAGGGCCACCATGGAGCCGAACTTGCCCTCGGCGATGAATCGCACCGCCGCGGCGCCGAACCGCAGGCCCAACAGGCGATCGAAGGTCGTGGGGCTGCCCCCGCGCTGCAGGTGGCCGAGCACCAGGGCGCGGGTCTCCTTGCCGGTCATCTCCGCGATCGAGTGCGCCACCTTGTCACCGATCCCGCCGAGGCGCTGGTGCTCCGGATCGATGAGCGACACCGACCCGCCCTTGGGCGCCGCCCCCTCCGCCACGACGACGATGCTGAAATGGCGGCCCTCCTCCTCACGCCGGCGGATCTTGTCGCACACCTTCGCGATGTCGAACGGGATCTCGGGGATGAGGATGACGTCGGCCGAGCCCGCGATTCCCGAGTGCAGCGCGATCCATCCGGCGAAGCGCCCCATCACCTCGACCACCATCACGCGCTCGTGGCTCTCGGCGGTCGAGTGGAGCTTGTCGATCGCCTCGGTGGCCGT
>Ga0070697_100005005_pt1 | contig 10177 bp, 8 predicted proteins | sample KBSK1501metaG_FD_65475 | JGI IMG/M metagenome (GOLD analysis project Ga0070697, IMG submission 65475) | Corn, switchgrass and miscanthus rhizosphere microbial communities from Kellogg Biological Station, Michigan, USA - KBS K1-50-1 metaG | ecosystem: Host-associated > Plants > Roots >... | reverse complement strand
GGGTGTGGAGGTCGGGCAAGACCTCTGTTCGCCGACTTGGAGCGAAATTCGCTCATTGCCGGAGCCTGGCTGAACCATTCGGGGAACGTGCTTGGAATCATTTGGAAGGTGCCGGACGATGCTCGCTCGGGCGTCGACGCAGTCCAGTCGATTTTCAGGAAGAGCAGTCTTGAGGTGTTGCTCCTGCGGGGTAGCGGGTACGAAAGAGCGCTGAAAGATTTCTCCTCGGGGTCGAAGTGGTATCGGGGCACAGAATTGGCTCGCTTGAGTGAAGAAGAGGCAGAGGCCATCGCTTCTCGGCTCATCCACAGGGTCGAAAAGCGCGTCGCCATACAGCCAGAGAAAGCGGCAAAGCTCCGCAAAGAGGTGGCCGATGTTTTCAAAAGGCATTTTGCCGCACCGGCTTCTGGCGGTGGAAAGACTCTTAGAAAACAAGAGCTCTTAGACGTCGCGCGGAAGACTTTGAATGCTCAGCAGGCCGTTGAATTCGAAAAAGCCTTGGCCCAGGGAACTCGGCCGCTTTCAGATGACGCGGGTTAAGCCGCCTTGCGTCCTTCAGGACGAGCGGCCCAGGACATTCTGCAGAGGCTGAAGGTGAAGGAAACGCGCCTGACGAGTCTTTGTAGGAGGCACAGTTTCGCGGCGGTCAAAGTAGTTTTGGAGGAGGTTCTCGATGGGTTCTGAGAAGAAGTTTGACCTTGTCATCCTTGGCTCTGGGTCCACGGCCTTTGCGGCCGCGTTGCGAGCGCAGGAGTTGGGCAAGACGGCCCTGATGACCGAGGAGCGAACTCTCGGCGGCACCTGCGTCAATCGCGGATGCCTGCCCTCCAAGAATCTGATCGAGGCGGCCAAGCTCATGTACGACGCGCAGAACCCGCGTTACCCGGGACTGAGAGCGTCTCGGCTTGGCCTGGACTTCAAGGAGCTCAGCGCGCAAAAGCGCGAAGTCGTCGAGAGCTACAGGGGGAAGAAGTACCAAAGCCTCCTCGGCGGCAAGTTCGACATTGAAAAGGGCCATGCGGAATTCGTGGACCCCCATACCCTTGCGGTTGGCGACAGGCGGGTGAGGGGTGACGCAGTGCTGATCGCGACGGGCTCTCGTCCGGTGCTGCCGCGCATCGAGGGCCTGAGTGATGTCCCGTTCCTCACGAGTGACCTGCTCAGCAGCGGCGAGCCGATGGAGCTGACCGAGTGCCCGCACTCGCTGCTCGTGGTGGGCGGCGGCTACATCGCGCTCGAGCTCGGGCAGATGTTCCGGCGTTTTGGTGCCGAGGTCACCCTGCTTGAGCGAAGCGACCAGCTCTTTGCCCAAGGGTACGAGCCCGAGGTCGGCCCCACCGTCCGCAAGTTTCTCGAGGAAGAAGGCATCCGCGTCGAGACGCGAGCCCTGGTACGGGCAGTCCGCCGCGACGGAGCCTTGGCGGTCGCAACGGCGGACGTGCAGGGGAAGATGAAGGAGTTCCGTGCAGAGCAGTTGCTGATTGCAACGGGGAGAAGGCCCAATACAGACAACATCGCCATTGAGCGCTCTGGGATGAAGCTCGGAAAGGACGGGCAGGTGCTCGTCGACGAGCACCTGCGGACTCAGGTGCCTCACATCTTTGCCGCCGGAGACGTCGTCGGACGAGAGGTAGCCAGCCAGATGGCCACGCCGGTCGGAAGTCAGGACGGGGGCATCGCCGCGTACAATGCGCTCTCCGGCGGCAAGCCCCGGACGGTGAACTACCGGGTTATCCCTCGCGTCGTTTTCACCGACCCGCCGATCGCCGTGGTCGGCATGAGCGAAACCGAGGCGGTGGCGGCCGGGAATCCGTGCTGGTGCAGGGCGGTGCCCATGTCGCTGGTCCCCCGGGCCGGGGCCATTCGCGACACGAGAGGTTTTGTGAAGATGGTTGCAAACGCGAAGACGGACGAGGTGCTGGGAGTCACGATGGTCGGCAACAGCGCAGCGGAGGTGATTCACGAGGCGGCGATGGCGCTGCGGTTCCGAGCTACGCTGCACGACTTCATCGAGCTGATTCACGTCTACCCGACGATGGCAGAAGCGCTCAAAATTGTTGCCATCTCGCGCTACAAGGATCCCGCCAAGCTCTCGTGCTGCGCGGAGTAATGCTGACACAGAGCCCCCGCCATCTATAAAGAGGGCCAGAAATGAAAGGATTGCTTAAACAATTTGCCGGACTCATCGGCGCCGGAATCGCGGCTGCCTGCTGCTTAGGCATTTCCGTGGTGCTCTCGGCAGTCGGCGCGGCAGGCTTGGGCTTCTTGGTTCACGACCCGTACCTGTTCCCGATCTTCGTCGCTTTTGTCGCGTTTAGCCTCTGGACGCTGTACCGCTCCGCCCGCTCGCACCGAAACCTAGACCCATTTTGGCTCAGCTTGGCCGGTGGCGGGATCAGCATCATCGGGCTGTGGCTGCTGGTGACCGGCTTGTACGCGGCCTCCTGGGCCATCTACGTGGGGCTCGCCGTGCTCGTGGCGGGAAGCATTTGGGATGTCATCCCTGGCCGAAAGCCGGTGGCCTGTGCGTGCGAAGCGCCGCCTGTCAAGGCAGAAAAGCCCGATGTCGGCAAGCGCGTTGCGACCGGCGCTGCTCTCAGCGTGGCAGCCGCAGCCGCGTTCTACGGAATGTACAAGTCGGTAGCAGCCTTTTCCCCTGAGGCAAAGCAAGGCGAGATCGCCTGCTGGGGAATCAACTCGTGCAAGAGCACGACGGCGTGCACTACTGCCTTCAACGCGTGCACGGGACAGAATGACTGCAAAGGGCGCGGCTATCTCAATGTTCCGCCGAAGGAGTGCCGGGCCCGGGGCGGTGTTCCGCTGAAAGGCTCGATTGCGGACCCGGCCAAGAGCGGATGATGGTTGCTAGTTTCGGTCTCGGCCTGCGCCCGCCGTTTTACGCCGAGGCGGCACTCGGTAGGGTGCCAGTCGACTGGTTCGAGCTCATCACCGAGAACTTCATGGTGGCCGGAGGTAATCCGCTGCGCGTTCTAGATGCAGTTCGCCAGCACTATCCGGTGGCGCTGCATGGGGTATCCATGAATCTCGGGGGCACGGACCCGTTGGACAAGTCATACCTCGATAACTTGGCCAAGCTCATCCGGCGAGCCGAGCCGCTTTGGATCTCGGACCACTTGTGCTGGACAGGGCATGGAGGGCATCACCTGCACGACTTACTGCCGCTCCCCTACACGGAAGAAATGGTCGAGCATGTCTCGTGCCGGATCCGCGAGGTTCAGGAGCGGCTCGGGCAGCGAGTCCTAATCGAGAACGTGGCGAGTTACGTCCAGTTCAAGCAGAGCGGGATGCCTGAGTGGGAGTTTATTTCCGCGGTGGCGAACCGCGCCGACTGCATGATTCTGCTGGACGTGAACAACCTCTTCGTGAGCGGACGCAATCATGGGTTTGATCCTCGGCAGTACATCGAGGCTGTCCAAGCGTGCCGCGTGCGTCAACTGCACTTGGCGGGCCACAGCGTCGGGGGGCCGTTGCTGATCGACACGCATGATCATCCGGTGAGCGAAGCTGTCTGGGCGCTGTACCGCTACACGCTCCGCCGCCTGGGTCCTCTGCCGATCATGCTTGAGCGCGATGAGGCCATCCCGGACCTCGCGCAGGTGCTTCAGGAACTGGACCGCGCGCGGGCGATTTGCGCTGAGGCAAAGGCTGCATGAAACCTCTTCCTCTCGTTGAGTTGCAGTCTGCGTTCAAGCAATACGTGCTTGTGGGCGACAACGAGGCGGAGCTTTCGGTCCAGGTCGCTCGGCGCGAAGGGATATCTGCGGAAACGCGATTAGAGGTATATCGAAACGCGTACTACACCAGGCTCCAAGAATCCCTGGCCCACGACTTCCCTGTCTTGCTGGCGGTCGCGGGCGACAAGGCGTTCGGCCGACTGGCCACCGCGTACGTTCGCGATCACCCTTCGACCAAGCCTTCGCTCCGGTGGTTGGGACAGCATCTGCCGCATTGGCTGCGCTCGACGGCGAATGAGGCGCCGCTGGCCGATCTGGCAGCGCTGGAGTGGGCGGTGCTCCGCGCGTTCGACGCCCACGGTGCGACGGCGCTGACCCCGGCTGACCTTGCAGCCATTCCCGCCGACCGGTGGCCCAACTTGCGCCTTACGCTGCACCCTTCGGTCACCATCCTCACACTTCAAGCGAATGTTCGGGAAATTTGGCTTGCCGTGCGCGGGGGTCGTCCTCTTCCCGCTCTGAGACTAATCTCGGAAGAAGTCGTCGTCTGGCGCTCGCGGGACGGACCTCAGGTCGAGGCGGTGAGCAGCGGTTGCTACGTGCTGCTCGGGGCGTTGATGCGAGGGTCGCGCCTCAGCGAGGCCTGCGAAGTATTGGCGCAGTCGACACAGCCCGTGGCCGTACCCACGGCCGTCGCTGAATACCTCCACTACGCCCTATCTCGCGGCTGGTTTGCTCCGTCTGCAGCTTGACCCAGCTTCAGCTCGACCGCTGGGGCCGCACTCCATCGGGAAGCCGACTAGCCTGTTTTTCCTGCAGACCCGCGCGGGCGCGGGCGCTCGGCGTCTCACGAACTCAAGCCTTCCAGCCTTGGCGTCCTGCCGAGACGCTCTTCTCTCGGAAGAGTTCCTAGGCTACATTTGAGCGAAGGATCTTATGAAAAAGTATCACTTGCTAGTGATTGTTTCATCAGCCTAGGTAGGGAGGCTCTTGCAATATCTGGGTTCTGTTTTAATTGTTCTTATGGCACTACCGGTTGCAGCGGTAGAATCCCATTACTACCTCGAGTACGAAACGTTCCGCGCCCTGACCGCTTTGGCGCCCGAACTGCCTGAACCGCGCTTGGTAGGCTTGCCTGAAGGCGGCTTTCAGCTATGGACTCAGGGACAGATGCGGCTGCCGGCGGGTGGCTACTTTGTAGAAGGAGACTTTAACCAGGATGGACTGCCGGATGCAGCCTTGCTTTTACAGTCTCATGACCGAAGCTACTTGCTTATCGCAAGTCAAATGCAGAATCGCTGGACGCACCAAACGCTTCTCGAGTTGAAAGGCCAATCAGGTATAACGCTGGATGGCAACGTCCTTGTTTTAGCGCCGCGAGAAGCCCATGGGGCCGAGACCTATGTGGCGTGGGACGGGCATCAATACCGCATGTCCAGCGCGCCTGCGCAGGCGTCGTCGAGTGCGCCGGATAAAGCTCTTCCAAAGAATTCCTCGGCGGCGGTGTTCCCTCCATCGCGGACATTTGCTTCATCCGCCACCGCCGTCCCCTTTCATTTTTTCGTCGCGCTTCAGAAGAACGAGCTGCAGCCCGTGGAAGTGAGGCTCAGCTATCTGGGTCCGCGTGAGGAATCGATATCCGACTTGCGATTTGTTGTTGAAGGAACTGAGCATGGCGATGCGGCCGGGCGTCGCAAGAATCCCGGGTTTTGGACGATCCCTATTCCGGTTATACCGCTTCAAGAACTTCTTCGTACATTGGAGAAATCGTCTGGCCCGCTGACCGCCCAAACCGCACCGAAACCATTCCCCTGGCTTTCCTTGACTGTCGAAGCAAATGGGCAAGGCCCCAAAATGTTTCAAACGAGCTTTAATCAGGATCAAGCCAAAGAGGTCTTTTCCGTTTTTCGACACGTATTGGACAGCGAGCGGCTGGCTCGCTATCATCTGCAATCTTGGGGCTGCGCCATTGGCCTGCTGCCCGCTGCGCATGCGACGGATGTGACAAACCGCATGGCGATTAAAGTCTCCGCTTCTTCCAATTCTCCATGGGAGTCGGTATCCAATTATCTTCAAAAAGGCCGTGTCGCCCCCTCCGAAATTAGAGTCAGTCTTACCAACCAGTCGAGCTCGGTGGTCACAGGCCCAATCTCGGTCGTGTTTAATCTCTCGGGCAACGCTCGTATAGCGGATCCTGACGGCACCACTTGCAATACGTCACCCGTTGGGCGGGAGTTTGTGCACTTGCCACTCCGAAACAACCAATTAGCACCGGGTGAAAGCGTTGAAATGCCAGCGACCATTGCGAATCCAGAAAAGGTGTCAATCGTTTTTGATTTGAAGGTTCTAGCCGGGGCCGACCCAAGATGAAATGGATCGGTCGAGTCGCCGTCTTTCTCGCAGCTGCGGTCGGCATCTGGACGTGCAGCGCTCTGGGCACTGAAGAGCCAACGCATTATCAACTGACACCGGATGGACAGGTCCATGGGCACACTCTCTCCGATTGGATCAAGCAGCTCAAAGATTCCAATCCCTCCATCCGTCAGTCCGCCGCAGAAGCCATTAAAGGAATCTCGCCCGACGAAGCAAAGGTGGCAATCCCTTCTTTGATTCCTTTGCTGAGGGATTCCGCCGAAACGGTCCGTCAAGCCGCCGCTGAAACGCTAGGCGGTTTTGGTTCGGATGCGCGACCGGCGATCCACGGATTAATCCAACGCCTGAGTGACCCGGTAGAGCCTGTCCGCAATGCCGCGGCGGCCGCTTTATATTATGTCGGCATCAATCGAGATCGCCAGACCGATCCAGAGCCTGAAAAGGCGTTGCAGCTAACCATGCAGACGATATTCTCCTGCAGAGATCGCCCTGCAAGCATTCGCACCCAGCTAATGATGGTGAACACACTGGGAACTTTCGCTTGCCTGGATTCGCCTCATTTTAGGCCGTGCCAAAACCTTACGGCCCCTGCGGTACATGACCAATCGATCCGGCTCCTCATTGATATCATTCAAAACCGACAACTCCATTCCTTGGTCCGTGAACGGGCCTGTACTGCGCTCGGAGCCTTCCGTAAGCAGGCTCGCGGTGCTTCTCCAGTTCTCGCGAGCCTTCTTCGACAAACCGATGAGGACGCTGGACTTCGCACCGCTGCGATCGACGCTTTGGTCAAGTTGGGAGCCACGCCAGAAACTGTGAAAGTGCTGGTGCAAGCCCTTCAGGATAAGGATCTCTTTGTCCGCCGCGATGCCGCATGGGCGCTCGGTGAACTCGGTCTCGAAGCTAGGGCGGCGCTGCCGGACTTGTGGAGGGCCCTAAATGACAGTGATAGCCAAACCCGCGGCATGGCCGATAAAGCCATTGAGCGCATTACTTCCCCGACCGCGGCATCTACCGAAGAAGTTAGCACTCACGCGCCGAGACGGTAGAAAAGGGCCGTCTTTCAGAGAGCCTCTGAAATTACCCGCCCTGGTTGGCAGGGGCGCACGCGCCCATTGGCGATGGCCGTGCAACCAGCCGAACATTATGAAGCGGCCATGGCGTTCGTGAATCAGGACCAAGTCAACCCCGACTGCTGGCCTTTCTCCGGCGTTAGCGACGCAGGAACATGGCTCGACTACTATCGGTAAACGTCGGACTTCCGCGCGACATTGAGTGGAAGGGTCGCACCGTGCACACCGGGATCTGGAAGAATCCGGTGCCTGGCCGCTGTCGGGTCGGCCGGTTGAATCTAGATGGAGATGGTCAAGGCGACTTGGCCGGGCACGGGGGTGAGCAGCGCGCGGTCTTCGTCTACCAGATTGAATCGTATCGTTATTGGCAGGAGCAATTGAAGAGGGCCGATTTCGTCCACGGACAGTTCGGCGAGAACTTCACCATCGAAGGATTGCCCGACGATGCCGTGTGCATCGGCGACCGTTATCGGATTGGCAGCGCGCTCTTCGAGATCACTCAACCCCGCGTAACCTGCTATCGCGTCGGCATTCGAATGAATGAGCCTCGGATGCCGGCATTGCTGACATCCAGCGGAAGGCCGGGGTTCTACTTCCGCGTGCTGCAGGAAGGCGAGGTGGGCGCGGGCGACGAAATCGTGAAGGTAGGTGAGGCGAAGGAGCGAATGACCGTCGAGGAGATCAATGCGCTCCTCTATTCGCCCAATCATTCGCGGGATCGACTGGAGCGCGCCTTGCGGATCGAGGCGCTTTCGCCGGGATGGCGTTGGTCGTTTGAGGCATTACTGCGCAGCCAAGGGACTGGCGCAGTGAGCGGGAATGCGGGGCTGGTACCGGCGGCAGCCGCGAATCCGGCTGCACCGGGATTTCGGCCGCTCGCGGTGACGGCAATCGATCAGGAGTCCTTGGATGTCCTTTCACTAACTATGCAGAACCCGGAGCGTCAGCCGCTGCCAACGGCGTTGCCAGGTCAGTACGTGGTCTTGCGTCTTCAACCGACGACCGGAGGCCGACCGCTTTTTCGCAGCTACTCGCTGTCGGGTCCCATTTCGACGGAGCGCTATCGAATCAGCGTGAAGCTCGAGCCGAATGGCGTGGCTGGAACCCACCTCCGGGAGCATGTCCGCGTGGGCGATGCTCTCGACGTCAGCTCGCCGCGCGGGAGCTTCGTTCTGCAGCCGGGAGAGCGGCCGGTGGTGCTGCTCAGCGCCGGAATCGGGGCGACGCCTGTTCTGGCGATGTTGTACGCGCTCGCGGCGGCCCGCTCCACACGGCAGGTCTTATGGCTGCACGCGGCTCGGGATCGCCAGCATCATCCATTCGCCGCCGAAGTCCGCCGCCTCATGGGCGCGCTGACGCACGGCCGCAGCTACGTTTGTTACAGCAGGCCAGGCTCGCGCGACAGGGTGAGTGAGGATTTCGACGCTATCGGTCATTTGTCACGATCGGCGTTCGACGAGGTCGGCGTCCCACAACAGGCCGGATGTCTACCTCTGCGGCCCGACGCGTTTCATGGCAGACATGAAAGAGGCGCTCGCAACCTTGGGCGTAGCGCCGGAGCGCATTCATGTCGAAATGTTCAACGGCAGCGAGTCGATGACTCCTGGCGTCGTCGGCGCAGCGAAGCGAGCTCCGCATCTGCCCAACAACGACGCCAACACCGGTCCGCTGGTATCGTTTGCGCGCAGTGGCATCGCGGCACACTGGAAGGCGTCGGCCTACCAGAGCATCTTGGAGCTGGCGGAGGCGTGCGACGTCCCGGTCCGTTGGTCGTGCAGGACCGGTGTTTGTCACAACTGTGAGAGCGGTTTGGTTTCGGGGGCAGTCGTCTATGGACCGGAGCCACTCGACAAGCCTGCCGACGGCAACCTCCTCGTCTGCTGCTCGCAACCGGTTGGCGACGTGGTAATCGATTTGTAAGCCTGACGGTGATTCGATTTCTGAGGTAATTCGATCATTCGCGGCACTGCCGCCACTATGCAAACGTGCTGCTCCTCGCGAGAATGGGCCTTCGGGCGAGCGTAGTGTGCGCGCTCGTAGACATGAACTGGCGGTGCGGCGAGGTCATCGTCCACGGGAAGGGCGCCAGAAAGGAGCCGAACGAGAAACTCGAGTGTCTTTTCCTGAGGGCTCGGGTTTCAGATAAACGAATAGGCAACAAACACAAATCCCTAAGCCAACGAGAGGATATTTCAGGGCTACGACCGCAGCCACTCCGAAGAGGCACAGGGTCGCGATCGGTCGGACGCGCATGATCCTGCCCACCTTCGGTGGTACGTCATCGACAGGACTGCGGTCAATAAGCTCCCAGATCAGAAGTATGTAGGTCGCGTTCACCAGGGGTCGCTGCGCGAAGCATGGCTGTCTCCTTGCTGTCCGCTGCCGGCGATCGACAACCGCGGCGTCACGGATCGGATTTGGGCTGCCGTGTAGACAAATGCTTTGCCCAGCCTCTCCAACTCTCGGACAACTGCGGAATTGCAAGCAGCCGCGGCACCTCATCGCGATCGCGTGTATAGATGCGAAAGACATCTCGGATGGTGAGGTCGTGGTCAGGCTTCTCCATGAGCCGGATCTCGTCTCCCGCGCCCACGTCGCCCTCGACGACGATTCTGAGATAGGTCCCGGGTCGCAACGCCTTGGTGAAGCGGCGTGGGAACGTCTCGTCGTTCATCCGGACTCCGAGCCGCCAACAAGGGATTCGCGGCTCGGAAACCTCGAAAATCGCGCTCCCGATCTGCCAATGCTCGCCGACGAGCGCGTCGTTGAGCTCCATCCCTTCCGTGGTCAGGTTCTCTCCAAACTCGCCGTAAGAGATTGAACGGCCGATGTGGCGATAGGGGCAGCAGCCCCTGAGCGGTCGGCTGCGACGCTGCGCTGGCGTACCTCGTCGGGGTCGAGCCCTCGGTCGATACCGTGCGGGATGACGGATTGGCCGGGTTCCAGGGCCAGCTTCCTGCCGTCGAGGTAAACGTCCACGAGGTCTGGCTCGAAGGAGACGAACCCCGACACCCGGGCCACCTCGGGCCATGCCTC
>Ga0070697_100005004_pt1 | contig 10178 bp, 8 predicted proteins | sample KBSK1501metaG_FD_65475 | JGI IMG/M metagenome (GOLD analysis project Ga0070697, IMG submission 65475) | Corn, switchgrass and miscanthus rhizosphere microbial communities from Kellogg Biological Station, Michigan, USA - KBS K1-50-1 metaG | ecosystem: Host-associated > Plants > Roots >... | reverse complement strand
AAGGCGCCGCCGGAAAGGGTGAACCGGATGGCCATCCCGCGCGGGCCGGCCCTGGGGTCAGTGTCCGGGATGGTGGGGACGCCGGTGCCATCCGAGAATCGGACGGTCACCGGAACGGCACCGCCCCGCAGGTGGGCGGCACGGGTGAGCGCCTTTGCCTCCGGCGATGGTTTGAACGTCCCGGTGCAGACGATGCCCTTCGCGTGGGCGAAGCGAAAGCCGGTGTGGACGCCGCCGTTGAGTTGCACCATGACGTCGGCGATCTGCTGGGGGAGACTCGTCTCGGGGGCAGGAGTAGACGGCGCAGCAGCTGCCGAAGCTCCCGACTCGGCGGAGCGCTTCGGCTCAGAATGACATGCGAGTGTCGCTAAGGCGCCCAGAGTGAAGGGGGCGGCGAGTGACCAACGCGGGAACATTCGGCAACCTCCTGGGTCCATTGAAAGTTGAAGCGCTGCTTTTCGAAGAGCAACCCACGTGCCGGTTGCAAGCGATTCGCCCCCGCGGTGTTAGCCCGCGGGGGCGGTGACGGGATTTCAGCAATGACGAATTCTCGGCGGGAAAACCGGCGAACTAGCGGGCCTTGAAACGATGCTTATCGATGCCGAAGGCTCGGATCTTCGAGTCAAGCGTCTGGCGGGGAATCCCCAGCTTGGCCGCGGCTCCCGAAGGACCGGCGACACGGCCCCCACAGTCGGCCAGTGCGGCCTCAATCAGCTCGCGCTCACGATCGGCGATGGTCGCCGCCAGCGCGGCCCCGGGTGGCGCGGGCCGCTGGGAATCCCCCTGCAGCCATGATTCGTCAACCGAGAAGGTCTCGCCGTCGGACAACACGACGGCACGCTCGATCACGTTCTGCAACTCGCGGATATTCCCCGGCCAGCTGTAGGACCGCAACAAATCCAGGGTTGGCCTGGTGACCTGCCGGATGCTCTTGCCGGCCTTCGCAGCGTAGCGCTGAACCAGGTATTCCACCAGCAGGGGAAGGTCGTCCAGCCGCTCTCTGAGGGGAGGCAGCCGGATGGGGAACACGTTCAGCCGGTAAAAGAGGTCCTGGCGGAAGGCGCCCCGGGCGACCGCGGCCGGGAGGTCACGGTTGGTAGCGGCAAGTACGCGCACGTCTACCCTGATGGGGTGGCTGCTCCCCACCCGCTCGAACTCCTGCTCCTGGAGCACCCGCAGAAGAGCGATCTGGGTCTCGCCGGGAAGCTCGCCCACTTCGTCGAGGAAAATCGTCCCGCCATCGGCGGCCTCGAACCGACCCAGCCGCCGCTGGATCGCTCCGGTGAACGCGCCCTTCTCGTGCCCGAACAGCTCGGAGGCGATGAGGGATGACGGAATGGCGGCGCAGTTCACCCGGATGAAGGCCCGCGTCGACCGATTGGAGCGCTTGTGGATGGCCCGGGCGATCAGCTCCTTGCCGGTGCCGGTCTCGCCGGAGATGAGGACGGTGGAGTCCACCCGGGCGACCTTGGCGACATCAGCCAACACTCGCCGCAGCACGTCGGAGGAGCCCACGATCTCCTCGAACATGGAGGAGGAGTCGATGTCCTCGCGCAGCGCCAGGTTCTCACTCCGGATACGGAGCTCATCCCGCTTGCGGTCTTCGATGTCCGTGCCCGTGGCGTACCAGCGCAGTACGCGCCCCTGTTCGTCAAGGAGGGGGTTGAATCGAATCAGGAACCAACGATACTGACCGTCCCTCCGGCGGATCCGCTGCTCGTTCTCGAAGGGGGTGCTGCCGACCAGCGCCGCTGAACGGTCCTCCCGAACTCGCGCCACGTCCTCGGGGTGGAAGGCTCGTTCGCGGAATCCAGGCGCCATGACCTCGTCCATGGTGAGACCGGTGTAATCCAGCACGGCCCGGTTGGCGTGCAGGGTAGTCCCGTCCGGTGACAGCACCACGATGGTCTGAGGGATGGCGTCGGTCATCCGGCGCAGCTCGCGCTCGTCCTGGCGCAGCCTCTCTTCGGCTCGCTTAAGATCTTCGATATCGGTGTTGGTGCCGTACCACTGGATGACGTTGCCCCCTTCATCCAACAGCGGCTCGACCCGGATCATGAACCAGCGATACTCACCGTCATGGCGCCGCAACCGTACCTCGAACTCACCCCGCTTCGCCTCGGGAAAGATCTCGTTCGCCCACTTGGCCATCGCTCCTGGGGCATCCTCGGGATGAACGATGAGCTGGATGACGCCGGTCGCGGTCGGTGCCCCTCCGTTGGGGCCGGCATGAGCCGCTACCCGAGAGATACCGGTATAGTCATGCCAGCATTGATTGAGATAGTCGACCGTGCCGTCCGCGCGAAGGGACCAGGCTTGCGTTGGGATGGTGTCGAGAATCGCCCGCAGCCGATCTTCCGAGCTCTTGATATCGACCAGCGCCTTCTTGAGAGCGGCCTCGGACCGGTCGGCTTCAATCGCGACGAGGGCGAGGCGGGCCGCGCTCTCGATCCGCACCAGATCGCGATCGGTAGGATTGCGGGGCTCGGTGTAGTACATAGCGAAGGTGCCGAGGACCTCGCCGGTCTTGGAGATGAGAGGCAAAGACCAGGAGGCGCGGAGCCCGTAGCTCAGGGCAAGCTCCCGATAGTCGGCCACATCCCACAGCGGATCGTTGGCGATGTCGGAACAGATCACCGGCTCCTTGAGAAACGCAGCGGTGCCACAGGAGCCCATGACCGGGCCGATCTCGAGCGGACTGATGAGCTGAGTCCAGCGCGGAGGCACCCGGGGGCCCGCCGCGGGCCAGAGCCGTTTGCCGTCCGGGTCCATGAGCAGGACCGTGGACATCATGGTGGGGTCCTGTTCGTCGATAGCGCTGCAGATATCAGTGAGGATATCGCCAAGGCGGGCTCCGGCGGCGATCATCTCCAGCGAGCGGCGTTCCGCCAGAAGAAGAGACGCGGCCCGGTCCGGCTCGTCGAGTTCGAGGGTCAATCCGTTCCCGTGCACCATGTCAGGCCCCAGGGGGGTTCATCTCCAAGGTACCAAGTTTCCCCTGAGACGCGACTGTGCGCTAGACGTACCTCAGCCACGCATCGGTCCGCCTGGCCTTGAGCTCGGCAAACCGGCGGCACGCGAGGTAAAGGAGCACCATCGCCACAGCCCACACCACATAGAGCAGACCGAGGCTCCAGGTGTATCCCTCGGGCGGCGGCGGGTTGCCCATCGGATGGTTGGCGAATAGCCAGGGGTTCACGGAGCCCTGGCGGACCAAAGACACAAGGAGGGCGAGGGCGTGGATCAGCGGGATGTGGAGCAGATAAAAGAAGAAGGGCACCCGCCCGAACACGGTCAGCCAGTTGGCGAGTGCACCGCGCGCGCGCTCGAGCAGCGGGATGAGGGCGATGGTCGGGCCCAGTGTCATGAGGAGGAAGTTCAGCGAGGCGGGATACTTGGTGGTGTTGATGAAAGCGATCGCCGCCGGTATCCCCCCGTCGGCAGACCAAGGCCGGGGATCGCCGTACAGGTTGAATCCCCTGAGCAGCAGGAAGAGTACGATGGCGCCAAGACCCAACGCATAGCAAAGCCGATCCCGCCGAGCCGGCTCGAGAGTCAGGATCTGTCCGAACCCGTACCCCGCAGCCATCACGCCGACCCACGGCACGATGGAGTACAGCACCATGAGCGGGCCGATGGGGCCGTCCGCGAAGGCGGTGTAGAGGATCTTCCCGAGCGGTTCCGGCAGCATCGGGACCAGCTTCGGCATCAGCGCGTTGTGAAGCCCGATGATGGCGATCCCCAGGCCAGCTACCACGGCGAGCGGCAGCCGCACCAACCCCGCCATGAGCACCATGCTCCAGCCGATCACCCAGATGACTCCTGCCAACAGGTAGTGGGAGAAGTCGAGGTTGAAGGTCCAGGCCACCCGAATGACGGTGAGCTCGAGCAGGATCAGCCACAGCCCGCGGACCAGCAGGTAGCGGGAGAGGTCGGCGTGGCGGCGGCCGTACAGGAAAGCGCTGGTGCCGGCGAGAAAGATGAACGCCGGCGCGCAGAAGTGGGTGATCCAGCGGGTGAAAAAGATCCCGGGCGTCGGGCCGCCGGCGGGAAGGCCGGAGTAGACCCGCACATGATCGATCGCCATCAGGGCCATGACCCCGCCGCGGATCAGGTCCACCGACTGGATCCGCGGTGGCGGCGGCGCGGTAGTCGCGACCTGCCCGCTCAGAGCGTCCGCCCGGACCGGATTCGCACTCACCGCCCGCTGCCCGCCTCGCTCCGGACCGTACTAGCGTCCGTCCGGCCGGGAAATTGCCGATCGGAAACCGGATCGCGAGGTTCCCACAGCGCCAAGCGATCATCCCAGCCGGCGAGTGATCTGCAGGAGTGGCGGCGTGACTTCCCGGAATCGGGAGACAAGAATCCGGAGGCGGCAGCGGGCGTCCGCCACGGCCGGGCGAGCGTTCGAGGTCTCCGATCGGCCATCCGGACCGGCTTGTGACCTCCCGGAATCGGCAAGCGAGCGTCCGCAGCACGGTGCGATCGCGCGGAAGCGCCGAGCGCCCGTCTCAACCGCCGAGCGACCATCCGATCCTCCCTCGCGACCATCCGAAACTCCCTAGCGATCATCCGAAACTCCCTAGCGATCATCCGAAACTCCCTAGCGATCATCCGAAACTCCCTAGCGACCATCCGACACTCCTTCACGACCATCCGAGACCGATCCGCGATCGTCCTGACCGGCGCGCGAGCATCCGGGAGGCGGACGCGGGCGATCGCCCAAGGGATGCGCTCGTCCTGCCCCGCCGTGGACCCGCATCGGAGCCCGGCGCAATCGATCTGAACGCCGAGCAGTCGCTCGGAGCCGGATCTCATCGAATCGCAATGCTCACGGCCCCCGCCGCTCGAGTCAAATTGCGCGCGGCGAGCGGTCGGTTGCGCGCGGCGAGCGGTCAGGATCGGGTTTCCTCGAGCAAGGCCTTGACCCGGGTCACCCTGCGGCGGCTCACCGGCAATTCGCTCCCGTCCCGGAGCACGAGCAGCGTCTCGCCCCCACAGGTGCGGATCTCTCGGACCCGATCAAGCCGAACAATCGCGGACCGATGCACCCGGGCGAAGCGCCGCCCGTCGAGGCGTCCCTCCAACGCCCCAAGCGCCTGCCGCACCCGATAAAGGCCTGCTCCCGCATGAATCACCGCGTGGTCGTCCTCGGCCTCGATCCAGTCGATGTCGCCGGGGTCGACCAGGATCTGACCGTCGGCCGAGGGGACTGCGATGCGAGCGCCCGGCGGCCGACTGCTGAGCCGCTGATGGAGCCGAGTCATGGTCGTGCGGAAGCGCGCCTCGGAGAGCGGCTTGACCAGGTAGTCGAGCGCCTGGGCCTCGAAGGCCCGCACCGCGTACTCCTGGTGTGCGGTGATAAAGACGATGAGGGGCATCCGCTCGGCTCCGTAAACGCCGATTACGTCCAGCCCATCGAGACCTGGCATCTCGACATCGAGGAACACGAGGTCGGGCCGTTCGGTCGCGAGAGCCCGCACCGCTTCTCGTCCGTCGCGACACTCGCCGACCACCGTGACATCGGGATAAGCCGCCAGGAGCTGGCGGATGCCGTGGCGCGCCAGGGGCTCGTCGTCCACGATCAGGGCCCGGATCTCGCTCACCGCGCACCCTCCAGCTCTCGGTAGGGCAGCCGCACGGTCACTCGCGCGCCGCCTTCGGCGGTCTGCACCAGCTCCAGACGGGCCCGATCCCCATAGAGTGTCGCCAGCCGCTCCCGGGTGGCGCCAAGCCCGACGCCCTCAGCGGGTTGCACCGGCCCGGGGCCGTCGTCGGTGATCGAGACAATCAGCTCTTCCCTTTCCCGACGGGCCTCGATTCGGAGCAGGGTGGCGGCGAGTCGCTGCGCCAGCCCGTGGCGGACCGCGTTCTCCACCAGCGGCTGCAGCAGGAACTCGGGCACGGCCGCGCCCAGAACCGCGTCATCTACGGCGAAGGACGGTCGCAGCCGGTCGGAGAATCGCACCGCCTCGATTCCCAGGTACTGCCGAACGAACTGGAGCTCTTCGGCGAGGGAGACTTCCTGCGGGCGATCGGGGCGCACAACCCGCCGGAGCATGTCACCCAGCTGCTCCAGCATCCGGGTGGCGGTGGCGGTGTCCCGGTCACGTACGACCACCGTGAGGGCGTTCAGGCTGTTCAGCAGGAAATGCGGCTGAAGCTGCATCCGGAGCGCGCCCAGCCGGGCCTCGGAGAGCTGAGCCTCGAGACGGGCCGCTTGGGTTTCCCGCCGGCGGGCTTCAACGAAGTAGAACACTGCATGCTCGACGCCCAGCACGGCGAAGTACACCGCCACGCCGAACGGAAGCGAGGTCAGAAACCAGTTGAAGCCACCGGCGTTGTAGGGCGTGGAGCGGAACAGGGCGTAGCTCAGGAGGCAGCCGCCCAACGCCCAGGCCGCGCACATCGCGATGGAGGCCGCGAGGTGAAGCGGCAGCCTCCAGGCGAGCAGCCCCCTCTCGAGGGGATATCGGCGGGCCAGAAAAAAGATGAGCGGAGTGAGGGGGGCGCAGATCAGCCAGTCACCGCCCTCGAACAGCAGGATGCGAGGGTCGGGCGACTTTCCACCGGCGACCAGCCCCCGGGCGTACTCCTTGAGAACGGCCAGGATCGCGGGCACGAGCCAGGCGGCGGAGACGAAGAGCCAGACCGGAAGCTGGCGCAGGCGTGGAGCGGACCTCACCGGAATAAGAGGATTACTTCGATCCCCGCGGCAGCGGCTGGAGCATGCTCACCCGGTTACCCTCCGGGTCCACGAACGACACATATTGCCCGACGCCGGGAATATCCCACGGCTCACCCAGCACCTTGCCTCCCGCGGAGGTGACCTTCTGAGTTGATCGCTTGATGTCGTCCACGGCGATCACGACCGAGGGATACTGCATTGGCTTATCGGGCGCTTTGCCGTAGAAGCCGCCGTTGATCGCGCCCGGCTTCTTCGGGCCGGCCTCGCCGGTATCGGTGGTGGTAGCCACAACGTAGTTGCCCATGTCCTCGCCCAGCATCTGGGTCTGCCAGCCGAAGGCCGACTGATAAAACTTGGCCATCCGCTCGCGATTCTCGTACGGCATCTCGAAGTGCACGACGCTGTCCATCGGTAGATCCTCCAACTCTGGTTGCCATACTCGGTTGCCTTGTCTGATCTCGTCCGCACCGGCCTAGGACGTTCATAGCTCCCCCGGCCGCACGCGGTGGGATCGGTCACATTTGGGCGACGCCGCTGCGGATCGGGCCCGGCTTGAAATTGTGACATGGCAGACGGTTGACGTCGCCGCCGGCCGGCCGTATTGGTGAGAGGTGTCCAGCCTTCCGTCTGTAACCCGCAGGCGACTGCGCGAGGCCCGACTTCGGTCAGAGGCCGCCCATCGATATCCCGGTATCCCCGCCGGGGAGTGGCTCCCGGCCAGCCGGGTTGCCACCGACTGCCTCAGCGTCAGCAAGAGAGAGCCTCCCCGCAATGACGTGGCGGGACGGCTGGCCGATGACGACTTCGAGTTCCGTGGCGGCCCGACCGAGGCTGTCCTCCGCCGCAAGGCGCGCACCCGCTGGGCGGACCATCCGCGGCCGGTCCGAGACTGATGCGCCATTCCGGACAATGGCTGACCTTTCGGGGTGAGCTCTACCACTTTGAGCGACTCGCCGGCTCCAACGCGGGCCGGGTTCCGCTCTGGGCGGTGATGTGTCGGGGAGAATTTATAGGAACCATGATCTGGCACGAACGGGAAAACGAGCACCGGTTTGCCACTCGAGCGATGCGCTGGTTGGAGGATCTGTACGGGGAAGCGCTCGGGGCCAACGCGCCCATGAACTCCGTTCGCTGAGGGCCTAACTCGAGTCGGCTCTCGTCCGCTCCAGACCCATCCGCTTCAACACCTGCTCGAATCTGGGATCCTTCCGCAGTGGATCCAGTAACGGCTGGAAGAAGTTCTCCGGGATATAGATGTCACGCTCATCGATGCCCCGGTTCAGCCATTCGAGTCCTCGAGTCGCGTCATCCAGACCAGCGTACGCGATAGCTATCGAGACCGGCGGGACCAGCTCCCCGCCCGAGCGCCGCTTCAAATCATTCACAATCTCCATTGCCCCTGCCCTATTGCCGGATACTCCGTAGGCAAAGGCGAGCCCGGACGCGCCCAGGGGATAGAATACCCCCAGGTCTAGCGAGCGCTTGAACGAGGCGATCGCTTCGGGGTAGCGGCGTTGCTGGATCTGGACCAGGCCGAGCCGGAAGTGGGCCTGGGCGTAGTTGGGGTTGAGCCCGAGCGCCTGGCGGATGCGGGCCTCCGCCTCGTCGTTCCGATGCCTGAGGTAGGAGACCCATCCCCACTCGACCAGGATCTGGAGAGAGAGAGGATCGAGCTCGTGGGCCCGGCTCATCTGCGTCTGACTTTCGGCCAGGCGACCGCGGCCGGCGAGGAAGTCACCGTACCAGTGGTGTCCGGTGGCGTAGTTGGGGTCAGCGGCGATCGCGCGCCTGAAGTTCTCTTCCGCCACCGGCCAATTCCAGGCGTAAATCATATTGCCGTACCCCAGAGCGGTGTACGCTTCCGCCGAGGTGCTGTCGAGCGCCAGGGCCCGCTTAGCGGCTGCTTCGGCCTTGCGCCAGCCATCCGCCGGCGAGCCCCCCGCGTAGGGGACGACTAAGAGATAGGCGTCGGCCAACCCGGCCCACGCCCGCGCGAAGTTGGAATCCCGCGCTACGGCCAGTTCCAGGTAGCGCACCGCGTCCTGCAGGGTGGGACCGGTGCGCTGATTCCAGGCGAACCGTCCCTTGAGGTACAGGTCATACGCCTCGAGGTCGCGGGTGGGTCGGACCGCCAGCGCGGAGTCGCGGGCCGGGGCCAGGCGCACTCGAAGCGCCGCCACAATGGAGCGGGCGACATCCTCCTGCACCGCGAAGACATCGGCCAGATTACGGTCGTACGATTCGGACCAGAGCTGATAGCCATCCTTGACGTTGATCAGTTGGGCGCTGACCCGAAGCCGATCACCACTTCTTCGCACGCTCCCCTCCAGAACAGTGCCGACATCGAGTCTCCGGCCGATCTCCCGTACGTCTGTATTCTGTCCCTTGAACTGAAAGGAGGAGGTCCGGGCCGCGACCCGAAGGCCGTGGACCTGACTCAACGAGGTGATCAACTCCTCGGTGAGCCCGTCGCTGAAGTATCCCTGATCCTTCTGCGGACTCAGATCCTCGAAGGGAAGGACAGCGGCCGAGGGGGCCGGCGTCGGCCGAGGTCGCCCAGTCAAGCGAAGCGCCGCGTATCCGACCGAAGCTCCCAGCAGCAGCGCCAGGAGACCGATGCCGATCCGCCGGGCAACCTGCTCATGGAACTTGGGCTTGGGCTGGGTACCCGCGAGGACCAGGTGATCCTGCAAGCGATCCGGCTCCAGCGCAGCAGCGAATTCCGCCGCGGTCGAAAAGCGATCGGCAGGCGATCGGCCCAGCGCCCTGGTCACCGCGCGCTCCAGCGCAAGGGAGACGTCCCGGCCGGTGCGGAGGTGAGGGATCGGCTCGGTCAGCCGTTTGGCCAGGATCGCTTGCGGGGTGGGCCCGGTGTAGGGTGGCTCACCGGTGAGCATCTCGTAGAGGACGCTGCCCAGCGAGTAGACGTCGGTGCGCTGATCCAGGTCTCGCTGGGCCACGGACTGCTCCGGACTCATGTAATGAGGGGTGCCTAGGGTGATGCCGCTCTCGGTGAGCCGATCCTCGCCGTCGGCGGAAAGCGCTCGGGCGATACCGAAATCCGCCACCAAGGCATGGGCCCCACTCAACAGGATGTTCTCCGGCTTGATGTCGCGGTGGATCACGCCATGTTGGTGGGCATAGTGGAGCGCGTCGGCCACTTCGCGGGTGACGCGGAGCGCGTCCTCTACCGGGAGCTGCCGTTCGCGTAGCAGCCGGCCTCGAAGCGTCTCGCCCTCGACGTAGGGCATGGTGTACCAGAGCCGCCCGCCGGTTTCTCCCGAATCCAAAACGGTCAGGATGTGGGGGTGTTGCAGCCGGCCGCAGAGCCGGATCTCACGCAGGAACCGCTCCGGGCCCAGTACCTGGCCCAGCTCGGCGTGGAGGACTTTGAGCGCGACCGGCCGGTCATGCCTGAGGTCGTGGGCCAGGAACACCGTGGCCATGCCGCCACGTCCCAGCTGGCGCTCAATCCGGTAGCGGTCGGCGA
>Ga0070697_100005002_pt1 | contig 10180 bp, 9 predicted proteins | sample KBSK1501metaG_FD_65475 | JGI IMG/M metagenome (GOLD analysis project Ga0070697, IMG submission 65475) | Corn, switchgrass and miscanthus rhizosphere microbial communities from Kellogg Biological Station, Michigan, USA - KBS K1-50-1 metaG | ecosystem: Host-associated > Plants > Roots >... | reverse complement strand
TTGGTGGTGGCCGATTCCGACTGGCGGCCGTGCGGCATTGCTGGGGAAGTGGTGGCGCGGGTGGCCGAAGAGATCCTCGACTCCCTGAAGGCCCGGCCCGTACGCGTGACGTGGCCGGACAGCGCGGTCCCCAGCAGCCAGGCGATCGAGGCGGTGTTCTATCCGGGTGCCAAGGACATCCACGCCGCCGCCGTCGCGGCCTGCGACAAGACGCGCGCAACCGGCTCCGTCGAGAGCACGGTGAAGCCCTTTGAAGGACCGTTCTGATGCCAGAGCGCCTGGACACCCGCCCAGAGCGGGCCGATTCAGTTCACGCGATTCTGCTGGTCGATGGCCGATACGTGCTGCAGCTTCGCGACGATCGACCTGACATCGCGGCTCCTGGTCTCTGGGGACTGTTCGGTGGTCTATTGCATCCCGGCGAGGAACCGGAAGCGGGCCTCGCGCGCGAGCTCAGCGAGGAACTCGACATACAGGTTAAAGCCGGACGCCTCGTGTGGCACCTCGAAGGCTGGTCGGAATTCCTCGAGACGCCGAAGCGGTGGTGGTTCTTCGAGGTGGACGGATCGGCGGCGTGGGAACGTCACCGCCTGAGCGAGGGTCGCGCCGCCGGGGTCTTCGCGTACGCCGAGACGGCCGCTCTCGCGATGACTCCGCTTACGCGGGAGGTTCTCAGTCGCCATCACGAGGAACGCCGCCACTCCCCCGCGTTGTGACCGACATCGTTCATGCTCGAGAGACCGCGGCGTCGGCGAATCGGCGAAGAACGCTGCTCGGCCGGGTCCTCCGCTGGCTCGGGATCGAGGAGCGGCCGGGCGTGTTCGTGTGGCCATTCCGCGCGATGTTCGTCGCTATCGGCCGGCTCTGGATCGTGGTCGTCCTCGCCGTACTATTCGCGATCTTCGCGGCTTCGGTGGTGCGCTTCCAGTACTTCAGCCCGACTGGTCTTGTCGAAGAGGCCGCCTACACGTACACGAGCGCCAACAACTATCTCAGATTCGGCTTCTGGAAGACGCTGCTGCTGCAGGACTTTTCCACGAGCAGTGACCCTGCGGACCATCCCTACGCCTACAATCACATGCCGCCGGGCCCCGACTTGCTCACAGCGGCCCTGCTCAAGTTCAGCGGCGGCAGTTACCGTGCGACGCGGCTGGCGCTCGCGGTCCTGTCGGTGGTCGGGCTTGTCTTCTATTTCAAGTTCGCTGGCCTTATTCTCGCGCGCATCGGTATCGCAGGGGGCGGTCTCTACGCCGTCATGTTCTTACAGCCGTGGTTGCTTTTCGCCAACTTCGATCGCCACAACGTCGCTGTTGCGCCGCTCCTCACCTTCGCGCCGTTCATAAGTCTCAACACGTATTACCGTACAGGACAGCGCCGCTATCTTGCCGTCACGTTCGGACTCGTGTTCCTCTCGTCGATTTATCTCGAATACGTCGCGATGCTCGCCCACGTGGCCTCGTGGACGCTGCTCTATGTGACGGGGCTCGTTCGCATGGAGCGACGGCACCTCGCTGGTGTCCTAGCCGCCTTCGCCACGGGCGTCGCGGCACATCTCGCCCAGAACATCGTCTATCTGGGGCCCGCCGTGTTCGTGGAAGAGCTGCGCCTGCTCCTCTCGAACCGGATCTCCGGTTACCCGAGGAAGGAAGAGCTGAAAGTTTTCTACCAGTCAGTTGGCCTCGTCCATCACGGCGCGAGCCAGCTGCACTTCACCGCGTTCCTGGCGCAGTTGCTATCGGGTCTCCGATTTACCGGCAGGATTTTTATAATCGAGACTGCGGTCGCTCTCGCGATCTGGCATCTCCTTCGGACGCAAGGACCGACAGCGGACGGCCTCGTGCTCGACCGCGCCACCCTCCGTCAGTCTGAGGCGATGCGGGTTCTAGGCAGGCTCGTACTTTGGTCGGTGGTCGCGACAACGCTGCCGCTGTGTGTCTTTCCTGCATACGCCCAGGAAGTCTCGCTCTATGGGAATGGCACGAATCTTTATTTTCTGGCGATCATGGCGGCAGCGGTCTTTCTATATGCGCTAAAAGCCGTTGCCGAGGGTTGCGATCGTTCGTCGTGGAATCTTCGCGATCTGGACCCGAGACTACTGGTGCAGGCATTCGTCTGGGTGTTGCTCGCTGGGCTCTTGTTGGTCGTCGTCCAGACGAGCGCGACGACTCACGCGCATGAAATCAAGACCGTCGTGGCCGAAGCAATCGAACATCGATACCGCGCACTCGGGGAAGTGGGAGACCGCTTCGCGGGTAACGTATTCATGACCAACATCAGCGCGCTGACGGTCGGGTTCCTGATGAAGGAGACGGGCTGGGCAGTGTGCGGTCTCGACGCGATTCCCGAACATGGCGATCTCAATCCCCTCGCCTGCCATTCGGCGAACATGCGTCGGCCGGAGCAGTATCTCGGGCTGCGGCCACGGTACTTCCTGTTCTTCTGGTCGCCCGATCTGTTTCCCGGGTTTTCCGACTGTCTGCCCTCCGGTTACTTCCCCGGGGCCGAGAGAGGCGGTGATAGCTGCATCGCCAAGCTCTATCGCCGCCTCTCCAGCCGGTTCGAGCCGGTCTACGAGAACAAGCTCGTGATCGTCTTCGATCTTCATTCGAAGCGGACGGCGACCCTCCGATAAGGATGAGGGACATTCGCCGTTCCTGGCCCGTCTACGCGTTCGTGCTAATCGTCACGGCCGAGACGTGCGTCTTCGCGCCTCACCTCTTCGGGCGCGCACTGTTCATGGGAGATTCGGATCGGCTGAACACATTTCTCAGCATCAGAAAGTTCGAGATCGAGAGCGTGCAGCAAGGTGGTGTGAAGGCCTGGAGCGACTTCCAGTTCATGGGGATGGCGACGATCGGCCTCGCCCACATGCTGCCGGATCCCCTGATGCGGCTGGAGGCGCTGTTTCCGGTCTCCTGGCTTCCGGAAATCTCCGGGATTGTGGCCTGGATCCTCGTGATCCTCGCCGCGGTGTCTGCGTATGCGTTCATCCGCGACGTCGTCCCCGATGGGTTCGCGGCTGCCGTAGGGGCGGCGATTTACCCGATCTCGACATATGGGATCATGCGCATCGGGCAGGTCGACTCCAGCTTCCTGATCTTCGTTCACATTCCGCTCGCACTCTTGCTGGTGCGGAAATCTGTCGGCCATTTGCATCCCTGGCGCGTGCTGGCACTGGCGGCGGTACTAAGCTCGATGTTCCTGTTCACCTTTCTTCAGGAGATCGTGTATGCGACGCTGCTCATCGGCGCGTACGCGTCCTACCGCGCGCTGGTCTCGAAGAGTTGGACGCCGCTCGGCTCGATCGCCGTTGCGGCGGCCCTCGCCGGCCTGACGGCGGCCCCTCGCCTGGTCACGGTCGCGGGGGAGTTGAGGCTTCTCGATCGAGCGCCCGTCGGCTGGGCGCCGAATCAGCGAGAGATCTGGCGGTTCTTCTATGACGGCATCTTCGGCCGTTACCACGAAGAGGCGCGCAAGTTCGCAAACGGCATCAACCTCCACGAAGGACTGCTCCTGTATACGTCGACCTTCGCGGCCTTGCTCGTGGTGTACTCCATCATCCGGTTCCGACGACGATGGCTGGGGCTGCTGCGGTTCAGCGACGCGGAGCTGTCGTTCCACGCCTGGTGTCTGCTGGCGATCCTCGGTGGGATCCTGACCGCGCGGGGCCAGAAGATCGTGACCGTCCTTTTCCTCAACGCGAGCCTTCTCCACGCTCGGCTGTCGATGGTGGCCATTCTATCCATTTGCACACTTGTTGCCGCCGCGCTCGCCGAGCTGCGTCGAGAAAATGTCGAGGGTCGCGCACGCCGGCCGGTGATCGCATTCGTGATCGCCGCAGTCATTGCGTTCGGGCTGGTCTGGTCGTTCGCTGACCCGATACAGTCGATTCTTCAGAAGCGTTTGGGCGTCCACCCGCTCCGCCTCGCGGATGGCATGACGATGCTGCCGCTGGAACTGACTCGGCTCGCGTGGGCTACCGTGCTCTTCGGTGTGCTGATGGTCAGTCTTGCGGTCGCGAACGCGCGGATACGCGCCATGCTGGCGACGTGCATTGGGTTGCTCATCGTCATGCACACTGTGATGTACGCCTCGTTCAAGTTCTATGGTCGCTATGCGTGGACGTTCCCGATCCCGTTTAAACAGAACAACTTTTTCGCGCTCCGTCCCGACCAGCTGCGCGTGCCATCAGGGGCCGCGCTCAGCGCACTCCACGACCGTTTGGAGGTCGATCGGTTTCGATCGGCGCTTATCTGCGACGAGGCGGTCTATCAGGTGTTTTGCTCGCCCCACGTCCCCTTCTTCTGGAGATTGCGGGTCGTGGACGGCTACGTGCCCGGTGTCCCGCGGCGGCTGGCCAGCTTGCCTTGGCCCCCCGGGGTGAGAACGTTACGCGCTATTCGATTCTCGTCGGAGGATCAACTGCCGTGGCCGCTCTTGTCGCTTCTGAACGTGAAGTACGCGGTGCGAGTATCTCCGGCGCTCTATTTCAACGTCCCACCGCCGGGTGCGGACGGTGGGAGTGAATCGCGCCTGGAAGACGTCGAAATCGTCACGAACCCGCTTCCCGTCGTGCCCCGCGAATTCTTCGCGCGCACGGTGGAGGCCGCCACGGATCCCGAACAAGCCCTCGCCCGCCTTCAAAGCCTTTACGAGCACACGGGAGCGATGAATGTCACCGCCCTGAGCGTCGTTGAAGGAATTGCAACGGGCGGGAGTTTCGTGTCCGACGGCGAGATCCGCGCTCGTTACGACCAGGATCGGATCGTGATGCGTGTCGAGCCGCGCCCTGAGCCTCGGTTTCTGGTGCTCAACGAACTCTATCATCCGCGATGGCGCGCGTATGCCGCCGGTCGCGAGATACCGGTTCATCCCGTGAATGTCGTCATGCGGGGCGTCGCGGTACCATCGGACGTCTCCGAAATCGAGTTCCGCTTCGTGCCCTTTCTCTGGACTGTCGGTGCGAAGGCAACGTTCGTTACCGCCGCCGCTCTTGCGATCGGCGTGACATGGGGGCTCCGACGTGGCTGAGCCCGCGAGGCGTGCGACCTTCTGGCCGTCCCAGTCGCTCAGCGTGCTCGTGCCTGCCCTGAATCAGCAGGACAGTTTGGAGGCGACGGTCCGCCGCCTGATTCAGGCACTCAGCATCACCGTCGAAGATTTCGAGATCGTTATCGCCGACGACTCCAGCAGCGACCACACCGGAGACATCGCCGAGGAGCTCGCGCGGACGCAGGCGCAGGTGAGGGTCTTCCACAATTCACGGCCGATGGGGCTGGGGTACTGCTACAGCCGCGGCGTTGAAGAAGCGCGGAAGAGCTACTTCGTGTATGTCCCGGCTGACAACACTTGGCCTCAGCGCTCGTTCATTGAACTGTTCGGACAGATTGGAAAAGCTGAAGTCGTCACCTCGTACTCGACGAATCTCGACGTGATGTCGGTGCCTCGCCGAATCGCCTCGCGTGCTTACACGCGCCTGCTGAATCTGCTGTTCGGACATCAAATGCGGTATTACAACGGACTGACGATCTATCCTCACGCGTTTCTCAAGTTCACGCCGATCATGTCGTACGGTTTCGGGTTCCAGGCAGAAATCTTGTTGAAGGCTATCGACCAGGGTCTGTCCTACGTCCAAGTGGCCATCCCGATGGACGAGCGGACCATCGGTTCCGCTCGGATCATCACAGCGAAGAACGTGCTCAGCACAGCACGAACCGTTGGGCGACTGTATCGCGAGCTGCGCCTTGCGCGACGCACCGAGGAGCTGATCGCCGACGACCCCGCGTGGTCGCCGAAGCCTCCAGCCGAGCCGCTGCGAATCATCCTGACCGGGGCCAGCTCCGGCATTGGCGCCGCTCTGGTTCGGACACTCGCCGCCGACGGACACTCGCTTTTTGTCTGTGCGCGGCGAGGCGAGAGGCTGCGAGAGGTGACGCGGGGTCACCCGCTGGCACTAGGCTACATCTGCGACGTGTCGGACGAAGAGCAGGTGCGCGCCTTCGTCGATTGGGTGAAGCAGCAGACGCCATACGTCGATGCGGTGATCAACTGCGCGGGTGCATTTGCCGCGATCGGATCGCTGGCGACGACGGACAGTCGGGACTGGCTCAATGTCATCTCGGTCAATCTCTTCGGGACGTACCTCATGAGCAAGCATGCGCTGCCGCTGCTGGACGGATCAAAGCGTCCGCGCATCATCAACTTCGCCGGGGGAGGGGCGTTTAGCGCATTCCGAAACTACAGTGCTTATGCCACCTCCAAGGCAGGCATCGTACGACTGACCGAATGCCTGGGCGCAGAGCTGGCGGAACAAGGGATTGGCGTCAACGCCGTGGCCCCGGGGTTCGTGGCCACCGAGTTCCACGAAGCGACGATGGTGGCCGGACCCGAGAAGGCCGGAAGCGTCCACTACGAGAGGACGAAAGCGATTCTCGATGGCCATGGCGTGCCGATGAGCGTGCCGGTCGACTGCGTGCGGTTCCTGCTTTCCGACGAGGCGCTCGGTCTCACCGGCAAGACCCTCAGCGCCAACTTCGACCCCTGGCGGAGCGCGGCCTTCCGCCTGCGGATCGATGACATCACGCGGTCGGAGCTCTACACGATGCGCCGCGTGAACATCGTCAATCTTCCGCAAGGATCGCTCCGTGCAACGTTGGCAGACGCCTCCGCCCGTCGGGAAGGCATGTGAACCGCTCGCTGTCGGTCATTGTGCCGGCGCTGAACGAGGCGGACAACCTCGAGGCGACGATGAAGGCGGCGCGGCGGGCGCTCGTAGAGACCGTGCGCGACTTCGAGATCATTGTCGTCGACGACGGCAGCACCGATGCGACCGGTGAGATTGCCGATCGCCTGGCGACGGCTCACCCGGAAGTGCGAGTCATGCACAACGGTCAGAACCGCGGCTTTGGCGCGAGCTTCGCGCGCGGCGTTGAGGTGGCGCGCAAGGACGCTGTCATGTTCGTCCCCGGCGACAACGGATGGCCCTACGCTTCTCTGCGCGAGCTCTTCATGGCGCTCGGTACCGCCGACGTCGTGACCGCCTACACGACGAATCCCGAGATTCGGCCGCTCGGCCGGCGTGTCGTCTCGAGGCTATACACCTCCGCGCTCAACACGCTGTTCGGGCACCGCCTGCGCTACTACAACGGGCTCGCGATTTACCCGCTCAACATGCTGCGAACGCGGCCGGTGACGACGGGCGGCTTCGCCTTCATGGCTGAGGCACTTCTCAATGCCTTGGCCGCCGGGCTTACTCACGTGGAGGTCGGTGTCCCAATCTCGGAGCGAGCGGGCGGCAGCTCCAAGGCCATCCGTCTCAAGAACGTCGTGTCCGTCGCAGGCACGATCGCACATTTATTCTGGACGTTGCGCATCCGCGGCCGTGCGCGCGGTACAGCGCTGGCGGCGGGCCGCCGCGCGTGACGCAGACGAGCGGAACGCAGCAGTGAAGGGGATCATCGTCTCCGCGGTGATGGCGCTGGTCTGTTTCTGCGCGCTGACGATCGGCTTCAGAACACTCCGTGTCCGACGACGTGCCGCCTTCATGGTTGGCCTCTGGTTCCTCACCGTCCCGGCATTCGTGATCGTCCATCGGCTCACGCCGGCGAATCTGGGGCTTCTGCCTGCATCCCTGACGGAGCCGTGGCCACTCGCTGATCTTCTCCTCGGCCTCTTTGCGTACGCTGCCGTCTTCTTTGGCGGCATCCTTCAACTCTATAATCTCGCTGATCGGGGTCTGTCTCTCCGCGTGCTCATCGATCTCGCCGCTGCCGGGCCGATGACCGTCGATCAGCTCGTCAAGGCATACAGCGCCGGCCAGGGACTGCGCTGGATGTACGCCAAGCGACTGGAGGGACTGATCGATCATGACCTCGTGCGTTGCGACGGCGGCTGCGTGACATTGACGGCGTCGGGGCGACGGACGGCGATAGTCTTCGCGTGGCTCCAGAGAGCGCTCCGGATTGAGTGAGATCGGCCGATCCCCGACCCTCGTCGGCGTGTTCGTCGGTGTTGGTTGGTTCCTCGTCTTTCTTTCCGCACAAGTCGCAGCGTTCCACGTGCTCGACATTCGTGAGCGATTTCGAGCGATCGTCGCGCTGCTCACCGCGACCATGGTGGGGGCTGTGCTGACCACGACGACGCTGGCCCACATCGATCGGCTCGGCGGTTCTGTATTACCCGCGCTGAGCGGCGTCGTCACCATGGCGTGCCTCTGGGTGCTGTACATGCCCTTCTACTACGTGATCGCCACATCACTGTCGGTCAGAACACTCCTCATGCTGGCGTCGGTCGAGGAGGCGACGCTTCCGATCGAGCAACTCGAGGCGCGCTTCGCTTCGGCCGCGATGCTTCAGGAGCGACTCGCGACGATGACGACCTATCGCAACGTCGCCGCCCACGGTGCTGTGTTCACGGCAACGTCCAAGGGCAAAGCGACCGCAGCCGTGTTCGGGGTACTCAAGCGCCTCTGGGAACTGGGACCAGGTGGCTAAAGCTGTTTCATCGCGATGCGTCCGGATCTAGCTCACGGACCACAACCCTCTCATCTCATACGAGATGTAGGGTTGCGCCTCGCTGCGACAGATTCCGCTGATTGCGAAACTGGGCCCCGACGCTTACAGCGAGTAGCCTGCCTTTTTCGCGTCGTCGTGGAACATCTTTACCGTGTCGAGTGAATACTCGGCGAGGTCCTTCCCGACGAGCGGCAGCTTCTTGAGGATATCGGCAGTGACCGTGATGATGTGACAGCCGATCGCGTCTGCCTGAATGATGTTCAGCAGCTCGCGGGGGCTCGCCCAGATAAGCTCGAGCGCCGGCTTCGCGTGCATGACCTCCAGGGCCTTCACCATGATCGGCAGCGGGTCACGGCCGCTATCGGCGATGCGGCCGGCGAATACCGACACGCTGCCGGCGCAGTCGCTCGCGAAGCATCCGGTGACGGCCTCGACCTGCGCGATCGTCAGGATAGCCGTCACGTTCACCTTCACGCCCGCATGGCTCAGTCGGCGGACGAGCTCCGTTGACGATTCACCACGGGTGTTCGTGATCGGGATCTTCACGTAGACGTTGTCGCCCCAGGTCGCGATCTCGCGGGCCTGGCGCTCCATCTCCGGAAACTCGTCGGAGAAGACCTCGAAGGAGATCGGCCGGTCGGTGATGACCTGGAGCACGTCGTGGGCGAACTTCTTGTAGTCGACGACGCCCGCCTTGCGCATCAGCGTCGGGTTCGTCGTGAAGCCGCGGATGAGTGGGTTCCGGTAAAGCTCGAGTATCTCGGTCAGGTCGGCACCGTCGGCGAAGATCTTGACGCTGAGGTCAGTGGGCATTGGAATCGCCGGCTCCTCCGCGCCGAGCCTCGCTGGCCCGGCTCAACGCACCGACTCCCATTTCATGGGCGCGGCCTGCAGATCAGGATGCGCGACGATGAGATGCCAGACGACCGCTTGAAACGCCTCGGTGTGCGCGGTGACCCGTCCCGGATCGACCGTCGGCACCATGACGCACACGTCGGCAATTCTCTTTGTGAACCCGCCGTCGCGGCCGACGATGCCCGTGATCGTGGTGCCGACTGACCGCGCGTATTCGAGGGCGCGCACGAGGTTCGTGCTGATGTTGCGCTCGGGGTCACCACCGCCGACGGAGAAGACGAGGATGAGGTCGTCGGGACCCAAGCGGCTGACCTTCAGCCAATTCGCGAACGCGGTGTCCCAGCCGTCGTCGTTGATCCGGGCGGTGAGCTCGGACACATTATCGGTCGGCGTGTATGCCTCGATGCCCACGATCTTGCGGAAGTCATTGACGGCGTGCGATGCGTGTCCCGCGCCACCACCGACACCGAGGATGAAGAGCCGTCCGTGACGCTGACGCAGACCGACGAGAAGCTGGACCAGCCTCTCGATCGCGGAGGCGTCGATGGCGCCGGCGACGTGCGAAGTCTCCTTTAGATAAGTCTCGGCGAAGGACACTTCAGGTGAGATTCCGTACCGTTGCGGTCACCCGTTCGGCAAGCAGCACGTCGGGATTTTATCGCAGGCAGCGGCCGACGTCTATAGGAGAAGGTCCACGTTTCTTTAGAGGCCAGGGCCCGATAGTATTCGTTTCGAACGCCGTCGATGGCCGACGTCGACCACGCGACCAGTTCGATGCCCGATAAGAACCACCCGACCGCCGTCAAGCGTAC
>Ga0070697_100004999_pt1 | contig 10182 bp, 6 predicted proteins | sample KBSK1501metaG_FD_65475 | JGI IMG/M metagenome (GOLD analysis project Ga0070697, IMG submission 65475) | Corn, switchgrass and miscanthus rhizosphere microbial communities from Kellogg Biological Station, Michigan, USA - KBS K1-50-1 metaG | ecosystem: Host-associated > Plants > Roots >... | reverse complement strand
TGAAGCCTGTGTGTAGCGATTACTCACGCTGACCGCGCCAAAAAGAACCGGGGTCTCGGGATGGCGGGCCACATACGAAGCGATTCCCTTCCATAGCATCAACAGTGAAGCGTACTGCTTCTGGTATTCGAGCCTCACGAACGATCTTCCTAACTCGAGCGCCGGGCCTATCTGCTCGAACCAGCCGCGGCGGAATTTGAAGAGCGATGAGGTGTACAATCCAGCGACTCCGCGGCTCTCTAGTACCTCTTCGGTGTTTACGAGGCGATATCCACCTACGAGCTCTTGCTTCGATTTGCCCCACAGAATGAGGTGCGTGTAATAGGGATCGTATTCGTCAAGGTCCGCAGCCTTTCCCGAGCCTTCACCTACTTCGCGAAAGGTGATTTCTCGTTGCCGTCCGATTTCGCTGAGTAGATTGGGGATTTGGTCTCCGCGAGCGCTGTACACCGCAAACTCACGATTCTCCACCACACAGCCGCCGGGACCGAGGCTACGAAGCTCATCCAGAAGAGCGTTGCTTGCAACTGGAGAGGCGATTTGCTGCGGCGGCGGCTCGGATGCTGGAGCTTCCCAATTTACGGGCATACTCACCCGTGCGGGTTGGCGGTTACGCAGCAGATAGGTTCGCCAGCGCATATACTCGGTGGCTTCACGCATGTCGGCGATGCTCGAAATCTTTTCTGCCGGAATCGGGTTTCCGATGCACACATCCACTTGCTTTCCGAATTTATTCACCAGTTCGTGCGGCAGGCGCACGGTGCGGAGCATAGGGTGAATCAGCCCCATCAGGTGAAATGGCAGGCTGTTCGTACCCAGGAACAGCACCGGCAATACCGCGGCTTCAGTCGCGCACGCCAGGCGGGCAGCGCTGTCACTCCATTCCGGATCGCATATCTCACCGTGCCGGAACTGCCAGTGTGAGACCTCGCCGCCAGGAAAAACTATGAGCATGCCCCCGGCTCGCAGGTGGGCAACAGCCTGTCTCAGGCCGGCGACGTTGGCTTGCTTGGAATTTTTGCCCTGGAAGGGATCCACAAAAATGCAGTGCGGAGCGAGTTCGGGAATTGACGCCAAAATCTGATTCACCAGCAGCTTCACATCGCTGCGCACACGCAGCGCCAATGCCCCGAGAGCGATGCCATCCAACATCCCGAAAGGATGATTTGCCACTACGATGCTCGCTCCGAAAGCAGGAATGCGAGCGAGGTCGGCCGGCTCGACATTCAAACTGACTTGCATTTCCGACAGCAAAGCTTCGAGGATTGGCTGGTCTTCCGCTTGGGCGGCGTTCCGGTACAGCTCTCGGAACCGCTGGGGCACCAACAGGTCGAGAACCGAAAGAAATTTGAAGGAATCGCTTCGAAAAAGCGCGCCTTCAGGCTTCTCGATGGGAGCATTCCGTACTGGCATGCGCAATACTACTGACTTCGTGTTAAGTGGTGATGAAAAAATTGTCGGGGAGAAATGAAAATTACGTTACTACGGTTGTTGTCCTGCTGGTGGGCTCGGCGGTTGCGGGTAATCTTGCTGTTTGTCGAGGGAATATAGGCTGGAACGGCCGGCAGGATAGTCGAAAAATCCACGACCGACGCGCATATCATGGTGTAGATCGCCAGAAAACGTGACAGCGATGCAGAGTCCGAACACGGCGTGAGCCAGGCCCAGCGGGTAGATGCTTCGGTGCCTGCGAAAAAGTTCGCAGAATATCAGGCCAGCTAAAAAGGTCGTCAGCGCTAGGAATGGATTGGGCACGTGCAGCAGCGAAAAAAGCAAGGCGCACATCAGTACCGCGCGCTGCGAGTTCCCAAGTAAGCGTTCCAGCCTGAGGAAGAAATACGACTGCAGTGTGAACTGCTGAAAGAAAGCCCACAACGCATACGCCGCGTAATGCCAGGGACGCGTTCCGGATCCAAATGCGGGATGAAGGTTCCCGTTATACCAGGCGATAAGAATAGCTGCCGCGGCGCAAGCAATCGAGAGAGGAAGCAACCACAGCATGCCACGCGCTCCGCGCATGCGCAGACCGAGATCCACTCCTTGCCGTGCTGGCAACACGGTGGTCCCGACGATCCACGCGACTGCACCCCAGAAGCAAACTGCCTGAACCAATCCCGCAGACCAGATGGCTGCCTCAAGAAGAATGAGCGCAACCAGGATTTGCATTCCCCAGCGCCAGGATTGCGTGGCAGCAAATCCGGCTTCGACGCTATTGCTCGGGAGGCCTACCGTATTGGAGTGAGAGCCTTGCACCAAACTTGTTACGTTATCAGAACGTTAATCAGAAAAGCGAGAGAGATTTCTCGTCATGCGGCGCATGACTGAGGGGCCCGCCTTACAGGTATGTATAGATGCGCGAGTAGTGCAAAGATTTGCATGATTTCCGTGATAGCCCCAAGCAATTGAGTGAATTAGACTGAACCCCGTGAAATCCCAGACCGGCAATACGCCCCTCCGCGGCTCAGCCGTAGGTCTTTTCCTTTACGATGTTTGCGAAGAAATCAAGCTCGACGAGCTCAGGTCGCTGCTGGGGGCGAGGCGATTGGGCGAACGCCTGAAACATGCGGCCGCCGAGCAGATTTACTTCGAGAGGCCACCGGTGGTCGAGCACATCAGCGCTCCCACCACGCCCGGGGCCGCACGGCTGCAAGCCGAGGTCAAATACTACGATTACGGAGTAATCAGCGTTGTTTTCGAATTCCCCTTCGTCGGCAATTGGGACGACTTGATCGGGCTCTCCAGCCGCTGGCTTTCGGGCACCGAGTTCGAAAGTTACGCCCGCAAGATTGCCCAGCATCAGGCGGAACGCGCTGTCTCAGCCCTGGTGAAGCCCTATCCTCAGTACCTGAACGAAGACTACTTCGTCTTCTTTATGCGCGAGGTAGCCGGCAATCCTTCCGCAGCCCAGCTGTTGAGTGCCTGTGGCCAGCAGATAGCCCAGGTGGTGCGCGGCGAAAGTGCCGCCCTTGCTGAGAGCGAACGCACCGAGGTCCTGCAATCCGCCATGTCGTACTACCCCAATGACCTGGTGGTAGTCGGGTGGAACGCGGCGTTCGTCTATGACTCCATTGCCGGCGCCGAAACCGTGATGCAGCTACTGGAGTATTCGAACTCCCAGTTGCTCGAATTCCGGCATTACGATGACCTGCTCACACGCGAGCTTGAGGCGGTGTACGATTCGCTGGGCCGCCGGTCCAGCGTGATCAACCGCTGGCGATTGCCGCAAGAGGCCTCGCGATTACAGACCGTTCTGCTCGAAGTTGGCGAACTGACGGAGCGTGTGGACAACGCGATTAAGTTCCTCAGCGACATGTTTGCTGCCCGCCTGTATCGGCTCGCCGCCACCAAGGTAGGGGTCACGGATTACAAGAATCTGGTGCGCGAAAAACTTCGCACCTCCGGCGAGCTATATCGCTTCCTGATCGACCAGTTTCATCAGTCAAGAAACTTCGTTTTGGAGTTGGCCATCGTCGTGATCCTCGTGATAGAACTGATCTACGCCTTCCAGGGACGGTTCTGACTCGAATCTTGGCAGGGCCACCAGACGGTGGGAGGCAATCCCTATTGGCAACCTACTCTGACCCGCAGAGCTCAAACTGCTAGTCATGTGAGTAGTGAAGGCTCTGGCGCGAGGTGGCATATTTTGCTGCCGGTTGGTCGTCGTAAGGCTTCTTTTCTTCGCGAAGGCGCCAAGATCGCCCTTGTTTGCGCGTTCTTGTTGTTCATACAGTCAAGCACATCTGCAGCAACTGCAAAGATCGCGTTTTCAACCTATTTCGGCGGGAGTGGCGACGACAGCATCTCCGCAATGGTCATAGACCGTGATGGGTATGTTTACGTAATCGGTTGGACCAACTCCACCGATTTCCCGACCACCCCAGGAGCGTATCAAACAACCAGCAATGCTGGCGCGAACTGCGGTACACCCACGAGTTTTTTCCCCTGCCAGGTTGGTTTTCTTGCGAAGCTAAACCCAACTGGTACAGCGCTGGTGTACTCAACATTTCTCCCCTCGCTCCCGCAAGCGCTTGCCGTAGACACCGCCTCTAATGCTTATGTCACTGGTGGCGGCATTGATGGCCCGTTCCCGGTTACTGCTGGCGCTCTCAACAACCCGCAAGCACGAATGTACGTCATGAAAGTCAATCCGAGTGGATCAGATCTGGTGTATTCCGCTCGCTTCGGCAGCAGCACAGCCCTTGACTTTGCAAGCGCTATCGCTGTCGACGCTAGTGGCAACGCATACGTTACAGGGTGGAGTTTTGGAACCGATTTTCCAGTTACACCAAGCGCTTTTCAGACACCAGAAACTGGCGCCTTCATTGCCAAGCTCAATGACACCGCTTCGGCCTTAGTCTACTCGGCCCGACTCGGCGGCTCCGACAGCGCGAACACAGGCAATGTCGGGACTCACCCGCTTTCCATTGCAGTCAGCATCAATGGCGAGGCACACGTGGCCGGAGTCACCGACTCAGCACAGTTTCCAACCACTCCGAATGCCTTTCGGCAATCGCGAGCCGGCGGTAGTGATGCCTTCATCACCAAACTCGACTCTAGCGGTTCTTCTCTTTTGTATTCCAGCTTTCTCGGAGGCAGCTCCGGTGGTGGCGATAGCACAGAAGGCGCGAATAGGATTGCACTGGACAGTTTTGGCAATGCGTATATTAGTGGAGCTGCGGTCCTTGGGACCTCCACTGACGTCCAGTTCCCACGCACAGCAGGAGTCTTTCAGCGGGTTTTTGATCTTGGCCCACTCAGTCCGCGCAGCAACGGATTCATCGCAAAGTTCAATACCACTTTGAGCGGTTCACAGTCTTTGCTCTATTCGACGCTGCTTGGCCGCGGCGGCGCTGCAGACTTAATCGCCGATGCCGCAGGCAATGTTTATCTGGCGGGTGCAACGGGTAGTAACGTCTTTCCGACCACGTCGAATGCTCTTAACGCGTGCAAACTAACAACGCAACAACCCAGCGACGTTCTTCTTTCAGTTTTGAACCCGACAGCAAGCAGGCTGCTGTTTTCCACCCTGATAAATGCCACCCTTTTCGATGCCGCAAGTGGAGTTGGACTGGACGGCAATCAGAACCCGTACATCGCGGGAACAACCCAGTCTGCGGTGTTTCCGACCACCGCCGGCGTGTTACGACAGACCAACACTGGTCCGAGTGGTAGCAGTGATGGTTTCATAACCAAGTTCGATTCTTCTGTGGTTGCGCCCCAACCGCCTGCGTTGGTTATCTGCCAGCCTGCACCGGCTTCTGGTTTGGAGAACAATTTTCCTTTAGCGGCAAGTTTGCAGGATTCGAAGCGCGCAAGCAGTATGAGCGTCTTCCTTGATGGTCAGAAAGTCTTCGGCCAAAGCGGGCTGAACGTCATAGATACGACAATCACCGCGAGTGCGGGCACACATCGCCTAACTGTGCAGGGTCGAACTGCTTCCGGCGTTCTGGTTTCAAAGAGCATTCAGATTGGAGTCGCCACGAACTTCCGGCCGACTGTAGCTTCAATCACTCCAAACAGCGCCAGCCCTGGCGGGCCAAGCTTCAGTTTGAAGGTGCTGGGGCTGAACTACGTTCCAACTTCGGTGGTGCGGTGGAACGGCTCAAACCGAGCAACCACATTTGTTAACGATCAAAACCTCACCGCCACCATTCCAGCCTCAGACATCGCCGCTGTGGGTACGGCGAAGGTGACTGTATTCACGCCCACACCAGGCGGTGGCACTTCGCCTTCACAGTTATTCACCATTGGAACTGGCGGGGGATGCACACCTACCATTGATCCGTCTGTCGCGATCTGCGCTCCCGTTGATGGTACTACGGTCCATTCCCCGGTTACGATCCAAGCCACCACGAAAGACTCCCATAGCGTTTCGCTGATGCAAATCTACGTGGATGGAGTAAAGAAGTATCAAGTTGCTGGTTCTTCCTTGAACACTAGCCTGGCAATGGCAATCGGACCCCATCGGATCACAGCTCAAGCAAAAGACGTAATCGGACGAACCTTTAAAGCTACCGTAAATGTGACAGTGAAATAGGGCGCAGTAGAATTACCAGCTCAAGTATCCGCGCTTTGACCATGGCTTTCTAAAAGACAAACCAAGCCCTGAATGGAGTTAGCATTGTCTGCAATCAGGCTCTGCCGCGGAGCTCAATGATTTTCCGGCGGTCGCGTTTGGATGGTCGGCCTGCGGGTAGCTGTTCGAACTGCTTCATCGCCTTATGCTCTGCTGCCACCTTCAGGCGCTGCTCTCGGCTCGCTTCGGTCTCGCGGTAAAGCGTTTGCGCCACTGAAGCTGGGCCTCGCACTTCGCTGAGCAGCAGCACTTCCACCTGAAAATCGCCCCCGTCGTTTACCACTCTCAACATGTCGCCGATTCGGACCTCGCGTGCCGGCTTGGCAGGCTGCCCATTGGATTGAATCCTGCCAAGTTCGCAGGCGCGTGCGGCCAAGGCCCGCGTCTTGAAGAATCTGGCAGCCCACAGCCACTTGTCGATTCGCACTGAGGCCATGCTCTATTTTCGTTCACGAATGGGATTTCAGGAAGACTCAGTATGCGCCCCTGCGGAGATAAATCGATCGTCCAGACTCGCATGGTTTGACCGCCGCTTCGCGTCGTAATGAAAGTTCCGCCAACGGTGGGCACCCGGGCGAGATCCAGCCAAACCAACAAGAGCAGATTTCAGCCCACGCCCTACGGCAAGTAATACCGGAACGAGGTCATGACCATGTTTTCGTTGCCTTTGGGCTGCAAGCCACCCAATCCCACCCACGTGCTCCTCTGGATATAAGAATAGGACGCTCCCACGGCAACAGTTCCCGCAGGTCCCTTGTAAAAGCGGAACCAGTAGCCGGGTTCAATCTCCCACAGCGTTCGGTTCTGCGCCTGGCAGGGTTGGGTTGCGGTGGGAACCTCGACTTGGCATCCAGAATTGTTGTTCAGTTGCGAACCGTAACCGACGGGAAGGCCGGCAGCGCTCACGTACGCGGTGCGGCTGTAATATTCGTTGCCGCCGTACAGATAGAGATCCCAGCGTGATCCTGGATGTGCCTCCAGGCCGACCATGGTTTGCAGCGTGCGAATTGGAACAATTGTGCCGTCGGGCCGCAGGGTTACATCCGCGCCCAAGCCGGAGGCATAGCGGCCAATGCCGGTGCCCGCCAGACCTTCTGCGATCACATCCAACTTCTTCGTCACCGGTAACACCGCGGCGATACCGGCGCCGCCTCCTGCCGTGTAGTCGTTGTGGCCATTGAAGCGATCACGGAAGAACCGGCCGAGCGCCTTGAATTCATAGTGTCCCCACCCCGGTTCGAACACCACTTTGCCGATCAGGTCTGGCGCCAAGTCGGTGGAGATGCCATTTGCACCCGGCGTATTTGAGAGCGTGAACCCGCTGGCAGGAGTGGTGGCATTGGCACTGGTGTTGAAACCGAAGACATTTGCGGGAGGATTGGTAACGCTGAGAGTGGTTTCGGGATTTTCAATCGATACCGCCGCCCACAGCTTGTTGCTGAACTTCTTGGTGGCTCGCACGGACCACTGGCGCGCCCAGTTGTATCCCACGACGTATTGCAAGTCGATGGTCATCGGGACCCACTCTTGACGGAGAGCTAAGCCTTTTCGGTTCGTGGACAACAGACTCCACGTTTGGCCGCCTGAAATGGACAGGCCATTATTGAACTCCACCTGGCCCCACAACTGTCGCGAGCGCGGCTGGAAGCTGTTGCTTTCGATCTCGTTTGCAGTGGGTGCTGCCCCTTCAAAATCAACTTCGGCATAGCCCGATGCTTTCCAGTCGTTTACCTTGCCCTCAACTAGCAACGACAAGCGAGTTTCTCGCCCCGTGCCACGAAATTCACTCAAATGCGAATTTGCAGTTTCAGAAAAGGGAGTGTTGCCGAAGACGCTGATCCCATCGGCGTTCTGGTTGTGCGTACGGTAAATTCCGGTAGCGTCCAGAAAGCCACCGGGCGTGAGCGTAACCCCGCGATAACGAATGGCTAGCGGTTGATCTGAATCGGAGGCGCTTTTGGTCGTGCCCTCCACAGCAGGTGCAGCTAGAACTGCCTGCTTCTGAGCTGTGCTCCCTGCGTCTGCTGGTTGGACTGGCGTGTTGCTGGCCGCCGTGCTCTTGCCCTGAAGCTCAGTCACTTGCTGCTGCAACCGCTGCACCGCATCGAGCAGCTGCTGGACGTGCTCGTGTTCTGCTTGCACTTGTGATTTTAATGCGGTGATTTGCTGCTGTTGATCGGCGCCACCTTCCTGCGCCGTAAGGGCGGTAGCAATCGAAAGCAAAGTAAACACTGTAATGGTTCGGGTCATCGAGGCGTCCATCCAGTCGTTTCGCGGTTGTGTTGTTCCACGTCGCTGTCGCGAACACTCATAGGTTGTCCTGCAACACACTTGCCACTTGGGAAAGAACCAACCCTGGTGGCGTTTCAGGCGTTTTTTCAGGAGAACGGGAACGTGTAACCAGGAAACGAGTGGGACGAGCCTCGTAACTGTCGGTCATGACTGACGGGATTTAGACATAGGTGACAGTCTGTCGACGCGATGAGTAACTATTGAACTCTCAAAATGCATGCTGCTGCTCTGTATCTCGTAGCTGCTGCAAGAGACCTAATGAATTGTCTGCAGACGTTTGGTGGAAGAAAAATTGCAGCGCTGAACTCACATGAAGACTAATCGTTGGGGAATTGCCATGGCCGGCGTTTTCATGCAGCTTGCCTTGGGAGCAGTGTACGCATGGAGCGTATTTCGCACGCCACTGGCTAAGCAGTTCGGGTGGAGCATTTCAGAAGTCACCCTCACTTTTACCATCAGCATTTTTGTGTTGGGCTTCGCGGCTTTTTTTGGCGGTCTGTGGCTGAACCGTAGAGGTCCGCGTGTAGTGGCCATCACCGGAGGCCTGCTCTACGGTCTCGGCGTATTTCTGGCGAGCTTCTGCGGCGGCAAATTATGGCTGCTCTATCTTACTTACGGCGTTATTGGGGGCATTGGGTTGGGCCTGGCGTATATCGTCCCGGTCGCCGTGCTAGTGAAGTGGTTTCCGGACCGCAGAGGTCTGATTACCGGAGTAGCGGTAGGCGGTTTCGGAGCGGGCGCACTGATTACCGCGCCGCTGGCGACTCGCCTCATCCAGAGCGTGGGAGTGCTGCACACGTTTGCTTATCTCGGAATCGTTTATTTGCTAGTCACTGTGGTGGCGGGATACTTCATGCAAAATCCGCCGGAAGGTTGGAAACCTGAGGGTTGGGCGCCGACCGCTTCGCAAACTTCCCAACGGGCAGAGCACGATTACACCTTAGGCGAAGCACTCAAAACCTGGCAGTGGTGGGCGCTTTGGTTACTTCTGTTCCTGAATACTTCGGCCGGTATTTCTGTGATTTCGCAGGAAGCGCCATTGTTCCAGGAATTAGCCGGGGTGTCCGCGGTGGTGGCGGCCGGCATGGTGGGACTGGTCAGCATTGGTAATGCTTTCGGACGAGTATTTTGGGCCTGGGTGTCTGATCTCATCGCCCGAAAGGCTACTTTCTTTATCATGTTTTTGTCGCAGGCACTTCTGTTCTGGATTTTTCCCAACCTTCACACCGTTGCTTTGCTCGGAATCGTGGCCTTCGTGGTGCTGATGTGTTACGGAGGCGGGTTCGGCACCATGCCAGCTTTTACCGCTGACTACTTTGGCTCCAGGAACGTGGGGCCCATCTATGGGCTGATGCTGACGGCGTGGGGGTTTGCCAGCGCCTTCGGCCCACTACTCATCGCTCACATGCGGCAAGCAAGCGGCACCTATCGCGGGGCGCTCCACGTGATCGCGGGAGTCATGGTGCTATCTTTGCTGCTGCCCATTATCGTCACACCACCGAGGAGAGACGAGTACGAAACCCAGCCTTCTCTCAGGGAGCGCAATGGTCGAACTGCAGCCTAGCCGATGATTTGCGCCACGCCATTTATCTGACCGTATCGCTTCGCGAACAGGGAGCCGCTGGAAGATCAGTCAGAAACCAACTTCTGCATTTATGCCCTCCATATCATGGCCGACTCCAGCGGCCATCAAGCATTCAGTTCGACAACAGCGCCATGCTGCCAATTCGCCTTCGTTTCAAAGCGTCGATTGTTTCGTATCGTGACCGCGTGATGACGGTTGCTGACCGGATGCCGCCACGGTTGCTGACCGG
>Ga0070697_100004998_pt1 | contig 10183 bp, 10 predicted proteins | sample KBSK1501metaG_FD_65475 | JGI IMG/M metagenome (GOLD analysis project Ga0070697, IMG submission 65475) | Corn, switchgrass and miscanthus rhizosphere microbial communities from Kellogg Biological Station, Michigan, USA - KBS K1-50-1 metaG | ecosystem: Host-associated > Plants > Roots >... | reverse complement strand
CGTCAAGGGCCGCGGCCTCGTCGTGATCACCTCCTGCGGTCACGCCGGAGTGATCAACTCGGTGCGACAGGTCCAGAAAGCGACGGGCATCGAGAAGGTGCACGCCATCGTGGGCGGCTTCCACCTGGCGCCGGCGCCGGAGGAGATCGTGGCCAAGACGGTGGCCGCGTTCAAGGCGATCAACCCCGACTACATCGTTCCCGCGCACTGCACCGGGCTCAACACGATCATGGCGGTACATCGGGAGATCCCGAACAAGCTGATCATGCCGTCCACCGGCACGCGGGTGATCTTCGGGGCCTAGTCGAGCGCACACGCCGCGGCCGTAGAGTTTGACAGGTCGGCCCGGCGGTGCCTACCCTCTAGGCCGGGGGACGACATGAAGACGCGGTCGCTGGCCGTGCTGGTCATACTCGTGAGCGTCTCGCTTGTGAGCGCCGGAGTCGCGTCGGCCCAGAACGAATCGGCGCCCCTCGACCTCGAGTACAAGCAGCGCGCGCCCGCCCTCCGCACGGTACCGCCGCGGAAGATCGAGGAAGACACGACGCAGGCGGCGAACGAGATCGAGCGCCAGCGCACCGACCGGTTGCTGCGCGACAATCAGCCGAGCCCGATGCGTCGTCCCGATCTCGACCGCGACGTCACGCAGGGGATCCAGACACGTGGCCTGAGCGACGCGCTGCGCCGCTAAGCAGTCGAAGGGGGCCTCGAACAGGGGGCACTTCGACACCCTCCTAGCGGTGCCGTCGGGCGCTCGCCCGCTCCCCGCCCATCCGCGTCTCGTCCAGTACCGGCACGCCGTCGCGGTACTCCACGTGGTGGCCGGGCACGGCCGGCACCCGGGGCCCCGGCGTGACGATGCCCACCAGATTGAGCGGATCGACCGCCGAGACCCGCACGATCTGACCGCTCGGCTGCTCGCGGCGCACCGCCCGCAGGGCCTCGAGCGCCTCGGGCGCCGCGAACTGTTCGCCGACAAAGCCGCCCACGATGCGGCCGCCCCGCAGGTCGCCCCGCATCTCGAGCCGCCGGTACACGCGCAGGAGGTCGCGCCAGGCGGGAACGCCTGGCTCCCGCTGCAGTAGATCGCGGAAGACCACGCCGTACCGCTTGATGTACTGGCGAGCCTTGGCCTCCACGATGTCGTCCGCGGGCGGCGCGACCGGTGGGCCGAGCCGGGCCCAGCGGCCGGTGCCGGGCGAGGGGCGCGCCTGTGCGGGTCGCCCGGGTCGCGGGCGGTGGCGCTTCTCCCCGTGCAGCAGGCTGCGCAGTCCCGCGAAGCCGTCGCCGGTGACGAGCCCAGCCGTCACCAGCTCGCACAGAGCCTCCTCCACCTCGATGCGGAGCCGCCGCACCCCGGCCGCGATCTCCTCGACGAAGCACGCCCCGGCCCGACTCAGATGAGCCAGCACGTCCCGCGCGGGGCCCGAGGGCTTCCCCGGAAGCGCCGCTTCATCCGGGGCGCCGCCGGGTCCGGGCTCGGGACGTGGATCGAGCAGCCAGGCGAGGTCCCGACGCAGCAGCAGCGCCACCGGCACCGTGGCGGAGAGGCGGCGCCCGGCGTGCCGCGCGCTCTCGTGCAAGCCGAGCCGGCCCCACGTCACCTCGCCCGACAGGCAGAGCTCGTCCAGCCAGGCCGGCTGATAGCCGGCGACCCGGGAGGCCAGGAGCTCCCGCTCCCAGGCGGGAGCGGCGGCCTCGAAGCCCTGGAGCCGCTCGATCACGCGGCCGAGCCCATCGCGGCCGTGCTGCTGCGCGCCGGGCTTGACGTGCTGCCAGGCGAGCAGGAAGCGTACGAGCACCGCGGGCGACACCGGCTCGATGAGCCGCCGCAGGCCCTCCAGCGTGCGACGATGGATGCGCGCCAGCAGCCTCCGATCGCACCACTGGAGCAGCGGCTCTCCGGGCGCAGGAGGGGCCGCAGCCGAAGGCGAGGCGACAGTCGGCGCAGGGGGAGCCGCAGCCGAAGGCGAGGCGACAGTCGACGCAGGGGGAGCCGCAGCCGAAGGCGAGGCGACAGTCGAGATGAAGCGCCCGCGCAGCACACCGCCCTCGGCCTCGATGGCGGTGAGCGCCCCGTCCACCTCCCCGGGCGTCACGCCGAGCGCGGCGGCCAGTGCGGGCGCCGTCGTGGGACCGACCAGGCCGAGCCGCGCCCGCACCACCTCGACCAGCGCGCTCGCGCGATCGGACCACGCGGGGGCCCGGCGCGCGGGTGGCTCGACGACGTCGGGTTCGAAGCGAGCGTCCGGCCACACGGTCGCGGCCAGCGAACGGCGCTCCGCGGCCACGCAGAACACCCGCCCGCCGCCGTCCTTGAGGCGCGCAGCCCGCCCGGCCGCGACCAGCTCGTCCAGATAGCCGGTCCACGCCCCCGCCTCGCCCTCCGGCAGCGCGCCCACGTCGAGCAGCAGGTCGTGCAGCTCGTCGGCGCTGCGGAGGTCCGGCCACGCTTCCTCGATCACCGCGCTGATGGCCTCCGGGTCCAGTCGCCCCACGTCGTCGGTCACCACGGCGGGCAGCCCGCGGCGGAGCGTGACGGCGCGCGCGCGCCGCTCCTCGAGCGGGGCGTCGTCGAGGAAGGCGTAGGGATTGGCGTTCAGGATCTCGTGGGCAAACACGGAGGGCTCCGGCGTCTCCCGTACGACGCGGCGGATCTTGCCCTCGTGGAGCGCGGTGAGGCACGCGCGCAGGCCATCGATGTCCATGGCCTCCGTCAGGCAGTCGCGCAGGGTCTCGCGCACCAGGGGTTGATCCGGCACCTCGATCGGCCCCGCCCCCATGTTGTCCTGGCAGGCGACCTGGGCCGGGAAGACCGCGACCAGCAGGTCTTCCGAGCGCATGCGCTGCAGGTACGGAGGCACGCGCCGGCCGTTCTGCCAGCGCAGCAGCGCCAGCGCGCGGTTGGCGTTCCAGCGCCAGCGCGTGGTGAACATGGGTGCCTGCAGCGCGGCCTGGGTCAGGAGCTCCTCGAGCCCGCGCGGGTGCAGCATCTCGAAGACCGCCTCGAGCGGGAAGCTGTGCTGCGGGCCCAGCGAGAGCAGCACGCCGTCGTCGGTGGCCGCGGCCTGCAGCTCGAAGTTGAAGGACTGGCAGAGCCGCTTGCGCAGCGCCATGCCCCACGCGCGGTTGATGCGACCGCCGAACGGGGCGTGGATCACCAGCTGCATGCCCCCCGCCTCGTCGAAGAAGCGCTCCACCACCACCGTCTCGCGGGTGGGCACCGCCCCGAGCGCGGCCCGGCCCGCCGCGATGTAGTCCCGCGCGAGCAGCGCGCCGCGCTCGTCGAGGCCGGTCTCCGTCATGAGCCAGGCGGCGGCCACCTCCGGATCGTGGAGTCGATCGGCCACGCCCTGGCGCACCGTCGCCAGCTCGGCCGACAGCTCGGGGGTGCGCGCCGGGCCCTCGCCGAGCCAGAATGGAATGGTGGAAGGCGCGCCGCCCGCGTCCTCCACGCGCACCCGCCCGCTCTCGATGCGGCGGATCCGCCAGGAGCTGTTGCCGAGCAGGATGACGTCGCCCGCCATCGACTCGATCGCGAAGTCCTCGTCGAGCGAGCCGATCGTGGTCTCGTCGGGCTCCAGCACCACCTCGTAGCTCGCGTTGTCGGGGATGGCCCCGCCCGAGGTGAGCGCAGCCAGCCGCGATCCGCGCCGGGCCTTGAGCCGCCGCCCCACCGCGTCGCGATGCAGCCGCGTCGCGTAGCGCCCGCGCCGGGTCGCGATGCCCTCGGCCAGCATGTCCACGACCTCGTCGAAGTCCTCGCGGGTGAGCGCGGCGTAGGGCGCGGCGCGCCGGCACAGCTCGAAGAGGCGATCCTCGTCCTGCTCCAGGCAGGCGCAGATGGCCACGATCTGCTGGGCCAGGACGTCGAGCGGCGCCCGGCGAAGGGCGAGGCGGTCGATCTCGCCCCGGCGGGCCGCCCGCACCAGGGCCGCGCTCTCGATGAGCTGATCGCGGGTGAGCGGAAAGAGGCGCCCCTTGGGGGTGGCGAGCAGGGCGTGGCCCGAGCGCCCCACGCGCTGCAGCGCGGTGGCGATGGATCGTGGCGAGCCGAGCAGACAGGTGAGGTCCACCGTGCCCACGTCGATGCCCAGCTCGAGCGAGGCGGTGGCGACCACCAGGGAGAGCTCGCCCGACTTGAGCCGCTGCTCGGCGTCGAAGCGACGCTGGCGGCTCAGGCTGCTGTGATGCGCGGCGACGCGCTCGGCGCCGAGGCGCTCGGCCAGGTGGCGGGTGACGCGCTCGACGAGCCGCCGCGTGTTGACGAACACGAGGGTGGAGCGGTGCGCCCGGGCCAGCGCGGCCACGCGATCGTAGATCTCCTCCCACTGCTCGTTGGTGCAGACCGCGCCCAGCTCGTCACCCAGCACCTCGATGGCGAGATCCATGTCGCGCCGCTGGCCCACGTCGACGATCTCGGGCAGCGGCCGCTCGGCGCCCACCAGGAGCCGCGCCGCCGTCTCGATCGGGCGCACGGTGGCCGAGAGGCCGATGCGCTGCAGCCGCGTGCCGCCGCCGCTCGACGCCACCAGCTCCTCCAGCCGCTCGAGCGAGAGCGCCAGGTGCGCGCCGCGCTTGTCGCCCGCCACCGCGTGGATCTCGTCGACGATCACGGTGCGCACCTGGGAGAGCCACCGCCGGCTCGACTCGGCGGTGAGCAGGATGAAGAGCGACTCCGGGGTGGTGACCATCACGTGGGGCGGCCGGCGGCCGGCGAGCCTCCGCTCGTGGGCGGGGGTGTCGCCGGTGCGCACCGCGGTGCGGATCGCGGGGGCGGGCAGCCCCGCCGCCACCGCGGCGGCGGCCAGCTCGGCGAGCGGCTCGTCCAGGTTGCGCCGCACGTCGTTGGACAGGGCCTTGAGCGGGGAGACGTAGAGGATCGCGGTCCGATCCTCGAGCCGCCCGTCCAGCGCCTCGCGGAAGAGGCGGTCGAGACAGGCCAGGAACGCGGCGAGGGTCTTGCCGGAGCCGGTAGGCGCGGTCAGCAGCACGTCGTGGCCGCCCGCGATCAGCGGCCACGCCTGGGTCTGGACCGGGGTGGGCGCGGCATAGCGGGCTCGGAACCACTGGTCGACGACGGGATGGAACATGGAGCCTCAAGTATAGGCAAGGAATCAAGGGCGTGGCGTCCGGATTGACTCCACCGACCTGGCTCCGTAGCCTTGTGGCGGTACTGAGGAGGAGCTGAGGAGGAGGAGCTGAGGAGGAGGAGTTTGATGCCCATCGAGTTCATTGGCATGATCGGGGTGAGGCCCGAAGGGGCCGACGGCGCCGCGGTGCACGTGATCGGCGGCGAGATCGATCTGGCGTGGGTCCGCGACTTCTCCCGGGCCCATGAGCAGGCGGGCTTCGACAAGGTCCTCGTCGGCTACACGTCGACCGCGGCGGACGGCTTCCTGGTCTCGGGCTACGCGGCCTCCCACACCGAGCGCCTCGGCTATCTCATCGCCCATCGCCCCGGGTTCGTGTCGCCCACGCTGGCCGCGCGGAAGGCGGCCACGCTGGACCAGCTCGCGGGCGGGCGGATCGCGCTCCACATCATCACCGGCGGCAGTGACGCCGACCAGGCGCGCGATGGTGATTTCGTCGAGCATGACACGCGGTATCGCCGGACCGACGAGTATCTCGGCCTGATGCGTCGCATGTGGACCGAGGAGCGGCCGTTCGACCACGCCGGCGAGTTCTACCGGGTGAAGGGGGCGTACTCCGACGTCAAGCCGCTACAGAAGCCCTGCATCCCGCTCTACTTCGGGGGCGCGTCGGTGGCCGCGCACGAGATCGGCGCCCGCCATTGCGACGTCTACATGCTCTGGGGCGAGCCGCTCGCCGCGATCCGGGATCGCATCACGAACCTGCGCGCCACCGCGGCGCGCATGGGCGACGAGCCCCGCAAGCCCCGCATCAGCGTCTCGCTCCGGCCGATCATCGCCCCGACCGAGGAGCAGGCCTGGGCGAAGGCCCGGGCCATCCTGGAGCGGGTGCGGGCGAAGCAGGGCGACCGCACGCTCCCCCTGCCCGAGGCGGTGGGAGCCCGGCGGCTCGTGGACTTCGCGCAGCAGGCCGAGATCCACGACAAGCGGCTCTGGACGCCCATCGCGGCCGCCGTCGGGGGCGCCGGCAACACCACCGCGCTGGTCGGGACCCCGGAGCAGGTGGCCGAGTCGCTGCTCGACTACTACGAGCTCGGCGTCACCACGCTCCTGATCCGCGGCTTCGATCCGCTCAACGACGCGGCGGACTACGGGCGCCAGCTGATCCCGCTCGTCCGGACCGAGGTGGCCCGCCGCGATCGGGACCGCGCGGCGGCCTGAGCGTGCCCCGGCTGCTCGCGGTTATCGGCGCGGTGACGCCGCCGGGCCGGCTCGACGCGGCGGTCCGCTTCGCGGCCGAGTGCGCGGCGGCGCGGCCGCAGGTCTCCGCCGACGTGCTGAGCCTGGGCGAGCATCGCATCTCCTTCGCCGACGGCCGCCCGCTCGACCGCTTCCCCGACGACACCGCGCGGGTGGTCGGGGCGATCGCGCAAGCCGACGCGGTGCTGCTCGCGAGCCCGGTCTACCGGGCCTCGTTCACCGGCGCGCTGAAGAACCTGCTCGACCTCACCCCGGTCGAGGCGCTCCGCGCGAAGCCCGTCGGGATCGTCGCCATGGGAGCGACGTCGCACCACTACCTGGGCGTCGACTGGCAGCTCCGCGCGGTGCTCGCGTGGTTCGGGGCACTCGTGGTGCCGACGAGCGTCTACCTGGAGTCCAGCCACTTCCAGGACGGCAAGCTCGCCGATCCCGGCGGCCGCGCCGCGCTCACCGATCTGGTGACCGCGCTCATCGCGATGACCGCCTGCTCCCGGGATCACCCGGGCCCGCCCCCGCTCGCGGCAGGCCGCGGCTAGCGGCCTGCCACGAAGGAGCGGATCAGGTCGCGGGCGGCGGCGCCGCTCCAGTCCTTGGCGCCGATCATGCGTCCGATGAGGCGGCCCTCGCGGTCCACCAGATAGGCGGTGGGCGGGCCCCAGACCCCGTAGACCCGGCCGGTGACGTCGCCGCTGGCGTCGAGCAGCACGGGCGCCACGTAGCCGCGCTCGGCCGCGGTGCGCTTCACCAGCTCCGCGCTCTCACGGAAGCTGATCAGCAACACCTCGAGGCCCTGCGCCCTCCACTCCTGATGCAGCCGGTTGACGGAAGGTAACTCCTCCCGGCAGTCCGGTCACCAGGTCGCCCAGAAGAAGAGTAGGACGACCTTGCCCTTGAGATCCTCGAGGCGCGCCGTGCCACCGTCGAGCGCAGGCAGAACGAAGGCGGGCGCGGGCTTGGGGGACTCGTACGCTTGCACGCCCATCTTTGCCCAGGCCGGCGGCGCGGCGGCGGGCTGCGCCGCCGCGACCGCGGCCCAGAGCGCCGCCGCGATCAGGCTACCCGCGGCGAGCTTGCCGATCATCAGACGCCGGCGTCCTTGAGCGCCTTGAGGACTTCCGCAGGATCGAGCAGGTCGAGCGGGTTGGCCTCGACCTTGATCCAGCGAACGATCCCGTTCTTGTCGATCACGAAGTAGGCGCGCTTGGCGTACCGGAAGATCGGGCTCTTCTCGTCGGTGACGAGCGCGTCGTAGGAAGGGAGCATCGCGCGGCGGAAGTCGGACAGGAGGAGGTAGCTGATCTTGTTCTGCTTGCCCCAGGCTTCCAGCGTTGCGATATGGTCGGCACTTACGCCCACGACCTGGGCGCCGGCGGCCTCGAACTGGGGCAGGGCCCCCTCGAAGCCGAGCAGCTCCTTGGTTCAGGTGCCGGTGAAGGCCTGGATGAAGGTGAAGATGACGACGGGGCCCTTCGCGGTCAGGTCGGACAGCTTCACCTGCTTGCCCCCGGGGGCCGCCAGGGTGAAGTCGGGTGCCTTCTGGCCGACTTCCAGGGCGGCAGCCGGGACGGTGAGGGCCAGGCCGGTCAGCAGCAGGGCCGCGACCAGCGGGGCAGTGGCTCGACGCATGGCGCTCTCCTTTCGAGAGTGAAGGGTAACGCCCACACAACGACCGGCGGGCTCCAGAAGTTTCCGACCCGCGCGCATAATGCCCCTATGCGCCACGTGAGGCAGCCCGGATCCTTCGTCGCCGACGGCATTGCCTGGAGGATACACCGCGAGCGGGTACTCCTGGCCGGTTGGGGCCGCGCCATCCTGCTGCAGCTCGCCCACCCCAAGGTGGCGCGCGGGGTGGCCGAGCACAGCGGGTTCACGACCGAGCCCTGGGGCCGGCTGCGGCGCCTCTACCGGACCCTCGGCTCGATGCTTGCGCTCACCTTCGGCACGGAGGACGAGGCCGCGGCGGTGGCGGGACGGATCAATGCCATCCACGATCGCGTGCACGGGCGCCTGGGAGAAGCGGCCGGCGACGCACCCGCAGGTGCCCCGTACAGCGCCCATGACCCGGCCCTGCTCACCTGGGTGCACGCGACGCTGCTGGATTCGTTCCTCCTAACCTACCGGTTGTTCGTGCGGCCGCTGTCAGAAGCCGAGGCCGACCGCTATTGCACCGAGGCGAGTGGCATCGAGTCGCGGCTGGAGCTTCCGGCGGGTCGCCTGCCGCGAACGGCGGGCGCCCTCCGTGAATATTTCGACGAGATGCTGGCCTCCCGCGCCATCGAGGTGACCAATGTGGCCCGGGATCTGGCTCGTGAGGTGATCGCCCCGCCCGCGCCACGAGTACTGAAGCCGCTGCTCCGGCTGGCGGCCCTGCCGGCGGTTGGACTCTTGCCTCCCGCCATCCGTGTCGCCTACGGCTTTGCCTGGGACGGCCGCCGCGAGCGGGTGCTACGCGTCATGGCGGCGGCGGCGCGCTCGGGCCTGCCGTTCGTGCCGCCGGTCTTGCGCTACTGGCCCTCGGCCCGGCGCGCAGCTCGGCGAGCCCGGCGGCAGCGTGCCGCATGAGTGAGATCACATTGGGGGCTGGAATCGCCGCGTCAGCCCGACGTCGGGCGGCGGGCGAGCGGAGCGAGGAGGAGTCGGGCGGTATCGCCCGGCGGGCTACGCGGAGCGAGAGGCCTTCGGTGAGTACAGGCGCGATCCGCTCAGCGCCTTCATGGGGACGCGCCTCTGACGCCCCCACCATACGCCGAGCACCGCGGCGGCGGTCCCGCCCAACCCGACCGCGCCCCAGACGGCCCCACGCCGGACCGCTTCCCAGCCGCGCCCGGCCTTGACGATCACGTGAGCGGGGATGGCGTCGAGGTCGGCGCGGATGCGCCACTTGGCGAAGGCCAGCGGATCGTCAGGATGCCAGAAGCGACCCTGATCGTCCGCGATGCAGAGATGGATCTCGCAGCTCTCCGGATCGGCGCAGTGCTCGGCTCTCCAGCCGAGCCCGCGGCCCCGCATCGCGGCGCTCTGTAGCATCAGGCGAGCAGCCATACCGCGCCGAGCCCCACCAGCACTGCGGTTCGAATCAATCCGGCTATACCCATGTAAGTGCCCCTCGCCTCATCGGACGCTTTGGCGTCCTACTTCGTTTCACCCTCATTTATCGTATCCGCTCGGCTCGCCTTCGGCTGCGCCTCGCCAAACTCGATCGGCTGCGCCTCGCCAAACTCGAGCTCGAGTGGTGCTTGGACCCGAGAGCGGAGGCGGGCCCCCTCGCTCAGAACCGGTGCGTGGCGAGGGCTCGTCACTTCCTCAACCCGCTCTCCGCCTCGGGCGTTCCGAGAGAGAGCAAGAGGCGGGCCACCCAGAAACCAGCGCAAATTGCCCGTCTGCGGTCGCTACGATGCTCCGCGTTAGGAACGTCGGTGACAGGACTGGGGAAGGAATTGCCTGACGTGGCCACCGGGGTGGCGACCGGGTTCCCTGCAAATCACTGTGTTACAGTACGCGCATGCGTGGCGCCCTGATCACCGTGGAAGGCGTCGAGGGCTCCGGAAAATCAACCCAGTGTGCGCGCCTGGCGGCCTACCTGCGCCAGCGCGGCCTCGAGATCGTGGAGACGAGCGAGCCGGACGGTACGCCACTGGGTCTCCGGGTGCGGGCCCTGTTCGGGGCCGACGGCCCCACCCCGACGCCGCTCACCCAGACCTTCCTGTTCCTGGCCGCCCGTCAGGAGCACGTCATGCGCGTCATCGCCCCGGCACTCGCGCGGGGCGCCGTGGTGATCTCCGACCGCTACGCCGATGCCACGGTCGCCTATCAAGGCTACGGGCAAGGGG
>Ga0070697_100004997_pt1 | contig 10183 bp, 9 predicted proteins | sample KBSK1501metaG_FD_65475 | JGI IMG/M metagenome (GOLD analysis project Ga0070697, IMG submission 65475) | Corn, switchgrass and miscanthus rhizosphere microbial communities from Kellogg Biological Station, Michigan, USA - KBS K1-50-1 metaG | ecosystem: Host-associated > Plants > Roots >... | reverse complement strand
CCGTGTTTTCTCGTGCTCCTCATGGTGAGGAGTGTAATATCGCGTATTTCATGCATGTGTCGATCATCAGGATGTCACAAACAAAGGAGTGTAAACCGATGAAGCGACTTACCAGGGCTGTGATCGTGCTTCTCGTCACCACTTTCTTGCCAGTGCTGATCTTGTTCTCGTTCTCAGCAGGAGGTGGTCACGCCTCCGCCTTGAAACCCAAACCTACCCCAACCACAAGTCCCACGCCAACTCCATGTCCCACCCCCTCTCCAACTGGCACCTGGACGTTAACCGGCAGTCTGCTGGTGGCCCGCTACGGCATCTTCACCGCGACGTTGCTGCCCAACGGCCAGGTGCTCGTCGCGGGAGGCCTCCAGGTCTACACCGGGACCCTTCTGGCCGAGGCGGAGGTATACTCCCCTCCACAGGCACATGGACCACCACCGGCAGCATGAACCTCACCCGTGCTCGGGCTACGGCGACGCTGCTCCAGAGCGGGCAGGTGCTCGTCGTCGGGGGGAACAGTGGCACAAGTGGCTACACCGCCAGTGCCGAGTTATACACCCCCTAGCACGCCCACAGCTGGTGCGGGTGCATCCGGCTCGCCGCGTTCTGTGAGCCGAGCCTGGCGAGCCTGATGCTCTGGGGAGAAAGGAGGTTGAGAAGCCAGGAGAGAGAACAAAGCAACACGGGCGTACTCCCACTCAGACCGCATGAGGCGGTGCACAGGGCAGGGGCGCCAGGTGTCAACAGGGCTCACTGCTTGCACAGCAGGAGCTGTCATCTGCTCATGTAGAAACGGTGGAGCCCCATTGGGTACGTTCATCCCACCGAGTGATCCCAAGAAAGGCAGGATCCTATGAACTCACGCACCACCCAGCGCTTCAGAGCAGTGCTTGTGCGCCTGCTCGTCACCGTAGGCGTTGTGCTCCTGGTGGGAGCACTCACCCCTCTGCCAACCCTGGCTCGCAACCTCGGGCCTGCCAGTCCAGCGCAGGCTCACATCCACTTACCCAAGAGCACGCTGTCGGGCAGCGTGCTGGTAGCGCGGGCCATTCACTCCGGCAAGCTGCAGTCGATGGGCGCTTCCGCCGGTACCACCTCCGGTTCCAGCACGCCCACCTGCTCCCCGACGCCCTGCGCCTTGTCCAACGTGCAGACCTCGCAGGGGAAGAAACCCGTGAACGAAGATCCGATCGCCGCCAATTCCACCAACGCGCAGGACCTGCTCACCGGGGGCAACGACTACAACTGCAGCTCGCTGATGGGCTTCTTTGCGTCGAGTAACGGCGGCTCGAGCTGGAACCACACCTGCATGAACACGCCAGCCGGGGACCCCAATGGCTGTGGCGATCCCGGGGTGGGCTATGATCTGAGCGGGGCGGCCTACATCACCGGCATCGCCAGTTCCAGTATCTATTGCTCTCCAGGCGAGGTCATCTTTGAGAAATCGACCGATAACGGCCAGAAGTGGAGCGCCCCCGCGGTGGCCGTCACCCCGCTGTTCTCCGGCGGGGTCACCGACAAACCCTGGCTGCAGGTGGATGACAACCCCAGCAGCCCGCACGCCGGCGCCTCTACCTCTCGGTCACCCAGTTCGACGCCAGCGCCACCGATACCGAGATCTCGGTCTCCCATTCGACCAACGAGGGGGCAAGCTGGACCACCACCCCCGTGGATACGCCCCAGGTCGACCCGGCGGTCGACCAGTTCAGCGACCTGGCGGTCGGCAAAGACGGCACGGTCTTTGTCTCCTGGATGCGCTGTACCGCTGTCTATCCACCGGGTGGCTGCGCCGGCACCTGGGCGACACTCTTGCTGTCCAGGTCCACCGATGGGGGCAGCACCTGGAGTACGCCGGTGACGATAGCCACGGTGACGCTGGCTCCCAATCCCAGCGGCTGCTGCTTTTACGGCGAGTTGCCCAACACGGCTGAACGCGTGAGCGAGATCCCTGCGATCGACATCGACAACAGCGGCGGGGCGCATGCCGGCAACCTCTACGCGGCCTTCTACACCTGGACGGGCTCCTCGATGGTGGTGGAGGTCGCCACTTCCACGACTGGGGGCAGCAGTTGGGGCGTGCCGGTGCGCGTGACCGCGTGTTCCCCGCACGACCAGTTCTTCCCCTGGCTCTCCGTGAGTAGCTCAGGGCTGGTGGGCGTCAGCTGGTTGGACCGGCGCGATGATCCCACCAACCTCAGCTATGAAGCGTTCGCAGCAGTCTCCAGCGACGGGGGTGCCACCTTCCCCAACCTGCAGATCGCCTCGGCGTCCTCCAATCCCAACAACGATGGGTTCAAGAGCGCCTTCATGGGCGACTACACCGGCAACGTCTGGAATAGCACGGGCACGACCCTCTACGCCTCCTGGATGGACAGCCGCAACGGCGCCAGCATGCAAGACGAGGTGGGGGGCCGCATCGGGACGGGCAGCGTGCCCGCCTGGAACTTCGCCTGTAGTCCCAATGTGGGGGCCAGTTCGAACCAGCTGAACGGAGTAGCTGCCGTCTCGGCCTCCGATGTCTGGGCCGTGGGATATGCTTACCCCTCCGCCTCCACCGGCGTCAGTCAGACCCTGACCGAGCACTGGAACGGCACCAGCTGGAACGTGGTCTCCAGCCCCAATGTCGGGACATTGAGCAATTCCCTCAACGCCGTGGCCGTCGTTTCGGCCAGCGACGTCTGGGCGGTGGGATACTCCCATACGTCCAGTGGCGGAACTGAGAGCCTGCAGACGTTGATCGAGCACTGGAACGGCACGAGCTGGAGCGTGGTCAGCAGCCCCAACGTCGGATCGGACGATGTCCTCAACGGAGTAGCCGTCGTCTCGGCCACCGACATCTGGGCCGTGGGATACGCCAACAACGAGAGCCAGACGCTGATCGAGCACTGGAACGGCACGAGTTGGAGCGTGGTCTCCAGCCCCAACGTCGGGACATTTAAGAACCAGTTGAACTCCGTGGCGGTCGTCTCGGCCACCGACATCTGGGCCGTAGGGTACGCCGACAGCTCCAGTAGTGGCGTCTTGCAGACGCTGACCCTGCACTGGAACGGCTCCAGCTGGAGCGTGGTCTCTAGCCCCAGCCCGGGGACCTCGACGAACCAGTTGACCGCGGTGGCCGTCGTCTCAGCCAGCGACATCTGGGCCGTGGGCTTCTTCTTCACCACCAGTGGCCTCCAAGAGACGCTGACCGAGCAGTGGAATGGCACGAGCTGGAAGGTGGTCACGAGCGCCAATGTCGGGTCACAAAGTCTGCTGTACGGGGTGACGGTCGTCTCAGCCAGCGACATCTGGGCCGTGGGAAACACCTTCAATACGTCCTTTTCCAACTTCGAGACCCTGACCGAGCAGTGGAACGGCACGAGCTGGAGCGTGGTCAAGAGCCTGAGCGACGGGACAGGGACGGTAGGCAACAACTTGCTGGGAGTGGCAGCCATTACGGCCAACAATGTCTGGGCGACCGGATACGAGGTCAACTCCTCCAGCGTGTCTCAGACGCTGCTCGAGCAGTATTGTTGCTAAGATAGGAGAAGCACACCAGGTGTGACATGGAGCGGTGGATTATCACCTCATTGGGTAGCTCACCCACCTGAGCCACGGAGGTGCTTGAGGAGGAATGGGACGGTGCAACTCGTTCCGTTCCACCTCAACCAACACCAGTGATCACTACCTGGGAGTCAGCCGGGGGTCGCTGCCTCCGGAAATGGGAGAGCGTGGAGCGACTCTGGAGTGCGATTGCCGCTCTCGTCCCGCATCGCTTGCCTGCTTCCTCCTGCTCCAGGCGATAGCCTAGAGCAGACGGTTTGTTCACGAGACGATCTGGAATCCCGCTGAGAAGATGGTGGTTGTCGGCCCACCAAAGCTTTGAGTTGTGCTATAGCGCAAGGTTGCGTGGTAGAGACCAAGCGCCCACGGGCGAGCAGCTGAGGAAACGAGAGCGACTGTCAGACGCTTGCCCGCATCCAGCCGGTGCAGTCGCGTCGGGGTCAGCAGCAGGCACGTGTGGACGTTCTCCCAGTTCCCATGGACCTGGCGCTGCAACTGGATCACGGTGCAATCGGTCAGGTGATCGGGGAAGGAGATCGCCTGGGTGCTCTGATTGCTCAGTATGACGGAGATCGTCTCGGTGGGGTGATAGGACGTCGCGCCCACATGCAAGCTCACAGCGCCAGCCGTTGCTGTCGGGAAAGGCGCCTTCGTGACTGCCGGTGAAGGCACAGGCGTCGGTGTCGGCGTCGCATGCGTACCACCGGTCGAACTCTGTTGCCCGCAGCCTGCAAGCAGCACCGGAATCAGCATGAGACCCAGGATGAGCAACAATCGGTGTCTCTGCATTGGAACAATCCTCCATGCTTTCCACTGGTAGATGCCTGCTGTATAGACGTTGACAACCTGCTGCGAGTTCCCGGTGGCCATGAGTGGATCGTTCACCGACTACCTCTGCAGGGTTTCAGGCCAATGCTCCGGGTACTTCTGGAGACTGGGACGGGGAGAGCCGCTTTGGCAGGTTTCTAGGGTGTGAGCCTTTTGCGCCATCGACGCATCTACAACGAGGCAAACTCGCCTGGTAGTACAAGACAGAAGACATTGGTGGAGGCAGTGGGGGAGGGGCTTCGTGCTCTATTTGGCAGCGTCGATGCGAACTGTGCCAGTCTCCTTGCAGGTGCGCCAGGTGTCAAACAGGCTCACGGCCTGCACAGCAGGAGCTGTAACCCGCTCACGTATAGACTATAGAGCCGCATTGGGTACGTTCATCTCACGAGTGATCCCAAGAAAGGGGGATTCCTATGGACCCACTCCACACCCAGCGCTTGGGAGCAGTGCTCGCGCGCCTGCTCGTCACCGTAGGCGTTGTGCTCCTGGTGGGAGCACTCATCCCCCTGCCAGCCCTGGCCAGCAACGTCGCGGCTGCCCGCCATGCATCCGCCCAATTCCATTTGCCCAGGAGCCCGCTGTCGGGCAGTGTGCTGGTAGCCCAGGCCCTTCACAAGGGCCTGCTGCAGCCGACCAGCCATGGCACCGGGCTCACCCCGCTGCCTCAGCTCCCCACCTGCTCCCCGACGCCCTGCGCCTTGCCCAACGTCCAGGCGTCGGAGAGCGGCAAGCCGGTGGACGAAGATCCGATCGCGGCCAACCCCAGCAACGCGGGGGATCTGCTCACCGGAGGCAATGACTTCAACTGCAAATCGGTGCTGGGCTTCTATGCCTCGGGTAACGGCGGCTCGACCTGGAACCGCACCTGCATGAACACGCCAAAGGGGGACCCCTTTGGTTGTGGCGACCCTTGGGTGGGCTATGATCTGGGTGGGGCGGCCTACATCACCGGCATCGCCAGTTCCAGTGGCAGTTGCGTTCCAGGCGTGATTGCCTTTGAGAAATCGACCGATAACGGCCAGAAGTGGAGTGCACCCGCCGTGGCCGTCACACCGCTCTTTTCGGGCGGGTTGACCGACAAGCCCTGGCTGCAGGTGGATGACAACCCCAGCAGCCCGCACGCCAGCGCCCTCTACCTCTCGGTCACCCAGTTCGACGCCACCGGCAACGATACCGAGATCTCGGTCTCCCATTCGACCAACGGGGGGGCCAGCTGGACCACCACCGCCGTGGATACGGTTCAGGTCTTCCCGGCAGTCGACCCGTTCAGCGACCTGGCGGTCGGCAAAGACGGCACCGTCTATGTCTCCTGGATGCGCTGCAGCGCCAGTGTCGAGTGCGCCGGCACGCAGGCGACGCTCTTGCTGTCCAGGTCCACCGATGGAGGCAGCACGTGGAGCAAGCCGGTGACGCTGGCTACGGTGGCGCTGGCTCCCGACCCCCACGGCTGCTGCTTCTATGGCCAGCTGCCCAACACCTCTGAGCGCGTGAGCGAGATCCCGGTGCTCGGCATCGACAACAGTAGTGGCCCGCATGCCGGCACGCTCTACGCGGCGTTCTACACCTGGACGGGCTCCTTCATGGTGGTGGAGGTGGCCAGCTCCACCAACGGGGGCAGCACCTGGGGCGCGCCGGTACGCGTGACCCCACCCGGCGACCCCAACGACGAGTTCTTCCCCTGGCTGTCGGTGAGCAGCGGCGGGCTTGTGGGGGTTACCTGGCTGGACCGGCGCTATGATGCAAACAACCTCAGCTACGAAGCGTTTGCGGCAATCTCGAACGACAGGGGCGCCACCTTCCCCAACCTGCAGATCGCGCAGGTCTCCTCCAATCCCAACAACGACGGGTTCAATGGCGGCTTCATGGGCGACTACACCGGCAATGTCTGGAATAGCACGGGCACCACCCTGTACGCCTCCTGGATGGATGGTCGCAACGGGGTCAACATGCAGGACGAGGTGGGTGGCCGCATCGGGACGGGCAGTGCACCCGCCTGGAACGAAGTCAAGAGCCCGAGTGCTGGCAATCTGCTGTTCGGGGTCGCCGCCGTCTCGGCCTCTAATGTCTGGGCCGTGGGACAAGACGGGAATGGTCTGACGTTCACCGAGCAGTGGAACGGCACCAGCTGGAACGTTGTCAAGAGCCCCAACGTCGGGACAGGGAGAAACAATTTGACCGCCGTGGCCGTCTTCTCGGCCACCGACATCTGGGCCGTGGGATGGTCCCAGGCTTCCAGTGGCATCCAGCAGACGCTGATCGAACAGTGGAACGGCACGAGCTGGAGCGTGGTCTCCAATCCCACCTTCGCGACACCCGGAAACTGCTTGAGCGCCGTGGCCGTCGTCTCGGCCACCGACATCTGGGCCGTGGGATTCATCTCCAGTGGCGTCCAGGAGACGCTGATCGAGCAGTGGAACGGCACGAGCTGGAATGTGGTCCCCAGCATCGATCCCGGGACGCTCACCAGCACCTTCTTGCAGGGAGTGGCCGCGATCACGGCCAGCGATGTCTGGGCGGTGGGCTACCAATTGAACTCTCCCCCCTCCTCCGCCCAGACGCTGATCGAGCAGTATTGTTGCTAGGACAGGGGGCAAACGACGTGTGGGATGGAGCGGTGAGCTACCACATCTTGTAGTAGCTCACCCACCTGAGAAAGGGAGGAGTGTGGGGAGGAACGAGCCGCGCCGGTCCGTTCCCCCGCAACCCTGGGCGGCGTAGTGATCAAGAGCACGTCGGTGCTCCGTGGGGGAAGACTCACACATAATGTGCATTCGTTGTTGTTGGAGCACGCGGGCTTCGACCCGGGTGCCTCTTGATGGACTCGGCCACGATCAGGAAAAGATCATGGCACACAACACCCAGAAAGGAAAGATCATGGCACACACTGGACAATTATCGAAATATGCGAGCAGCCGCCGGTCCTTTTTGCACAAGGGACTGGCGCTAGGAGCCGCAGGAACTCTCGGCGCCGGCCTGTTGACCACTGGGGTCCCAGCCGTCGAAGCCAGTGGCGGCCTCACCCCCGGAGATGCGGCCATTCTGCGGTTCCTGTCTGCCCTTGAAACCCTCGAAACCGATTTCTGGCAACAGTACAACGAACTGGGCGGCATCCAGGACAGCGAAGTCCCAGGCGGGAGCGGGAGTCCAGGCTACACCGCTGCTCTGCAAGTGCTCGATAGCGACATGCCCCAGTATATCCACGACAATACCGAGGATGAGTTCACCCACTTCACGTTCATCAACGCCTACCTGGTTTCCAAGGGCGCCGCGCCCGTCAACCTGGATCAGTTTCGCACGCTGCCCAGCAGTCAAGCGACCGGCGCCCAGCAAATCAAACGGCTCACCAACATCATGCAGCTGACTGTGGACACCAGTTACTGGACCAAGTACCGCAGCCGCACCAAGAACCCCGATTTCGGGGACACCTTCCCCCCAGCCGTCCCGGGTTTGCTGCAAGGGCAGTTTCCCGCCATTCCCAGAAACGATGATGACCTGAAAGGGTTTAAACCGGGGAAGACCCCAACCATCCCGCCTCACCTGCAGGCGATTGCCAACACAGCGGGCTTCCATTTTGCGTTTATCGAGCAAGGGGGCACCAGCGTCTACCCCTCGCTGGCGCAGCGGGTCACCAGTACAGAAGTGCTGCGCATCTTGCTCAGTATCGGCCCCACCGAGACCATGCACTTTCAGACCTGGCACGACAAGGCGGGCAATGCGCCTCCTTTGACCGACCCCACCAATGGACTGGTGTTTCCCGACCTCAATGCCCCACCTTTTGACGGGGAGGACTTCCAGACCAACCTGATCATGCCCGAGCCCACCATCTTCCTGAGCCGCACGTTCCCGGTCTGTTCGATCATTCGCCCGACCGAGACACAGGGGGCCGCCATGGGCGCGCTCAAGGCCTTGACGGACGACGGACTGTTCAGAGGGCAATCGCCGGCGTTCTTTGCCTTCATGCAAGGTCTGGCACAGGCCGCAGATGCGGCCCGAAACGGGGGGTAAGCGACGAGCGAGTCAGCCAGCCGCCCACGGACGAACGCTGCTGCTGGAGCAGGCCCTGGCCTCTGCTCTTTCATGATCCCCCGCCAAATGCGTGAGCGGGCCAGGCAGGTCGGGACGCGGCATTCCGCTTCCCCGGCCCGGTGCGAAAGCATGGCAGGGGATGATGCTAGCCCCGGTCGTGTGCCTGAACGCTGCCTGTTCTGCCGAGGGGAACTCGCCTCCTCCTGAGGCTAGAGGTAACGTCGGTTTTTTTGCTCCTGCTCTCTCGAAAGAGCAGGAGATGGAGGCAGGACTAGGATCACTGTAAAAATCTATCACAGGCAGGCCTGCACCTGCTGAAGCAAAGGAGTACCCACAATGCAGAACTGGAAAGACTCGGCAACCTCGACGATTTACCTGGCAAACGGCGGGCGCCTGATCGCCAATGTGAATGGCATCTCACCTGAAGATGGCAGCGGCTATATGATGGTGCATGATCGCGAAATCGAGGTTGGCCCGCTGCCAGACGCTTGGAGCGCTATGGGCTATGGAGAGATCGTTGCTATCACCTTGCAGACCGGCGAGGTGATCGAAGCCGTATTGACGCCAGACGGCTACACCAATCATGTTGCGTACCTCTCCCCCGATGAAAGCAGCGATGCGACGATTTGCCTGTTTGACAAGCAGAGCGGTACCTGGCGCGAAATGACTGAGCAGGAATATGAAAAAGAACGCCGTGCCTGGTCGGAGGATGCGAAGGACATGCAGCAAATCAAGCAGGAATGGCAAGAGTACCGAGAGTCATAGTCCGCTATGCCCTGGACTGATTTGAACAAGCGACAACAAAAGTACCTGCAAGCGATTTACGACCAAGACCAGGAAACGAACGCTATGAAAAAGGGCAATGGTAGCGAGGAGGCAGGCCTCGCCCTGCTACGGTTATAGTAGGGTAGGTTGCTAGCGAGGTGCCAATGCTGGTCCTTTTCCAACTGCCCGCCGGGTAGCCGGGGGGCATTACTGCCCCCAAGCCCCCTCAGAACGGGGCGTGAAAGTTTCCCTTCACCCCGCTCAAGCAGCCCAAAGGCTCCTTGCGGAACCCGGTAAGGCTTGGAACCCTCACCTTCACGATACTGTGCTGGGGCTGGCGCGCTTAAAAGCGGGAGACTGCACCAGCGGGGCTTCTGGAAAAAACATCCTGCCCGCCGACATCTGCCTTGTCCCCTTAGCCAGTTGACCATCGGTTCTCGTGATGAGCCACCCGATGGACGTGGGCGCGCTTTCGCGTGGGGTAATGTTGCCTTACGGCGCAACCCCTATCCGCCCCATTACAGGGTGGCTTTCGCTTCTTCCATCGTCCTGTGCCCGCACCTCCCTTGGAACCTCTTACGATGCTCCTACCCGCACGTCGGGAGAGATACGGGGTTTCCACGTTCCGCTTGCGTACCATCTGGATGACGTAGGTACTCGCCTGTCCGCCGGTGGTCCTCGTGTCTGCGCCAGAACAGGAGGGAAGTTCTGGACCGACCACACACCTTTTGGTTCAAGCCTCTCAGCACCTTTGGCTTGTTCCGGTTTACGACGTTTAGCAGCGATTCACTTTCCGTTGACCCTATCACCCGGACCCTAGCTCCCGACCGCCTTGATGCTAGCAGTCGCGATCTCCCCTCACGGGTTGATCACCCCCCTTTCAGGTGAGGCTACCTTGTCCCAGAAGCTTCCCACCCGCGAATTACTCCAAGGGCAGGTTCTGGTAGGGTACCGATGGCAGCACATCGGGTTGAGTTCTGATTGCTCAGGCTCAACAGCTACGCAAGCGACTTCGTGTCGCAAC
>Ga0070697_100004996_pt1 | contig 10183 bp, 9 predicted proteins | sample KBSK1501metaG_FD_65475 | JGI IMG/M metagenome (GOLD analysis project Ga0070697, IMG submission 65475) | Corn, switchgrass and miscanthus rhizosphere microbial communities from Kellogg Biological Station, Michigan, USA - KBS K1-50-1 metaG | ecosystem: Host-associated > Plants > Roots >... | reverse complement strand
CGCGTCGAGCCTGCTCCGACGCGTCCGTGGCGACGCAGAGTTTAGCAGAGCATCAGCCTAATGAACCGTTGCGACAGCTGTCTGTCGCGATATCCCCAGGAGTCGGAATACGGGGCCTGTGGAAAGACCCTGAACAACCAGCGAAAGGAAGACGAAACCAAAGGTCAGGGCCAGGATTTCGTCGTGGCCCGCCAGATCCGCAGGGAGTGCGAGCGCGAGCGCAAGCGACAGCGCGCCCCGCAACCCGGCCCAGACCAGAGCGGCCCGCCAGGACCAGGGCCAGAGATCGCTCCTGGCCAGCGTGACGAGGGTCACCATCAGCGCTCGAGCAAGCATCACCACCGCGACCAGCAGCAGCAAGCGGCCGCCGACCCGCACCACCCGGTCGAGATGGACCTGCAGGCCGACCAGCAGGAAGACAACACTCGACATGGCAAAACCGAGCTGGCGCCAGAACCGATGGACTTGATGGTGGGTCGTTGGTTGATAAGCGCTTCCCAGGATCAACGACAGCGCAATCACCGCGAGGAGACCGCTCGCGCCGATTCGGTCAGCCAGCAAGTACGACCCGTAGGCGGCCACCACCGTGAGCGCGATTTGCACCGACTTTGGGAGAGTCGCGAGAACCTGGCGTGTCAGCAGCCCGAGGGCCGCGCCGACCGCCAGGCCGCCGATCGTCAGCAGCAGGAAGAGGCCGAGGACACCGGGTGGCGCGACCACACGGCGCTGAACCACCGCCAGCGCGACGACGAAGAGCACCACCGCGACGCCGTCGTTGACCAGGCTCTCGCCCTCGAGCGCGACGCGAAGCCGCTCGGGCGTATGCAGTCGGCGCAGGGCCGCGAACACCGAAACCGGGTCCGTCGCAGCCAGGATGGCGGCCAGCAGCAGTGCTTCGTCTGAGGGAAATCCGGCCGCACGAAGGAGAACGAAGACCAGCGCGGCCGCCAGCACCGCACCGCCGACGCCGAGCAACAGGATCCAGGGCAGCTCGCGGCGCACCGCGGCAACCCGCAACGAGAAGCCGGCATCGAACAGCAATGGCGGCAGGAAGACAACCAGCACCAGGGTCGGGCTCACGGTGAAGGCTGGCACCACGCGTGTGGTAGCCAGCACGGCCCCCACCAGCAGCAGCAAGAATGGCCACGGCCAGCGGCGCATGGCGGTCACTCGGAAAGCAGTTCGGGGTGCGCTTCGAGGTAATCCCAGGCGGCCCGCGTGTCCGACGCGAGCGCGCCATCCACGATCGCCTCTTCGAGCGCCGACTTGACGCGCTTGATCCATGGACCGGGGGGCCGGCCAAAGCGCTTCATCAGTTCCTCGCCGGTCAACGGCGAGCGGATGGCCGCGATGGCGTCGGCATCGAGCCGCCGGATGCGGGCCTCGAGGTCATCGATTTTTTTGACGTCCGGGTAATGACTGGCGCGCATGTCGGCGCGCGCCAGCGCCAGCAGCCGGTCAAGCTGGTCACCCGCATCGCGCACGAGGCGGCGCACCGCTTTGTCCTCCCAACCCTGCGGGTCGTACTGGATGGGGCGCATGTGCAGGCGAATCAAGGTCGTCACGGCGTCGACCAGCTCGCCCGGATAGCGCAGATGTCTCAGTGCAGGTCCCGCCATCGTCGCACCAACCTCCTGGTGGCCGATGAAGGTCGGCTTTCCCTCGCGCAGCTCGTGGACGGCCGGCTTGCCGACATCGTGCAGCAGCGCGGCGAGTCGCGTCGTGAGATCGGGCGGGGCGAGCGTTGCTGCCAGCAGGGCGTGGCCGAACACATCGTGGCTGTGCCATCCGCCCTGCTGCATGCCTTTGCCCGACTCGAGCTGAGGCAGGATCCGCACCAGCAGCCCGGTGGCATCGAGCAGCTCCAATCCACGCCCCACCTGGTCCGCCACAAGCAGCTTGGAGAATTCATCGCGGATCCGCTCCATCGAAACTGTCGGTGGCTGCAGCCGGCCCGAGTGGTTTCGGATGGCCGCCTCGACCGACGCATCGAGCCTAAAGTCGAGCGTCGCGGCAAAGCGGATCGCTCGCAACATGCGAAGCGGGTCCTCATCGAAGGTGGACGTAGGCTCGAGGGGCGTGACGATCCGACGGGATTCGAGGTCGGCAAGGCCACGCCCGGTGAGATCGAGCACACTGCCATCCCAATCCATCAGCAGCGTATTGACGGTGAAGTCACGGCGCATGACATCGTCTTTGAGCGTGCCCGGGCTTACCTGCGGTTTACGGCTCGATGGATCGTAGGTCTCGACGCGGCTGGAGACGAATTCCAACGCGCGATGATCGAAGTCGAGATGGGCGGTCCCGAATCGCTCGAAGACGACCGGCGGGTGGAGCTTCATCGCAGCGGCGACATCGGTCGCCAACTGGATCGCTCCTTTCCCCTCTACCAGAATGTCGACTTCGCGAATCTGATTTTCTCGGTCCCCACCCAGCAGGCGGTCGCGCACGTAGCCGCCGACCACCAGGGCGCGCAGTCCGCGCTTGCGGGCTTGCGCCCGCACGGCGGCGAACGCCGGCTCCCATCCCGGGAGCGCCGGCGGATCAAGCCGAACGGGCATGCCCTGCGCGGAGGCGCGCGAACTCGACGGCACCGATGAGTCCCACGTCGTCGCCCAACGCGGGCGGGACGATGCGAAGACCGCGCCGCGCCGCCTTCCATGAGGACGCGAGCATCGAGCGACGCATCGGTGCCAACAGCGGCGCCCCGGCCTTGAGGACACTGCCGCCGAGCACGATCAACTGTGGATTGAAGAGGTTGATGAGCGTCCCCAGCGCGATCCCAAGATACGTGCCGGCCGAGTCGAGAATGCTCATCGCCAGCTGATCGCCTGCGCGAGCAGCCCGCACCACATCTTCGGCCGCCGGCGCTGGCAGCTCATGAAGCGCGCTCGCGGGGGTTCGCGCCCCGAGCTCACGCGCGGCCCGGGCAATGCCGGTGCCGCTGGCGAGTGCCTCGACGCAGCCGCGATTGCCGCAGGTGCAGAGGGGCCCGTCGCGCTGGACCACGATGTGGCCGATCTCCCCGGCGCTCCCATGCGCGCCGGCGTAGAGCTCGCCCCGAATCAGCAGCCCGGCCCCGATGCCGGTGGAAACCGTGACGTAGATCAGCTCGCTGGCGCCGCGACCGGCACCGCGCCGGTGCTCGCCAAGGGCCGCCAGGTGCGCATCGTGATGGAGGTAGCTGCGAATGCCCGTGGCGCGAGTGAGGATCCGGTTCAACGGGACATTCCGGAATCCCGGCAGGTTCGCCGGGCTGATGACCAGGCCGGCGGACGGGTCCACCGGCCCAGGCAGGCCGATTCCCAGCGCTCGCACTCGGCGCGCCGGCGTCCCGTCCTCCGCCAGGGCGTCCGCGACCCCTGCCACGATCCGATTGATGACATGTTGCCGTCCGCGGGCGGCCTCGGTCGGACGGCGCACGATCGTACGCAGACGGCCGCGGTCGTCCGCGATCGCCACGCGCAGCTGCGTACCGCCGAGATCGATCCCGACCAGGGCCATGGGTATCGCGGCTCAGAATAGACCCGCTATCGCCAGCGCGGTCGAGCCAGCGGTCGCAGGGTCGCCACGGCCACCGCGGCGCCAACCAGCAGAGCGATCGCGGTCGCGCGGAAGATCAGGTGGTATTCGTCGAAAATCGCCTGCTTGACCTTCAGCGTGTAGATGGCGAACTGGGCCGCGAAGTTTGGATTGAGACCGGGCAGTGGCGGCAAGAGGTGCGCGGTGGCGCGATGAAATTCCCAGAGCCCAAATCCCGCGACCAGCGAGAAGCCGACCAGCATCCCGACCAGTCGCATGACGATCAGGAACGATGCGCCCGCGCCTCGCTCCGCCTCCCCCACCGCGTCCAGCAACGCCGCGCTGACCGGCGCGATCTCGATGCCGAGCCCCAGCCCGGTGAGAAACAGCTCGCCGTCCGCCAGCGTCAGTGGTCCGATCAGGTGCGGCTTGAGCGATCCCTCGTTCCAACCCGACAGCATGAAGAATCCCACGGCCGCCAGGACCAGACCGAACGCGGCGACGAAGCGGTAACTCCGCAGCCGGTGCGCGAGCCAGCCGCCAAGCAAGGCGCCGATGGGAATGCCAAGCATCAGCCGCACCAGCAAAAGGGCTGACCCGCTCGCATTCATCGAGAAGACCGCGTTGGCGAGCACCGGGATATAGACGAGGGCGACCATCAGACCAGCGCCCGCGATCGCGTTCGTGAGCGCCGACCCGCTGAATGACGAATCACGGAATCGGCTGACATTGATCAATGGTTGCGCCGCGCGCCGCTCGTACCAGACAAAGAGGGCTAAAAACACGATCGCCAGCGGCGCCTGCCAGATGAATCCGGCACCCACCGGACTTTCTTCGGGATTGGCCGCATACAGTGCCAGCGTCAAGAGGGCGAGTCCCGCGGTGGCAAGCAAGGCGCCGATCCAATCGAGGTGCGTGGGACGGCGCTCCTCACGCCGCGAGCGAATCTCAGGCCAGAGGGCCCAAATGATCGCGGCGGCGGCGGGGATGTTGAGCCAGAAAATCCAGGTCCAGCCGAAGGATGATGCCGTCACGAGACCGCCCCAGAGCGGCCCCAGGACGCTGCCGATCTCCTGGAGAGCACTGACTGCCCCCAGCACCGGGCTACGGTCGCCAGCCGGGTACAGATCGGCGGCCAGCGCCAGCACGGCCGGCACGAGCGCGCCCCCACCGGCGCCCTGCAGCAGCCGGCCGGTGACGAGTTGCGCGAGCGACGGCGCGCTGGCCGTCAAAAACGAGCCGAAGGCGAAGAGGGCGAGGCAGGCGGCGAAAATCCGGATCCGCCCGAACCGATCGCTGAGCCCACCCGCAATCGGCATGACGGCGAGGTAGCCGAGGAGAAACCCGGTGATGATCGGCGTCGCCTGTTCGGGCCGGTTGACCGCGATGTGAACCGAGGTCAGCATGGGCAGCAGGGCGGTGACGACGACGTAGGCGTCGAGGGAGGCCAGGAACAGCCCGGCCCCCGTCAGCGCGAGCAGGGCCGGGCGGTTAACCGAGCGGAGGCGGGCTGACCGAAACGGGGTGATCATGATTGGAGAAGTCGAAAACGATCGTCGCCGCCTGTGACGCATCGAAGAGATTACCGCTGACCCGTGCGCGCCAGAGGTTGCTGCTCGAACTCTCGATCCAATAGGTGGCGTGGTACGCACCCTGCTCGCGAATCAACGGAAGCAATTGATTGACCCGGGGCCCCTGCAGGACGCCGTCGACCGGATAGGCGTCATGCCCGTTCACCTTTTCGCTGTTGCCGCGGTATGGCGCGGTGGTATCACGCATCGCGGCGAACAGTCCGGCCTGTGGATCGAAGAGCAGCCGCGCATCGAAGAACTCGGCGACCTGCGCGGCCGTCAGCTGCTGCCAGCCGCCGGTGAACGATTTCAGATAGATCTTGTCGGCGTTGAAGATGACCTCGACCTCCAGCAGAATTCCGCCCTCCTTCAGATTCACCTTCGCGTGCAAGTCGGGCGGGTGCGCATCACCCTGGGCGCTCTGCACCGGCTCGGCGGGGCCGGTGAAGCCGGTGATCTGCATCTGAAAATGAAAGCCCTTCAGACCGAGCATGCGCTGACTCGACTGCTTGAGCAATGTCGCGGCGTCTGGAGGTTGCGGCCCGCAGGCCGCCAGCGCCATGACGAGCGCCAGACCGGCCGCCACGACACGGAGCGGCGACGCCGCGCGCATCAACTCCTCAGGATACGGTCGTCTCCGACCCGGCGCGTGATCTTCTGCGCGTCCATCCACTCGAGCAAGGGAAGAACGTAACGGCGGCTCGAACCCAGCAGGTCGCGGGCGGCCGCAACGGTCAGCGTCCGATGCGCGGTCAGATGGGCGCGCAACAGCCTGACCGCCTCGTCATAAGCGGATCGGGCAAACACCGTGTCCTCGTTGAGGCGCACGATCCGCCCGTCGACGATCAGGTATTGCAGAAGCGCCGGCGTCAGCGGGTGCCGGCGCAAGAGGTCGGCCAGCGGCGGAGGGTTGAACGGCTGCGACTCGAGCTCGGCCAGAAACTCGCCGATTAGGGTCTCCTGCTCGCGGCTCAGCAACTGCTTATGGCTGGCCACCGCGACCTCGCCTCCTCGTTCCACGATTCGACCCTCGTCCGCCAGTAGGCCAAGCACCTCCGCGAACACCTCGGCCGGGATGCTGGTGCGGCTGCGGAGCTCTTCTCTGGGCATCCCGCGACGCAGCGGTTGCGCCTCGTGGTAGGCCTCGAGCGAGGTAGTGACGCGTGACTGCAAGCCGTCCCATTGGTCCCGGGCCAACCAGCCCGACGGCATGCGGCGCACGACGCCACCCGCCGTGAGTGGGGCGAGGACCTCCGCCAGCTGTCCACTGGGGACGCCCAGAAAGCGAGCGAGCTCCTTGTCGCGCAGACCCCAGGGATGCTTGCCCAGCTCGAGGACCGCCGCGGTTGCCGGGTCGGCACGCTCGCGAGCGGCGAGATTGCTGAGCAGCGCGGGATCGCGACGGCGGTGACGGCGCGGCGCGCGGTCGACGATGACGCCACCGGCGACCGTGGCCGCCGGAGAGGGGACGCGCAGGATGAAGCGATCGCCGTCCAGGGCGACCAGCGGTCCGGCCGCAAACAGCTGCGCCCAGCCGGTGTCTCCGGGGGCGAGCTCATCGCGTTCGAGCAGGCTGATCTCCACCATCATCTCGGCCGTCTCGTGATACATCAGCAGCCGCTGGCGATGACGCAGCGGTTGAGCAGCTCCCGGCAGCACGTGGAGGCGCGCGTCGAGGCGCCGGCTGGGCGCCAGGGTCCCGGGTAGCGCCAGCACGTCACCACGGTGCACGTCGGAATGGTCGAGGCCGCTGAGGTTCACCGCGGTGCGACTTCCCGGTCGCGCTTCGTCGACCGGCTGGTTGTGCTGCTGCAGGCCGCGGATCCTTACCCGGCGCCCGGCAGGCAGCACCGAGACCTCCGTGCCCTGGCGGAGGGCCCCACCCACCAGCGTCCCTGTCACCACCGTGCCGAAGCCCGACATGGCGAACGATCGGTCGACCGGCAGGCGCGGGCGGCCGACGTCCGGTCGCGCCACGGTGTTGGCGAGCTCGCCGTCCAGCGCCGCCCGCAGTTCCGTCAGCCCCGCGCCGGTAACGCTCGAGGCGGCGACGATCGGCGCCCGCTGGAGCGACGTTCCGGCGAGCACGCCGGCCACCTCCTCGCGAACCAGCGCGAGCCAGGCGTCGTCCACCAGGTCCGCCTTGGTGAGGACCACCAGGCCGTGCTCGATTCCCAGGAGATCGATGATGGCGAGGTGCTCGCGCGTCTGTGGCCGCGGACCCTCGTCCGCCGCGATCACGAGCAGCACGGCATCCATGCCATGGACGCCGGCCAGCATGTTCTTGAGAAAGCGTTGATGACCCGGCACGTCGATGAACCCCACCCGGCGGCCGCTGGGCAGCGTCATGTAGGCGAAACCGAGGTCGATCGTCATGCCACGGCGCTTCTCCTCCTCCAACCGGTCGGGGTCGATCTGCGTCAACGCCTTGACCAGCGCAGACTTCCCGTGGTCGATGTGGCCGGCGGTCCCGACGACGAAGGACGCGCCGCGGGATTCGGTCATGCGAGCGCGGCAACCACCGCGTCGATGAGGGCATCGTCTTCGCCGGGCAGCACGGTTCGCGGGTCGAGCAGCACGCGCTCCTGCTCGATGCGGCCGATGACGGGCGGCTCCTGCTCGCGCAGGCGGCGGAGGAGATCTGCGGCGCGGCCGGGGCGTGGGGTGATGGCCAGCGCGGACGTGGGCAGCCGCTCACCGGGCAGTGAACCACCGCCCACTGTCGACTCCGTCGGGACAACCTCCACCCCGATCCCACGCTGCAGGAGCGAGCGTTGCCAGCTCTGTGCGCGGGCGGCAATCGCGTCGGCGGAGGCACCGAGCATGTTCCAGATCGGAAGCTCGGCCATCGACTGGGTCAGGTACAGATCCAGGGTCGCCGTCAGCGCCGCGAGCGTGAGCTTGTCGATGCGCACCGCGCGCGCGAGCGGATGTTTCATCACTCGATCGACCACCTCGGCGCGCCCGAGCAGCAACCCGGCTTGCGGCCCACCCAGCAATTTGTCGCCGCTGCACGCAAGCAGGTCGGTTCCGGCTCGCAGGCTGTCCTGGATCCGCGGCTCCACCGCAAGTCCATAGGCCGCGGTGTCGAGCAGCGACCCGCTGCCCAGGTCATGCAGCAGCAGCACACCGTGATGGCGGGCCACCCGAGCCAGCGCTTCGATCTCAACGCTCTCGGTAAAGCCGACCACCTGGAAGTTGCTCGCATGCACCTTCAAGATGGCGGCCGTTTTCGGCGTGATGGCGGCAGCGTAATCCTCGGCTCGGGTGCGATTGGTGGTGCCCACCTCGACCAGGCGAGCACCCGAGAGGCGCATGACGTCGGGCATCCGGAACCCACCGCCGATCTCGACCAGCTCTCCACGCCCGACGATGACCTCCTTACCCTTGGCGAGGGCCGTCAACATCAAGAGCACCGCCGCGGCGCAATTGTTGACAACCGCCGCCGCTTCGGCGCCGGTCAGGTAGCGGAGGAGGTCGGCCACCAGGTCGTGACGGCGTCCCCGCCGCCCCGTCCGGGGGTCGAACTCCAGCGTGGAATAGCGACCCGCGATCTTCGCGGCGGCCTGCGCCGCCGCGCTGGCCATCGGGGCTCGGCCCAGGTTGGTATGAAGAACAACCCCCGTCGCGTTGATCACAGGACGCAGGCGCGGCCGTCGCAACTCGCCAGCCAGCGCCTCGATCCGTGCCATACGGGCGGCTGGGTCGGCGATCGTGCCGCTGGTGCGCTCCTCATCGAGGGCCCGCTGCACCGCGAACAGAACCAGTGCCCGGCCGTGGACCGCAACCAGGGCCTGTGCCTCGGCGAGCTCGAGAACCTGATGCACACTCGGCAGGGCGCGAAGCGCATCCATCGTCAGGACCCTACCGCGAAGGGCGGCAAACGAAGGATGAGTCGTGCCACCGGGAGGTATAGAAAACTCAGGATCCCGGTCAGCAACACGAGGAGAACGAACACCAGCTGGATGAGCTGCCGCTGGGCGTCGATCCGGGCAAACTGCCGGCCGTAGCGCCGGCGGAAGAGTCTCTCAAGGAAGAGGTAGCCGTCCAGAGGGGGGATCGGCACCAGGCTGATGACGCCGAGCGCGACGTTGAAATAGAAGGCCACCAGCAGCAGGCGCCAGGGCGGCCCCGCGGGGTCGAATGAGCCTGCCGCCAGCGCCAGCTTGATGGGGATCGAGAGCACGATGGCGATCAGCAGGTTGGCGACCGGCCCGGCCAGCGCGACGAGCGCAGGATCCAACGTGCTCCGCATGCGATAGGGGTTGATCCGGACCTCCTTGGCCCAGCCGAAGTTGATGAAGAACGCGGCAATCGTGCCCAGCGGGTCGAGATGGCGACTCGGGTCCAGCGAAAGCCGACCGTCGACGCGTGGGGTCTGATCGCCGCGGGCGGCGGCGAAGGCAGCCTGCGCCAGCCCGTGTCCGATCAGCCCGACGAGCAGGCCTGGCACGAGATAGATCGCGTTGATGACGAACTGGACGGGATCGCTGAACATGACGTTAGTAAGTATCGGCAAAAAGAAAAAGGCCCCGATCGCGCGGAGCCTTTGAACGAATGAAACCCGGCGGCTACGCGGCGACGGGCTCGGGACGCATACCGACCGAGACGGTGGACGCGGCCGACTCTTCCGAGTGAACCGCGCTCTTGCCGCGGAGGATGCCGCCCTCGTCGATGATGAGCGAGCCGACGACGATGTCGCCAAAGACCTTACCGGTGGCCAGGATCTCGAGGCGCCCCGTGGTGTTCACGTTGCCCTGGATGCTGCCACCCACGACCACGTTGCGGCCAGTGACGTTGCCTTTGACGCGGCCGGCCTCGCCCACCGACAGGTCGCCTTCCGTGGTCAGGTCACCGTTCATTTCGCCATCGAACCGGATGTTGGACGTCGACTGCAGCCGGCCTTCGAGCTTGATCTGGTTGCTCAGCACCGTCTCGGCAACGATCGGAGCAGCTTCTCGCGGGGATCTCTTATCGAACACGCATACCTCCTGGCAAGTTGTTGGACCTTTGTGCCAGAACGGTTACACGATCGGCTTTCTTGCTTGCCTTTTAAAAGGTCACGCTTGGAGCAAACCGCGAAGCACGAT
>Ga0070697_100004994_pt1 | contig 10186 bp, 4 predicted proteins | sample KBSK1501metaG_FD_65475 | JGI IMG/M metagenome (GOLD analysis project Ga0070697, IMG submission 65475) | Corn, switchgrass and miscanthus rhizosphere microbial communities from Kellogg Biological Station, Michigan, USA - KBS K1-50-1 metaG | ecosystem: Host-associated > Plants > Roots >... | reverse complement strand
CGAGAACTGCAGGCCGACGTAGAACGGCCCGAACTCGGCGTAATCGGCGCTCGCCTCGTCGAAGCGCATCTCGTAGATCAGCTTCTTGAAGACCACCGGGTCGTCGGCGAACAGATCGACCCCCCACTCCCAGTCGTCGAGACCGATCGAGCCGGAGATGATCTGGGTCACCTGCGACCCGTAGGCGCGGCCGATGAGGCCGTGCTCGCGCATCATGGCGGCGCGCTTCTCGAACGGGACGGTGTACCAGTTCTTCGTCTCGCCGCGACGCTTGTTCATCGGGTAGAAGCAGACGTGACGGCGCCGGGGGATCTCCGAGAACAACCGGCCGAGGACGCGCTCGCGCTGCCGGCCCATCTCCTCGTCGAAGGCGCGCTCGAACTCGCCCGTGGCGACCTGCAGGCCGCGGGCTTTCAGGTCGGCGTGGATCTTCCCGGTCATGTCGTACAGACCGAGCTCGACGATCGAGACGTACGAGCTGGTCGGCACGAGGTGCTCGTGCAGACCCAGACGGTCGACCCGCAGCTCGATCTGGCTCAGCTCCTCGAATGTCTTCCGGAAGTGGATCAGCATCAAGTCGCCCTTGTGCCCGAGGAGATGGACCGCGGCGGACGGCCCCTCCTTGCGCGACTCCAGCGGCGCCAGCAGGGACGACGCCTCCTCGGCGATCTGCTTGCGACGCGGCGCGGGGATCGCCTTGAGCGTCTCGCGGCGGACGCGGAACATCTGGTGCAGGACGCTCCAGCCTTCCAGGGTCTCCGGGACCTGTGGATTGTGCATGCCGCGGGCACTATAACGCGTCCCGTGGGGCCTCACAACCGGGGAACGGGTATCATGCCCTCGCACCCGCTCAGTCGCGCAGCGTCCGGAGGCGAACGGTGTCGGTGAGGGGCTTCATCCTCCATCCCACCTACCGGCTCGAGGCCGGACGGCCCGTGGTCCACCTGTTCGGCCGTCTCGAGGACGGCCAGTCGTTCCTGGTGCGCGACCGCCGGCTGGTCCCCTACTTCTTCGTGCGAACGGACGACTCCGAGGCGGCCCGCGCGCCGGGCGCCGTTCGTCAGACGCCGACCTCGCTCCGGACGATGCGCGGGGACGAGGTGACGCGTGTCGAGGTCGACACGCCCGATCAAACGCCGCCGCTGCGGGACGGTTTGCAGCGCGCCGGTCTGCCGGTCTTCGAGGCCGATGTCCGCTTCGCGATGCGGTATCTGATCGATCGCGGTATCCGCGGCGCGCTGGAAATCGGCAGCCCGCGCGCCGGCCAGGACCCGGCGCCCGCGGGCGACGGCCATCCGCCCTTCCGGGTGGACGTCCTGTTCGACGACCCCGTCGTACGGCCCGCCACGTATCGTCCGGGGCCGGATCTGCTCCGGGTCCTGTCGATCGACCTCGAGACCGATCCGCGCGGGGAGGAGATCTACTCCGCGGCGCTGGCCGGGCCGGGGATCGACGAGGTCCTGCTCGCCCTCCCTCAAGAGCAGGTGACGCGCGCCCTCCACGGCGGCGAGCCGTCCGGGCGCACGATCGCCTGCGACGACGAGAAGGGTCTGCTGCGCGCCCTGTTCGCCCGGATGAAGGAGATCGATTTCGACGTGCTGACCGGCTGGAACGTCATCGATTTCGATCTGGATGTCCTGGTCGCCCGGGCCCGGCGCTTCAACCTGCCGTTCGAGGTGGGGCGCGCGCCGGGGGCGGCGCGGGTGATCCGCGAGCGGGCCTTCTGGGGACGATCGCGTGCCGACATCACCGGCCGGGTCGTCCTGGACGGCATCGATCTCTTGAAGAGCTCGTTCGTCCGGCTGGAGGACTACCGGCTGGACACGGCGGCGCGCGCCATCCTGGGCGAGGGGAAGGTCGTGCTCGGGAGCGGCGGGGGGACGGGCGGCGCGCCCGACATGGCGCGTGAGCGGGCGGAGGCGATCACGCGCGCCTTCCGCGAGGACCTGCCGCGCTTCGTAAGCTACAACCTGGCGGATGCGCGTCTGGCGCTGGCGATCCTGGAGAAGGCCCGGCTCCTCGACCTGGCGATCCGGCGCAGTCTCCTGACCGGCATGCCGCTCGACCGGGTCGGGGCGAGCATCGCCTCGTTCGATTTCCTTTACTTGCACGAGCTGCGCCGGCGCGGTCGAGTGGCTCCGACGGTCGGAGCCGGGGCCGACGCCGCGGTCGGCGCGTCCGAGGAGGTCATGGGCGGCGCCGTCCTCGAGCCTCTGCCCGGGCTGTACGACAACGTCCTGGCGTTCGACTTCAAGAGCCTGTACCCGAGCCTGATCCGGACTTTCAATATCGACCCGCTCGGGCTGGTGCACGACCCGTCTCCCGACGACCGGACGGTGATCCGGGCTCCGAACGGCGCCTGCTTCCGGCGCGAGCCCGGGATCCTGCCGGAGCTTCTGGCGCGGCTGTTTCCGCAGCGCGAGGAGGCCAAGCGGCGCGACGACACGATCGGCTCGCACGCCCTGAAGATCCTGATGAACTCGTTCTACGGCGTCCTCGCCACACCCGCCTGCCGCTTCTACTCGCTGCCGGTGGCAAACGCCATCACGCACTTCGGGCAATGGGTCCTGCGCTGGGCCCGCGACCGGATGGAGGTCCTCGGCCACAAGGTCCTCTACGGCGACACCGACTCGTTGTTCGTCGCGTCCGGTGTCGTGGGGGCCGGGGCGGAGGACGAGGCGGCGCGTCTCGGCGCCCGGCTGCGCGACCGGATCAACGGCGAGTTGCGCGACGAGATTGCCGGGACCTGGCGCGTCGAGAGTCATCTCGAGCTGGAGTTCGAGACACTGTACCTGAAGTTCTTCCTGCCGTCGGTGCGCCACGGCGTGGGCGGCGCGCGCAAGCGATACGCCGGTCTCGTCCGCGCCGGCTCGACCGGCGCCCCGGCCGGCGACCAGGTGGTGTTCGTCGGCATGGAAGTGGTGCGGCGCGATTGGACCGATCTGAGCAAGATCTACCAGCGCGGTCTGTTCGAGCGGCTGTTCCGTGACGTCGGCCGCGACGACATCCTGGCGTACACGCGCGATTTCGTGCGCGACTTGAAAGAGGGCCGGCACGACGAGCACCTGGTGTACCGCAAGGCCCTGCGGAAAGGGCTGGACGAGTACACGGCGACCACGCCGCCGCATGTCAAGGCGGCGCGTCTCGTCGAGGGGCCGGTCGACCGGCTGGTCGAGTACGTCATGACGACGTCGGGACCCCAGCCGGCCCGCGGGCGCGGCGCATCGATCGACTACGACCACTACGTGGAGAAACAGCTGCGCCCGATCGCCGAGCAGGTTTTCCCGCTTCTCGGTCTGTCGTTCGACGAGGCGGCGGGCGAGGCGCGGCAGATGCGTCTGTTCTGAGCGGCGGGGGAGACGCTCCGCGGGCGGGCGCACTATAATAATGATACGGGAGAGCGACGATGCATCTGATTGACAGCACACCCGAGTACGTCCGTTCTGTCTACGACCGGATGGAACAGCGTCTGGAGACCGTGCGCCGCCGGCTGGGCCGGCCGCTGACGCTCTCCGAGAAGATCCTGCTGGGGCATCTCGACGACCCCGACACGCAGGAGCTGGAGGCGGGCAGGAGCTACCTGATGCTCCGGCCGGACCGCGTGGCGATGCAGGACGCCACCGCGCAGATGGCGCTGCTGCAGTTCGTGCAGGCCGGCCGGGCGCGGGTGGCTGTGCCGACGACGGTGCACTGCGATCATCTGATCCAGGCGCGGGTCGGTGCGACGGTCGACATGCAGGCCGCCCTGGTGGAGAACCGGGAGGTCTTCGAGTTCCTGCGCTCCGCCAGCGCCAAGTTCGGTATCGGCTTCTGGCAGCCGGGGGCGGGGATCATCCACCAGGTCGTGCTGGAGAACTACGCGTTCCCCGGCGGACTGATGATCGGCACCGATTCGCATACTCCGAACGCGGGCGGTCTGGCGATGGCGGCGATCGGCGTCGGCGGGGCCGACGCGGTCGACGTCATGGCGGGTTTCGCCTGGGAGGTCCTGTACCCGACGACCGTCGGGGTCCGCCTGACCGGCGAGATGTCGGGATGGACCGCGCCGAAGGACGTCATCCTCAAGGTGCTCGGCATCCTGACCGTCAAGGGAGGGACCAACCGGATCCTCGAGTACTTCGGCCCCGGCGCGCGGGCGATCTCCTGCACCGGCAAGGGGACGATCACCAACATGGGGGCGGAGCTCGGCGCGACGACGTCCATCTTCCCGTTCGACGAGAGGATGGATCTGTATCTGCGGGCGACCGGCCGGGCGCCGCTGGCCGACCTCGCCAAGGCGCGGCCCCATCTGGTCGCGGCCGACCCCGAGGTCGAGGCCGACCCGAAACGCTTCTTCGAGAAGGTCATCGACATCGATCTCTCGAGGCTCGAGCCGCATCTGGTCGGGCCCCACACGCCCGATCTCGCCCGGCCGGTCTCGGAGATGTCCGGCGCCGTGAGGGAGCATGATTACCCCGACGCGATCTCCGTGGCGCTGGTCGGCTCGTGCACCAACTCGTCGTACGAGGACATCACGCGCGCCGCCGACGTGGCGCTCCAGGCCCGCGAGCACGGGGCGAAGATGGCGGTGCCGCTCCTGGTGACGCCCGGCAGCAACCAGATCTTCGAGACAATCAAGAGGGACCGTCAGATGGAGGCGCTGGAGGCGGTCGGAGCCACCGTCCTGGCGAACGCCTGCGGCCCGTGCATCGGCCAGTGGCGACGGGAGGAGATCAAGAAGGGCCAGCGCAACACCATCGTGACGTCGTTCAACCGCAACTTCCCCGGCCGCAACGACGCCAACCCCGAGACCCTCGCCTTCATGGGGAGCCCGGAGATCACAATGGCCTACGGTCTGTCGGGCCATCTGTCGTTCAACCCGCTGACCGACACGCTGCCGGGGAAGGACGGCCCGTGGACGCTGCGCCCGCCGAAGAAGGCGCCGGAGATCCCGGAGAAGGGCTTCGTGCGCTCGCGCGAAGGGTTCGTGCCGCCGGCCGACGACCCGGCCCGGGTCGAGCTGAAGGTCGCCAGGAACAGCGAGCGGCTGGAGCTCCTGCAGGCGTTCGACCCGATGGTGGACGCCGATTTCGTCGACATGCCGCTGCTCCTCAAGATGAAAGGCAAGACGACAACCGACCATATCTCGCCCGCCGGGTTCTGGCTGCGCTTCCGCGGGCATCTCGACAGGATCAGCGACAACATGTTCACCGGCGCCGTTAACGCGTTCACGAACGAGCGCGGCAAGACGATCAACCTGCTCACCGGCGAGAAGGCGGTGGACGTGCCGAAGGTGGCGCGCGCCTACAAGGCGGCCGGCAAGAAGTGGGTCGTCGTGGGGGACGAGAACTACGGCGAGGGGTCGAGCCGGGAGCACGCCGCCATGTCGCCGCGCTACCTGGGGTGCGCGGCGGTCATCGCGCGCTCGTTCGCGCGCATCCACGAGAGCAATCTGAAGAAACAGGGTGTCCTGCCGCTGGTGCTGTCCGACCCCGCGGACTACGACAAGGTGCGCGAGACCGACCGCATCACCCTGTCGAACCTGCGCGACCTCGCCCCCGGCGTTCCGGTGACCGCCATTCTGCGCCACGAGGACGGCGGCGTCGACACCGTGACCCTGCGGCACGGTCTCAACAACGAGCAGATCGCCTGGTTCCGCGCCGGCTCGGCCCTGAACCTGCTGCGCCGTCAGGACGGTGCCAGCGAAGACACAACGGCGCCGCCGCCTATCTGAGCGAATCCGGTCCCCGTGCCTGAGCTGCCCGAAATCGAGACGATCCGTCGCGGGCTGGGGCCGCTCCTCATCGGCCGCCGGGTCCTCGGCGTCGAGGTGCGCGAGCGCCGGCTGCGCGAGCCGATCGCGCCGCGCCGGCTGGCCCGTCTGCGCGGGACGACCGTGACCGCCATAAGGCGGCGCAGCAAGTACCTGCTGCTCGACACCGACGCCGGTCTGACGCTTCTCATCCATCTCGGGATGACGGGACAGCTCTGGGTCGCCGACCGGGACCGCCCGCGACGGCCCCACGAGCACGTCGTCATCGCCCTCGACGACGGACGCGACCTGCGTTACGCCGACACACGGCGTTTCGGGCTGATGCATCTCGTCCGGAGCGATCGTCTCGATCGTCACCCGCGCCTCAAGGATCTCGGCCCGGAGCCGCTCGACAGCGGGGTCTCGGGGGAGACGCTCTTTGGAGCGACGCGCCGTCTCAAGAAGCCGGTGAAGAACTTCCTCATGGACACCCGCGCCATCGCGGGGGTCGGGAACATCTACGCCTGCGAGGCGCTCTATCGTGCGGAGATCCATCCGAGGCGACCGGTGGGGCGGATCGCCCGAACGGGATGGACCCGTCTGGTCGGTTGCCTTCGGGACGTCCTGAACGAGGCGATCTCGGCGGGGGGGACGACCCTGCGCGACTTCCTGAACGCCGAGGGCGACGCGGGGTACTTCGCGATCTCGCTGCGCGTCTACGACCGCAAAGGCAAGTCGTGCGGACGGTGCGGGGCGGCGATCCGCCGCATCGTCCAGGCGGGACGCAGCACGTTCTACTGCCCGCGCTGTCAGCGCTGAATCCGATTCAGAGGTTGCTCAGCCGGCCTTCCGCCGGCGCGTCCCGGCCTCGGCCTCGAGGGCGCGGCGAACGCGGTCGAACTCCGTCTCGATCCGGGCGACGAGCGGTTCGGCTCCGGCGACCGGGCCGTTTCGTCCCAGCTCTTCGACCTCCCGGCACGCAGCCGCCATCGCCCGCGCACCGAGCGCTCCCGCGCTTCCCTTGAGCGCGTGCGCCGCCTTCACGGTCCGGTCCCGGTCGGCGGCGCGCACCGCATCGCGCACCGCGCCGATGCGCTCCGGCGCCTCCTGCATGAACTTGTGGATCAAGTTGGCCAGAAACCCGTTGCCACCCGCGCGGTCGGCCTCGCGCAACTGACCGAAGATGTCACGATCGAGCGGGTCCTCCGGCGGCGACGGCGTGAGCAACACGGGCCCCGGCTCCTTCGCGCGCGGCACGCGGCCCGGGCGTTTGCCGGCCGCGCCCTTCCGGCGCGCGTCGCCTGCCGCGGATCCTTTCGTGATCCAGCGCTTCAGCGCCCGGTCCAGATCCTGGAGCTTGACCGGCTTGGCCAGGTAATCGTCCATCCCCGCCTTCAGACAGGTCTCCCGGTCGCCGCGCATGGCGTTGGCGGTCATGGCGATGATCGGGACGTGCCGTCCCGACGCCGCCTCGTCCGCGCGGATCGCGCGGGTCGCCGTGTAACCGTCCATCTCCGGCATCTGGCAGTCCATCAGGACGGCGTCGAACGGAATCCTCTTCAGGGCTTCGATCACCTCGAGGCCGTTGGCCGCCACTTCGGCGTGGCAGCCGAGACGCCGCAGCATCTGCACCGCCACCATCAGGTTGGTCTCGTTGTCGTCGGCGACCAGGATACGGGTCCGCGAGCGCGATTTGGACTCCTTGATCGTGTGGCGGGTGACGAGGGGTGGAGGCTCCGAGGCGACCGCCGTCGGGGTCGGGGCTCCCATGACGGTCGCGAGACAATCGTAGAGCTGCGACTGCCCGGTCGGCTTGGTCAGGAACGCGGCGAACCCCGCCCGGCGTGACTCCTCGGCCGTGCCGCGCAGGCCGACCGAGGTCAGCATGATCAGGCGCGTGCCGGCGAGGAGGGGATCGCGGTGGATCACGCGACCCAGCTCGAGGCCGTCCATACCGGGCATCTGCATGTCGACGATCGCCAGATCGTACCGCCGGCCGCGTGAGGCCGCGGCGCGCAGCCGCACGAGCGCCTGCGTGCCATCCGCCGCGTCCTGCACCTCCATCTTCCAGGAGCGCGCCTGCTCGGCCAGGATCGCGCGGTTGGTGATGTTGTCGTCGACCACCAGGATCCGCAGTCCCTGGAGGCTTTCGCGCGGCTTGGGCAGGGCCCGGGTTCCCTCGGGCTGAACCTCCAGTCGGGCCGTGAACCAGAACGTGCTCCCCCGGCCCGGCTGGCTCTCGAGACCGATCCGGCCGCCCATCAGCTCGACGAGCTGGCGCGAGATCGCCAGACCGAGACCGGTGCCGCCGAATTTCCTGGCGGTCGTGCCGTCCGCCTGGGTGAACGGCCGGAACAGGTGCGCCTGCGCCTCTTTCTCGATCCCGACGCCGGTGTCCGTCACCTCGAAGCGTACGACCGCGGAGCGTTCGTTCGAGTCTTCGAGACGGGCGCGCAGCACGACCTCTCCGGTCTCGGTGAACTTGATGGCGTTGCCGAGGAGGTTGAGCAGGATCTGACGCAGGCGGCCGGGATCGCCGCGCAGGGCCGCCGGCACTTCGTGGTGGACGAGACAGGCCAGCTCGAGCTTCTTGCCGTGGGCCTTTTCGGCCAGGAGCGCCACGACCTCCTCGACGATCGTGTGCAGGTCGAAATCGAGCGTCTCGAGCTCGAGCTTTCCCGCCTCGATCTTCGAGAAGTCGAGCAGATCATTGATGATGGTGAGAAGCGCCTCGCCGGAGGCGCGCAGCATGCCGACGAACTGCCTCTGCTCGCGGCTCAGCTCGGTGTCGAGCAGGAGGCCGGTCATGCCGATCACGCCGTTCATCGGCGTGCGGATCTCGTGGCTCATGTTCGCCAGGAACTCGGATTTGGATCGCGTGGCGACCTCCGCCGCCTCTTTCGCCTTGCGGAGAGCCTCGTCGGCCTGCCGGCGCTGGGTGATGTCCTCGACCGTGCCGACGTGCTCGGTGACCGCCCCCTCCGGACCGCGCACGATGGCGGAGCAGGCACGCACCCAGCGGTTCGCGCCGGCGGGGGTCACGACGCGCAGCTCGCCATCGAACTCGCGACCGCCCTGGGCGCAGCGGCGCCATTCCTGGAGCACGCGGTCACGGTCATCAGGGTGGATGCACCGGCTCCAGCCTTCGCCCAGGCTCTCCTCCAGGGACAGACCCATCAGGGCCTGCCAGCGCGCGTTGGTGTAAAGACACCTGCCGGACGGGTCCGTCTGGAAGATGCCGACCGGGGAGGAATCGCTGAGCGTGCGGAAGCGCGCCTCGCTGCTGGCCAGATCGGCCGTGCGGGCCAGGACCTGTCCCTCGACCGCGGCGTTGGTGGCCTCGAGCTCCGCGCGCCGTCGCGCGATGTGCCGCATCTCGGCGGTTCCCTGAAGGCAGGAGGCGATGAGGAACACGTCCTCGAACAACACCCACCAGGCGTGCTCCACCGTGCGCCAGACGCTGGCGACGAGCACGCCGTAGACCGACTGGGGCCAGAACAGACCGCGCAGGAGGTGGTCCACGGCGACGACGACGGTCGCGGAAATCAGGACGGGCCAGTCGCGATAGAAGGCCAGGAACGCCAGCGAGCCGAACACGATGAAATGCGTCTCGATGCGTCCGCCGCTAAGGTGGATGAGGAACGCGGCGAACAGCATCTGAGCCACGGCGATCGTGTGACGGGTGATGATCTCGCCGGGCCGGCTGATGACGAGAAAGATCGGGAAGATCCCGATCAACCCACCCAGGGTCAGAGCGGCCCACACGTGAAGGTGGACCTGGCTGTAGCTTCCTGCCCAGGTCCTGGGGGAGACCAGGAGAGCCACGGCGATCGCGCCGATCCATTCGGCGGCCAGGAGACCGGCGAACAGACGGTCGGTGCGCCGCAGGATCCTGTCGCGGTGCTCCAGGAACAGCTCGTTCGTGCGCGCTCTGACACGCTCATCAGAGACGATCGGCTGCTTGAACGTTTCCACGCACCCTCCGGGCCTGCCGCCGCCGTGGCCGGGTTGTGAAGCGCGCATCCGAACACCGGCTCCTGGCGCCCGCCACCGGTCACGCCGTTGATCAGCGCCTCGATCGCGGCGCCAGCCAGAGGCCGGCGCAAGCGGCCAGGAACCACGGCCGCCTTGGGACGGCGCGGTTCATGCTCCGGCCGCTGCGCGTCCGCGGGCCCGGCCGAGGATCGCCTTCACACGTGCGGCGAGCCGCTTCGGCTCCACCGGCTTGACGAGATAATCGTCGGCGCCCACTTCGAGCCCGCGCGCCTCGCTGTCGGCGCCCCCTTCCGAAGTCAACATGAGGATCGCCATGTCGCGGGTCAGCGGGTCGCAGCGCAGCGCCCGGATCAGGGACAGACCGTCCATCCCCGGCATGTTGAGGTCGCTGACGACGAGGTCGGGGACGGAGCTGCGCGCCAGCTCCAGGCCGGCCAGCCCGTCCTCGGCCACCAGGAC
>Ga0070697_100004993_pt1 | contig 10186 bp, 10 predicted proteins | sample KBSK1501metaG_FD_65475 | JGI IMG/M metagenome (GOLD analysis project Ga0070697, IMG submission 65475) | Corn, switchgrass and miscanthus rhizosphere microbial communities from Kellogg Biological Station, Michigan, USA - KBS K1-50-1 metaG | ecosystem: Host-associated > Plants > Roots >... | reverse complement strand
CGACGGAATCGTTGCAACCGTCGACGCCGGCTCCACGACGGCGCGCATCGCGCTCAACGACGTCGTGAACCTGTGTGTCAGAAGCGAATACTTGGCGGAGGAGTAGTCCGCGCGCACGCGCGGACAGTCAGAAGCGTGATTTTCCAATGGAGTGGTTGAAATGCCGATCGCGACAGTGAATGGCCGCAAGTTCTATTACGAGCAACAAGGAACGGGTCCGGACCTCGTGTTGATCATGGGGCATGGTCTTACCGGCAAGTTCTGGGAAGAACAGATTCCGGTGTACGCGAAGCATTTCCGATGCCTGACATTCGACAACCGCGGCGTGGGGCAGACCGACGTAACGCCACGGGGCTTCACGATCGAGCACATGGCGGACGACACCTTCGGCCTGCTGGACGCTCTCGACATCCGCGATGCGCATGTCTCGGGGATTTCGATGGGCGGTTCGATCGCGATCGCCATGGCGCTGAAGGCGCCGGAGCGCCTGCGCAGCCTGTCGCTGCACTCGACGATGGGGCGTCAATATCCGCACATCAAGATGCGGTACGAAATCCTGATCCGGGCGACCGAGCTCGGTGATCCTGACCTGTGGGCGAACGCCACCGCTTTTACCGCCTTCGCGATGGCGTATGTCAACGATCACCCCGATATCATGGAACAGGAGATCGCGCGCCGGCGCGAACAGCGGAAGAACATGTCCAAGGAAGCGGTCGAGGGAATCATCGGGCAGTACGTCGCCTTCTCGACCTACAACCCTTTCGACAAGCTGCGCTCGATCCGGCTGCCGACGCAGATCACCGTAGGCTCCGAGGACAACGTCACCCCACCGCGGTATGCGGAGGATCTGCACGCTCAAATCCCGCAAAGCCGGCTCGTGATCTTCCCCGGTGCTCCGCACCGCACGCTCACCTTCGCTCGCGACGAATTCAATCGGGTGACGTTGGAGTTCCTGCTGGAGCACAGCCGGCCGTCGGCGACCCGGCGCGCTTCATAGCGCTCTGCGTCGAACGAAAGGAAAAGGATGGCGAGCATGGCCGCAAGGGACGAACTGGTGATCTCGGGGGACTCTCATGTCATCGAGCCCTTCGATCTATGGCAGAAGGCACTCGGATCGCGATTCGGCGACCGGGTGCCGCGGCTGGTAAAGGGCCCCGGAGACGCCAAGGGGAACTACTTATTTTGTGGCAAAGAGACCGTCCAGGTAGAAGAGCTCGTCAGCGCCACCGACGACGACCGCCTCGCGTCGCTGATCCAGGCCGGTCACGATCCTGCGGCGCGGGAAGCCCTGCTCGACGAGGATGGTGTCGCGGCCGAGGTGCTCAATTCCACTTGGACGCTGTACACGATGCGCGCCGACGATCCCGAGTTGCGTCGCGCCTGCTGTGCCGTATTCAACGACTGGCTGGCCGAATATTGCAGCCACAACTTGAAGCGCCTGTTCGGGGTCGCGATGGTGCCGATCGACGACGTCGACTGGGGCGTGCGCGAAGCCGAGCGCATCGCCAAGCTCGGTCTCAAGGGGGTCACCATCCATGCGGCGCTACCCGATGGTCTGCCCCCGTACAGGGATCGCTGCTATGACCGATTCTGGGGTGCGGCGGCGGCGCTTCGGCTGCCGGTCACGCTGCACATCATCACCGGTCGCGTGCGAGACCCGTTCACGTATCATACGGCCGAAGAGCGGGAAGAGGCGCCAGCCTCGTTCATCGAGATCTTTCAGGAAGTGATGCCGATACTCGCTCGCGACTTCATCTTCGGCGGCATCTTCGACCGGCATCCGACGTTGAAGGTGGTCCTGTCGGAGTACGAGGCGTCTTGGATACCCATGTTCAGGCACCGGATCAATCGGATCGAGAAGTTTCCCGGACTGCGCAAGTTGAAGAAGCCCGCGCGGGAATATCTCGACTCGAATGTGTTCTGCGGCTTGATCAAGGATCCTTTCGCGGCGAAGTTCAGAGAGGAAATCGGGGTGGACGGACTCATGTGGGGTTCGGATTTTCCGCACCCGAACTGCACGTTCCCGGAAACACACCGGGTGCTCGACGAAATCCTGGCAGGATTTTCCAGCGACGAGCGAAGGAAGATCGTCGCCGGGAATACTCAGCGCGTATACAACATCGAAGTATGACGCGTCGTTGTTCATTCGATAAGAAGGAGGCTCGATCATGGAACTGATCCAGAAAAGCAGGCGGCGATTCTTTCAGACAGTGGGCGCGGCCGCCGCACTCGGGGCGAGCGGACGCGTCGCCGACGAAGGCTTCGTGAGTTCTGCTCGTGCGGCCGGACCCGGCGACAAAACGCTGCGCGTGGCGATGACGGGGGGAACGTTCTTGAAGATTCACGGTGAGAAGTATGCCGGCGATGTGTTCACGGCGCAGACCGGCGTCAAGGTCGAATACTTCGGAGGCTACGGCCCTGACACTCTGGCGCGGCTCGTGGCGCAGAAAGGACGGCCACCGCCGTTCGACGTGTGGCAGGCCGAGGACCCGGAGGTCTTCGAGGCGATCGACCAAGGACTCGTGGAGAAGGCGAATCCTGCCCTGCTTCCGCATCTCAAGGACATCAATTCGAACGCTTACCTGGTGAACGGCTACGTGCCCGCGGCATGCGGCATCGTCCTTGGCCTCGTTTACAGGGTGGACAAGTTCAAGGAGCTCGGTCTCGATGCCAATTCCTGGGATGTGCTGTGGAATCCCAAGCTTGCAGGTCGCGTAGCTCTTGCCGGCTACCAGGTGCCAAACACTCAGGGACTCGTGATGGCGATGGCGCCGAACCTGGGCGGCAACGATCACAATCTTGCACCCGCGATCGACGCATTGGCCAAAGTCAAGATTCATTCGATGTACAGTTCAGCCGCTGATCTCATGACGAAAGTGCAATCGGGTGAGGTTTGGCTGAGCTACACGTCGCAGGGTCGTGCTATTACGTTGATGCAGCAGGGTGCACCCGTGCGTTTCTCCGTCCCGAAGAATAGCGACGGCACGTTCGGCTATGGATTGCTCGGCGTGTGGTCGCCGGTCAAAGGCAGCCCGCTTCCCGACGAGGCGCAACGCTACGTCGATCTGCTGCTCAGCCCGGGCAACCAGCTCGGGTTCGCGCTCGACTCGCCCTACGCGCCGGTGAGCGCTGCCATCGCGCCCGTCATCGCCGAGCACCCCAGCATCACCGAGCTCTCGATGGCCGGGAAGAGCTTCGACAAGATCAAGTTCCTCAAGTGGACCAAGGAAGTTCGCGAGGAGCGCAAGAAATGGTCGGAAGAATACGCTCGCAAAGTCGGCAAGGCTTGATAGACCAGTCGAAACGAGCGGCGCTTGAGCAAAGGGGGCCTTCATGATCGGCATCATCGTTCATCACTCCGCGCGCGAGGGGGCGGAAGCAGACGGCACGAAGCTGATTCAAACGACCGGGCGAGCGATGAAAAGCTTCCCCGGCTTCAAGAGCCGCTGCGTGATGGTCTCGCGCAGCGACAAGAGCCAGATCTCGACGGTGACCTTCTGGGAGAGCTACGAGGACTATGTCCGATGGACGCAGAGCGACGTCAATCGTGGCATCGTCCGCCCGCCGGGGATCTGGACCTCCAAACCGGAGCCGACTTTCTTCGACGTCATTCCCGATTGACGCGATCCACCCAACACCCTTATCGGACGAGGCAGCGATGAACGAAGTAGCGAAGAAGATTCTTGTTCGCGACGATCCGGTGGAGGGACTGGCCGGCTTGATAAAGGCCGGTCCTTTCCTGTTTACCGCCGGATGCGATGGCCACAGGGATCTTGCGACGGGCAAGATCGTTCCGGAGCTCGCGGGGGACGTCGAACGGCAATGCGAGAACGCGTACGGCAAGATCGACGAGCTTCTTGGCCATGCCGACGCGGGCTATTCGGGCGTTATCAGGCTCGATCACGTCACGAGCAGCCAGGACTGGCTGCCGCGGCGACAGGTGATCCGAGGAAACCACTTCGGTCGTCCTGCTCCGCTGGCCAGCACGGGCGTCGCGGCGAAGATGCACGGCATCAACATGCTGACCGCGTTTGCGATCGCCGTCGCGGCTCCCTCGGAGAAGCAGGTCCTGGTCCCCGGCGCGACCTACGGGATGAAGCATATCTCGTCGGCCGTGCGAGGCGGGCCGTTCCTGTTCATCTCGGGAATCCGGGGTAACGTCGATCCACGCACGCAGGCGTCGCTGCCGGAAGAAACGCCCGAATCGTTCGGCGAGCAGCTCCGAACATGCTACGAGATCATCGATTCGATCCTGCGCGAAGCGGGAGCTGACGCGGATGCGATCCTGAGACTCGATTGCTACATCCGGGACATAAGACGGCGCGACGAGGACGCGAGGATTCGCCGGCAGATCCTGGGCAATGTTGCATGTGCGAGCACCGTCGTGGGTCTGCCTCTGGGGGCACGCGGCGAAGTCGAAATCACGACGCTGGCGCTGGCGCCGGGGAACTCCAAGCGAGCAGCGGCCGCCGCGCAGGCTGGCCTGCCCGACGTCGTGGCGGGCGGCGGATTTCTCTTTGTCGGAGAATGCAGCGGTAACCTCACGCTGCCGACCGGAGAGGTGGATCGGAGCCTGATCGCGGATCGTGCCGGCCAACTCGAGCGAGCGCTCGCCGTGCTCGACCATCGATTACGCCAGGCAGGCTCCAGCCTGGCGCGCGTCGTTCGCTTGGAGCTTTACCTTCGCGACATCAATTTCGCGCCCGAGGCAAACGCAATCCTGCGTCGCCGTTTCGGGAACGACCCGCCCGTCGTGTCCCTGATGGGCGCCGAACTGGATGATCTCGTCGAGGCCAAGCTGAACGCGATCGCAATCTGACTCGCTACCCGACGGAGAAATCGCCATGCAGTGGTGCAGAGTCCTTCACGAGGGCAAGGAGCGCTACGGGATCGTCGAGGGCGAAGAGCTCGCCTTGGTCCGCGGGTCCCCATTCGAAGCCTACGAATCGACGAAAGACAGGTGCCGCCTGTCGCAGGCCAGGGTGCTCGTTCCCGTCGAACCGCGGAACTTCTACGCGGTCGGCGTGAACTTTGCCGCTCACGTCGAATGGGCGCGCGAGCGGCACAAGATGCAGGTCGGCATTCCCAAGCAGGCCGATATCGGCTACCGGTCACCGAACGCGTTGATTGCGACAGGCGAAGCAATCGTCATCCCCAACGATTCCCCCGGCCCGGTCGAATACGAGGGCGAGCTCGTTGCGATCGTGGGCAGGAAAGCGCGTCATCTGAGCGAGGGCGAAGCGCTCGGCTGCATCCTCGGGTACACGCTGGGCAACGACCTTAGCGAGCGATCGTGGCAACTGTCCGATCGCACGCTCTGGCGCGCCAAGAACACCGACACGTTCAAGCCGATGGGGCCGGTCATCGCGACTGAACTCGACCCCGCGCAACAGCAGATCCGCGTCCGCGTCAACGGCACGGTGGTCAACGAATACGACACGGCCAAGATGATCTTCAGCATCGAGCATTACATTTCCCGCATGAGCAAGTACGTCACGCTCTTTCCGGGCGACGTGATCTGGCTGGGGACGGACGGCGCCTGCGAGCCGGCATTGAAGCCGGGCGATGTCGTCTCGATCGAGAACGAGCACATCGGCGTCCTGCGTAATCCCGTCGTCGCCGAGGCGGCTGCAATCTGAAATGAAACAGTGAAATGAAACACCGCTACCCGGCCGCCACCATCGAGGCCACGGCCCGTAGCTTGCTGGAAGCCGCCGGCCTCCCCAATTCGCGGGCCGCCGTCGTCGCGTCGACGCTGAAGGAAGCCGAGCTTCTCGGCCGGAGCACGCACGGGCTATGGCTGCTCGACTTTTATCTCGCCGATCTCGCGAACGGGACGATGGCGAAGATCGCCGACCCCGTGGTGTTGAGCGACCATGGCTCCGCGGTCGTATGGGATGGCAATCTCCTGCCCGGAGCGTGGCTCATCCATGAAGCGATGGATGACGCCTTCCGGCGCCTCGACACTCACCCGGTCGTCACCATCACCATCAAGCGCAGCCACCATGTCGGATGCCACGCGGTGTACCTCCGGCACGCCACCGAGCGCGACGTCATGATGCTGCTGATGGATACCAACCCGGGATTCAAGATCGTCGCTCCATTCGGAAGCACGCAGGCTTTGTATTCGCCTACGCCCTTGTCCGTCGGCATCCCGACCAACGAGCATCCGATCCTCATCGACTTCAGCCTGTCGAGCTCCTCTCTCGGTCGTGCGTCGCTGCAGCATCGGCGCGGCGAGAGACTCGCCGGCAAATGGCTGATGGATCACTCGGGCAAGCCCACCGATGATCCTTCCGTTCTGTTTGCCGATCCTCCCGGCAGCATTCTTCCACTCGGAGGCGCCGACCTCGGGTACAAGGGGTTCAGCCTTGCGCTTATGGTGTACGCGCTGTCCGCGGGACTGACGGGATACACATCGCGCGGCATGGCGGACGGTAACGAATCCGCCGTCTTCCTTCAGCTCATCGATCCGGAAAAGTTCGGCGGGCGCGACGCGCTCCGCCGGACGATGTCGTCGTTTGTGGAGATGTGCCGCCGATGCTCCGTCGCCCCGGGCACCCCCGGAGTTCGCATTCCCGGCGAAAATGCAGAGCAGAAACGGGCAGAAGCGCTGGAAAACGGCGTCAACTTGTCGGCGGAGTGCGTGGAAATGCTGACCCGATGGGCGCGGACGCTGGGCGCGCCGCGCCCGCTAAACTGACCCCAAGCAGAAGGCGTCGGGACTACGCCGGCATCCAGCAAACGAACGACCCGAGATCGGGCTCTGCGCGCTCCGGCATCGCCCGCTCGACGTCCCGACCCGGAAATCATTTGGCGGAGGTTGTCGCCTTGCGCTGATCCCGCGCAGCAGGGCCCGTCGCCGACCGGCTCCGCGCCGGCCGGTGCAACACGGTCGTGGAAATGTTGAACCCGCGCTCGTGCGCCAACCGTCTGCGCTCTGCCGGTTCGGCGCTCCGGTCGACCAGCCGGCCGCCCTTGTAGATCTGCTGGATCCGCTCGCGATCTCCCAACACGCGGATATCCTCGAGCGGATCACCGTCGACGACCAGCAGGTCCGCCTGAAGGCCGGGCTTCAGTGTGCCGACCTCGCCTTCCCAGCCAAACGCTTTGGCATTGATCCAGGTGGCCGAACGAATGACATCCATCGGCTGCATGCCGAGATGCTCGACCATCAGCTCGAGCTCGCGGCTGTGCCACTCGCCATAAGGCGTCACCGAGAAACCCGCTTCGGAGCCGGCCATCAGCGGAATGCCCGCCTCGTAACTCCGCCGGTGAATGTCGACCAGCGCATCGAATTCGCGACGCTTGATGTCGATGTAGTTCGGGTCGACGCCCGCTTCGCGCCCATGCTCGATCAGGTTGGCGGTGAACGTCAGCGTCGGACAGATCGCAACCTGCAAGTCCCGGATCAGTCCGACGTCCTCCCGCCTCATGTACGATGCATGCATCAGCCAATCGACTCCGGCACGCGCCGCGGCGACGACCGTATTCGCATACCTCGAGTGAATCGCTACCTTGCGCCCGAGCTGGTGCGCGAGACCGACGATGAGCTCGAGCTCCTCCTGGGTGAAACAGGGGCCGGCGTCGGCGAGTCGATCCTGCGCCTGGCTGTCACCGCTGATCTTGATCATGTCGACCCGATTCTTCACCTGCCGCCGCACCTCGCGCGCCATTTCGTCGCGCGTCGAGCACAGCACGCCTTCCGCGGAAGCCGGCATGCCGAGCCAGCTCGGGAAATAGTCGGCGAATCCACCGTCGGCCACGATGTGCCGTCCGGCCGCGAACACGCGCGGGCCCGGGTACATGCCGTTGGCGATCGCGTCGCGGCAGGTGACCGCGACATTCCACGTGGAGCCCGGGTCGCAGAAACTCGTGACACCGCTCTGGAGGACCTTGGCCGCATTCCAGACCGCGCGAACGGCCGCCCATTCAGCGCCGCCATAGACGTCGACCTCTTCGGCCGTCCTGCCCTCGCCGTACGAAATGTGGCAGTGCGCGTCGATGAGTCCCGGCATGATCGTCTTGCCGGACACGTCGATCGTCTGGGTCGCCGGGCGCTCCGCTTCTCTCGGACGTTCACCGGTCCACACCGCGGCAATGCGGGCATCCTCGATCCGCAACCAGGCGTTCCGCAGCGCGGGCTTGCCCGTGCCGTCGATGATCGTGCCACCCTTCAAATCAGTCACTGTCGTCACGGCGCCACCTCACAGTGCGATGTTGTAGAGCTTCATCACGTTGCCGGCGACGACCTTGAAGCGGTCCTCCGGCGACATGTCTCCCAGCACTCGCTCCACGTTTTGTGTCGTGTTCGGGTACGGACACGGCGGGTGAGGAAAATCGGATCCCCACATGATCGTGTCGATATTGATCTCGCTGCGCAGCTTCCAGGTGAGCGGATCGTTGATGATACCGGCGAAGACGTTTTCATCGATATACCGGCTGGCCGGCTTTTTCTTCAGATAGTCGAAGCCCGGAAATTTTTCGATCCGGTTCAATCGATACTTGAGAATAGGCAGCCAGGAGGCGTCGTATTCGGACAGGAAGATCTTGAGCTTCGGAAAGCGGTCGAATATACCGCCGAAAATGAATTCGTTCGCCAATACCGGCGCCGCCTCCTGAAACATTTCGATGAAGGTTCCGGCGACGAGCTGTCGCTCCTCCGCGCCGTGGTACGTGAACGGATCGCGGACGCGTCCGGTCACGATGTGCAGCGTCACCGGCAGCCCGCTGGCCTCGGCAGCGGCCCAGAAACGATCGTAGTGCCGGTCGCGATACGGCAAGGCCGGGTCCGCCGGATTCGTCCCGATCATCACGCCACGAGCGCCGCGCTTGACCGCGCGCGCGAGCTCCTTCACCGCCCAGTCCACGTCGAGGATCGGGGTGATCGCGATAGGCAGCAGTCTCGTCAGGTTCGCGGAGCAATACTCGAGGATCCAGTCATTGTAAACCTCGGCGCAGGCGTTGCGCAGTGCGGGGTCAGTGATCCGCGGTATCCACAAACCCCAGGTCGGGTTCAACACTTCCGCCGCGATGTTGTCAGCGGCCATCAGCTTCATTCGGTACACGGGGTCGCTTCCCGCTCGCGCGAGATCATCGAGACGGCGGTCCTTGGAGTTCGCATCGACCAGCTCATCCATTCGCGCGGTCTCCCCGTCCCGACCGACGAAGAAGAAGGAACCCTCTTCGCCGTTGAAGCTGCGCATCGCGCGCGGTACCGCATCTCCGAAGCGCGGTCCGAGCGCCTTGGCCCACAGATCGCCTGGCTCGAAGACGTGCGAATCGGCAGAAATGATGAGCTTCTCCACGGCAACTCCAGTTAGATGGAACTTGACCAAACATATACCGCATTGGTATACATGTCAAAAGGGTCCGAGACTGCCGATACAACAGCCGTGTCAACCGCAGCCGATCGAGTGTTCGACCAGATTGTCGGCGAGATCCTCGCCGGATCGTTGCGCCCCCGCGATCAGATCTCCGAACGCTACCTGGTCACTCGATTCGGCGTGAGCCGCACGCCGGTTCGGGAAGCGATCAAACGCCTGTTCGAGCGCGGGCTGGTCGAGACAGGGGCCAAGGGCGTTGCCGTCGTCGCAGAGATCGAGGAAGAAGACGTTCACAAGCTCTACGATGCGCGCCTGATGATCGAAGGGCACGCGGCCATGCACACCGCTGCCAACATCACTGCCCGCGAGATTGCCGACCTGCGGCAGATCAACAAGAGCTTCGCCGCGGCGTTGAAAAAGCGAAACCTCGTGCGGATGCTGGAAGTCCGGGCCGACTTCCATGCCCTGACGGCGGCCGCGACGCGGAACCGCTGGCTCGCCGAAATCATCGTGATGCTGCGCGAGCGCGCCTATGCCGTTCGTCACCTGCATTGGCAGGATGCAGCTCGCGCCGCGCATACGGTCGCGATTCACAACCTGATGATCGAAGCCCTGGAGGCGCGCGACACGAAGCGCTATCGCGGCCTGGTCCTGCGCCAGATTCGCGCCGCCATCGATTGCTATGACGATCAGCTTCGTCCGAAGAAGAAAAAACGGTATGCTGGCCGGGCAGGCCGTGCGGCGCCAGAAATCCAGTCGAAGGTCGGAGCCTGATCGCGCGCTCCGTGATGCGCCCACCCACTCGGTGAGCGGGAATTCCCGATGAATCGCTTATCAGGGCGAAGCCTATGGGCTCTCGT
>Ga0070697_100004990_pt1 | contig 10188 bp, 10 predicted proteins | sample KBSK1501metaG_FD_65475 | JGI IMG/M metagenome (GOLD analysis project Ga0070697, IMG submission 65475) | Corn, switchgrass and miscanthus rhizosphere microbial communities from Kellogg Biological Station, Michigan, USA - KBS K1-50-1 metaG | ecosystem: Host-associated > Plants > Roots >... | reverse complement strand
GCGCGCCGTCGTCGGCCTCGGCAACCCGGGGCCCGAGTACGCGGCGACGCGTCACAATGCAGGCTTCGAGCTGGCCGACGCGCTCGTCGCGCGCTGGGGGTTTCCCCCCTCCCGCCGCGGCGAGCGCGCCCGTGTCACCGAAGGTGAAGTGGAGGGCGTGCGCGTCCGGGTGCTCAAGCCCACGACCTATATGAATGCGAGCGGGGCGGCCCTGGCGTCGCTCCGCGCCGACCCGGCCTTCGACCCCGCCCGCGACCTGCTCATCCTGGTGGACGACTTCGCGATCCCCTCCGGCACCTTCCGGCTCCGGGGAGAGGGCTCTGCGGGCGGCCATAACGGCCTGAAGAGCATCGAGAGCGCCCTCATGTCCCAGCAGTATGCCCGCCTCCGCATCGGCGTGGGCCCGCTGCCCGACGGAGTCAGCGACTGGTCGGAATACGTGCTCGCCCCGTTCACGCCGGAACAACAGCAGCAGGTGGAGGCCGTGATGCCGCAAATGATCGAGGCGGTGGAGCAATGGCTACGCCAGGGATAACATGCTCCGCCTCGGAATAGTCGGCTTACCCAACGTAGGGAAGTCCACCCTGTTCAACGCCCTCACGTCCTCCAAAGCGGCCGCCGCCGAGAACTACCCCTTCTGCACCGTTGAGCCCAACGTCGGCGTGGTGGAAGTCCCCGACCCCCGGCTCGAGCGACTCAATCAGCTGGTCAAGCCCAAGAAAAAGGTCCCGGCGGTGGTCGAGTTCGTGGACATTGCGGGCCTCGTCAGAGGTGCATCCCAGGGCGAGGGGCTCGGCAACCAGTTCCTGTCGCACATCCGTGAAGTGGACGCCGTCGTGCACGTGATCCGCTGCTTCGACGACCCGGACGTGGTGCATGTGATGGGACCGGTGGACCCGGTGCGCGACCACGACGTGATCACGAGCGAGCTGGCGCTCGCCGACCTCGCCGTGGTGGAGCGCCGACTCGAGAAAGCGCGGAAGACTGCCCGCGCGGGCGACAAGGAGGCCCAGGCGGAGCTCGCGATACTGGAGCGCGTGGTCGCCGAGCTCAACGCGGGGCGCGGCGCCCGGGAGGCCGGTGAGAGCGAGGAGGCCGTGAGGTTCCTGCGGCAGCTCGGGCTGCTGACCGCCAAGCCGATCCTGTACGCCGCGAACGTGAACGAGGACGACCTCGCCGCGGGCGGCGGCAAGTGGCTCGACCTGCTCCGCGCGGCCGTGCAGGCGCACCACGAAGAGGCGGAAATCGTCCCCTTCTCCGCCAAGTTCGAGGCGGAGCTGGGCGAGCTGTCAGGGGACGAGCGGAGCGACTATCTCGCGAGCGCCGGCGTCAGCGAGCCGGGCCTCGATCGCCTGATTCACGCGGGCTATCGGCTGCTCGGCCTCCAGACCTTCTTCACGGTGGGGGAGAACGAGGTGCGCGCCTGGACCATGCACCGCGGCGGCACGGCGTTCGACGCGGCGGGAGAAATTCACTCCGACTTCCAGCGGGGATTCATCCGGGCTGAAACCGTCGCCTTCGACGCGTTCATCAAGGCAGGCTCCTACAAGGTGGCGCGGGAGCAGGGGCTGGTGCGGAGCGAGGGGCGCGACTACGTCGTGCAGGACGGGGACATCCTGTTGTTCCGGTTCAACGTCTAGTACCGGCTCCACATCACCACAGCGCCGCAGGCGCTTCGCGACCCGGACCAGAACTCCGGGGGCACGTCCAACGCGTGTTTGTACACCTCCACGCCCGCCAATTCCTCGAGGCGCACCGTGCTCAGGTAGTCGGCCGGCACCCTCATGCCGTCTAAAAAGAGCGACATGACGCACGAGCGCGCGCCGTCAGAACCGATCGCCCGGCATCGGCCCAGCCGACACCGCACCTGCAGGCCGGACTCGAGGAGCAGTGCGTCCGGCGACCCCGTGGGGTGGCGCTCGAGATCCGCCAGCGTGTAGTAGCGTCCGAAGCCCCGTTTCCTGCGATCGTAAAATCCTGCGAGGCTCTTGTCCGCTCGCATGGTACTCGCTTCCACGACGATCGGCGCCAGCTCGGTCGCGGCCACGTCGAGCAGCACCGATAGCGTGAGCGTCTTACCGCGCTGGAGATCGAACGCCTGCTCGTACGACAGACTGTCACCGTAAAGGATGCGGACCGTTTGCCGCCCGTCGGGCAGCCCGGCGAGTGCGAACGATCCGGTCGAATCGCTGACGTCGAAGATCCGGCTACCCCGCACGGCGACCATCACGCCGGAGATCGGGAGACCGTTCAGGGAAGAGCGCACGGTGCCCGCGAGGCGGGCAGTCGAATCGCGCTGGGCATGAGCTGGGGTGAGGAGCATGCCGAGGAACAACAACCACAGGAACGCGGCGCGCTGCACCCCTCTAATCTAAACTAGTCTTGACCTTCCCTGGCCGAGGCCCCCGCGTGCACCCGGTTGCCGCGCTGCTGCGACGGCGGTGCGGGATGGCCGTCCGGATCGGACAGCCGCAGCTGCTGCTCCACCATGTCGCGGCTGAGCCATACGACGCGGTTGCCGCACATGATCGCGTCGACGGGATACGGCTGGCGGGCGAACGAGTGCGCGTCGGAGCTCGCCACCCGGGTCCCCGGGAAGTAGTACCAGCACCGCTGGCCATCCGGGTGACTGTGGATCATCCCCACGGTGCCGGCCCAGCCGGCGTCCTCGCAGGTCTGCTCCGGCACGACGCGCGTGGCGGTGGAATGACCGGGCTCCACGTCCGCCGGCGCGATCCGTCGCACGATCACGGCGTTGCCGTGAATTTCCCCGATCATGCAGCCCATGAACTCGGTGGGGTAGGAGCGGTATTGGAGCGAGAGGTAGCGACGCGCCTGGTCGGACAGGATGAGGGCGCGGGCGTGCGAGCCGGTGCGATCCGACGCGACGTCGATCAGACTCGCAGGCTCCGGCTGGAGCGCCAGCAGGACCATCAGTCCCGCCGCCGCCATCACGCCGCGCATCACCATTGGCCAAGTACGCCGACCCTGCATACGACCTTCCTTCCCAACCCCGGTGCCAACGCCTACCTGTCCAAGGATGAGTAGGTGGCGCATCAGGTTGCGTGATGCCCGTCACGAGGGCGTCAAGGCGGCATCAACGCCGGGCATTCCGCGAGGCGTAGCGATGTGAGGAGGGTCACGCGGCGTGCGTTCACAGCCTTCCCCCTCGCCTCCGGTCCTTCTATCTTTCGCGCCTCAGAATCCCCTACTCGGCGCCGCACCTGCGCCGGGTCGCCTATGACCAAAGGGAGGTGGCATGGCTCGTCGCTACGAGACCGTCTACATCTTCGATCCTGCATTGGAAGAGCCCGCGATCACCGAACGGCTGGAGCGGTTTCACGCGCTCCTGACCAAGGACGCCAAGGGCTCGATCACGAATGTCGCCCATTGGGGCAAACGCACCCTCTCCTATCCCATCAAGAAGAAGGACACGGGCTACTACGTGGTCGCGCAGTTCGAGACCGCGGCGGAGCTCCTGCCGGAGTACGAGCGCGCCGTGAAGCTCGAAGAGGGGGTGGTGCGATTCCTCGTGGTCGTGTCGGAAGGATTGCCGGCGAAACCCGAGCCCGCGCCCGCGGTGATCGCCGCCGACGTGGTGGTGGACGAGATCGAGGAGGATGACGCATGAGGCGGCCTGCCAAGACGTGCCCCGTGTGCGAGTCCGGGGTGCGCGTGCTGGACTACAAGGACGATCGCACGCTCGGCCGGTTTCTCACCGAGCGGGGCAAGATTCTCCCGAGCCGGTTGTCGGGGATGTGCGCGCGACATCAGCGCCAGCTCGCCACCGCCATCAAGCGGGCGCGCCAGCTCGCCCTGTTGCCATACATCAAGGGGTACGTCGGCTGAAGCGCTGGCGCCTGGCGATCTGGGCGCTGCTGTTCGCCGCGCTGGCGCCGCTGAGTCTCGTGGCGCTGCCCTTCGCGGCCCTGGTGGTCGCGGCGCAGCCCGGGACGCGCGGTGAGTGGCTGGCGGCGGCGCTCGCCGGAGGCGCCGGCGCGGCGCTCCTGGCCGCTCCGGGGCACGGCTCGTTCGACGCGCTGAGTCGTGCCTGGATCGTGCTGGTGACGGTGGCGTTCGCCGCGGGCGCGAGGCTCTCGCCCGCGGGTTTCTGGCCGCTCGCCCTCCGCGCCTGCCTCTACGCCGCGGCTGGCGTCACGGTGCTGGTGGCGCGCACCAAGGCGGGGCCGGCGCTCTGGACGGAAGTGCAGTGGGAGGCGACGCGGGACGCGAGCCGGTCCATGCGATACGTGGTCGAGATCGCGCCCGGGCTGTATCCGGCGTTCGAGCCCGCCGTGCGGCTGCTCTCCGCCTGGCCGCTCTGGCTCGTGGTGGAGAGCCTGGCCGGCATGGCGCTGGCCTGGCGCGGTCATGCCCTGATCGCGCGTACGCCGATCTCGGCGGCCGGTGTGAACCATTGAGAGGAACGACGCACTATGGAAGTGATCCTGCGAGAAGACGTGCAACATCTTGGCGCGGCCGGCGACGTGGTCAAGGTAAAGGACGGCTACGCACGCAACTATCTGCTGCCCAAGGGCCTCGCCTACCCGGCGACCGACGCCAACAAGCGGAAAATCGCCTACGAAGCGACGCGCATCGCGAAACAGCGCGCGGCGGAGAAGGGCGCGGCCGAAGCCGAGGCGACGCGTATCGCAGAAGTCCGTCTCACCTTCCCGGTGAAGGTCGGTGAAGAGGACAAACTGTACGGCTCGGTCACCGCGAGCGACGTGCAACGCAAGCTGGAAGAGCTCGGCATCCGCGTCGACAAGCGCCGGGTGGACCTCCCCGAGCCGATCCGGGAGTTGGGGGAGTTCCGTGTCGGGATCAAGCTGCATCCGGACGTGCGCCCTGAGATCAGTGTGACGGTGGTGAAGGAATAGCCGCCGCTGGACGGAACAAACGGGTGACAGGCGCGCTATGACTAGCGGACGGAGAGGGTTGGCGGCTGTTCAACTGGTGACGGCCGCGCTCGCCGACCGGAAGGCGATCGACCCCATGGTGCTCGATCTGCGGGGTCTGACCGCCGCGGCGGACTACTTCGTCATCGTGTCGGGCACGTCCGACGCCCACGTGCGGGGCATGGCGGAGCACCTGATGGACGCGCTGGCGCCGCGCGGTGTCGTGCCGCATCATGTCGAGGGGCTCACACAAGGTCGATGGGTGCTGTTGGACTACGTGGATTTCGTGGTGCACGTGTTTCATCCGGAATTGCGGGAGTTTTACCAGCTCGAGCGCCTGTGGGGGGACGCACCCGTGCTCGCGGCCGGCGCCCCGGACAGCGGGTCGAAAGGATGAGCCTCATGCGACGTATCGGCGGGATCGCGGCGGCACTGGCGCTGTTCGGCGCGGTGCCGCTCGCAGCGCAGTTCGGGCAGAACAAAGTCCAGTACCAGGCCTTCGATTTCCGGATCATCCAGACCGAGCACTTCGAGATCTACTACTATCCGGCCGAGCGCACGGCCGCCATGGACGCCGCGCGCATGGCCGAGCGGTGGTACGCCCGCCTGTCCCGGATCCTGCACCACCAGTTCCAGGGCCGAAAGCCGATCATCTTGTACGCGTCGCAGTCCGACTTCCAGCAGACCAACACGACCAACGAAGACCTGGGTGAGGGCACCGGCGGCTTCACGGAGTTCTTTAAGCACCGGATGGTGCTGCCCTTCACCGGCTCCTACGCGGATCTGGAGCACGTGTTGGGCCACGAGATGGTGCACCAATTCCAGTACGACGAGATCAGCCGCGGCCGTATCGGCGCGGGCGTCCAGACCCTGGTCAACGCCAACCTCCCCGGGTGGTTCATGGAGGGAATGGCGGAGTATCTCTCGATCGGCCCGATCGACCCGCTCACGTCCATGTGGCTGCGGGACGCGTCCCTCGAAGGCCACCTGCCGACCGTCGAGGAGATGACGTACGACCCGCGGATCTTCCCATACCGCTTCGGTCACGCGCTGCTGGCCTACGTCGGCGAGAAGTGGGGCGACGAGGCCATCGGCCAGATCCTCCAGGCCTCGGTGTCGAGCGGCGTCGAAGGCGGCTTCAAGCGGGCGCTCGGCGTCACGCTCGACGACCTGTCGAGCGAGTGGCGCGACGCGGTGCAGACGACTTACCTGCCTCAGCTCGCCGACCACTACCGGGCGCGCCGCATCGCCCAGCCGCTGCTGACCCAGAAGCGCTCCGAGGGTACGCTGCACCTCGCCCCCGCCCTGTCGCCCGACGGGCACGACATCGCGTACTTCAGCGAGAAGAATTCCTTCTTCGTGGATCTCTACCTCGCCGACGCGGAGACGGGTCGGGTCAAGCGGCGGCTCGTGAAGTCCACCCTGAACTCGAACTACGAGAGCCTCCGATTCATCAACTCGTCCGGCTCGTTCTCGCCCGACGGGCGCTACTTCGCGATTGCCGCGAAGCGGAGGGACCGCGACGACCTGGTGATTCTCGATGTGAAAAAGGACGAAGAGGTCCGCCGCATCCGCATCCCGCTGAACGGGCTCACCACCCCATCGTGGTCGCCCGACGGGAAGCAGCTGGTGTTCACGGGGTACGACGGGGGCCTCTCGGATCTCTTCATGGTGAACGCCGACGGCTCGAACCTGCACCGCCTGACGAACGACAAGTACGCGGATCTCGAGCCGTCCTGGTCCCCCGACGGGAAGACGATCGCGTTCACCACCGACCGCAGTCCCGCGACCGACTTCAACGCGCTCAAGTTCGGCAGCCTGCGGATCGCCTTGCTCCACCTCGACAACGGCTCGATCGAGATCCTCCGGCACATGGACCAGGGGAAGAACATCAATCCCACCTGGGCCCCGGACGGCCGGTCGCTGGCCTTCGTCTCCGACCGCAACGGCATCAGCAACATCTTCCTGTACGATTTCGCCGACGGGAATATCTACCAGCTCACCGACGTGTTCACGGGCGTCTCCGGGATCACCGCGATCTCGCCGTGCCTCTCCTGGGCGCACGAAGCCGATCGCCTGGCCTTCGCCTACTATGAAGACGGTGAATACAACGTCTACGCGGTCGACAACCCCCGCTCCCTCAAGCGGCAGCCCTACCAGGCACCGGCCGTACCGCCCGTGACATCGCTCCTCGCCGCCCAGCGCCGGGCGCTGGGCGGGCCGACAGCGGTCGTGGCCGCCGCGGCGGCAGCCGCCGACTCGGGACCGCGTACCCCCACATCCGTGTACCGCTCGCCTGCCGGGTTCCGCGCTTCCGGCGCCACATCGCAGTCCGATACCGCCGCGGGGCCGGCGCCGGTTTCGGTGAAGAGCCTCATCGACTCGTCGCCCGCCCTGCCGGACACGAGTGAGTTCACGCTCCGGCCCTACCACACCCGGTACACCCCGGACTACGTGGCGCGGCCGACCATCGGCTACGAGCGGGATAACTTCGGCCGCGGCTTCTTCGGCGGCTCGGCCATCTCGCTGTCGGACATCCTCGGCAACCACACCATGGTGTTCTCGGGGGCGGTGAACGGCCGTCTGAGCGAAGCTCAGGTCCTCGCGGCCTACGTCAATCAGGCGCATCGCCTCAACTGGGCGTTCGGCGGCACGCAGGATCCGCTGTACTTCTATCTGCCGACGACGGTCCAAGGCACTACGGACCCGAACGTTTTGCAGTACACCCAGCGGCTCGAGCGGTTCGTGATCCGCGACGTGTTCGCGCAAGGAGTCTATCCGTTCAGCCGCTTTACCCGGGTCGAGATCGGCGGGCACTTTGCGAACATCACCCAGGATACGCTCCGGCAGGACTTCTTCGTCGATCGGAACACCAACGGTGTGGTCGGCGTGAACGACCCCGTGACGGGGAGCGGCCCCTCCGTCAGCTACTACGGGCCACAGCTCGCCCTGGTCCACGACAACTCCATTTTCGGGTTCGTGGGTCCGTTCACGGGCTCGCGCTGGCGCCTGGAGGTCTCTCCCAGCTTCGGCGCGTGGCAGTTCACCGCCGGCATGGTCGACTGGCGCCGCTACTTTTTCGCCCGACCCTTCACCCTCGCCCTGCGCGGCTTGTTCTTTGGCCGTTTCGGGCGGGATGGCGACCTGTTCCCCCTGTTCGTCGGCAACACCAACTTGATGCGCGGCTACACCGCCGGCTCGATCCTCAACAACGAGTGTCTCTCGGCGACGACGAGCGGTTGCCCTGTGCTCGACCAGCTGATTGGCTCGCGGTTCGCCGTGGCGAACGCCGAGCTGCGTTTCCCGCTGACCCGCAGCCTGGTGCTCGGGTTCCTGCCGGTTGGGCTTCCCCCCATCGAAGGCGCCATCTTCTACGACGCCGGGCTCGCCTGGGACTCGCGCTCGAAGCTCGTGTGGAGCCGATCCAGCACCGACGACGCCGAGGTCGTGCGCGCACCCCTCCGCAGTTGGGGCGGCTCGATCCGGATGAACCTCCTGGGCTTCGTGGTACTCCGGTTCGACTACACCAAGCCCCTGAGCCGGCCCCATAACGACCCTTACTGGACGGTGAGCCTCGGCCCAACGTTCTAACTCCGCATCGCTAAACTACTTGTCTTGGCCTCGCCGGTTGCCTATCTTGTCCGGCGAGGCCATTTGCGCACTCGCTACCTCCTCCTCACCAGCCTGGCGCTCTGGGGCTGCCGGTCCACGGCGCCCGCCGCTTCATCGCCCCAACCGCCTGCAAAGCAAGCGGTTAGCCGGGCCGCGGCGGGAGCCGCCCGCACCGCCGGGGTGGCTATCCGCATCCCGACCAAGGGGGGGGCCCCCAGGGTGTATCGCCTCCCCACCATGGTGGAAGTCCCCGCCGCGATCCGCGGCAAGCTCCCCCCCGTCACGCGGGTGATCGGCCTCGACGTCGAGGCCGAGTTCCTCTACGTAACGACGGCTACCAAGGACACGAGCGCGAACCTGAAGAAGAAGGGCGCCAAGGCCAAGAAGGACACGACGGCGGCGACCCCGAAGAGCGACGTCCTCGCCCTCGACCTCGGCAGTGCCCGCGTCGATACCGTCGCCAGCGGCATCGAGCAGACGACGCTCGGACCGGACGGCACCCTCTATACCGTGGACGCCAAGCGCCGGGTCGTGACGCTGGCGCGGCGGCTGCGGGTCGCGTGGCCGCAGCCCCTGCCCGGCGTGCCGCTGCAGCTGTTCGGCGCCGCCGACCAGCGCCTCGTCGTCGCCGACCCTCCGGCACTCATCACCGCCGCCGCCGACCAACCCCCCACCAGTCGACCACTCCCCGCGGGCAGCGACGTGGCGGCGACCCGGTGGGGCGACCTGGTCGGCGTAGCCGCAGACTCGGGGATCGTCCTGATGGACCCGCTCGGCCGGCGCGAGGCCTCCTTCGTCCCGCTCGCCGATCATCCGCGCGCGCTGGTGTTCTCGCCTTCTGGCCATCGCATCTACGTGGCGCGACGCACCGAGCCAGGCTTGGCGGCGATCGACCGCTACGACCGCGAGGAGATCGACGGCATCGCGCTCCCACTCCCCGCGGCGACCATCCGGCTCGACCCGCTCGGCCGCTGGTTGCTGGCCAAGCCGGCCACGGGAGACTCCGTGTTCGTCGTGGACCTCCCGGTGAAGCGGCTCGTCGGGACGCTGGCGAGCGCGTGGCGCACCGATCTGCCGGCCATCGCCCCGGACGGGGCGCTGCTCGTGCGCCAGGGCGACGACGTGGTCGCGTACCGCCCGGACTCGCTGGCGGCCACGGGACGGGTGACGGGAGGCGGGGTGGACCTGTGGATGCTCACCGGGTGGCGACCTCGCGGCGCGTATCGCGGCGCGTTTGGAGACGCGGGCGCGCAGGCCGACCCCGGCGTCGCCTCCGATACGGCAGGGCCCGAGGGACCGATGTATGTCCAGGTGTCCACGTCGCAGAACGAGGCCTGGTCGTCGGAGATGGCACAGCAGCTCACCCGCGCGGGACTCGTGGCGCACGTGCTCGAGCCCAAGAACCCCGACGACGGCTACCGTGTGGTGCTCGGCCCCTACCCCACGCGGGCCCAGGCCGAGGGCATCGGCCGCAAGCTCGGCCGCCCCTTCTGGATCTACCAACCGACGCCGTGACCGTTCGCCCCCTGCCGCGCTCCCGTCTCGATGCGCTGGTGCCGTCACTGGTCACCGGACAGGCACTGGTGGCGCTGGTGCCGGCGACGGGAGATCTGAAGTGGGCCGCGGGCGCCGCGTGGGACGTGGCCCGCGCTGCGGCGCTCACCGACCGGCGGATCGC
>Ga0070697_100004989_pt1 | contig 10189 bp, 11 predicted proteins | sample KBSK1501metaG_FD_65475 | JGI IMG/M metagenome (GOLD analysis project Ga0070697, IMG submission 65475) | Corn, switchgrass and miscanthus rhizosphere microbial communities from Kellogg Biological Station, Michigan, USA - KBS K1-50-1 metaG | ecosystem: Host-associated > Plants > Roots >... | reverse complement strand
TGCGGCGACGATGCCGGAGCTCGTCGAAGGGTCGGCCTCATACCGCGAGCATCTCGCCCGGATCTGGCAGACCGTCCTGGCGCCATGGCGCCAGTTTCCCGGGCGGGCAGGAACGCGCGCGACGGCCGTCGCCGGCACGGCCCTCGGCTTCACGACGTGGCGGTCCCTGACGATCGAGCAGGGACTCAGCGACGAGGACGCGGTCCACGCCATGGTCCAGGCCGTGACGAGCGTGGCGGGATCGGTGCGTCCATCCGATCACGCCCTGAGCTAAGGACTTCCGAGCGCGGCGAGTGGTGATCGGATTCGCCGCTCGCCGCGTTTTGCCGCGTCAGGCGGTCTTCTGATCCAGGTACTGGAGGATCTCGTGGGCGGCGAGCTCGATCTCCTTGTGGCGCCATTCCGCGGCCCGAAAGTGACAGGCGATGATGCCCGTCCGGTGGATTCGGCGGAAGTCGCCGAACACGAACGCGTAGCGGGCCTTCGTCTCGTCGTTGGCGCCGTCGGTCAGCCCGAGGTGCCATTCGGCGTATTCGTCCCAGCTGTGGGACGCGAGGAACGCGTTCTCGTCCTCGGCCTTGGGCTGGCGCTCACCCCAATCACTGTCGAGCACGTACTGTCGGGCATCGATCAGGCGCTTTGCCTGGGCCACGGCCCGTTTGTTGAGGGTGTATTGGCCATCAGCGGATGATGGCACGCGGGGACACCAGGCCAGTCTCGACACGCGCGGCCGCGAGCGGCCATGATGGGGGGCCAAGTTCAGGGCATGGCGGCGTTCCGGGCTCGTGGTGCGACTCGCTCCGAATTGGACGACTAGGCGGTTCCTAGAGCACCCGAACCTCGGCGCCCGGCAGGTCCTTCCACCAGCGGGCGTAGCGGCGGTAGACCGTCGGTTCTCGGGCCGCCAGGAACTTCACGAGCGCGCGCGCTTCGGCCTCGAGGCCCGTCCACGCCTCGCGGGAGAGCTTCTTGAACGTGGTCGCTTCGATGCCACCCTCGACCGGCCGCCAGACGCCCGCGACGTGGCCGTCGACAAGCAGAGTGGGGAGGACGTCGCCGTTGTTCCGCATCACGAGTTTCCGGTAGTCGGCCGGGATGATCCGGCTGCGATCGGCGTAGGCGAGCAGCACGCTGTCCCACATCGCCATGAGCCGTGGCGGGGCAGGGGAGTCCCCAGGCGGAAACAGGCCGCCCGGCACGTCGAACAGCTCCTCACCCGCCGGCCCTTCGAACCGCTCCAGCGAGTCCGTCAGCGCGTCGACGGCGGCCCGCACCGGCGGGCGGACGATCGTCGAGAACTGGGCGATGTCCTGGACCGACGCCGGCCCGAACCCCTCCAGGTAGCGCCGAACCAGCCACTGGACCGACGCCTCCGGGTCGCCGGCAGGCTGGTGGGGCTTCGCCGCGATGTACGCCGGCCGAGTCCCGAACGACCACGGGCCGCCAGTCGCGTGGTGCCACAGCGGGCCGAACTGACGGTACGCCCACCACACGCCTGGCTTGGGCGTCACGCCGATCCGCTCGTCGAGCCACGCCTCGCCCTCCGCGTTGGTCCGCGCCTTGGCCGCGAACCTCAGGACTTCCGGCAGCAGCGCCAGCGCATCCTGGGTGGTCAGGCCGGTCCCGGTGAAGCGGCGATCGTTCAGCCGGGAGGCACGCAGGGTTGGCTGCATCGCCTCGTGGAAGGCCGGGTAGTCCGCGGCATCGACCGCGTGCAGCGTGATCCGCATCAGCGTGCCCTTGACCACCGAATGGTCGGTGAACGCACGGTCGAGCTCCGCAGGGTCGAACCCGGCCAGCCGATTCCAGAGGGCCAGGTAGGGCGACGCCGGCTCCTGCGCCTGGATCGCGGTGATCCGGTGGACGGCCTCGACCACGTCGAGCTTCTGGCGCCGAAGCAGCAGCTGGCGTCCCAGGGTCGCCCGATTGAGCTGGCGGGCGGTGAGCTTGCGGCGGGCAGCCACCGTCAGTCGGGGCGCCAGAGGTCGATGGGCCAACGGTCGCAGTGGCGGCGGATCGACACCGGGGTAGATTCTCAGATGTGGCTGATGACGTGCAGGTGGTTCCGGCCGACGGCAGGAGCGCCGAACCGCGCGTTGGCGTCGCCTCTCTGAAGGTCGACTCGGCCGACGGGACGTTCACCATCGGCCGGGACGCCTTTCCCGAGTTCACGCGGTTTGCGCGGCTGGGCGTCCACGTCCAGTCCGACCAGGTGCGACTGGCCAACCCGGACCCGGCCTACGTTGAAACGGCTCTTGCCGTGCTGGCCGAGTCCTGCCGGCAACTCGGTGTCCCGGAGGCGTACATCGCGTTCGTCGACACGGTGGTACCGCCTCCGGCCCGGGGGCTCCGCTACGGTTTCAAGGGTGCCTTCACCACTGACCACCCGACCTGGATCTGGGTGTTCGCCAACTGGACCACTCTCGAGGAGCTTCGGGGGACCGTCCGCCACGAGGCTGCCCACCTGGCGTTTGCCCGGACGCACACGGCCGAAGAGTCCGCGGGCCATTCCGGGCCTTCGGAGGATTTCGCGCTGGCATTCGAGGAGGCCTCGGCCGCATGACCGTCATCGACTGGTTGCTGGATTCGGATCCCTCGATCCGCTGGCAGGTGATGCGCGACCTGACGAACGAGCCGGCGGACGTCGTCACCGCCGAAAGGTCGAAGGTCGCTACCGAAGGCTGGGGCGCCCGGCTCATCGCGCTCCAGGCGCCGGACGGCCTGTGGGGCGGGCGACCATGGTCGCAGGACTGGACGGACACGTTCCACGTCCTCGAGCTGCTGCGGCGCTTCGGGCTCGATCCCGGGAGCGACCAGGCCCATCGGGCGGTCGGACTCGTCCGCGAGCACGTCGTCTGGAGAGGCGGGGCGCCGGTCGAGACGCCATGGGCCGACAACCGCTTCTTCGAGGGCGAGGTCGAGCCGTGCATCAACGGCAACGTCGTCTCCACTGGCGCCTACTTCGGCGTGGACATGACGCGGCTCGTCGAGCGGCTCCTGGGTGAGCAGCTCCCGGACGGCGGCTGGAATTGCGAGGTCGAGAACGGGGCGACGGTGTCGTCGTTCGGGACGACGATCAACGTCGTCGAGGGCCTGCTCGAATACCAGCAGGCGAACGGCGACTCGCCCGGAGTGGGGGAGGCACGCCGCCGCGGCGAGGCGTACCTGCTGGAGCGCCGGCTGTTCCGGCGGAAGTCGACCGGCGAGGTGATCGACCCCAGCTGGCTCCAGTTCTCGTTCCCGACCTGGTATTTCTACGATGTGCTACGCGGGCTCGAGTACATGCGCGCCGCCCAAGTCACGCCGGACGAGCGCGTCGCCGAAGCGCTCGAGGTCGTCGAGGACAACCGGGCTCCCGACGGCCGGTGGCCGCTCCAGAATGTCCACGACGGCGAGTCGCACCTCCAGATGGACGACGGCGAGGGCAAGCCGAGCCGTTGGAACACGCTCCGAGCCCTCCGCGTCCTCCGCTGGGCGGAGGAGCCGGTCGATCGGCGAAGTCGAGCTTCAGCGAGCGCGTCGACTTCTAGCGACTTCCGGCGTTGGTGAGACGCGGTCGAGGAACTCGATCACTCGCCGGGTGAGCAGCGCGGTCGCCTCCGCGTCGTACGACGGGAGCGAGCTGTCGGCGAAGTAGTGCTGGTTGCCGGGGTAGAGGAAGAGCTCCGCGTCCTCGACCTTCTCGACGATCTCGCGGGCGGCCTCGACGTCGCCCTCGCCGACGAAGATCGGGTCGGCGTCCATGCCGTGGATCTGGACGGGGACGCCGTCCGGCCAGGGTCCGAAGGCCCACTCGCCACTGATCGGGATGCACGAGTAGAACAGCAGTGCCCCGCGGGCACCGGGTCGTGTCTGCGCGAGCTTCTGCGCTGTCATCTCGCCGAGCGAAAAGCCGGCGTACACGAGCTCGGAAGCCAGGTCGTCGGCGACGCGAACGCCGCGCTCGAGGATATTGTCGAATCCCACCTCCTTGGCGTAGGCAAGGCCCTCATCAAGCGCCGGGAATGTCCGCCCGTCATACAGGTCTGGGGTATGCACGGTGTGCCCGGCGGCCCGCAGCTCGTCGGCAAAGGCGCGCACCCCGGGCGTCAACCCCTGTGCGTGATGGAACAGCAGCACATCGGCCATTCGAGCCTCCAGGTGCGGGATCGTTCTTCGATCAGACTACCTGTGGTTCGGGGGGGCACTGTCCCTCAACCGCCGACGGGCGTCCGCCAAATCTGGCTCATGATGACGCCGTCGACCACGTGTTGATCGCCGTCGAAGGAGACGGTGCCGCCGGCCGGCCGCTCCGAGGCCCGGTAGATCAGGACGAACCGATTCCCTAGATCGTCGGTGCCGACTTGGTGGCTCACGATCGATTGGGTCGCGCCGTTGGCCACAAGGTTGATTTCCACCTGAATCGTGTCCTGGCCAATGACGGTCTGCGAGTCGGTGCACTGGTTGTACTCCGTCACGTCACCACTCACGGTGCCGGTGGCGGAGGCCGACGAGAGCTTCGAGCCGAAGCCGGAGGTCGTCGCCGGCGCGTCGGCGTAGAAGCTCGTCTCGGTCGCCCCTTCGTAATCGTCACCTGGGTCCAGCGGATCGGGGCCCGGACAGGTCACGGTCGTCGAGGTGTAGTACGAGGCCGAAATCCTGATCGTGCCGGCCAGGTGATCGTCGATCACGTCGGCGCTGGCTGAGTACGTCCGACCGCTCTCATCGACGAATTCAAACGAGGCGCCTGCCACGAGGCGGTCACCGTTCGGCCCTCCGATGGTGTCGGCCGCCACGGGCGCGACAAGGGTCAACGCCAGAGCGGCGGCGGCCAGACCGCCCACGCGAAATCGACGCACCTGTTGACCTCCCTCACATCCCCCTGAGGCCTACACCGGCGTCAGGCAGCGACACGCTGAAGCTAGCAGGTGCCGACCAAGGATGTTGCGGCAAGTAGCGCTCGGAGAGCAGCGCCGGGTATGGTGACCCTCATGAGCTACGCACGAGATCCCCGGGTCGACGCCTACATCCAGGCGCTCCCGGAGTGGCAGCAAGCGATCTGCCGGGAGGTCCGCGACCTCGTCCACAAGGCGGACCGCGAAGTCGTTGAGACGATCAAGCGGACCGTGCAGCCGTACTTCGTCCTCGACGGCAACATCGCCGCGCTGCTGGCCGCCAAGGACCACGTCAACGTGTTCCTCTACGATCCGCTCGTGTCCGACCCGGAAGGGATCATCACCGCCGGCCACGGCAACGAGACCGGGCGCCAGATCTCGATCCGCAAGGGCGACCGAATCAACAAACGCGCCCTGACCGCGATGTTCCGCGAGATCGTCGCCCACAACCGCGCCGGCGGGTGGCGCAAGCTCCAGCGCGGCGGGTAGGGGAGGGGACGATGGTCCAGGCGGTAGCGCGCCTCAACGCGACGCACCTCGATCAGCTCCGTCGCTCGTTCGGCGGCGAAATCGTCACGCCGCGGGATGCCGCCTACGACGAGGCGCGGCGGCTCTGGAACGCCGTACACGACCTCCGTCCGGCGGCCCTCGTCCGTCCCACCACGGTGGCCGAAGTCGCAACGGCGATCCGATTCGGCCGCGACCACGAGCTGGAGATCGCGGTCCGATCCGGTGGTCACAGCGCCGCCGGGCACTCGAGCTGCGACGGCGGCCTCGTCATCGACCTCGCGGCGATGCGCGGCGTCACGGTCGACCCCGAGCGTCGCACCGCGCGAGCGAACGGCGGCGCGCTCCTCGGCGAGCTCGACGTCGCCGCCCAGGCCCACGGCCTCGTCTGTCCGATCGGCGTCATAGGCCACACGGGCGTCGCGGGGCTCACGCTCGGCGGCGGCGTCGGCCGGCTCCAGCGCCAGTTCGGCCTTACGATCGACAACCTCCGCGCCGTCGAGCTCGTGACGGCCGATGGCCGGGTTGTCCGCGCTGGCGAGACGGAGGAGCCCGAGCTCTTCTGGGGCATCCGTGGTGCGGGCTGGAACTACGGCATCGTGACGGCCTTCGAGTTCGCGCTCCAGCCGTTCGGGCCGCTGCTGCATCGCGGGGTCCGGATCTATCCCGCGACACAGGTCCACGAAGCGTGGGCCGTGTTCCGCGACTACGCCGTCGACGCGCCGGACGCCGTGTCGTTCATCTTCTCCATCGCCCGGGCCATCCCGGAGGCGGATTACCCGGACTCCGTGGCCGGCGGGCCGATCGCCTTGATTGCGTTCAACCACAGCGGCAGCGAGGATGCGGTCGAGCGCGACACCGCCGGCCTCCGTCGCGGCCCCGAGCCCGTGTCGGCGTCGGTGAACAGCCAGCCCTACCTGGAGGTCCAAACGGCGCATGACCTTGTCCTGGGCTGGGGCCGTCGCTCGTTCATCAAAGGCCTGTATGTCGACGACATGCGGTCCGAGGCGCTCGATGACTTGGTCGAGATGGTCGCGACCGGGCCGGCCGAGGCCTCGATCTCTGTCACGGCACAGGGCGGCGCCATCGGCCGTGTGGCGGAGGACGCGATGGCGTATGCCGGCCGGGCGGCGGTGTTCGACTTCAGTGCCGATTCGACTTGGGAAGACCCGGCGGACGATGACGCGAACCGCGACTGGGTCCGGCGGGCGATGTCGCTCGTCGAGCCCGTCGCGACGCCGGGGCGCTATGCCAACGAGAACTCCGACGTCGGCCCCGAGGAGACGCGCCTCATGTATGGCGACGCGAAGCTCGCCCGACTCGCCGCGCTGAAGCGCACGTGGGACCCCGACAACGTCTTCCGGCTGAACCACAACGTGGCGCCCGCGCCAGACTGACGGCGGCACAGCAGGAGGAGATCGACATGACTCAGCGCACCGCACCCACCAAGGTCACCGAAATCGCGACCATCCTCGTTCCCGTCTCCGACCAGGACCGAGCCCTCGCCTTCTACACGGAGCAGCTTGGCTTCACGAAGACCATGGACTACTCGTACGGGGGCAACCGCTGGATCGAGGTCTCGCCGGGAGGCGGCACGGCGACGGTTGCCCTGGCGCCGGGCGGGCCCGATATTCAGCCTGGAAGGGACACCGGCATTCGCCTCTCCACGGACGACGCCCGGGCCGACCACGCAGCGCTCAAGGCTGCCGGCATCGACGTCGACGAGCTGCTCGACTGGGGTGGGGGAGTGCCGCCGATGTTCGTCCTCCGCGACCCGGACGGGAACCGCCTCGTCATCGTGCAGCAGCCGCCTCGCTCATAACGAAGTCGCAACGCCCTTGTCACACAGGGAGGGACGGGCAGAGCTTGCGCGCGAGCCCTGGACTGGCGTACGGTTAACGAGCTCGAAGGAGCCACGAACATCTAGTGATTTGGCTTGTGTTTACATGGGCCGGAGCATCTAGTGATCGTCGGTTCCTTCGGGCGTTTTTATGTTCGTAGCGCTGATCTTGCCGCAGCCTTGACGTCGAGCGCCGAGGCGAGCGCCGAGACGAAGGCCTCCGGCTGGTCGGCCATCATCATGTGGCCCGCGTCGGGGATGGTGACGACCCTCACGCCGGCGGCCTGAAGCCCCTCGGCGTCTACGAGCGGCTCACCCTGCGCGCCACGGATGAACGTCCGCGGGATCCCCGCCGCAAGCAACATCTCGCGCATCGTCGGTCGCGTTCCGGTAATCAGCCCGACGGCGCTCCGGTACACAGCCCGTGGATCGCAGAGCCGCAGCATCCAGGCCCAGCCGGGCACCGTGTCCAGGATCTCCTGGTAGCCCGTCGCCACGAACTCCTCCTCGGTCTGGGTGGCGATCCGCTGGCTGAACCGGCCGGTCGTGGTGCGCGGAAGGGGATCGAGGTTCGCCTCCGCCACGACGAGTCGGCCGACGAGCCCCGGATACCGCCCCATGACCACGATGGCGATGTCCGCACCCAGACTGTGGCCGACGAGATCGATCGAGTCGAGGCCGGCGGCTTCGCACACCCTGGCAATCACCGACGCGTGGTCGTCGAGCGTGTAGCCGAAGCTGGACGGCCGGTCGCTCAGGCCATGGCCAGGCAGGTCGATGACGAGCGAGCGATGACCGCCGAGCGCCGGATGACCGGCGACAGCCCCGAACGTCGCCCAGCCCACGCCACCCATCCCGTGCACGAACACGCGGGCCTGAAGGCGACCCGGCAAATCCGCCCACCGAACGCTCGAGCCCGCCGCATCGAAAGCGACACTGCGCACACTGGCGATGGTAGGCGGCTCGCTAGGGGATCGTCAGGACGACGTTGCCCGCCTTGTGCCACGCCTCCACGTAGCGGTGCGCCTCGACCACCTGGTCCATCGGATAGACCCGATCGATGACCGCCCGGTACTCGCCCGCCTCGATCAGGTGCTTCAGGAGCTGGACGTCCTCCCGGCTCCGCCGACCCGACGCGAAGTGCACGCCCTTGCGCCGGGCGAGCCCCATGGCCGCCCATACGAGCACGTTCTCGAGCCCGTCCGTGGCGACGAACACGCCGCCCGGCTTGAGCGAGCGCCGGCTGCGACGGAACGTCGTCTTGCCGACGGCGTCGATGATCGCGTCGTACGTCTGGCCGTTCGTCGTAAAGTCCTGCGCCAGGCGATCGATGACCTCGTCGGCGCCGAGCGATCGGACGAGCTCGACGTGGTTCGTGCTGCAGACGCCCGTCACGTGGGCACCGAAATGCTTCGCCAGCTGCACCGCGGCCGTACCTAGCGACCCGGACGCGCCATGGATCAGGAGCCGACGGCCCGGCTTCGCCTCGGCGTGGCGCAGCGCCGAGAGCGCCTGCGAGCCGCCGTCGTAGACCGCGGCGGCCTCCTCGAAGCTCATGCCGGCCGGTTTGAGCGCCAGCGCTCGGCCGGTCCGTGAGCAGACGTACTGGGCGTGGGAACCGAAGAACTGCGACGGGCTACCGAAGACGGCGTCTCCGACCTTCAGGTCCGTCACGGCCGAACCGACCGCCTCCACCTCGCCGGCCAGGTCGACGCCTAGCGATCGCCATCGCGGCCGCCGAAACCCACCGATCAACCGCCAGAAGAACGGGTGGGCGGCGCGCACGTGGGTGTCGGTCTGCGACACCGTCGCCGCGCGGACCCGGATGAGGATCTCGTCGTCCCTGGGGACCGGCCGCTCGACTTCGTCGACCCGGAGCACCTCCGGCGGCCCATAGCGATCCTGGACGACGGCTTTCATGCACCCATACCGTAGCGACCGTGGTGCGCGTTAGCATGGCCCCGCCATGAACCAGCTCCTGGCCCCGCGTCCGGAGGATGCCTGGGCCGCCACGATCTCCCACAAGAACGGCTGATCGGCCCCTTCCCACATCGAGCGTCGGGGGAAGGGGCGGGACAGACGCGTGCCGCCGGCGCAGGGATGAGCCTGCGCGCGGCGCGCCGTCCCGCGTGATCAGCAGGAGATCGACATGCCGGTGCCGCATCGCACCTTCGCCGCCCTGGCGAAGCGACGGCTCATAGGGAAAGAGGGCAAGGAGCGGATCCGCGAGGTGAGCGCGCTGCTCGCGGAGCTACCCGACTACAAGAACGGACCGTACGCCGACCTCCGGCAGTGGCTGACCTCGGAGATCGAGGAGTCGAGGGTGCGGTCGAAGGCCGTCCATCGCGACTCGATCGCCGTGCGGCGCGAGGGCGCCGCGCAGAACGCCCTGGTGGGCCCACCGAACGTCGGCAAGTCCTCGATCCTCCAGGCGCTGTCAGAGATCCAGATCAAGACGGGCGACTACCCATTCACGACCCTGCGGCCGACGCCGGCCCTCACCAGGATCGGCGGCGTGCTCGTCCAGCTCGTCGAGATCCCGGGGCTCATCGAGGGGGCGAACGAGGACCGGGGTGGGGGACGGGCGCTGCTCGGCGTCCTCCGCTCGGCCGACGCGATCGTCTTCTGCACCCGGGCCGACGCCGATCCCGAGGAGCTTCGGCCGGTTCGAGCCGAAGTCACCCTGGCCGGCATCGACGTGCCCGCTTTCCTCGCGGCGACCCGCGCCGACGAAGCTCCGCCCGGCGCCATCGAGCTACTCAGGGCGGCGTTCCCGGACCTCGAGGTCGTCCCGGTCTCGGTCATCGACGAAGCAAGCCTGGAGGCGTTCCGTGACGCCGCCTGGCGCCTGACCGGGCTGATCCGGGTCCGACTCCGAACGATGGGGGAGACCGACCCCGAACCACTCGCCCTCGACCCCGGCTCGACGGTCGAGACCGTCGCCGACTGGGTCCATCACGACCTTGCC
>Ga0070697_100004985_pt1 | contig 10192 bp, 9 predicted proteins | sample KBSK1501metaG_FD_65475 | JGI IMG/M metagenome (GOLD analysis project Ga0070697, IMG submission 65475) | Corn, switchgrass and miscanthus rhizosphere microbial communities from Kellogg Biological Station, Michigan, USA - KBS K1-50-1 metaG | ecosystem: Host-associated > Plants > Roots >... | reverse complement strand
AGCGCAAGCGAGGCGAGCGCGTACCGCTACCTCGCGGAAACCGTGTCGGGGTTCCCCCAGCCGGCTGTGCTGGCCCACGACATGGAGGCGATTGGGTTCGATGTCGCGGTGCAGCGGATGACGATTGGCATCGTCGCATTCCACGTCGGGGTTCGAAGGGACTGAGGCCCGATGCCATCCCTCTGGGCGCTGCCCAATCTGCTCAGCTTCTCGCGTATTGTGGCCGCGCCCATCCTGTACGTGCTGGTGGTATCAGGCGGTCGCTATGGATTTCTTGCCGCGGCGGTGCTGTTCGTCGCGGCGTCGCTCACCGATACCCTGGATGGCCTGATTGCCCGGCGCCGCCATCTCGTGTCTCCGCTGGGGGTCTACCTCGACACCACCTCGGACAAGATCCTGGTGGCGGTGCTGCTGATCGCGATCGCGGTCGCCCATCTCGGCCCCGGCTGGATGGCGGCGGTCATTATCGCCCGCGAGTTCCTGGTCACCGGGCTGCGCAGCTACGCCGCCGCGCTCGGCATCGTCATCCCCGCAGGCGGTTGGGGAAAAGCCAAAGCGTTGATCACCATCATCGCCCTCTTCCTCGTGCTGCTCGAAGGCGACGCGCGACAGGGCGGCTTGCTCAACACCCACGCGTTCCCGGGCAGTCTGCTGGTGAGCACCGTCGGTCCGTTCACGCTGGCCGTCTGGGCCCTGCTGATCGCCGTCATCTGGACTCTTGGGTCGGGCGCCGAGTACATCCGCGAGGCCGTCCCGCTGCTCACCCGATCGCGACCAGTCGTTATCAGCGGATCCGCCGGCGACCCGTAGAGGAATCGACTAGACGCCGATATCCTTGCGGACGAAACGCACGGCGCCAAGGGCTAGCGCCACGGCGCCGACGGCGATGATGCCCAGGATAGACGTGAGCTGGAGCCCGTTCAGGAGCGGCGAGCCGTAGTAGTAAAAGGGCGACAGCCGGAGCGTAACGTCCGGCAGCTTCAGCTCAGGTCCGATGAAACTGACGAAGAACCAGAACGCCAGGAGAAAGCTCAAGAGGCCTGTATCCGCCGCCGAGCGCAACCAGCCTGAGGCCAGGTAGCCGATGCCGGCGACCAGCAGGCCGAGCGGGATCATACCCAGGATGGCCGCCGCGAGATTGCTGCCGTTCAGCTGCAAACCTGAGGCCGCCGCAGACCCGGCGCAGACGAGCAACGTGATCACGCTGATGGCGATGGTAGCCGATGCCAGCGCGGCGAAGCGGCCGAGGAGGACCGAAAGCCGCGGCTGCGGCGTCGCCAGCACCAGCTCGAGGCGGCCGTCCTGCTCGTCAGCAGACCAACCGTTCACCTGGGTGACCGCGAAGGCCATCAGGAACAGCGGCAGGAAGACGAACATCCCGCTCAAGAAGCCGGCGTTGACGCTGGCGTCGCCCCCGCCGATGTTCTTGATTAGCTGCGTGAAGCCGGCGTTCCCGGATAGCAAGGTGGACATCTTCGTCTCCAGCAGCTGGACCGCGTAGACCATCCATCCGGCGAAGCCCGCGATGCCGAGCGTCCACCAGAAGGTAGGCATCGCGATAGTGCGCAGGCTGCGCGCATAAACCGACTGCAGCGACCAATCTCCGACGGGCAACACGCGGCTCGCCTGACGTTCGGGCAGCCTGAGCCACCGCGGCAGTGGTACCGTCCCTCCGACGTCGCGCCGGTTGAAGAGCCACACCGCAATCCCGCCGAGTCCGATGGCGAGGACGGCCAGCAACAGCATCGCGCCGGCGTTCACGCCATAGCTCGGGATCAGGCCCTTGCTCAAGTTGTAGTAGTAGATGGGCGAGAGGCGCGAGATCCACTCGCTATTGGGGGCGATGCGGTGAACCATGTCGAGGACGATGAAGATGAGGAGCAGGCCGGCGGTTGCGCCGGCGGCCGGTCCTCGCTCCTGCGTGAATTGCGAGATCAGCAGCGCCAGGCCCCCGAACACAGCGCAGATGAGCGCCAGATCCAGCCCGAAGAGAAGCGCATCGCCAAGGCCGAATTCGCCACCGAACGTCCGGCCGCCTCCGAACGCGACCAGGCCGATCAGCAGTCCCATGCCGAACAGCGCGGTCCACATCGCCGCCAGCTTCTCGAGCGCGACTCGCAATCTCGGACGGGGCACGGAGAGCAGCACGTCGAGCGATCCGCGTTCCTCTTCTCCGCGCAGCATGCGGCTGCCGGCCAGGATCGGCCAGACGACGATCAGGAAGATGAAGATGCCGATCTTGAAGGTCGCGTAGCCGCCGATCGTGGTGACGGCCACGGCGTCGGCGTTCCAGGCGAAGCTGGCCGCGATACTGGCCAGTTGCTGGCGTGCCGCCGGGGTCGTGACCAGCGCGGCCACACTCGCCATCGGTGAAACGACCACGAGCCCCATGCCGATGCCCCAGCCGAGGATCGCGACGCGATAGTCGCGGAGGGTCTTGAGGAAGACACTGCTAAGCCACATGGTCGGTCTCCCTTGCGGGCGCGTTGTCGCCTTCGTAATAGCGGAGGAAGATGTCCTCGAGGCTAGGTTCATAACTGACGAGTGAGACGACGGGGTAGCGCGCCGCGGCCTTGATCACGGCGTCGGCAGGTCCCTGCATCGTGAGGCGCACGCCATGTTCGTGGTTGAGCGCCTCGACCTCCAGCACGCCATCCAGTGTCTTGAAGCAGTCGGCCGGAACGGCATTGGCGAAGGTGATTGTGATCTCGTAGCGCTTGATCGCCTTGACCTCGGCGACATCGCCGATGCGCACGATGCTTCCGTCGCGGATGATGCCGACCCGGGTGCAGGTCTTCTCGACTTCGCTCAGCACATGCGATGACAGGAACACGGTGCGGCCTTCATCGCGTGCCTCTTTGACCATGTGATCGAACTCCTGCTGATTAAGCGGATCCAGGCCGCTGGTCGGCTCGTCGAGGATGAGCAGGCGTGGCCGGTGCATGAAGGCTTGGATCAAGACGACCTTGCGCTTGTTGCCCGTCGAGTACTGCCGGAACTTTCGGCTGGTGTCAAGCTCGAAGCGCTCGACGAGCTGCTTGAGGTAGGCGTGGTCGACGCCGCCGCGCAGATGCGCGAAGTATTCGAGGATCTGGCCGCCGGTCAGATTGGGATCGAGTGCGGGCTCGCCCGGCATGTAACCGATCAGACGTTTGATGTCGACCGACTTCTCCCAGCAGTCGAGCCCCGCGATGCGGGCAGAGCCGGCGTCGGCGCGCAGCAGGGACATCAGGAGGCGGATCGTTGTCGTCTTTCCGGCGCCGTTGGGGCCAAGGAAGCCGAAAACCTCGCCTTCCCCGACCTGCAAGGTGACCTTGACGATGCCGCGCTTGCTGCCGTAGCTCTTGGTAAGACCTTCGACTTCGATCATGGCTGTCATCGTTGTCCCCCTTTATCCAAACCAGAAATGCAGTGTCGCCGAATCCTGGAGCGTCAGGGACCCTGCCGGCACGCCGAGGATGCGCTCGAATGCCTCGGTGAATCCCGCAAAGGTCCGCTCCACGACTTCGTAGGGGATGGCGTTCGCCTGGCGGGCGATGAACAGGTGTGTCGCCTCCTCCTGCGCGCCCAGCAGCAGCGACACCAGGACGGTCGCCGTTTCGTCGGCCGAGGCGACCCGGATCACACCCTCGTCCATTCCCTCCCTGATAACGCTCGCCAGCAAGGGGACCAGAAGGCCGACGCTCATCCGCCGCAGCTTCTCTCGGACGATCGCGTTGCTGTCCGAGTTCCAGACCTCGATGATCGCCAGCACGAGCTCCTTCCGCTCGGCCTTCCAGCCCGCGATCCCGGCGAAGAGGCGTTCCAGCTTCCGCAGCGCGGGCAGGCTCGGGTCACGAAGGATTGGCGCAATCGCATCCATTGCGCCCTCGGCGAAGCGGTCGACGACCGCCTCCAACAGCGCCTGCTTCGAGTCGAAGTAGTGGTAGAAGGCTCCCTTGGACACCTCGAGGGCCTCCAGCACGTCCTGGATGCTCATGGCCTCGTAGCCCTTGGTCTCGATCAGCCGCTGGGCTGCATCCAGGAAGGCGTCCCGTCGGACAGTGTGGAGTGCCGGATTGACCGTTCGAGCCATATATCAGAACTATAACATACCGGCGGTCGGTTTGTTATTCGATCGAGAAGTTCAGAAGTCGACGTAGTGGTCGAGTCCGCGTTCGAGAGGCGCTGGCGCCGTCCGTAGGACCACCCAGTGATGGCGCGTATCGTACGTGGATTGGTCCTCGACGGTCCACCTCAGATTGCTGGTGCAAAACGAGACGCCACGGGCGACCGAACGCAGCTGGTAGTCATCGACGAAGATGACTCCGTCCGGGCGCACCAGCCGGCCGAGGTAGATCAGATCGAGAAACACACCGTCGAACCGATGATTGCCGTCGACGAACGCCAGGTCGAACCGGCGACCTTCGGCGAGAAAGCTCGGCAGCGCAATCTCTGACCCCGTTGGGAGGAATTCAATCAATGGCGAGATTCCGGCCTCCTCGAGGAACTGTAGCCCGCAATTCGCGAACCGCGTCGCCTGGTTTGGATCGAGGGCGATGTGGTGGGCATCGGGCGCGCCGTTCGTGAGCAAGCCTTCGCAGATATAGAGGGCCGAAATCGCGTAGCCAAGACCGACCTCGATGGTTCGAATCGCACCCTCGCGGATCACCCAGTTCCGCAGGGCTTCGCCTTCGGTAGGGGCAATCGCGACCGGAAAGAGTTGGTGCACGCTGCCGTCGGATGCGGCGACTACGGTGCCTTCTCGGATCAACCGCCCAATCAGCTCTCGAACGTGGGGCAGCGACGGAGTCCCGGCGATGCTTGAGCGGCCTCAGCTCGAAGGCGGACGCAAGAAGTCGACCTGCTCCTCGCGCCCTTTCCAGGTCACAAAGTGCTGGGCCGGCTCGGTGCGCGCGACGACCCTGCCACCCCGGATGACGAGTCGGCGGGGGGCCATTAGTCGTACGGCATCGCTTTCGCTCGGCGCCTCGAACAGGACCAGGTCGGCGCGGCAGCCGGGCTCCAATCCGTAGTCGGTCAGCCCAAGCGCCCGGGCGCCGTTGACCGTGATCATGTCGACCAGCATCCGGATCTCTTCGTAGCCCGACATCTGGCCGTAGTGCACCAGCACGAAGGCGGCCTGGAGCGGATCGGCTTTCCCCAGCGGATACCAGGGGTCCATCACCGAGTCATGGCCGAGGCAGACGTTGACGCCAGCCGCCAGCAGTTCCTTGATGCGGGTATGGCCGCGGCGGATGGGGTAGTGATCGAACCGACCCTGCAGCGTGGCATTATCCAGCGGATTGGTGACCATGTTCAGGCCGGCCCGTTTGACGTTGACGATCAGCCGGCCGGCGTAGGCATTGTTGTAGGAGTGCATCGCGGTCGTGTGGCTGGCGGTGACGCGCCCCTGCATGTTCAACCGGATCGTCTCGGCGGCGAGCACCTCGAGGAAGCGCGAGTGGTCGTCGTCGGTCTCGTCGCAGTGGATGTCAACCTGCTTGCCGAATTCGTGCGCGAGCGCCACCGCAAATTTGACCGACTGCTCGCCATACTCGCGGGTCAGCTCGAAGTGCGGGATCCCGCCTACGACGTCGGCGCCCAGCTCCACCGCCTGGCGCATCAAGCGCTCGCCATCGGGAAAGGATTGGATGCCTTGCTGCGGAAAGGCCACCAGCTGGAGTGTGATCTGGTCCGCGAATTCCTGCTTCAACTCAACCAGGGCTCTGAGCGCCGTCAGCTTCGGATCGCACACGTCGACATGACTGCGCACGAACAGGACGCCGTTCGCGACCTGCCAGCGCAGGACGCGCGATACGCGACGCTTCACGTCCTCGACGGTCAGGTCCGTGACGCGCTCGCCCCAGATCGCGATGCCTTCGAAGAGGGAACCGCTGAGGTTCTGGCGCGGCTGCCCCACGGTAAGGACGGCGTCGAGATGGATGTGCGGCTCGACCAGGGCGGGCGTGACGAGGTTGCCAAGGGCGTCGATCACCTGGCTGGCGGCGGGCGGCTGGGCGCCCGTGGGTGAGGCGACAATCCTGTCGCCCTGGATTGCCACGCTCGCCAGGGCGGCCGCGCGGGGCAGGCGGGCGTTTGTGATCAGCAGATCGAGCACGGTCGAAGTGTAAATCGTCACGCTGGACAGAGCGTGGCGGACACCCTAAAATTCAGCCCGAAGCTGGCAAATACGGAATCGTGGGGCATGGGGAGAAATCTGTGGCGACAACCACCGACTTAGAGGCACACGTACCCGTTCGTGAGGGGGATTACGGTTCAAAGGTCGGCGCCGTCGAACCGGGCGGTGTCGAGTACATCTCGGACCGCGAGCGGCACGGGAATCCGATTCAACTGTTCTGGACCTGGGTGTCGCCGAACATGGAGTTCGCGACCGTCTTCGTCGGCGTCCTTCCGATCGCCGTCTTCGGCGGTGGCTTCTGGCCGACGGTCTTCGGCGTCACGCTTGGCAGCCTGATGGGTTCGATTACACACGCGCTTTTGTCCACCATGGGCCCGCGCTTCGGGGTCCCGCAGATGGTGGAAGGCCGCGCCTCCTTCGGCTTCTTTGGCAACTTCCTGCCGGCCGCGCTGAGTTGGCTCACCGCGAGCTTCGGTTGGTTCATCGTCAATAGCGTCAGTGGCACATTTGCCCTCGTCACCCTGTCCTCGGTCTTGAACAAGAATGCCGTGCTGAGCTTTCCGATCGCATTCGTCATCGTAGTGGTGGTTCAGGTCGTCGTGGCCTTCATCGGCCACAACATGATTCACCAGTTCGAGCGAATCATCTTCCCTTACCTCACCATCGTGTTCGGGCTCGCCACCATCATCATCCTGGCGCAGGCGCATCCGGGACTCGGGTTCAATGCGAAGGCCCCGGTGGCGTTTGGTGGTCCATCAGGCGCCTTCATCCTGGCGGTCTTCATCTCCTTTGGATACGCGATCGGCTGGAATCCATTCGCCTCCGACTACAGCCGGTATCTGCCAAGGAGCTCCAATCCCAGAAGTGTCGCGCTGGCTGCAGGCCTCGGTGTCTTCGTCTCGTGCACCGTGTTGGAGATCGCCGGTGCGGCTGCGGCGACCATCTCGCAGCTGGGCAACAATCCTACGGAGCAGTTCACCAATCCGCTGCCGGTCTGGCTTCAGGTCCTGGTCCTGCTCGGCATCGCGCTCGGAGCGGTGGCCGCGAACGTTCTGAACATCTATTCCGGATCGATGGCCTTCCTCACCCTGGGCATCAAGCTGGCGGTCCAGTGGCGGCGGGCGATCTCGGCGTTGGTCTTCGGCGCGATCGGGCTCGTCATCGGGCTGGCGCTGCAGGCGAACGTTGGACCAGGCACCAAGTACGAGAACTTCCTACTGGCAATCACCTACTGGATCACTCCATGGCTGGCCGTGGTCATCACCGACTTCGCGCTGCACCGTGGCCACTATCCCGAACAGGTCTTCTACGACACGGGCTGGGCGAACTGGAAGGGCTTTATCGCGATGCTCCTAGGCATTATCGCGACCATCCCGTTCTGGGACCAGCAACCGCCGTTCCTCGGTTGGGTACCGACGAATTACCCACAGCTCGGGGATCTCAGTTTCTTCGCGGGCGCGATCGTGGCGACCGTCGTCTACCTCGTGCTTTACCAGGTGACCAAGCGGCCAGCCGAGGCGCCGGTACGGGCCAGGGTCTGATCTAGCAGGACAACGAACAGCGGCTGAAGGCTAAAGCCGGACCGCGGTCCGAAGCAAGGCCTTCAGCCGGTCCGGCTGGCGGCGGTAGCGTTCCCACTCCGCCGGGACCTTGGTCGATTTCTCGAGGATCGCCCAGAGCACGGAGTTGACGGGCGTTGGCACGTCGACTCGACGGCCGGCGTCGACCACGGCGCCATTCAGGAAAGCAGCCTCAGTCCTCGACTTGCCGCGACTCAAATCCCACCACAGTGAGGGCATCTTGTTGCCCCGCGCGCCCCCCAATCGCGGCTCGAGCAGCATCTGGGCGAGCAGCGATGGAAGCCCCATCGCCCACCGGAGGGTGGGCGCCGGGAGGCCCGGAAGGGCGACCACCTTGATATGCAAGCGGTCCATGACCGCGACGGCCTCGCGGAACGCCGCCCGTTCGTAACGGAAGAGCTCGCTGTCGGCAAAGACATGGCTTGGCGGCAAATCGAGAATCGCGCTTTGCGCATTGCCAAGGATGTTGAAGAGGAGTTTTGACCATTTCATCGCCCTGAAGTCGGGATAGCGACGGGCCTTGAACCCCGCCGAATGCAACTTGCGAACCAGTGGCGCCACATTGACCTCCGGCGAAACCGGCGCGAGCCCCACCCCGCCTCGACGCGAATGCAGCTGGATGGTGCCGGGCTCGTCGAGGCTCACGGGCACCATCAGGCTGCCGGCCAGCAGCGCCTGCTCGGGTAGCGCGGCCGCGATCGCTTCTTCGTTGCCCACGCCGTTTTGAAAACTGCCGAGGATGGTGCCGGGGCGTAGGACCGGTTGCAGTTGCTCGACCGCGTCCAGCGTGTCGTAGCCCTTGACGGTGAGGAAGACGTAGTCGAAGGGACCGCCCGCCTCGGCGATGGTTGGTCGCGCTGCCCGCACCGATTGGTTGCTGACCTTCCCGGCCGTTACCATCCGGACGCCGTCGCGGGTGACCGCTTCGACGTGGGGCTGGCGTCCCACGAGGGTGACTTCGCTGCCGGCCTGGGCCAGCCGCGCGCCCAGCAGCGAGCCGACCGCGCCCGCGCCGAAAAAAAGGAGCCGCAGGGGCGGCGGGGCTGGGGGCCGTTCCGGCATCAGTTTGCCGTGATCTTCAGTTCTCTACCCGTGGCGAGCCGCTCGATGTTGATCCGGTGCCGGTAGAGGATCAACGCTGCCAGCGCGACTCCGAGCACGACCACGGACCATCCCACCGGACGCCAGGCTTGCCAGCCGATGAGGTGGAGGACGATGAGGCTGATGAAGCCAACCGCGACCGCGCTCAACGAGGCGACCGAGGCAACCTTCGTGATGCGGATGACGAGGAACCACGTCAGGCCGGCCAGCACGATCGCGACGGGTGCCAGCGCCAGCAGCACGCCGCCGGAGGTGGCGACGCCCTTGCCGCCGTGAAAGCCGAGGTACAGCGGCCAGGTGTGGCCGGCGACCGCGGCCAGGCCGATCGCCCCCAGGGCGAGCTCGTTGCCCCCAAGGCCGAACGCGATCCCCAGCATGACCGGGATGAACCCCTTGAGGCCGTCGGCGATGAGGGTAAGGGCAAAGGCCCCAGCACCGCCGGCGCGGAAGACGTTTGCCGCGCCAATGTTGCCACTGCCCAGCTTCCGCAGGTCCTGGTTTCGGTACACCTTCATCACCAGCCAGCCAGAAGGGACAGAGCCGAGTAAATAGCCGAAGGCCACCAGCAATAGGACGTTCAGCATGGGGGTGTCCTCGAGACGCCTCCATCATAGCGCTGGATTTGCCTATCTCAGCGCAGTTTCAGTATCACATTCTGGGCAATTCGAAGCGAAATTCGCTGCCGACCCCCGGGCGGCTGTCCACGAGCACCCTACCGCCATGGGCCCGGGCGACCTCCTGGACGAGGTAGAGGCCGATGCCCATGCCGATGAGGTGACGGTTTTCCTCGGTCTCGATGCGGGCGAACCGCTTGAAGAGCTGCCCCTGCGATTGCGGGTCGACACCGAAGCCGTCGTCGACGACGCCGATACTCCAGTGGCGTTCGGCCTCGGCCAGGGTGACATCGATCCGGCCGGTCGGGCCGGGCCGAAAACGGATGGCGTTGTCCAGAAGCTCGCGGATGGCCAGGTGCAGCCAGTAGGAGTTGCCTCGAACCGGCGCCGCCAGGACGTCCAGGCGGCTATCGATCGCCAGGTCGGGGAAACGCCGTTGCTGGTCTTTGATCATGGGCTCGAGCAGTTCGACCAGGTCGATGGGCTCGGTCGCGATCGATGGTCCCAGCTCGTCGAAGCGGCCGACCAGGCTCATGTCCATGATCAGGCGGCTCAGCTGCCGGGTCTTCTCGAAAATCCGTGCACCGGCGAGCTTCTGATGCCCGGGGCTGAGCCCTCCCTGGGCGAGCAACGACGAGTAGCCGAGGATCACGCTCAGCGGGGTTCGCAGTTCGTGGGCCGCGAGGTTGAGGAACTCCGTCTTGGCGGCATTCGTCTCGCGCAGTCGCATCACATCCGTCTCGAGTGGGGCGGCCGGCTGTGCCACCAGCCCGGTG
>Ga0070697_100004983_pt1 | contig 10194 bp, 10 predicted proteins | sample KBSK1501metaG_FD_65475 | JGI IMG/M metagenome (GOLD analysis project Ga0070697, IMG submission 65475) | Corn, switchgrass and miscanthus rhizosphere microbial communities from Kellogg Biological Station, Michigan, USA - KBS K1-50-1 metaG | ecosystem: Host-associated > Plants > Roots >... | reverse complement strand
CACGTCTGGGCGAACTTCGACATCGAGGAGAAGGAGATCGAGGCCTCCCTCGCGTGAGAATCTTCGGCATCGATCCCGGCTCCGAGCGCACCGGCTACGGATGCGTGGAGTCGGATGGACGCCGTCATCGCCTCGTTGCCTGCGGCGCGATTGCCGCGCCGCCGGCCGACACCTTTCCCAACCGCCTCGCGCGCATCCACTCGGAGCTCTCGGCCCTGCTCGCCTCCTGCCGTCCCGACTGCGTCGCCATCGAGAACCTGTTTCACGCCAACAACGTCCGCAGCGCGCTCAAGCTCGGACACGCGCGCGGCGTGGCGATGCTTGCGGCGGTGGAAGCCGGCTGTGAGGTCGTCGAGTACACGCCCGCGGAGATCAAGCGCGCCGTTGTCGGCTACGGCCGCGCGGAAAAGCGGCAGATTGGGCAGATGGTGAAGCTGCTGCTGGGGCTGACGGCGGCACCGTCGCCGCACGATGCCGCGGATGCGCTCGCGGTCGCGATTTGCCATCTGCATTCGATGCCGCCGGGGGGGACGGGTCTAAAGACCCGTCCCTACACTCCCGATCTGCGCGGTACTCCCGATCTGCGCGGTGTAGGGGCGGGTCTTCAGACCCGCCCCCGCCCCAGGAGCTGGCGCCAATACCGACCTCCCTCCCACGGATGATTGCATTCCTCCGGGGACGCGTCCTCGACAAGCATCCAAACCGAATCGTGGTCGATGTCAACGGTGTCGGGTACGAGCTGTACGTGCCGCTCTCGACGTATTACGACGTCGGCGACGCCGGCAGCGAAATCTCGCTGCGCGTGCACACGCACGTGCGCGAGGACGCGCTGCAGCTCTTCGGCTTCCTCACCGCGCTCGAGCAGCAGCTCTTCGAGCGATTGATCGCCATCAGCGGCATCGGCCCGAAGCTGGCCATCGCCGTGCTGTCGGGGATCGAGAGCCGTGAGCTGGTCGCGTCGGTGAGGCGCGCGGACGTCGCGCGCCTCACGCGGATTCCCGGCATCGGCAAGAAGACCGCCGAGCGCATCGTGCTCGAGCTGAAGGATCGTCTTGCTGATGTGGCCGCGGCGGATGCCGGCGCAACCGTGGACGCGGCGTCGGTCGATCGCCTGCGCGACGACCTCGTCTCCGCGCTCGAGAACCTGGGCTATCATCGGCCGCTGGCCGAAAAAGCTGCGGATGCGGCGCGCGCGCGCGATGGCAGCGCCGCGTTCGAGGACGCGCTGAAGAGCGCGCTGCGCGAGCTGATGCGATGAACGACGACCGCGTGGTCACCCCGGGACGCGTCGAAGACGACGCGCAGTACGAGGCCGGGCTCCGCCCGCGATCGCTCGACGAGTACATCGGCCAGGATCGCATCCGCGACAACCTGCACGTGTCGATCGCCGCGGCGCGCGGGCGCAACGAGGCCCTCGATCACGTCCTGTTGTCCGGGCCGCCCGGGTTGGGCAAAACGACGCTGGCGTACGTGATTGGCCACGAGCTCGGAGTGGCGGTGCGCGCAACCGCGGGCCCGGTCATCGAGAGGCAGGGCGACCTCGTTGCCATGCTCACGAACCTCCAGCAGCACGAGGTGCTCTTCATCGACGAAGTTCACCGGCTGGCGCCGGCCATCGAGGAGATCCTCTATCCGGCGATGGAAGACTACGAGGTGGACATCGTCATCGGCCAGGGACCGAGCGCGCGGTCGGTCAAGGTCCCGCTGCAGAAATTCACCTTGATTGGCGCGACCACGCGAGCCGGCCTGCTGACCTCGCCGCTCCGCGCGCGGTTCGGCATCGTGCATCGGCTCGATTTCTACAACGACGGCGACATCGAGGAGATCGTCCGCCGTTCGGCGCGCATCCTCGGCGTGGCGACCGACGACGATGCGGCGCAGGAAATTGCGCGCCGCTCGCGCGGGACGCCGCGCATCGCCAACCGTCTGCTCAGGCGCGTGCGTGACTACGCCCAGGTGCGGGCTGACGGCCGCATCACGGGCGAGGTCGCGCGCGCGGCCATGACGCTCCTCGAGGTGGACGATCATGGCTTCGACGAAGTCGATCGGAAGCTGCTGCGGACGATCATCGACAAGTTCAGCGGCGGCCCCGTCGGGGTCAACAGCATTGCCGCCGCCATCAACGAAGAAAAGGACGCGATCGAGGACATCTACGAGCCGTTCCTGATCCAGGCCGGCTTTCTCGACCGCACGCCGCGCGGCCGCGTCGCCACGGCGCGCGCCTACGAATATTTCGGGCTCACAGCGCCCGGGAGGGGTTCCGGACTGTGGTAATCGATCCTTCCGCGCGGACGGTTCAGCGCGCGCGCATTTCCAGCCTGGCGACCTACGTGCCGCCACGGTTGCTGACCAACGCGGACCTCGAGCGTCTCGTCGAAACGACCGACGAGTGGATTCTCCAGCGCACCGGCATCCGCGAGCGGCACATCGTCGACGCCGGCGTGGCGACCTCGGATCTCGCCGCCGAGGCCGCGCGCGAAGCGATCCGCCGCGCGGGCCTCACGCCGGCCGACATCGACTTCATCGTCGTCGGGACGACGACGCCGGACATGATGTTTCCGAGCACGACCTGCCTCGTCCAGACGAAGATCGGCGCGCCGCATGCGTGGGGCTTCGACCTGGGCGCCGCCTGTTCCGGCTTCACCTATGCGCTGACGACGGCGGCGCAGATGGTGTCCGCCGGCGGCAGCAACCACGCGCTCGTCATCGGCGCCGACGTCATGTCGAGCATCATCGACTACACGGACCGCACGACGTGCGTGCTGTTCGGCGACGGCGCGGGCGCCGTCGTCGTCGAGGCGTCGGATGACGACGGGATCGGCATCATCGATTTCGAAAACTACGTCGACGGGAGCGGCGGCGATGCGCTGTGCATGCCGGCGGGCGGCAGCCTGCGTCCTGCGTCGAGGGAGACGGTCGACCAGCGCCTGCACTACGTGAAGCAGGACGGAGCGACGGTGTTCAAGTTCGCGGTTCGCAACACGGAAGAGGCGGCATCGAGGATTCTCGAACGCAACGGCGTCAAGCCGTGTGAGATCGACCTGTTCGTATCGCACCAGGCGAACCGCCGCATCATCATGTCGGCAACGGAGAAGATCGGGATCCCACCCGAGAAAGTGGTCGTCAACATCGAGCGGTTCGGCAACACGACGGCGGGTACGATTCCGCTCGCGCTCAACGACGCGGTCGAGCAGAAGCGCCTCAAGAGAGGCGATTTGCTTCTGCTGGCGTCAGTCGGCGCCGGCTTCACCGTCGGCACCGTGCTGATGCGATGGGGTCTCAAGGAGTAAGGGCATGCGGTCGGTTGCCGAGGAAGTCAACGTACCCCGGCGCCCGTGACGCTGCTCGACCGGGTCGCGCGAGCGTTGTCGGATGCGTCCGTCACGCATGCGCTCATCGGCGCGGCCGCGATGGCCGTGCATGGCGTCAGCCGATCCACCTTCGATCAGGACCTCCTCGTGACAGACGACCGGCCTTCGGCCCGCATCAGCGGGGCGACCCGTTAGCGGATGCTGGCGATCGGCGCCAGCAGATCTTCGAGGAAGAACGCGGACAGCGCCGCCCGGCCGGTCAGACCGGCCTTCGAATAGACCGAGCGCGCCTGGGCGCGAATGGTGCGCTCGGTCGTCGCCCGGACCGCGGCAACTTCCTTCAGGCTGAGTCCTTTCAGCAGCAGCAGCGCGACTTCGCGCTCGGCCTCCGTGAGATTCCACCGCGAGAACTGGGCATCGATCGCTTCGCCGAGGCCGGCAAGCAGCGCGCGCGACTCGCTGCGCCATCGCTGGCCTTCGAGCCGGGCGACCTCGAGGTCCCGCAGCACCGACAGCTGCTCTTCCCGCTGGCGGTACTGCATGACGAACACGAGAACGATGCCGACGGCGACGAGCACGCCCGGGATGATCTCGGCGAGCTCGAACACCATCTGCATCGGCGTCATCGGCTCCTCGGCCACCTCGAGGCCGAACGACAGCGCGACGCCGGCGACGACCGCGATCGCGGCGCACACGCGCGTGCGGCGGCTGAGGAGCTCGTTCATTTCGAGACAGGAATAGTGAACACCATTCCGAGCTCCGGCGACCAGTCGGTCGCCTTCGACGTCACGCCGCGGCCGTTGTTCAGCCGGATGAACCCGTGGGGCAGGATATGCCACTGCGCCTCGGTGATGACCGACAGTTCGTCCTGCTCGCCTTCGAGGCCGACATACACCCGCCATTTCGGCGACAACCGCTTCAGGTATTCGATCGCATACTCTCCGACGTCCCACGGCGTGGACGAGGCACGCGAATAGTCGATCGCTGCGCGGGCGGTGACCGTTCCCCAGTTGAAGCCGCGCACGACAGCGGTCCCGAACTTCATCTCGACTCCCGGCGTACCAATCAACGGCTTGTCCCCGGCGTGCGGGACGACGAATTCGGCGTAGCTGAACCACTCCGGCCGATTCGAGGTTTCCGTGCGCCACCGCCAACGTATCTGTCCCTCCACGTCACCGAGACCCCGCTCCCTGGTTTCGGACGGCAGCAACGACGTGTCGGCCGGCGACTTGCGGAGCGACGCGTTGATGAAGGCTGTCTCGAACTCGACGGCGAGATTGTCGCTCACGCCGTACGCGAGGAAGACGAGCGCTTCGTGCGCGCGATACCGGCCTCGGAAGTCCGCATCGCCGGCCGCGCCGAATTCCTCCGGCTTGTACTCGAAGTCGTGGTCGCGGTAGTGTTCGTAAAAGGGATAGACGATCAGTTCGTGCTTTCGGACGTAGGTACCAAACATCGACGTTGAAACTCCGGGTCCGCGGTCCTGGAGATAGTCAGCAGGCGCGGCTTGCGGATTTTGCTGGCCGGCGAATGCCGGCGTCACAGCCAGCAGCAGGAAGGTGTACAGCGCGACGATCTTCATGACGTCCACCATCAGGGTGACAGGCGCACAAGGCACGCGCCTGCAACCTACGACGTGGACACGGCTGCGTCTATTGTCGGAATGTCGTACGTCAGAAGTCGGTATTGGTTCGCGCGTCAGCGATCGAGCCTTGGATCGGTTACTTTGGAGGTTGGGAGTTGGCGATTGGGCGTTGTACGGCTGAGATCACTCACGCGCGGGCAGGAGCAGCGTCTCGCGACGCTGCGCCGCATCTCTGAGCTGCTCGACTCGGCGTTCGTGATCCCCGGTACGAGCTACCGCATCGGCCTCGATCCGATCATCGGTCTCATCCCGATGGTCGGCGACCTGGCTTCTCCGATCTTCACCATCGGGCTGCTCTGGCAGGCCTACGACCTCGGCATTCCGAAGGTCGTGCAGCTGCGGATGATCTTCAACGCCGCGATTGACGCGCTCGTCGGCGCGATTCCCGTGGCCGGCGATCTCTTCGACTTCAGCTGGAAGTCGAACCAGTGGAACCTCGCGCTGCTCGAGCTGCACGCCTACGAAGAGCGGCACGCCGCCACGGGTGACTGGGTGTTCGTCCTCGCGATGATCGCGCTGCTGCTCGCGATTGCCGCCCTTCCCTTCATCCTCGCGGGCTGGGCCCTCTCGTGGCTCGGCGCGCACCTGTTCTGATGGCGAAGGCGGGCCGCGCCCGCAAGGGTAAGGCGGGTAAGGCGGGCGGGGCGGGTAAGGCGCGTGAGAAGCGCAAGGCGAGCAAGTCGGGTGGGGTGGTCCGCAAGACGGGTAAGGCGGTCAAGGCGGCGGGACGCGTGTTTCTCCTCTCGCCGGCCAATCTCGGCGGCATTCGTGCGCAGATGATGCTGTCGCCGCGCGCCCAGTTCGCCCTCGCACGCCAGTTGCAGAGCGACGCCGGCGCCTCGCTCGGCGAGATCTTCAGCTTCGTGAGCGGCCTGTATTTCCGGGGAAAGCTGGCGTACGCGAAGCGATTTGCGCGCCCTCCTGACCCGTCGGAACCGGTGGCCGCGGGCGGCGTGCTCGTGATCACGTCGAATGCGGGGCTGCGGTCGGTCGAGACGGTGATTACCGCCGAGTCGTTCCGCGCCTTTGCCGTGGGCGACATCGATCTGCGCAACGCCGCCTATCGCGTCCCGCTGGAGCAGTCGGCCAGGGCGCTGCGCGAAGCGATCGGCCCCGACTGCGAGGTGGTGCTCCTCGGCAGCGTCGCGTCGGGCAAGTACGTCGATCTGCTGTTGCCGATATTCGGCGACCGCCTGATGTTCCCGCCCGATTTCGTCGGCCGCGGCGACATGAGCCGCGGAGGGCTGATGCTGCGCTGCGTGATGGCGGGGTTCGAGCTGCCGTATGTGCCCATCGCGGGAGCGGCCCGCCACGGCCAGCGGCCCCCGAAGCTCGAACCGCTGAAGAGGACGTAGCGCGAGTACGCCGGACGCGCGGACGTGGTTGAATTCCTTCGTGCCTCCAGTCCGGATTCCGCCGGAAGGTGACGCAACGGTCGTCGTCGGCCCCGCGAAGCGCGAGGTCCGCCTGACGAACCTCCACAAGCCCTTCTGGCCCGAGCGCGGGATTACGAAGGGGATGCTCATCCAGTACTACGCGGACGTCTCGCCCGTCCTGCTGCCGCACATCCGCGACCGCGCGATGGTGATGAAGCGCTATCCGCACGGCGCGGCCGGCGAGTTCTTCTTCATGAAGCGCGCGCCGTCACCGCGACCCGACTGGATTCGGACGTGCACGGTCTATCACCGCTCCGGCAACGTCATCGACTTCCCGGTGATCGACGATCTCCCGTCGCTGCTGTGGGTGATCAACCTCGGTTGTATCGATCTGAACCAGTGGTACGCGCAATGTGACGATGTCGATCGGCCCGACTACGTGCACTTCGACCTCGATCCCGGCGACGCGACGTTCGATCGCGTTCGCGAGAGCGCGTTGATCGTCCGCGACGCGCTCGAGTCGCTGAAGGTCAAACCGCTGGTCAAGACCAGCGGCTCCAAGGGACTGCACGTCTACGTGCCGATCGTGCGCGGGCCGAAGCAGAAGACGGTGTGGGAGTTCGCGAAGGCGTTTGCCGTGGAGCTGGCCTCGCGCCATCCGTCGCTCATGACCTCCGCGTACAAGGTCGCCAACCGGCCGAAGGGGCGCGTCCTCATCGACTACAACCAGAATGCGTGGGGCCGCACGCTCGCGAGTATTTACTCCGTGCGTCCGACGCCGTTTGCGACGGTGTCGACGCCCCTCGAATGGAGCGAGGTGTCGCGGGGCGTCCGCATCGAAGACTTCCGCCTGGACAACGTTCGCGACCGCATCGCGAAGGTCGGCGACCTCTGGAAGCCGCTGCTCGCCTCCCGCGGCCGGACCGATCTGGGAAAATTCGTATAGCGCCGCCACCGGTTGTTCAGGATCGGGGCAAGGATCGCCGCTCCTTCGCGCGCTGATTGAACACCGTGTCGAAAGATCCGACACGCTCACGGTTCTTGCCGGCCGGTATGCGCCGGATCGGCACAACCTTCCGCACGGCGTGCACGTCCGCCACGCGCGCCGAATCCCGCAAGACGTTGACGCAACGCAACATCGGATGACCCGCGATCCGCTGGCAGTCCGATTGCTCCAACGTTCACCGGTTCCCCATGGCCCTGGCTTTCGATTCATCCTCTGCCCTGCGGCGCAAGGCTGCGCCGACCCCTGTACCAGTCAAACGTCCGACGCCGCAGCTGACGCACTCGCGTCCGGCGCTTGGCGCGATCCTTCGTGAGCGCGATCTCATCACCGAAGATCAGCTGAAGGCCGCCATCGAGCAGCAGAAGCGTTCCGACCGCCGGCTCGGTCAGGTGCTGATCGACATGGGCGCAACCACGCAGGATGCCGTGCTCGGCGCGCTCAGCATTCAACTCGGGCTGCCCGGCATCCGCATCAACGCCTACACCGTGGACGCGGCAGCCATCGGCGCGCTCCCCGAGAAGGTGGCGCGGCGCCACGGCGCGTTCCCGATTTCCAAGGTCGGCACCACGCTGACTGTTGCCGTCGCCACGCCTCAGGATCTCGAGGCGACCGACGACCTTCGTTTCGCATCGGGGTGCGAGATCCGCACGGTCGTCGCGCTCGAGGACGAGATCGCCAGCGCGCTCGATCGCTACTACCAGACCGACGGCATCCCGCATCAGCTCGCGCAGGAAGAGGAGGAGGTCGTCGTCGAGACGCCGTTCGTCGAGCGCCGGTTCGGTGGCGATCGCCGGCAGGGACGCGGCGGCGGCCGCCGCGCGACGGACCTGCTCGATTCGGAACCGGACAAGTTCGACGAAGCCGCGGAGCGATCGGCGGTCACGATCATCGACCGCGTGCTCGCACGCGGCGCCGGCGAGGGCGCAAGCGACATCCATCTCGAATCGACGATGGACAGCTTTCGCGTCAGGTTCCGCGTCGATGGAACGTTCCGTGAAATCGCGACGTTCGCGCCGCAGATGGCCGCGCCCGTCGTCGCGCGCCTCAAGGTGCTGTCGGGCATGGACATCGCGGAGCATCGCCTGCCGCAGGACGGGCGTTTCAGCGCGACCATCGGGTCGCGCAGGCTGGATCTCAGGAGCTCCACCTATCCGACGATGTACGGCGAGAAGGCCGTGCTCCGGCTGCTCGACCGTTCCACGCTGCGCCTTCACCTCGAGACGATGGGGATGCGCGGCAAGGTGCTCGATCAGTTCCGCGGTCTCATTCGCCGGCCCGAGGGGATGATTCTGGTCACCGGGCCGACCGGCAGCGGAAAGACCTCGACGCTCTATGCGAGCCTCGCGGAGCTCGTCGAAACCGGCAAGCACATCATCACGATCGAAGATCCCGTCGAGTACGCACTGTCGGGCGTCAACCAGGGACAGACCAACGAGAAGGCGGGGTTCACCTTCGCGCGCGGGCTGCGTGCCATCCTCCGGCAGGATCCCGACGTCATCATGGTCGGCGAGATTCGCGACCCGGAAACGATGTCCACCGCGGTCGAGGCGTCGCTCACCGGTCACCTCGTGTTCTCCACGCTTCACACGAACAGCGCGGTGGCCACCGTCGCCCGCGTCGTCGACATGGGACTCGAGCCGTATCTGCTCTCGTCCTGCCTCGTCGGTATCGTCGCGCAGCGGCTCGTGCGCCGCATCTGTCCGACGTGCCGGACGGAGATTCCGACGCCACACGGCGTCGCGCACCTGTTCCCGGGTGGCGCTCCGGAGACCATGCATCGCGGCAAGGGGTGCCAGGACTGCCGCGGCACCGGCTATCGCGGGCGCGTGGCCATCCACGAGCTGCTGGCGGTGAACGAGGAGCTGCGGAACCTGATCCTGGAGCGCGCGCCGGACAGCAGGCTCGCGGAAGCGGCGGCTCGCGCCGGCATGATTGCGCTGCGCGACGAATGCCTCGCGCGCGTGATGGAAGGCGAGACGACGCTCGAAGAGGTCGTCAGGCTGACGCAGGATCGCGCGTAGCTTACTCGCCCAGCAGCTCGCCGATCGGCTTGAGGTCTTCGATCCGATCGCAGAACGCCTTCACGACCACCAGCATCGGGACCGCGAGCAGCGTTCCCCAGATTCCCCAGACGAAGCTCCAGAAGATGAGGCCGATGAACAACGCGACCTCGTTGGTCCGCGCCGCGCGGCTCGTGAGCCACGGCGTCAGCAGCCACCCTTCCAGGCTCGTGATCACCACCGATACGCCGGACACGTAGATCGCCATCGCGATGGTGCCGAACTGCAGGAACGCGGCAACCGCCGTCGCGCCCGCGACGATGACGGGGCCGAAGTAGGGGACGCTGTTGAACACGCCCGCCGCGACGCCCCACAGGCCCGCGTGGTGGACGCCCATCCACCTGAACGCGAGCCACGTCGCGACGCCGACAATCGCGCTGGTGACGACGCGGAGGAGAAGGAATGTCGCGATCTGCGCGTCGATCTCGTTGAGGATCTGGACCGTGATCTTCCTCCTCTCGAATGACGGGCCGGCGATTTTCACCAGCTTGCGCTTCATGATGTCCCCCGACGCGAGGAGGAAGAAGACGAAGAACACGACCAGCGTCGCTTCGCCGGCGAAGGCAATTGCTCCGGCCGATCCCCAGCTCACGTAACCGCGGACGTCGATGGCCGGCTCCTCGATCTGGACGCGCTGGACGCCCGCTGGTACCGGATTGCGCGCGGCGGCTTCGTCCGCCGTCTTTTGGAGCTCGTTCGCGGCGTTCTGCACCTGCTGGATCGTTCCTGGTGCCGAATCGGTGCGCCGCAGCGCGACGCGCAGCTTCGCGGCCGCGTCGGGCACGGTCGCCACCAT
>Ga0070697_100004981_pt1 | contig 10195 bp, 5 predicted proteins | sample KBSK1501metaG_FD_65475 | JGI IMG/M metagenome (GOLD analysis project Ga0070697, IMG submission 65475) | Corn, switchgrass and miscanthus rhizosphere microbial communities from Kellogg Biological Station, Michigan, USA - KBS K1-50-1 metaG | ecosystem: Host-associated > Plants > Roots >... | reverse complement strand
TAGATTTGCAAATCGTCAACCATTAGCTCTTTGCTCTCTAATGCCATGTCTTTTTATGCACAGTTTCATTTAAAACAAAGCTGATGGACAATTATAGAAAAATCAACTATAACGGCGACGTCATCCTGTAATAGTCTGTCATGGCGGACTGAGCTATCTTAAATAATGACTCGACAAGACACGAAGATGTGGTCTGGGATCCTCCAAAAAAGCCTGTTAATGTAACCCGGATGATAATCTATTCGCTTATACCAATCCTCTCGATATATGCAGGGTGGCGAATCCAAAAATTCTGGCTACTTTTCATCGTTAACTTTATCATCGGGATAATCACCGGCTATACCATAGGCTGGTATGGTTTTATCATATCCATCCCTATCTCTGTCTTTCTAATATGGCACTATGCCAAAGAGTATAACGAAAAGGTTGGCACCGTTCACAGCCTTCACAATCCTATGTCACACATGTATTGTCAGAATTGTGATAAGAGATATCCATTGTCGGTAACACAATGTACAATTTGTGGCGGTCCATTGATACTGCGCGAATATCATGAAAGCTAGTAGTCAACCGTTCCAAAAAGTTATTCTGTCGATGATGCCACTGCTTGGGAGAAGCCAATTGCCATGATATCGGCCACTATAAAACATAAGAAGAGTCATAAAGAAGAAAATCTTGATCAACTAGTAATGAGCAAGATGCGCCAGCTCAAAGTTCTGTTGTTTGCGGTATCCCTCCTAATATCGCTTAGTATGATTCCTAAGGGGTTTGCCGATGGTCCTACTACCCACCAGACATGGGAGATTAATGCTGCCGGTGACATAGCAGCACTCTTGCCAATCCAGGATATTTCAGGTGATGGCGTGAGTGAAGTTGTTATTCTGTCGGGAGACAAAGTGATCTATGCTGTAGACGGTGTGACAGGCAAGACGATTTGGAACTATACAGCAGATTCCTTCAATCCATGGTTTTCTGGTGTTACGTCCCCCTCTCTGGATGTAAACGCCGACTCAAAATCCGATATATTCGTAGCTACGAAAAATGGGGTTGTGTTATTGTTGAATGGTCTTACTGGGGAACGACTTTGGAACTTTACTAGCAAAGACATCAGTGACTACAAGTACGGAGACGCCTGTTATCCTGAAATTCGCTCTATCCATCTGATTTCCGACGTCGATAATGATGGTTTGCCTGATGCCGTAACTATATCAGGTTCCGGCGACCAGTGCCCGAAAGACGATGCTTTTGTTGCATTGGCATTTGGGACAAAGAGCGGTCAAAAAATCTGGGAGTTTAGACACGACGAGGATTATCACGGGCTAAAGGATGGGACCAAGGGAAGCAGTCCCGGTACTGTCATAGATGTCGATAAGGATGGCACTGATGATGTCTTGATTACAGATGATCAAGGAATTTTGTACGGGATCGACGGATCAAATGGCGCCTCGATAGACACAAAGAAACTCATGATCTCTGGTGCAATCTGGGACCTTGTAGCTTTGCCTGACATCACAGGAGACGGGGTAAAGGACGTATTAGGTCTTGAATTTGTAGACGGGATCGGAGGCCCGGATTATGCAATAATTAGCGCCCTAGATGTAGTATCCAACAAGATCCTTTGGCAAATCAAGTTAGGGGACGGATTGTACCGATCTGGAGCACTTTATTCTGCGATAGTGCTGAGCGACAATGATAGGACAGGCACTCAATTAGAGGCAACTCGCATCGCAGTCACTCAAAGGATAGAAGACGAGCAGAATCTGGTATTGCTAGATGCCAAGACAGGAAACCAGTTGTGGCAGCTTGGCCTTGGCAATGACTTCGGCGGAGATGATCTTGGCAAGCATTATGCGATGGCGAGAATACCAGACTTGAATGAGAATGGTCATGACGAGTTAGCAATAGGGAAAAGAGATGCGACATTATACCTGCTAGATTTGAGCGACGCCACGACTGTCTGGTCCTACAGCTTGGGCGGACAAGCGACGAACATAGATTTCCTTTCAACGGAGGGTAAACAGAAATACATTATAGCTGGGAATAATCGCTCGCAGGTGATCGCCCTCGCCGGATTGACACCAATTCCAACGAAGCTAACAATAGAAGCCTCGGACCAATCTATCACGCCAGCGTCGAAGCTTGTTATTTCCGGGGCCGTGTCGCCTTCCTTCCCAGGTGATTTCGTTCAAATCCAATACGTCGATCCAAAGGGATCGCTTACTACAAAATCCTTGGTACTGGCAGTAGATGGATCTTACATGGATATAATCAACCCAGAATTGATAGGAACCTGGTATGTAAGCGCTGAATTCAAGGCAAAGGGCTATTACGTGGATTCAAAAAGCCAAACAATTAGTTTCACGGTAAAGGACGAGCCAAAGAACTCTGTGTTTGATCTCCAAGTAGAGGCCGATGATAGAACCAAAGTATCGTACCCTATTTCGTACTTGATCGACACTGGAAAGATAACAAACATGTCAATAGACAAAGAACGAAAATCGCTACTTATCTCAATAGACCCTTCAACAACGACTGCAAGCGGAGGTACGCTGAAAGTTGAGTTACCTCGGAGCATCATAGACACTTGGGAGCCCGATTATCGGGTTATCGTTGATGGCAAAGATGATGCCATGTTCCAAGAGTTGTCCAGTAGCGATACACAGACCCGGATCTTGTCTATACCGTTCTCTTCTGGAGCACACCAGATAGAGATAGTGGGCACTATTGTAGTGCCGGAGTTTTCATCAGTACCGGCAGGAATTCTGGTGCTTACAATAGGGGGTTTGATAGTTGTCTCAAAGATTGCGAATTTTAGGCTGAAGTGGCCGACAAAGAATTGAGTTTCACCCTGGCCAATTAGGGATCATATTCTACCAGAATGGAATCATCTAGTGCTTGCCATCAATATGCTAGTCAACCTATTCAAACGGGCAATGTAGCCACGTCTTTTTTCATTATCAGCTACCGCAGCAGGATTATCTTCTATCATTCTACTAGTCCGTTGACGTTCATTACTTACTATTTCGGCCAGCTGAAGAATCTGCTTGACTGTTAGTGGTACCCGTATCACTCCTCTTGCCAACATATCGCTTGAAACGATATTGATCTATAAAAGATCGCCCTGCCCGCCAAAAAAAGGAAGGAGCGGGGTGCTAGCGGTTGACGAGCAGGGTGGTAGTTGTCCTTTTCAGGTGAACATGAGAAGCCCAACTGTCGATTTAAGACTGGCTTAACCTTGTTAATTGATAATGTTTAGCCTGCCATTTATCATAGCTCTATGATTACAATAGATCATGAATAGAAAGATGGTTGGTGTAGGTGCAGTATTGGCTGTGGCACTTGTTGCCGGAGTAATTGTAGCTACAACTAGAGGCAGTGGAGGATTTACGTCTTACTACCATATTCCAAACAAGATCTTGACACTAGCAAGCAGACAACATCAACAGGCATATGTGGCAATCTTAAATGGAGCGTCAGCCAATGGCAGCAAGTCATTTTCGCCTGATAATGTGCAAATACGGCCAGGAACGACGGTGGTTTGGAGGAATGACGATAATACTCCTCATACCGTTACTTCGGGAAAGGGAATGAACGACACCAGCAAAGGCAAGATTTTTGATTCTGGTCCAATTGGTATCGGTAAGACGTTTTCACACAGGTTTGATATGGTTGGAACATATAGCTACTTTTGTACCCTTCATCCAACGATGGTAGGAACAGTGACAGTCAGGTCCTAGCTAGCCCAATAATCAAGAGCTTTAAAAGATAGCTCACTAACAAGTCGGTTTTACAAAAATGCCCTTGCGGATGAGAATCTTAGCGACATCCTTGGTGATCATACTAATCTTTTTGTTGTATTCTCACAGACAGACAACGGTATTTTGCTGTGACCATGGGAACGATTGATAATGACGACCGCTGTATCCAATGAACAAAGGTTGCTTCCACGAATGGACCATTCTGTGAAATGTGATAAATGCGGTCAAACATTAGCTGGCAAGCGGGCACTCAGGAAGCACAAGCAAATAGATCATTCATACTAGCCCAAGCGCCTCCTTACATCAATTCCTTGGAGGATTCATGATAGTTTTTGCGTTATATCATTTTCTTGATTAGTTCTTGCTTCAACTGCAGAAACTCAGCTTCAGTGATTACACCTTGCTCCTTTAGCTTTGCGAGCTTTGCCAACTCATCTGCAACGGAAGACCTGGACATCTTACCTGAGGCCTGCTCCATCATTTTTTGGCTATTTTCCATGTTCTTCTGCATCTGTTTCATATATTCCTCTTGGACTGCGCTGGGACCTCCCTTCTTGTACGTTTCTTCCATCTTTTCTTGGTGCTCTTCCATATCCTTTATGGCCTCGTCGCTCATTCCAGAAGCTTTCATGTTAAAGCGTTGTATCTTCTTGGAGAGGAAATCCACGCCATTGATTTCAAGGAGGTGTTACTTATGTATTTAGTATTGGCATTAGCATGAGATAGCAAAAAATGGTATCAATTTGAAGAAATGTTAATCATGACAGAGATGTTAGAAGTCAGCCCTCTTCATTTTAGAGCCGCACTTTGGACACGAAGCTTCTCTGTGTTTCGTGGTGCAAGTGATGCAATAAAAATTGACTGCGCCGGAGGATCCCTTAGCGCCCAAGAACCCCATATAAGAGCCATATTTTCCAACGTTTCTAAGCATTTTCCTTCTTTGGTAATAGATCAATCCAATCATAACTCCAATAATGGCTATCAGGCTTAACGGAAATGGAAGGAGAACAGAGAGTACGAGGCTGATGACAAGGGATATCCCTATCCATACTAGCTGCACTTTAAGAAAGCATTCTGTACCTGGATTCATCTACGTACAGATAATATCAAAGAAATGGTAAAAGGTTGTTCTTCTGTAGCTTTTGATGACATACGGAAATATTATCCGGAAAGAGAGCTGTGCTGCTTTCCAGCGGGGTTTAGGGACAGGGGGGACGATGTCAGCTGAATATCGGTGACCGGGTTTAGAGGAGGGCAAGAATCTGAGCTGCGCGGCGTCATAAACATCTAGGAAAGATGAAACAGAAGAGGAATAAAAAGGTCGTCTACTCAGCCGACAGTGAATATCCGCCTATGCTAGTCGCTATCTGTACGGTATCTGCCGCCAGTCACTCCTAGACTGGGCTTAGATCTTTGTCAGTTGCAGATTTGCCGTAATGGTCGCTAGCGGTCCAGTCGGCGTGTTTATGTAGAGTGTCACTGTGAAACATTTTCCACCATCTGCTTTCAATGTCTGTCCGTTGTAGATGAACTGGTGAGCTGAGCTATCGTACCTGATTGACGTCCCGCCTGTCGCGTACACCTCTATGTCATCTGTAACTTGAGTACCGCTAGGACAGGTAACCGGCTTGTACTTGAGCGCATTGAAGATTGACGTATCAGTTATTTCAGCTGTTCCTGTTCCTCCGTATATGTTAAACTTGTATGGTATTGTGTTACCGGCTTTGCCCTTGTTGTAGACACCAGTCATGTCTATTGGCTGATAGAACCCAGTTATCTTGTACACATCGATGGTGAATGAGCCTGAAATGGTATTGCCGAATGTATCGACAGCCGTGCAGTTAACCGTTGTCGGGCCTATTGGGACCGTGCTACCTGACGGCGGAGTGCACACAGGCTGGCTCGCTGCTAGATGGGCGTCGGTTGCCACTGCCGTGTAGGTAATTATCATTGTGCTACCTGATGTCCACACTGAGAAGGATGCTGGCAGTGTCAGAATTGGCTGCTTTGTATCTATGCTAAACAGGTCGTTTGTTGTCTTGGGCACTTGAGTGTTGCCAACAAGGTCCTGGCCTCCTGTAACCTTTACGTCGATATTGTCGTTCGGACTAGCTTCCACATTTCCATCAGCTACGTCATAGCTTGCAGTGTAAGTCTTGTCAGAGTTGCTCCAAGCTCCGCTGTCAAACGATAGTGTCGATGTTAGAGTAAGGAGCACTGGATTCACAAATTCAATTGTTGGAGTGATACTTGTATTCATCGTCTCATCGTAGTTTACAGTTACCTTGAACTTCTTGTCGCCGACATCTGATTCCGAAATCTGGTTGTCATTCACGCTTATGGTGGCTGTTGGGTTCTTTGTGTCAATGTCGAATTGATCAAGTGCTGAGTATGCGAGCTGGGAGTTTCCGGCTGCGTCGTTCGCACCTGAGATGGAAATGTCAACGTCTGGTTCTTCTACGTTAACGTCTGCAATAGTGAAGCTGAAGGTGTAGACCGTCTTCGCTAAGTTCCACGAGCCAGTCGGTGCTGTGAGGGTGGTTGAAACGCCTGGAGTGAAGGTAATAGTCGGGGCTGGTGATGCACTCATTGTTTCACTGTATGTGACAGTGACTGTGAATGTCCCAGGTATGCTAGCATCGGTTATGAGGGTCGGACTCATAATCGCCGATACCACAGTTGGGTTCTTGGTATCGATAGAGAAGGCAGCCGGGCTTGAAGATTGAACCTGCACATTGCCTACTGCATCGTTTGCACCATTCACCGTTATGTCGGTGGCTGATACCTCTTCGTTGAAATCTACCAGAGTGTATGTAAACTTGAATGTATCACTGTCAAACCATGAGCCAGCCGGTGAAGTGAGTGTATTTGTGACTATGTTGCTGAACAAAATTGTGGGATCAACTCCTGCGTCCATGGGCTCACTATAGTCTATCGTAACTGTGAATGTTCCGGGTATGTCAGCGTCGGCTATTTGTCCGTTAGCGTCAGATATCGAGATTGTACCGGTCGGGTTCTTCGTGTCTATGTCAAACTTGTTAGCTTCGCTGAATGCAACCTGTGAGTTACCAGCCAGGTCTGTCGCTCCAGATATGTCGCTCATACCGACGTCTGCGACCTCCACGCCAGCATCGGCTATCGTGTAGCTAAACTCATAGTGTGTAGCGTCTAGCCATGAGCCGGTCGGTAGAGTCAGCGTTGACGAAATGGATGAGCTGAAGGTTATAGATGGAGTAGAGCTGCCGTCCATGTCCTCGCTGTATGTCACTATGACTGTGAATATCTCACCGTCGTCAGCATCAGCAATCAGGGTGTGACTTACAACCGCTGATTGTACAGTCGGGTTCTTGGTATCAATGGAGAAGGCTACTAGACTTGAAGAGGTAGTCTGTAAGTTGCCGGCCACATCCTGTGCACCGCCAACTGTGATATCCGTCGGTGCCACCTCTTCGTTGGCATCTGCCAGTGTGTAGCTAAACTCAAACGTGTCGCTGTCTAGCCAAGAGCGTGAGCCGGATGTCAGTGTATTGCTGACTGTTTCGCTGAATACGATTGTCGGGTCAACTCCTGTGTCCATAGCTTCGTCATAATCTACCGTGACTGTGAACGTACCCGGTGATGCCACAGTGGCGTCCGCGATCAGAGACGTAGATACAGAGATTATGCCGGTTGGATTTTCTGTATCTATGGCAAATAAGTTATTGTCAAACGCAGTGGGATCAGGTTCTTGTGAGTTACCCACTGCGTCTTCAGCATCGTCTACGTTAACGTCGACTTCAGACTCGGTAACATCACTATCAGCTACGTCATAAGTAGCCGTGTATTCTGTACCTGCCAGATTCCAGCTATCTGTCGCAAACGTCAATGTGGAGCTTACGCTTGGACTGAAGGTTATGGTAGGAGTTGCAGAGGTCTTCATAGCTTCGCTGAATGTTACTGTAACTTGGAAGTTGCCTAGACCGGCATCAGCGTCTGAAATCTGTGGGTCGCTAACAACTATACTTGGAACAGTTGGGTTCTTGGTGTCTATGTCGAACTTGTCAGCTTCGTTGAATGCAATCTGTGAGTTACCAGCTGCGTCTTTTGCACCGGAAATGTCGTCTATATCGACATCTGTGACCTCCACGTTATCGTCGGCTACTGTAAAGCTGAAGGTGTAGATGGTCTGGGCTAGATTCCACGAGCCAGTTCCTGATGTGAGTGTGGACGATACGTCTGGGTCAAAGGTTATGGTTGGAGTAGTGCCGCCCATTGTTTCGCTATATGTGACAGTGACAGCGAATGTACTGGCGTCGTCGCTATCTGTTATCAGAGTGTCGCTCACTCCAATCGATGCGATAGTTGGGTTCTTGGTATCAATAGAAAATGCTGACAGGCTCGAAGATGGGTTCTGGAAGTTGCCTGCTACATCCTTTGCACCGGTCACCGAGATGTTGGTAGCCGATACTTCTTCATTAGCATCGGCCAGGGTGTAGCTAAACCTAAAGTGTGTACTGTCTAGCCAAGAGCCAGAGCCGGCTGTCAGTGTGCTAGTGACAGTGTTGCTGAATGCGATGGCCGGGTTGATTCCCATGTTCATAGCTTCGTCATAGGTTACAGTGACTATGAAGGTGCCGGGTATGTCAGCATCCGTTATCTGCGCGTCAGATGCCGAGATTGTACCATCCGGAGCGAGAGTGTCTTTCACAAAAGTTGTTGAAGCAGTTCCGCCCCAATTGCCTATGCTATCCTTCGCATGGACATAAACAGTATGAGATCCTTGGGAGAGAGACGTAAACTTTGGACCGGTTAACGTTGCGGTTATTCCCTCAATCAATGAGTTGAATGAGGAATCAGCAGCACTCATAGAGGTTCCAGTACCATCAGTGCCCACCGAATCGATAAAGTATTCAGCAGCAACTACATTATTCTGAGTGTCAGTTGCCGTTGCTGTAATTGTTGGAGCGACATTGGTTGGGGAAGGTAGTACTGTAAGTCCAGTGATAGATGGTCCTGTGGTGTCTGTAGTAATAGTCCATGTAAATGAAGCAGGTGTTCCATCAGTATTACCTGCCGCATCGGTTGCTCTTACCTGGAATGTATGCGAACCATCTGCCAGTGACGAATATGCCTTCGGGCTTGTGCAGGCCGCGAATGGATCGGTATCTAGCTTACATTCGAGGGCACTTGATGATTCCGTCGAATGGAAAGTAAATAAGGCTGACGCACTGTTGCTCGGGTCAGACGGAGTAGTATCAATGATTGTGTTTGGTGCTGTTGTGTCAAAAGTTATCAGTGTTCTTACCACTGCGGTAGCTGTGTTTCCTGCTGCGTCTTCGTCATCGAATCTGAACGTGTAAACTGCACCGTCTACTAGTGTTTGGGCCGAGGTACAAGAGTTTGTGGTATCAGACATGTCGAAGAGATTGTGAGGACCTGAACTTAGTGCACTGCCTACTAGTGTACATTCATGTGAGCCTGGATCTGCTGTTCCGCTTGTTCGCGTCATTCTGATGGTACCGCTTATTATTGTTTCACTGAGCGTGTAGCTTACATCAGATGATAATGTTATGCTGTTTATTGAGCTGCTTGCCGCCGGCAAAACTGCAGAAAAGACTGGTGCTGTTGTGTCAAAAGTTACCGGTGTTCTTGTTACTGTAGCGGCTGGATTTCCTGCTAAATCTGTTACATCAAAGGTGAATGTGTAGACTCCTCCATCGTTGAGAATAATATCTGAATTACAGTTATTTGAAGTGCTTGTAAGTTTGAAGGTTGCATGTACACCAGAGTCTAGTGCACTGCCTTGTAAGGTACATGTGCCTCCCCCGCCGAGAGTGCCAGCGCCTGTGTTTGTAATAGTAATGGTTCCACTTACCACATTTTCACTTAATGTATAACTGACATCCGACTGACCACCAGTTGACACATCATTGATGAATGAGGATGACGCGGGTAAGACGCCAGTTATCGAGGGCGCTATTGTATCGGTGAATGCAGCTTTGGTTGCTTCATTGGTTGGATCAACGTTTGTCGCGGTGTGGCCAGCTAGGTCGGTTCCAGTTATTGAAATATTCTCCAATACCGTTCCATCGGCAGCTGCATCAAACGCTATTGTTCTAGTGTAGCTGTAGTCATTTACTGCAATAGCGACGGTTGTGTCATCGGTAGCGTCATTGTTTGATCCTTGAGCGTTGATTGAAATTGTAGGAGTGCTCGAAAGTGCTTCGTTAGATGTGATCTTGAGGTAGTATGTGCCGGCCATTAGCCTTGGGTTATTACCGAGCGAGGTGGTCAATCCGCTGTTGGTGTAGTATTGGATAGTGAAGGATGGGTTTGAAGTGTCAAGTATTATGGTGTCAGTGGCCTGTGACGAGATGCCTCCAGCGTTGTCTTTGAACTTTACAGCCACAGTCTTTGTTCCGTCACCAGCTGTCAATGTAGCTGGGGATGATGTTGCG
>Ga0070697_100004980_pt1 | contig 10196 bp, 5 predicted proteins | sample KBSK1501metaG_FD_65475 | JGI IMG/M metagenome (GOLD analysis project Ga0070697, IMG submission 65475) | Corn, switchgrass and miscanthus rhizosphere microbial communities from Kellogg Biological Station, Michigan, USA - KBS K1-50-1 metaG | ecosystem: Host-associated > Plants > Roots >... | reverse complement strand
GGCGTCTACTGCCTGGTGGTGCCCGGCCGGCCACGGTTGGTGGCGAAGGCCGCGGTGGCGGCGGTGGTCGCCGTCTTCTGCCTGTCCCGGCTCTACCTGGCCGTCGATCATCCGGACGACGTGCTGTCCGGCGTCGTCCTGGGCGTGGCCATACCGGTCGCGGCGTTCCGTTACTTCACCCCGGACGAGGTGTTCCCGGTCGTCTACCGCCGGGGCCGGACCGCGCACGTCGACGTGACCGGCAGCCGCGGCGCGGCGATCCGGCAGGCCGTCCACCACCAGCTCGGGCTGACCATCCTGGACATCGCGCCGGTCGGCCTGGAGTCATCGGCCGGGTCGACGCCGCTGCGGCTGACCGTCGAGGGCGACCCGGGCGAGTATCTATTCGGCAAGCTCTACACCCTGGGCCACGTCCGCGCGGACCGCTGGTACAAGCTGTGGCGCACCATCTTGTACGGCACCCTGGAAGACGAGCACCCGTTCCATTCGGTGCGGCAGCTGACCCAGTACGAGGACTACGTGCTGCGGCTGCTGCGGGACGCCGGGGTCCGCAGCGCCATGCCGTACGGGATCGTGGAGATCACGCCGGAACGCGAGTACCTGCTCGTCACCGAGTTCTTCGCCGAGGCCGTCGAAGTGGGCCACGCCGAGGTCGACGACGACATCATCGACCAGGGACTGATGCTGATCAGGAAGCTGTGGGACGCCGGCCTCGCGCACCGGGACATCAAGCCGGGCAACCTCATGGTCCGCAACGGAGAACTGCTGCTGATCGACGCCGCCTTCGCCCAGGTCCGCCCGTCGCCCTGGCGGCAGGCGGTCGACCTGGGCAACATGATGCTGGTGCTGGCGGTGCGTACCGACGCCGAGCGGGTCTACCGCCGCGCGCTCGATTACTTCACCCCCGATGAACTAGCGGAGGCGTTCGCCGCCACCCGGGGGGTGGCCAGCCCGACCCAGCTGCGCGCGTTCATGAAACGGGATCCGCGCGATCTGCTCGGCGAGTTCCGGGCGCTAGCGCCGCCGCGGCGGCCGATCGGGTTGCAGCGCTGGGGAGCCCGGCGGGTGATCGTCGCCGCGGCGATGCTCGGCGCGGCCCTGCTGGCGGCCGACCTCGCCGTCGACGCGTTCCACCCGGTGCCGAACACCGTGACCGCCGCCCCGTCCTGCGGCACCGGCCACACCATGATCTTGTCCGCGCAGGCGGTACCGTCGTCGGCGATGCTGCCGTGCATCGCGGCCCTGCCCTCGGGCTGGACCGCCGGAGTTGCCCAAATCACGAACGGCCGATCCCTATTCTGGCTGGACTCCGATCAGGCCGGCCCGCGGGCGGTCACCGTCAGCCTGACCGCCGCATGCGACACCTCCGGGGCGGTGCGGATCCCATCGGACCAGGCCGGAGCCGAGCGCTTCGAGCGCCCGCTGAGCCTGCAGCCGCGGTTCACGTTGACGCGGATGTACACCTTCGACGGCGGATGCGTCACCTACCAGTTCAGCTTCATCCCGGGCGCGCCCCCCCTGCTGGCCATCCCGGTCGACACCGCGGTCGCGTTCGAGCCGAGAGCCGATCTGGTCCGCCGCGTCCGGCGGACCGAGGGCCTGGCGCTCTGCGGGCTGGGAGCCGCGTGTTAGCACCGGACGGTTGTGTCCGTTGCCGGTCGTGGCTTCCAGGCTTAGCGTGTGGTTCAGAGGTCTGGCATGGGTGCTGGGAAGTCGGCCGGAGGGCTGCGCACTGAGCTGACCGACTTCGTCGGGCGGCGAGCCGAGCTTGCCCAGGTCCGTGACGCGCTCGCGGGTGCGCGGCTGGTCACGCTGACCGGGCCGGGGGGCATCGGTAAGACGCGGCTGGCACTGCAGGTGGCGGCCGGGGCGGGGCGGGCGTTCCGGGACGGGGTGTGGCTGGCCGAGCTGACCGGGTTGCGGGACCCCGGGCTGCTGGTGGCCGAGGTGGCGCGGTCGCTGGGACTGTCGGACAAGTCGGCCCGATGGGCGGTGGCGTCGCTGGCGGATTACCTGCAGGCCCGGCAGCTGCTGCTGGTGCTGGATGGGTGTGAGCACCTGGCCGACGCGTGCGCGGTCATGGCGGACGTGCTGCTGCGGGGATGCCATGGGCTGCGGATCATCGCGACCAGCCGGCACGTGCTCGGGGTGGCGGGGGAGGTCACGATCGCGGTCCCGCCGATGACGGTGCCCGCCGAGGGCGACCCGGCCGGGCCGGAGGAGCTGCTGGGATACGAGGCGGTGCGGTTGTTCACGGGCCGGGGAGCGGCCGTGCTGCCGGGCTTCGCCGTGGATGTGGGCAACGGCGCGGCGGTGGCGGGGGTATGCCGGGCGCTGGACGGGATCCCGCTCGCGGTCGAGCTGGCCGCGGTGCGGCTACGGTCGCTGTCGCCGGGGCAGATCCTGGACCGGCTGGGCTCGCGGTTCCAGCTGCTGTCCGGCGGCGGCCCGGCCGACCAGCCGCACCACCGGACGCTGCAGGCCGCGCTGGAGTGGAGTTACGAGCTGCTCACCGACTCAGAGCAGGCCATGTGGCGGCGGGTGTCGGTGTTCGCCGGGTCGTTCGACCTGGATGCCGCCGAAGCGGCCTGCGCGGTGGGCCGGCTCGCCGCCGGGGAGATCGCCGACCTGATCGACGCGCTGGTGGCCAAGTCGATCCTGCTCCGTGAGGGTCAGGGCACGGCCCGGTACCGGCTGCTGGACACCATCCGCGAATTCGGGCTGGCCAAGCTGAGCGGCCGGGGCAACGAGCGCGCGCTCCGGCTGCGGCACCGGGCCTATTACGCGGCGCTGGCCGCGCGGCAGGAGGCCTTCGGGCCCGGCCGGGCCGAATGGATCGCCGCGCTCGACGCCGATCACGAGAACCTGCGGGCCGCCCTGCGGTTCTGCCTGGCCGATCCGGCGGAGGCGGCCATGGGCGCGCAGATCGCCTGTGACCTGTGGCGGTACTGGGAAACCCACGGGCACCTCACCGAGGGACGCCGTATCCTGGCAGCGCTCCTCGACCAGCTCGGCCCGGCCTGCCCGGCCCGGCCCCGGGCGCTGTGGACCGCCGGGTTCCTCGCGCAGTTCCAGGGCGACATCCCCGCCGCCAGGCGGCTGCTCGAGGCCTCCTTGTCCGCCGCCCGCTCGGCGAGCGATGTGAGCGCGGAAGCGTGGGCGTCGAGCTTCCTCGGCTGGGATGTCTACTACGACGGCGACGCCGATCAGGGCCACGCCCTGGCCCGGACCGCGCTGTGCCTGCACCGTGAGGCCGGCGATCGCATGGGGGTGGTGCTGGCGCTGATGCAGATCGGCTACATCCACCTGTGCGCCGGGGAGGCGGAACCCGCGGCGGATTGGTTCGTCAGGTGCGCCTCCGTATGCGTCGGCAGCGGCAACGTCTGGTACCACGCCTACGCGCAGTGGGGCCTCGCGGTCGTCGCGGTGCTGCGCGGCGATCACGAAGATGCCGGCCGGCTGGCCTGCGCCGCGCTGCGCGCCATCCGCGGCATGGATGACGCGATGGGGGTGGTCCTCTGCCTCGACGCGCTGGCCTGGGCCGCCGCGGCGGGCCAGGAGGCGGTCCGGGCGGCCACCCTGGCCGCGGCGGCCGAGCGGGCCTGGGCGGCCATCCCGGCCACGCCGGCCGGCCCGCTCCGCGCGCACCATGACGCGGCGCTCCGCGCGGCCCGCGCGGCCCTGCCCGGCGCGGAATACCGGGCGGCGTTCGCGAAGGGCAGCGCGATGGACCAGGCCGAGGCCATCGCGTTCGCCCTGGGGGAGCAGGCCCGGCCGCGGCCGGACGCCGGCCGGCTGGGCCCCGGTCAGCCCGGCCAGCTGACGCGCCGGGAGCGGGACGTGGCGGCGCTGGTGGCCCGCGGGCAGTCCAACGGCCAGATCGCGGCCAGCCTGGTCATCTCGGTCCGCACGGTCGAGACCCACGTGCAACACATCATGGACAAGCTCGGCTGCAGCACCCGGGCACAGATCGCCGCCTGGTCGGCGGCCCGCTCGCCTGTGGGGTGAATGGCCGGGCCCCGCTACCTGGCCTGGAGGTGGGGCGATGGATGCTGGGAGGTCGGCCGGACGGCTGCCCGGAGAGTTGACCGCGTTCGTCGGGCGGCGGTCCGAGCTGGCTCGGGTCCGTGACGCGCTGGAGGGCGCCCGGCTGGTCACACTGACCGGGCCTGGAGGGATAGGCAAGACGCGGCTGGCGCTGCGGGTAGCGTCGGGGGCGGGACGTGCGTTCGATGACAGGGTGTGGCTGGCGGAACTGGGCGGATTGCGGGATCCCGGCCTCGTGGTGGACGAGGTGGCGCGGTCGTTTGGGCTGTCGGATCGGTCGGCGCGGTGGGCGGTCGCGTCGCTGGCAGATTACCTGCAGGCCCGGCGGGTGCTGCTGGTGCTCGACCAGTGCGAGCATCTGGCCGACGCGTGCGCGGTGCTTGCCGACGCGCTGCTGCGGGGCTGCCCGGGGCTGCGGATCCTGGCGACCAGCCGGCACGTGCTGGGGGTGGCCGGCGAGGTCACGGTGCCTGTCCCGCCGATGACGGTCCCGGCCATAGATGGCCCGAACGAGCCCGGCGAATTGCTTCAGTTCGAGGCGGTGCGGTTGTTCGCGGAACGGGGCGCGGCGGTACTGCCGGGATTCGCGGTGAATGCGACTAACGGCCCGGCAGTAGCCGGGGTGTGCCGGGCGCTGGACGGGATCCCGCTAGCGGTCGAATTGGCCGCGGTACGGCTGCGGTCGCTGTCGCCGGAGCAGATCCTGGCCCGGCTGGGGTCGCGGTTCCAGTTGCTGTCCGGCGGCGGCCCGGCCGGTGCGCGGCGTCACCGGACGTTGCAGGCGGCGCTGGAGTGGAGTTACGAGCTGCTGACCGATGCGGAGCAGGCCATGTGGCGGCGGGTGTCGGTGTTCGCCGGATCGTTCGACCTGGACGCCGCGGAGGCGGTGTGCGCGGTGGGCCGGGTGGGCGCCGGGCAGGTCGCTGATCTGGTCGACGCTTTGGTGGCCAAGTCGATCCTGCTGCGCCAGGGGCGGGGCACGGCGCGGTACCGGCTGCTGGACACGATCGCCGAGTTCGGTCAGGGGAAGCTGCGCGGCCGGGGCAACGAGCGCGCGCTGCGGCGGCGGCACCGGGCCTGGTATGCGGCGCTGGCCGCGCGGCAGGAGGCGTTCGGGCCGGGGCGGGCGGAGTGGATCACCGCGCTCGATGCCGATCATGAGAACCTGCGGGCCGCGCTGCGATTCTGCCTGTCCGAGCCTGGGGAGGCCCCCGCGGGCGTGCAGATTGCCTGCGACCTCTGGCGGTACTGGGAAACCCGCGGGCACCTCACCGAGGGACGCCGCGTCCTGGCCGGACTGCTCGAGCGGTTGGACCAGACCTCCCCGGCCCCCCGGGCGCTCTGGGTCGCCGGATTCCTGGCACTGGTCCAGGGCGACATGCCGGCCGCCCGGACCCTGCTTGAAGCCGGTCTCTCGGCGGCCCGCCTGCTGGGTGACAGCAACGCGGAGGCGTGGGCGCTGAGCTTTCTGGGTTTCGTGATCTACTCCCTCGGGCAGGCGGAGGACGGGCAGGCGCTGGCCGAGTCGGCGCTCCGGCTGCACGAGGAGATCGGCAATCAGATCGGAGTCGCGCTTGCCCTCGCGCAGACCGGGTTCATCCGCCTGTGCTCCGGAGAACCGCGGATGGCGGCCGACCTTTACATGCAATGTGCGCGTGTGTCCGAGAGCAGCGGAAATGTCTGGTATCAGACGTATGCGCAGTGGGCGGTCGGCGTGGCGACGTGGATGCTCGGCGATCCAGGTAGCGCCGCCGCATCGGTGCGCGCCGCACTCGCCGTCATGCGCCGGGCGGATGATCCGATCGGGGTCGCTCTGTGCCTCGAAGCGCTGGCCTGGATTGCAGCCTCGCAGGACGAGACGGCCCGGTCGCTGACCCTGCTGGCGGCGGCCGACCGGGCGTGGGCGGCCATCCCGGCTCCGCTTCCTCCCGGGCTCCGCACGCATCACGAGGATGCGCTGGGGGTGGCGAGGAAAACGCTTCCGGCCGCCGGGTACCGGGCAGCGTTGGCGAAGGGCAGCACGATGGACCAAGCCGAGGCCGTCGCGTTCGCCCTGGGGGAGTCCCCGCGGCCGGGGCCGGCCACCCGCCGGGGCGGGCCCCGGCTGACGCGCCGGGAGCAGGACGTGGCGGCGCTGGTGGCCCGGGGCATGTCCAACGGCCAGATCGCGGCCAGCCTGGTCATCTCGGTCCGGACCGTGGAGACCCACGTGCAGCACATCATGGACAAGCTCGGCTTCAGCACCCGGGCGCAGATCGCCGCCTGGTCAGCAGCCCAGCCGCCGCGCTGAACAGCCGAATATCGGTATCCCCATCCGGGATTCCCCGGATGTCCCGGCGTGCACGGGCTGTCATCGTCGGCAGCGGGTCTATGCGGCCATGCCGCCAGCCATACGGGAGAATCGATGAACGGGCTGAAGAAGATAGCGGAGATCCCGGCCGGGAGCTGGACCAAGTGGGTGGTGGTGGGCTTCTGGGTCGTCGTGCTCGTCCTGGCCTTCCCGCTGTCGAAGAAGCTCACCGGTGCCGAGAAGAACGACGCGAAGTACTGGCTGCCCAGTGCCGCGGAGTCGACCAAGGTCCTGAACGCGCAAGAACGCTTCCAGTCGCCCAATATCATCACCGGGGTCGTGGTCTACGAGCGCCCCTCGGGCCTGACCGCCGCGGACCGGGCCAAGGCGGCCGCGGACGCCCGGATGTTCGCCCGGATTCCCGGCGTCGTGCCCGGCACGGTGGCGGGCCCGATCCCGTCGGCGGACGGCAAGGCCATCCAGACCATCCTCCAGGTCAACCTGGGCTCGCAGGGCTGGGCTGGCGCGACCAAGCCCGTCGTTGCCATCCAGAAGATCACCAACTCGAACCCGGCCAGCCTGGTCTCTCACATCACAGGTCCGCTCGGGACCGCGTACGACAGCAACAATGTGTTCAAGGGCATCAGCGGCACGCTGCTGTGGTCGGCCGTGGCGGTCGTCATCGTGATCTTGCTGATCACCTACCGAAGCCCGGTGCTCTGGCTGCTGCCGGTAATCTCATCCGGAGTGGCGCTAATCGTCGCCCAGGCGGTGATCTACCTGCTAGCCGCCCACGGCGGCCTGACGGTCAACGCACAGAGCGCCGGCATCCTGGATGTGCTGGTCTTCGGCGCCAGCACGGATTACGCGCTGCTGATCGTGGCGCGGTACCGGGAGGAACTGCGCCGTCACGACCGCCGTCACCCGGCGATGGCCGAGGCGCTGCGGCGCGCGGGCCCGGCCATCATCGCCAGCGCCGCCACCGTCGTGCTAGCACTGCTGACGCTGTCCGCCGCGGAACTGAACTCGACGTCGAGCCTGGGGCCGGTGCTGGCCATCGGCGTCGCGGTCGGCATGCTGGTCATGATCACCTTGCTGCCCGCCATGCTGGTGACCTTCCCCCGCGGCGTGTTCTGGCCGTACAAGCCCACCTACGGCTCGCCCGAGCCGACGACCAGGGGGCTGTGGGCGCGGGTCGGGTGGAGCATCGCCTCCCGGGCCCGGCTGGTATGGATTACCACCGCCGTGATCCTGGGGGTCCTGGCCCTTGGCCTGACCGGGCTGAAAGCCAACGGCCTGACCAACGCCCAGGCTTTCCGCGGGCATCCCGATTCGGTGACCGGCGCGAGCGTGCTCGCCGCGCATTTCCCGGCCGGCGCGGGCGAGCCCGTCATCGTGATCGGCAACCCGGGCGCGGCGGCCCAGCTACGGTCCGCCTTCGCCGGAACCCCGGGGATCGCTAGCGTGACGCCGCCGGTTACCCGGGCAGGCTACGCCTACCTGGAGGGCACGCTGAGCGCACCGCCGGACAGCCAGGCCGCCTACGACACCATCGACCGGGTACGGTCCGCGGTGCACGCCGTGCCCGGCGCCAAAGCCGAGGTTGGCGGCGTCACCGCGATCAACCTCGACGTAAAGCGGGCGTCCGCGCATGACCGTAACCTTGTCATCCCGCTCATCCTGGTCGTGGTGTTCGTCATCCTCGGGCTGCTGCTGCGGGCGCTGGCCGCGCCGCTGATCCTGACCGCCACCGTGGTGCTCTCGTTTGCCGCCGCCCTCGGCGTAAGCGCCTTCTTCTTCAACCACGTGTTCGGGTTCGGCGGCGCCGATACCACCTTCCCGCTGTTCGCATTCGTGTTTCTCGTCGCCCTGGGCATCGACTACAACATCTTCCTGATGACCCGGGTGCGGGAGGAGGCGATCAGGCGCGACGCCCGGCACGGCGCCATCGTCGGCATGGCCGCGACCGGCGGGGTGATCACCTCAGCGGGCTTCGTGCTGGCCGGCACGTTCGCCGTCCTGGCCACGATCCCGTCCACGTTCCTGACCGAGCTGGGTTTCGCCGTCGCGTTCGGCATCCTGCTCGACACGATCGTCGTGCGGTTGCTGCTGGTCACCGCGCTGAACCTGGACGTCGGCCGGTGGATGTGGTGGCCGGGCAAGCTGGCGCAGAAGCCTGACCCGGCTCCGGGAGAGCTCAGCCGGGAGCGTGCCGCGGCCACGATGTCCGGCTGACCAGCAAGGGCCGAGAACCGTATCCGGCGCCCGGGGGAGTCCAGCTGACCGGCGCCCGTCCGCCCCGGGGAAGCTGACGCCAGGCCACCGCGTTACAGTGCGAGTTAGCCCTCGACGACGAGCGGAGGTGACCCATGGCGCTGCCACAGGATTCCGCGCCCAAGTTCCAGGAATACGCCCACCCGGAGATGATCGTCTCCACCGAGTGGGTCGCGCAGCATCTCGAGGACCCCGGCCTGGTGGTGGCCGAATCCGACGAGGACGTGCTGCTCTACGAGACTGGCCACGTCCCCGGCGCGGTCAAGCTCGACTGGCACACCGAACTCAACGACCCGGTCGCCCGCGACTACGTGGACGGGGCCGGCTTCGCCCGGCTGATGTCCGAGAAGGGGATCAGCCGGGACACCACGCTGGTGCTCTACGGCGACAAGAACAACTGGTGGGCGGCGTACGCGCTGTGGGTGTGCTCGCTGTTCGGCCACCCGGACCTGCGGCTGATGGACGGCGGCCGGGCCAAGTGGATCGCCGAGGGCCGCCCGCTCAGCACCGACACCCCGAAGCCCGCGCCAGCGGACTACCCGGTAGTCGACCGAGACGACCAGCGCATCCGCGCCTTCAAGGATCAGGTCCTGGCCCACCTCGGGCAGCCGATGATCGACGTGCGGTCGCCCGGCGAGTACAGCGGCGAGCTGCTGCACATGCCCGACTACCCGCAGGAGGGCGCGCTGCGCGGCGGTCACATCCCGGGCGCCAAGAGCGTCCCGTGGGCGCGTGCCGCGGCCGAGGACGCCACCTTCAGGACACGGGCCGAGCTCGAGGCCATCTACCAGGGCGAGGCCGGGCTGAGCCCGGACGACGACGTGGTGGTCTACTGCCGCATCGGCGAGCGGTCCAGCCACACCTGGTTCGTGCTGCAGCACCTGCTCGGCTTCGGCCACGTGCGCAACTACGACGGCTCGTGGACCGAGTGGGGCAACAGCGTCCGGGTCCCGATCACCCGCGGGACGAGCCCGTGACCACGCAGCCGGTAAGCGGCGCCGCGCTGAATCCCCGGCTGCAGGAGATCGTCGACGACTTCCGAGGCGTGCCGGACAAGGACCGGCTGCAGCTGCTGCTCGAGTTCTCCCAGGATCTGCCGCCCCTGCCGGAGCGCTACGCCGGGCACCGTGACCGGATGGAGCCGGTGCCCGAGTGCCAGACGCCGCTGTTTCTGGCCGTCGAGGTCGAGCCGGACGAGACCGTGCGCCTGTACTTCGACGCGCCGGCCGAGGCGCCGACCACCCGCGGCTTCGCGGCCATCCTGCACGCCGGGCTCGATGGCCTGGACGCCGACGAGGTGCTGGCCACCCCGCCCGAGTTCTCCAGCCAGCTCGGCCTGGCCGACCTGGTGAGCCCGCTGCGGCTGCGCGGCATGGCCGCGATGCTGTCCCGGATCAAGCGCCAGGTCATCCAGCAGCGAGCCGCCCCCCGAGCCGCTCAGTGAGCTGCTGGGCGTTGACGTGCGCCCAGTCCCGGTAGCAGTTGTTGAACAGCACGTGGGTGAGGTCGGCGTCCGCGGCTAGGCCGCGGATCCGGCCCGCCCAGTCGTCCAGCTCCTGATCGCTGTACCGGTAGCCGAACTTCT
>Ga0070697_100004978_pt1 | contig 10199 bp, 8 predicted proteins | sample KBSK1501metaG_FD_65475 | JGI IMG/M metagenome (GOLD analysis project Ga0070697, IMG submission 65475) | Corn, switchgrass and miscanthus rhizosphere microbial communities from Kellogg Biological Station, Michigan, USA - KBS K1-50-1 metaG | ecosystem: Host-associated > Plants > Roots >... | reverse complement strand
GATCGCGATGTGGAAGAAAAATTCCTTTATATCTGTCGCAATCCGTGGACCGAGAACGTCGTGCAAGCGAACGAAGAATACCCGTGGGTTTGGAACTGGACTGACCGCGCAGAGGCTGGCCGGCAACATGCCGGCGAGAGCGAGCAGAATGCTCGCGCTCCCCAGGAACACGATTTCCCGCGCGGGACGATCTCCGGCGAGTTTGCATTCAAGCTTTATGACACATACGGGTTTCCGCTCGATCTCACCCAGCTCATGGCGCGAGAGCGCGGGTTGACGGTCGATGTTGCGGGATTCGAGAAGTTGATGGACGAGCAGCGGTCGCGTGCGCGGGCTGCGCAGAAAAAATCCGAGATTAGCGTTCATGACGAGTCTGACGTCAAAACGGAATTTGTCGGGTACGATCAGTTTCAGACTGATGCCAAACTTCTCAAGCTGAGTGGAAAGTTTACTCCGAGTGGTTATGAAGAATGGGGAATCATTAATAGGTCACCGTTCTATGCCGAAATGGGCGGGCAAGTCGGAGACACCGGTAAACTGACTTTCCTCGATTCTGGTGAAACGGTTGACGTTATCGATACGCTAAAACGGCGCGACGCGTACTATCTAAGGCTCTCTGGCGTTCAAGGCGGTGAAGCGGTGCCCGATGGTGGGAAGCCTGTTCGTGCATCTGTGGATATCAATCGGCGAAAACTGATTCAAGGGCATCACACGGTGACGCATCTGTTGCACTGGGCTTTGCACGAGGTCGTGAGTAAAGATGCGGCCCAAAAAGGGAGTTATGTCGGACCGGACAAGTTGACGTTCGACTTTTCCAGCGCGGCGCTCTCGCCAGAACAAAAGCGCAATGTGGAAAAGCTGGTGAACGAAAAGGTGGCGGAGAATGCGGCGGTTTCGTGGACCGAGGTTCCATACGTCGAAGCCAAGAAGAGAACAGACATTCACCAATTCTTTGGCGAAAAATACGGCGACGTTGTTCGGGTCGTGCAAATCGGTGGCAACCCCAAAAAACTAAATGGTTACTCGATGGAATTGTGCGGCGGCACGCACGTAAGATCGACATCGGAGATCGGCGCGTTCCGAATTGTGAAAGAAGAAGCGATCGCGGCGGGAATCCGAAGAATCGAAGCGGTCGCGGGCGAAGCGGCACGCGATTGGGCGAAGCAGGAAGCGACGAAGCAACAGGAGAAATTTGAAAGTCTTGCCCGCAAGAAACCGGACGTCGTGGCGCTGCCCGCGTTCGACGACGTCGAAACGGCGGCGATGCTGGACGAGATCGACATCCGCGCGGCGCAGCTTGAAAAGATCGACGCCGAAGTTCGTGATTGGGAAAAACAGAGCGCCAAAGTTGCCGAGGGCGAAATGCGGGGGCGCGCAACGGCGATTGCGAACGATCTCGCGGAATCGCACGCTGGCAAGAACTCTTTGGTCGCCGAAGTGCCGAAGGCTGATGCCAAACTGCTTCAAGCGGTCGTGGATGTGCTCAAGACCAAGTTCGACGGTCCAATTTTCCTGGCTGGCGTATCCGATGGACGCGTCGCATTAATTGCGTCCGTTCCGAAAAATCTCACGTCGAAGGTGCAGGCCAACAAATTGATCCAGGAGATTGCGCCGATCGTCGACGGCAAAGGCGGGGGCCGGCCGGAGAATGCGCAAGGCGCGGGAAGCGATACCGCTAAAATCAACGAGGCGCTGGCCCGTGCCGAAGAAATTCTTCGAATTTAGTAATCAAGGATCGGCGTTCTCGAGAGCGTCGCATTTTTGAACGACGGATGGAAAACCGCCGCTCCTTGAAGGATCTCGCGCCGAGCGGACGTCCCACGACATCACGGGTGCTGACCGTCACCTTTCGTGCATTTGGAATCAATCGCTTGAGATTCGCACCCTTGATCGACATTCGATGAATCGAAGCCGTTTTCTCGCCGGCGGCTTGACTGAGAAACAGGACATTTTGGTCATTTATCCAGCAGCCGTCCCAGGCGAACAGATTTTTCTGCGTGACGCGCACAGCTTTTTGCGTGGCGATCTCGAATGTCCATAAAGCTGGTGGCGGGCCATCCCAGTCCTTGCGGTTATTTTCTTCAGCCATGTCGATGGAAAGGAGTAAGAGTTTCCCATCCGGCGAAACATCGATGCGTCCGTCGCCGCTCATGTCGCCATTCGGAATTGTTTTCTCGATGTTCCACCGATCGAGCACGGTGCCATCGAGCTTCAATCGATAAATATTTGTCATGTGCTGGCAGAAAATGGATTGGCCGTCGCGTGCCCAGCATGGCGAATAAAGTGTGACCTTGTCTGTCGCGCCTTTTTTTACGACGTGGAAATCTTTGCCGTCGGCATCGATTACGCCCAGGCCCCAGACGTCCTTGCTGCGCAAGGTAAAAAGAATGCGCTTCCCGTCCGGCGACCAGGAGGCAAAGGAGGCGTCGTCGCTGGGAACACCTTTAAAGACAACCGGCTTGCCACTGGCAAGATCGACAACAGCAATGTGTCGAATGTAAGTGGTGACCGTCTTTTCCACCGTGGTAAACGCGATTCGTTTTCCGTCAGGCGAAATTGCCGGAGAGATTCCAGCAGCGATTCTCTTTGCACGTCCGCCGCCGAGATTAGCGATCCAGACCGCGTCGCCGCGCTCGAAGGCGATCTGACGATCAGCCGCCTGCGTCAGAGCTGCGCAAACGAACCATGTGACAAACGCCACAGGCCAAATCTTCATCGCCAACATCCTTCACCGGTCATGAAGGCAACGCCACTGTGATCAGAAAAGTCGCAGCTAGAGCCACTGAAAGCACGATGAGATAGGCAAATCCACCGGCGAAGAATTTGAAGATGGTGAAGAACCAACCCTGTTTGTAAACCAGGCGGATCGACAGGAAGATTTGGACCGCGAAAAGAATCCAGAGTAGCGCAATGAACCACCCGGCGAAACTCGGGATAAATCGATTCAAACCCATGGTGCTGGCGACAATGAGCATGACCGCGAGATAGGCGAAGGTGTGAATGTGAAGAGCGTAGACGAGGTGATCGATATAGAAGATGCCCTTGCGGATGTAGAGAATCTTGAGGACGAAGGCGAAGAGCGGAATGCAGCAAAGCATCATGTAGGGGAGGTTGCTGATGAGGGTGACGATAAATAGCTGCATTTTCGTGCCGTGCTCACCCATCTTTTCCTTGGCGCGGGATTCGAACCATTTCCCTAAATTGCTCTTGGGTGGACCAGAGTCGGATTCAAACTGCAACGCGGACCCCGCGGTAGATTTTGATTCCGTGTCGGGCTTCGAATCGATTTCTTTCTCCGCGGCGGTGTCCGCTTCCTTCTGCGGCGAACTTTCAGGAGCAACACTGGCCGCGGGCGTGGCGTTAGGTCCTGGCGTAGCATTAGCCCGACGTTTCGCGTCTTTCTCCCTAATTTTCTTTGCCATCTTGGCAACCGCTTGAGGCGACATGTTGGTCATGTTCAGAGCCTTTTGCACTCTGGCGCGTTGCTCGGGTGTCAGGTCTTCCTTTTTCAGATCTTCATCGATTTGCGCTTTCACTTCCGGAGATAGCTCAGCCGGTGAATCAACATGAATCGATTTTGCTCCGTAGGTGGCCGCGAAGAAAAATAAAATGCTGGCCAGGAGATAAAGGCGCGCCGGATGCAAATATTTTACCCGTCGACCGGCGAGAAATTCGTTGGTCAGGCGCCACGGCTTAACGATGAGCAGGGCGATCGTGGCAATGAACTTCGAGTCCCAATTGAGGAACGAATCCAGAAGATCGGCAATCACATGACGAAAGGACCGCCGATAATCGATGGCGGCCTGGCCGCACTGTGCGCAATAGCGACCGATCAATTGCGCTCCGCAGTTCTCGCAATGCGTGAGCGGCGCACGGGGACGGCGTTTGCGACCGAAGAATCCCCGCCTGCCACCGGGATGTTCTTCGATTGCGGAGATAGCGGTATCGCCCAGGATGAATTTCGCCGGCTCGTCGGACATCGCGCGCAGTCTAGGAAATCAGTCCGCGTGCGTCCATTCATAAGGCGGCACACATTGTCTTGAAGGGAAGGAATGAGGTCGCGCAGCATCACTAAGACGCCGCATTTTTTGAGTTAATCTCGCAGGAAGAAAAGGGCAGCCGTGCCGATCCCGCCGATGCCGAACAAGAGGAACATGTTCTCGACGAAGTACGGGTAAACCATCAAGGCGATGCCGCAAAACATCGGCTTCCAAAGACTCATGCGTTTGCCGTAGGTGAACGCGACAAAGCCGATCGAGCCAAAGATGAAACCGGCGATCAAATTCGCGGGATCGAATTGCGGCATGTGAATCTTGGCAGCTAGAGGCGGGCCAAGATTTGCAAAGTGATGGGGAGCGCGGGCATGTTGCCCGCTCCATCCGGCATTTTGCCGGATGGTCTTTGCAGAGCGTGGCGTTGGTTCGCGGCAGAATGCCCGCGCTTCCCGCCAAAATCGACCCGCCTTCCCGGAGCTACGGCGCGGCAGACATCGAAACTTTGAATTGACCTCCAAAAGGCTGTGGTGACACGATCTTAGAAGCGAATGGCTTCGCATTTCTTTAGAACAAAGAGCCCCGACCACTTGATGGCGGAAGCAGCCGCGCCGGAGCGTCAGATGAAGCGTTCGCTGAGCGCGCTTGATCTGACTGCCCTCGGAATTGGTGCGATTATTGGTGCGGGAATTTTCGCGCTCACTGGCACGGCCGCCGCCGGCCAGGTGTTTTCGTCGAAGCTCGAAACGCCGGTTCTCAATTTCATCCAGGCCTGGCTTTCGGGCGGGGATGTCGTACTGGGACGAAACGGTGCCGGTCCCGCGATCATGATTTCGTTTATGGTCGCCGGCTTGGCCTGCGGATTCGCGGCGCTTTGTTACGCCGAGCTCGCGTCAATGATTCCAGTTTCCGGCTCGGCTTACACTTATTCGTACGCGACGCTGGGCGAAATCATTGCCTGGATCATCGGCTGGGACCTTATTCTCGAATATGCCGTCGGCAACATGTCGGTCGCCGTTGGTTGGTCCGGTTACTTCGTGGCGTTGTGCGGGAGCACTGTGGGATTAAAATTTCCGCTTTGGCTGGTCAATGATCATCGCACCGCGACCGATCTTCTGGCCAAGGGTGGTGATGCGCTCGCCGCGTTTTCGTCAACGACATTGCCGGTGATCGCCGGTCATTCCATTGCCATCAACTTGCCGGCACTGTTGATTGTAGCCGCGGTCACAGTGTTGCTGGTCTACGGCATCCGCGAAAGCGCCAGGGCCAACACGATGATCGTTATCATCAAAGTCGCCGTCGTAGTCTTCTTTATTGCTTTCGGCGCGTTCATGGTAAACCCGACGAACTGGCATCCATTCGTGCCAAACGGATTTGCCGGCGTCATGAGCGGCGCCGCCATTGTTTTCTTCGCATTTATCGGTTTTGACGCGGTCTCAACGACCGCCGAGGAAAGCAAAAACCCACAGCGCGATATGCCGATTGGTATCATCGCGAGTCTGATCATCTGCACTCTTCTTTATGTCCTCATGTCGGGTGTTCTCACCGGAATCAAGAAATACACAGTGTATCTTGGCGACTCAGCTGCGGTGGCGACGGCGTTCGCGAGCAAACCTTGGGCGCAAGCTCTCGTCAGCGCGGGCGCGCTCGCGGGAATGACTTCGGTGCTGCTTGTTTTCCAGGTCGGTCAGCCGCGCATTTTCATGGCCATGGCGCGCGACGGATTACTGCCCGAATACTTCGCGCGCATTCATCCACGCTTTCGCACGCCGCACATCACTACGATTTGGACCGGCATCGTCGTCGGCGGCGTTGCCATGGTGGCAGACATCGGCTCGCTCGCCGATCTCACAAACATCGGAACGCTCTTTGCCTTCATTCTCGTTTGCTTTGGGGTGAATGTGCTGCGCCGCACCGCCCCGGAGCGTCCCCGGCCGTTTCGGGTGCCATTCGTTCCGGTCTTCCCGATTCTCGGCATCATTCTCTGCATTGCCTTGATGCTGAGCTTGCCGGTCCTGACCTGGATTCGTTTCTTCGTCTGGCTCGCGATCGGGCTCGTGATCTATTTCTTTTACGGCGCGTGGAACAGCAAACTCCGCCATGGTATCGATGCCGGCCCAACCGAGGACCAGCCGCCGCCGATTATCAAAACGTAAGATCGACAAGTGTAGCCCCGGCGCTGGATGGAACTTGAACGTTTCTGATCGGTATCCGGCGATCCGTCTGGCTCATCATTGAAAACGCGGAATGAGCCATCTACGATGTTCTTTGCTTACATGAATGCGTCTCGGAACAAAACCGTGGCCCTCGTCTTGATTGTGCGCACCGAGCAAACGGGTGTGCGAGTAATTCTTCCGAAGATACGATTGAACGCTGTCGATCAATATCTGGCGATCGATGGAAATTCCGAGGATGATACCGTTGCGGCCCTGGAGTCCTTCGGCGTGCCGACTTTCCGTCAACGCGAACGAGGGCTTGGCGCGGCCATGCTGGAAGCGCGAGCCCGGGTCACGACCGATGCTCTCATTTTTTTTCATCCCGACGGCAACGAAGATCCCGACGACCTGGAAAAAATCGCGGTCCTCTTGCGTGCCGGAAAGGATTTCGTGGTGGCTTCACGCATGATTCCAGGTTCGACCAATGAAGAGGATGACTGCGTCTTGAAATGGCGGAAGTGGGCGAACAAAGGCTTTGCTGCGCTCGCGAATATGTTTTTTGCCTCGGGGCAGAACCGCACGACGGATGTCACGAACGGTTTTCGCGGGATTACCTGCACGGCGTGGGATCGAATGAACCTGAGCAGCCACGATTTGACGATGGATTACCAAATGGTGATTCGTGCGCTGAAATTGGGAATTCCCATCACCGAATTCCCGACACATGAAGGTTCTCGCATTTCGGGTGTGACAAAGTTTGCTTCATTGTCGACCGGCATCGCCGAACTGAAACTCCTTTGGCGTGAACTGCGCATGGGAAGGCGCAAGGTGAACCGCGCGCAGGTCGGATTCATTTCCAAGCCAGAGCAGCTTATCGGCAAGAGCTGATCGATGAACCGCGACCGTTGGATCGTTCTTACCACTATCCAGGCGTCTACACCGGCGTTAGCCGACATCGCGAAGCTTTGTCACGGCGAATGGGGGATCGTAGTCGTTGGAGACATCAATACGCCTGCTGATTGGTCGCACCAAGGAGTTGAATTTCTGTCGGTTGAGCGGCAAAAGGAACTGTTCGGCACATTTGCCGAGTTGATACCATATCGCCACTATTGCCGGAAAAATCTTGGTTACTTGTACGCCATTCAAAACGGCGCAAAGCTGATCCTCGACATCGACGACGACAATATTCCGTATGAATCATTTGGCCACGGGCTCGATCGCGAAGTAACGGGGCGGTTATTGAATGGCGCGCAATGGGCAAATGTTTACAGGCACTTTATCGAGGACACGAGGATCTGGCCGCGCGGATTGCCTCTCGATGAAATCGAATCGACCGGAGAGCTGTCGGCACACGCACAATCCTTCACTTGTCCTATTCAACAATTCCTGGCCGACAATGATCCCGATGTCGACGCGATATTCCGGCTGACGACGACCGGTGAATTTTTCTTCCGAAAAGATGCGCCTCCCATCGTCTTGGAGCAGGAATGCTGGAGCCCCTTCAACTCACAAAACACCGTCTTCTTCGCCGAAGCGTTTCCGCTGCTCTATCTGCCGTGTCACGTCAGTTTCCGGATGACCGACATCTGGCGTTCATTCGTGGCCCAGGCCGCGCTATGGCATCACAACCTTCGTGTTTCGTTTCACGCTCCTACCGTGCAACAGCGCCGCAATCAGCATGATTTGAAGAAAGATCTCGCCCAAGAACTCATCGGTTACATGAGCAATCGCAAGATTGTTCAAACTCTGTCAGAGATGCGGGAAACGATTCCTCCAAGCGACTCACTGGAGAGCGCCGCGCTTAGGTTGTGGCAATCACTGGAATCGATCGGCATCATCCTTCCGGAGGAAATCGCCATCTTGCGGGAATGGTTTGCCGAGTGCAAATCAATCGGTTCGGTTTCGAGATCGACATCACGATGACGATAACTAAAAGGATCTTGTCGAAGCTTGGAATGTTTGTTCCGAAGTTTGGGGAAGGTGCTTTCCTAATCGGTCTTCTCATCCTCATCGCTTTCAAACTTTGGCTCGTGCAGGCCGAGGAAATTTACGGGTCCACCACCGAGTACGATTGCCTTTGGTGGGTCGATTCGGCCAAGCATTGGTACTGGAGCAGGCCGTACAGTTGGACGGCATTCTTTCGGCCGCCGGTATATCCTTTGTTCATCGCGCTGGTTCATTCGCTTGGTATCCCGCTGCGAATCGCCACTGAGCTTTTTCAAATCGGTGGTTACTTGGCGCTAATTGCCGTTCTCCGCCGGATGCAACTGGCGCGCTGGGTTTGCTTGTCCATCTTTGCCGCGCTTGTTGTTCACCCGGCGAGCTTTCAGCTTAACAACGACGCGCAGCCCGACATGTTTTACGCGGCCCTATTGATGTACGCCCTGGCAGGTTTGCTTCTCACTCTGATCACGAACCGAATGGTAATCGCAATTTTGACGGGCCTCAGCTTTGCTCTTCTTTGGAACACTCGCGAAGTGGATTTCCTGCTTCCAATTCTTTTTGCTACTTACCTCGCTCTCGCCTTCTGGAAACTGTATCCGGGAACGGGATCGTGGAGACAAACCGGTGAGAAGTTACTCGCGCCCGCATTGTCTATCTTTGCCACGACCGTGATCCTGACCCTCGCGGTCTATGCCATGAACTACCGCGCGTTCAAGGGTTTCTCTAAGTCCCAAATGACCGCGCCCAGTCTCAAAGCCGCCTATCGCGCGCTCGTGCACATTAAGCCCAGTCGGACTATCCGCTTTATTCCGGTGTCGAACGAAGCTTTTCACCTTGCCTACGGTGTCAGTCCCACGTTCGCGAAATTAGAAAATCAGCTCGAAGGCAAACTGGGCCGGGGCTGGCAAGTAGAAACTTTTTCCACGCACGGTATTAGCGGTGAAATCGGCGCGGGCTGGCTTCGCTTTGCATTGCCCAATGTCGCGGCCAGCGTCGGTGCATATCAGGATCCTGCCAAGACCAATCGTTTTTACCGGGCAGTGGCCAGGGAGATCAACCGGGCCTGCCGCCAAAAACGCATTCCGAGTCGCTTTGTCCTCTCTACTTTTCTAGATCCCGGCGCGATTCGTTCCCTCCGGTTTTTCCAGAATCACTTGGCAGGATCACCGCTCTCTTTTTTTTGCGTTACACCATGTCCACCGATCGCGAAGACGCGATCTTGCGGCCGGCACAGCGGGCTCTCTACGATGAAATGGCCGGACGTCGTTCTTCATTAACGCAGATTGGAACTTTGCGCATCGTTGGCTGGGCCTTTCAGTTCGGGGATCCGCTTCAATTAGTCGGCTACGACAGCGGCGGTGGTGAGATTCCTTCCGCTACAACGGCGTTTGGGCCGCGGCCGGACGTTGTCGAGAGTTACAAAACACAGGGTGATGTTCCACCGAACATGGAATTCGGCCTGCCAATCGTCGTGCGACGCGGAAAGATTCCGGCGGGCAATCTTCTTTTTGTCACGCAAAGCGGCCGGAAGTTCATCGGATCGACAACTTCGGTTCTGTCGGGCGAAGCGCCGCGGGAAAATGGCGCGGCTGGCGGCAATCCGCTCGTCTGCCGGATTTTTGCCCAGGAATTTACGCCTTCGTCAATCAACCATTCCCTGAGGACGGAAAATTTTATCGGCAAATATTATCGCACTCTCGTCCTCGTGCTCGCTTGGGCCGGTCTGGCCGCTGCGATTGTCCTGGCTTTTTATCGACGGCGTCTGCGCTGTAACGATCCTCTGAACGCCGTGCTTGTATTGTCGCTTGTGATCATCGCCTCGCGAATCGCGCTCTTCGCTTTTATCGATGCAACATCGTGGCGGGCGAACGATCCGCGCTATCTGTTTCCAGTCATCCCGCTCTATAGCGCAATGCTCATTGTGTTCATCTACCAGGCGGTTCGGATTGCGCGCGCACAGCCAGAAAACGCACAGTAACGTCGTAAGATCGACAAGGACTCTCGCGCTTAGTTGGTCTGGGCGTGGTACGCCTTGTCATCAGCCTCCAGCCAATTGAACAACGAGATCTTGGACGGATCGAGCCCGAGCGGTTTGGTTTGTTCAATT
>Ga0070697_100004977_pt1 | contig 10199 bp, 11 predicted proteins | sample KBSK1501metaG_FD_65475 | JGI IMG/M metagenome (GOLD analysis project Ga0070697, IMG submission 65475) | Corn, switchgrass and miscanthus rhizosphere microbial communities from Kellogg Biological Station, Michigan, USA - KBS K1-50-1 metaG | ecosystem: Host-associated > Plants > Roots >... | reverse complement strand
CTCCAGTTCGATGGTCGAAAGACGAAAGCCAGCTCCTCTTCCAACCCCACGGCAAGCCGCTTTTGTCTTTCTTCGCCGCTCGGAAAAGCTGCGTACCGAGGAGCAAGAGACACTCGTCAAACTCCGTCACATCGACCCGGAAGTCGATCTGGCCTATGGCCTGGTGCAGCAGTTTGCGCAGATGCTGCGCACGCGTACAGCAGAGTACCTCGATGCCTGGCTAACTCAGGTGCAAAGCAGCAACCTTCCCGAACTCCAATCCTTTGCCACCGGGATCGAGAAAGATAAAGATGCGGTGAAAGCAGGTCTCACTTGGTGGATCAATAATGGCGTGGTTGAGGGACAGGTGACCAAGCTCAAATTGATCAAACGACAGGGATATGGCAGGGCAGGCTTTCCGCTGCTGCGCAAGCGAGTGCTACACGCTCTCTAAACTATCAACGCAGAAGCGCGAGAACGAACCCGGGAAGTCGTGTGCTGCTCTGTCCTGCCTCCATGCGTGATCGATGATCGTGTAGTCTTCGGCTCTCGTACCACGTTCCAGCTCCGCTCGGAACGTTTTCACCTCTGCACCTTTCATCGCGTTTCTCCATAAGAAGCACCTCTGCAGAAGTAAGCAGGCAGTCTGCACCAAGAACGGCCATGAGCCCACGGGATGCGCAACGAGATGCATATCTGTCTAAAGCGTCTCCACAAGCTCATTCAATGCTCTCGCTTTTTTCTGGCAAGAGATCAGAAATACCTCTGCCTTATGAAAACAGGAGAGCCATGAAAGATGCTCTCAAGCCAAATTACTGATGAGTTACATCTCGTTGCGCAACCCGTGGGATGAGCCACCGATTTTTGTAATTTACAGCTAATTGGCGCCAAATTTAGGTATTTAGATAACGCATAAAAAAGCGGAAAAGAATTTTATGCGGTTTTGCGAACAGCGATACAACATTGCATCGCCTTCTGTGGCTTTCTCTCCCTACAAAATAGCATACATTTGAACGAGGATTGCATTACATCTATTGAGATTTATAGAGAACAAGCAATCGATAAAAATTAAACGAAATTTAGTACTGTTATAGCCAAACGATGCTTGTGTTAAATTTAGAAGTATGTTATAGTAGGAGCGAATGAGCTATTTATAATGATTTGCTGCATCATTACATATAAGTGAAAACTGTTTCGTAGTTAGGTTGTATATTGAGGGAGTGAAATAATGGACTCCAATCTTATCAATCTTATCCTCAATGCGCTTGGAGCAGGTATTGCTGCTGGAGGACAAGAGGCTATCGACGATGCTGTAAAAGGAGCCTATCGTTCTCTCAAGACACATATTCAACAAAAGTTCTCTGGCAGGCACAATGAGCAAGAGGCCGGGTTGATATTGGCAAAGTATGAAGAAAAGCCTGAGACCTGGAAAGAGCCTCTTAGGGAAGAACTTATTCGTGTCTATGCCGATCAGGATGAGGAAATTGTTAAAGTCGCTAAACAGTTGCAGAGTTTGGTAGATTCACAATCAAGAATAAAATATCAGGCTAACTTCAATGCAACAGCTTATGGCACAGTTATAGGTGATAGTGCAAATGTCCAGCAATATTTTACATCTGAAAAAGATGAAGTTGCAGATGCTAAAAAATCTTTAGAACAAGGACAGAAAGCCTTACTTCGTAGCGACTATGTTTCAGCAAAACAGAACCTTGAGAAGGCAATAAATATACTTCACGAGGATGAGCTGCCTAATGAAATGGCTAGGACCAGGTATCTCCTGGCACTAGCTCAATTGAACGGAAGGCGACCTTTCGTCCAGACACACCTTGTGATGCGGTCTGTTGAAGGTCTGCTAAATTCAGCCATACATCTGCATCGTTCCTCTTCCTACTATTTAACTCTTGGTCTTTTTAAGCTTGATTTCGCACAATATAATGGATTGTCGAACCTTAAACGCGAAGCATATGAACTGATAGATAAAGCAGGCCAGATTGCCTCAACTCAGGAGGATGCAGAAAATCTAAAACTCCTATCACACTGTCAGCTTAGCTTGGTACAGGACTATTTAAATCCATAACGATGAGCAAACATGTTGCTCAAGGTGCTTGAATGTAACGGTCAGTAGAAAGTGAGGTGTAAAGAATAACTGCACTGCTCAGATGTCCCACAAATGAGATGTATTACCGTAGTTCTGTTTATTTGTCTAGTAGATGCTGAAAAAACAAGGAGGGTTCGTAACATGCAAATGGCAAGCCAAGAGCAAGCGCACGTTCCAGTTCGCCAGTTCACTGAAGCAGAAATGAAGCGCTATTTCTCTAATATCCCACGTGGAGCAGTTGTGACGGCTATAATAGGTGCTGTTTTGTTCATCGTTGGTTTCAACATTCAGCTCTTCTTATTACTTGGTTTGGTGCTGCTCCTTATTGGTAGTGGTATTATTGCTGCAAAGGTGGTAGGATCAAAACCCACCGACCAAGAATATGATGCGTGGTTGGTTACTCAAGCTCAGTCATTGATCTCTCGTGCAATCAACAAGCTTGGTTTGGACCCAAGCCAAATCACTGAGCAACCTTTGCAGATTCATGGCTTTGTCTTGAGTGGGATGAGAGATGCGATGAGATATCGAGCTGACGAACCGTGTACAAAGAAAGGGAAGGACGGGATTTGGCGCTACAGTGTGAATGTTTATACATTTTTCTTTCCTGAAGAGCATCACCTAGCTGCCTACGTTAACGATGTAAATGCGCTCAATCAATCCGCACACAACGAGATGACCGCCGAATACTTTTACAGAGATGTCGTGGGTGCGACTACAGGGGATGACCAGGATACTATCATGTATAAAGGCAAAAAGTATCAGTATCGCATCCAACGCTTTGCGCTACGAATTACAAGTGGTGATAGTATAGGTGTTTCAGTCAATGCAATGCCAATGGGCAATAAGCAAGGTTCTCCAGTCTTTACCGTACTAGACTCAGGCATAGATCAGGCTATCGCCCGGCTACGCATGTTATTGCGCTCTAAAAAGCAAGGCGGTGTGTAAAAGAGGTGTTAGCAAGGAGACTCGTACTCCTTGCTTCCGCAGATTTGCTAATTGTTTTCTCATGGTTCGCTCATTTTGAATATCAGTTCGTCAGAATGGAGAGCGAGTGTGGAATACAGAACAGATGGGAAGCCAAGCAAAGCCAAGATGCGCTCCTGTAAGGCGGAAAGCGGGGTGACATGGTAGACCGTGTGAGCGTGCTGGCGGAGAGCTGTCAAGTGCAGCCCCTTAAACGCCTTCAACAAGGCCTCACCGGTCGGCCGTCGCGTCGCGCGCTTGGGATTGCCCGCGTAGAGTCCAGCCAGGGCGAGTTGCTGCTCAGCCAACTGCTGCCGCACCTGGTATTCCAGCAGACAGAGCACACGCAGCCCCAGCGAGAGCAAGCGCAGCAAGCCTTTCACGCGTGGCTCCGAGGTCAATTGCAAGGGAGACACCGACAAGGGGTACCCTTTCAAACGTCCGAAGCCACGTTCGATCAGATATTCGTCGCGGTAGGCCAACACGGCTTGCTCCAGAGACAACTGCTCGGCGGGCTGATTGGTGACATAGACATGCCAGCCCAGACAGAACTCGGCTTGCGCGACAGCCTCGGTCTTGACCTGCACACTCAGGCTGATCTCCCGCTCGACGCGGGTGCCTGCCGCGCGTTCCCCATAGCCGCGCACGGGCCGTTCACTCACCACCCGCTCGTGGTACTGCACGTCCAGCAAGCCCTCCACCCGGTAGCGATGCACAATCGCTTCCGCCACCTCGCGCACCTCGGACACCTCTCGCAAGACTTTCTTGCCGCGTTTGTGCTCGGGCTGGTTCAGTTGCGCCAGTTCCGCTTGCGCTTTGGCGAGTCGTTCGTGCAAGGCGGCTTGCTGCGTCTGCGCCAATTGCAGCGAGCGCACCACCACCACCCGTTCGTCCCACTGCACGCTCTGCCCATGCTGCGTCAGGCTGACCTGCTGCGTGTCTTCATAGCCGACCGCAATCGCTTCGGAGGACCCCTCCTCCTCACCCGCTCGTTCGATCGTCGTCAGCGCCTGGGTGCGTGCCTGCACGGGAGCCACCAACTGCTGCAAGGTGGCCGCGCTGACTTACACGCCGGAGAGCGGACACAGATACTACTCGCCACTCTGCTGCACATACGCCCGCGTGGGCAACGCCGCCATTTTGCAATCGCCCACATACAGCAACCCCTTGCGCCCCAGCGTCTGTTGCGCCTGCTGAATCGCCGGGATATACAAGCCGTCATCGGCCCGCTGCCCACTGACGATCGTGACCCCCAGCGGCAATCCCAACGGATCCAAAGCCGACAGCTTGACCTTTACCTGGGGCAGGTCAGGGCGGTGATCCTTGCTATGACCAAACTGAAACAAGCCATCTGGACTCGGGTGGACATACCCACTGACCGTGGTACTATCCACCCGCACCCGGCTAGGGTGCAGATCGTACACGCGGATCAGGTGCTGACCCAGCTCCCGCTCAAAAGCTTGCCACGGCTCATCGGCACTCAGGTAGTCCAGGATCGAGGCCAGACGGTCGTCGCTGAAATCCAGGCTGCGCACGTCTTGTCCCAGGCAGGCTTGCAAGCAGGTCAGACGCCCGCTCGCCCAGGGTTCGACGTGATTGAGCCAGTGGTCTCCTTCCGAGAGGATGTGGCTCAACCACACCACGCTGACCAGGCCCAGGCTCAGCCCTTGCCAGTTCCCATGCGTGGGAAAGTGCTGATCCAGCAGGCGGGCGACCTGCATCCGTTCCAATTGCGCCAACAGAATCGGCACATCGTCAATTCGTTCGATCGTGAGTGGTTCAATTTCGTTCATGCTGCTAGTGTAACTTCAATCTTGCTAACTGTCTAGGAAAATGAGCGAACCATGAGTGACAGAGTCGATACTTTGAGATATGACTCACAAGGTCATATAACAACACTCACGTTTCATGTAAGGAGGTAACCCGATGGACCCTGCCAGTGTGGTGCTTACCGCCCTGGCTGCAGGTGCAACCGCTGCAGCCCAGAATACTGCCTCGCAAGTTGTGAAGGACGCTTATGTTGCTCTCAAGGCTCTGGTGAAAAGGCGCTTTGATCAGAAACCTCAAGCTGAAATGGCCCTGGCTGAATACGAGAAAGATACAGACACCTGGCAGAAGCCACTCCAGAAGTCGCTGGTCGAGACTGGAGCTGACCAGGATGAAGCAATTGTTCGGCAGGCCCAGCAGGTGTTACAGCTGATCAACCCACAGCAAGCTTCCCAGGGAAAGTACAACGTGCAAATTGGCGAAGGGAAGGGTACAGTGATCGGCGACCATGCGCAGGTGACGCAGACCTTTCACGAAAAATGAAAAGGGCCAGCCTATGACATCGCCCGACTCGAACGCTGATACAACCTCCAGCAAGTACCACGTGCAGATTGGTGAGGGCAAGGGCATTGTGATCGGCGACAACACGCACGTCGTTCAGCATTTCGACCGCATCCCTTTGGAATCGCAGGTGGATCTGACAGCAGCCGAAGCGATCTACCGCCAGAGGGTGGTGGACGCGTATAAGTGGCTGAACTTTAGCGGCTTCGGTGACTTGTCCCTTGCAAACGTCCTGCTGGAGGATGTCTTCGTGCGCCTCGCTCTGTCGAGCCAGGCCAGGCGGCGCGAGAGTCAGCAGCGAGAACGGGTGATTACGGTGCCTGAGCCGGTAGAACTGGGTCAGGTGCTCAGCAGCCTGTGCTGGCTACGTGGGACATCCGTTCAGAAAATGGGTCGTTTGAGAACAAGTCTTCCAGTCATCCTATAAAACAAATCATCACCGATACCAGAAATATATATGGCTTAGGGAACAACTTTATTTTACCCGTAATACCCGTTTGAGGATCACGGGAGCAGTTTTGGGAACAACTTAAATTTACATTAACCTCATGTATTTGAGCGTGTAAGGTGCCCCTTTGGGGAACGACTTTATTTCCCTTCTACACAAATGTGTAGATGGGAAATAAAGCCGTTCTCTGGTAAATAAACTCATTCCCGTGTAAATAAAGTTGTTCTCTAGCATCTTACTTTATAAGCATTGAAAATTAAAGCAAGCTCAGCTGCTCTCACTCGAGAACTATGACGAAATTGTAGCGCCGCAGACGCTACAAAAGCGCGCATTGGGAGTACGTTGCTCATGTCCACAGGGCAATAGACGTGGAACATCAGAGAGTGTGGGAGTGGTAGCGAGCAGCGCTATCGGCACATCCAAAGGTTCATCTGCTCCGGTTGGCTCCACTGATGCGGAAGGCATCATATCAAGTAAGAGTCTCTCCTGCCTATCCTCTGCTGACGCATTAGAGCTTGGTACGGTTTCAAGATTAGCAAGGTAGTCGAGCAAGAGCCGATGAAGGAAGATGTAGCCGCCACCGACTTTGCGTAATAACATACGTTCGGCTGTGTAATCGAGAAATCGCGGGTAGCGCCAGGGGATGACCCCACTCCGCCAAAGGATGCATCGGAGAAGGTAGTGCTCAAAATATGCAGCTCCACCACACTACAGCCGCACTTTTGCACCGGTCAACGGAGCGTGTTGTCACTCTCTCCTAGAGACCAGGATTGACGCTCTCTGGTTGCCGCTGCGCAGCCAGAATGATGATTGGACCCAAAGCCTACGTATCCAAGGAAACCTCATCGCTCACCAGTCTTCCAGACTCATCCACCCCATATTCTCCATCCTCCAGATCGTTGACAAAGCCAGACAGAAGGATCCAAAAATCAGAGGCAACAAAGCGTTCACCTAATTCATAGTCAAAGAAGACGATACGCCCCATCTGTTCTCCCTTACTGGCATCCATGTCCGTGCAGAGAGACCCACCGCACCCATCGGTAGCAAAAGGAACATAGGTCGGGGGCCACTCCTGGAAGGCTCGCTCTGCTCGGTATGCAGCGAGCATCTGCTCAAGAGTGAGAAAACCCCAGCCACCAAAAAAGAAGTCTGCTGTTCCGTTATGAAGCACCCAGGACGCCTTGAGGTCGGCGGGAAGAGACAAACCAAGCCCGGCTTCAACCGCCTGCAGTTGCTGCTCGGTTGCCCCTGGAGAGAGATGAACCAGACTCTCTGGAGCCGCGATCTGGAGCCAGGCTTCAATCCAATTCCAAATGAGCATCATTCTTCCCAAATGATCCACGGGCTCTGACATCGCTTGCTCCTTCCTGACCCCTCAAGATCGACCATTTCTCTACTCAGACAGCTATTCTTTCCCACTACTGAGAATATGGTATCCATACAAGCAAGGAGTCTCATCAGAAAGGAGTACCACATGAAGCCACAGCAACAGATGACCTTGGTGGAGACAAAAACCACCTTTGTCGAAGTCTGGCGCTGGGGACAGGAACTCGAACGCCTGCATGCCCGCATCGCCCCGCGTTTCGTTCGCCCAGAACCGCGTCGACGAGTGCTGGCGTACCTCAAAGGCATTGTAAGTACCATCGGGCGCAAAAATGGCTGGCAACTCGCCGAACACGCCGGAGAAAGCCGCCCTGATGGCATGCAACGATTACTCAACAGCGCAGTCTGGGACGCAGACCTGGTGCGTGATGATCTGCGGACCTACATCCTGGAGCAGCTGGGTGATCCGCACGCGGTCCTGGTGATCGACGAAACGAGTTTTCGCAAGCGTGGCAAAAAGTCAGCAGGGGTGGCCCGGCAGCATTGCGGCACGACGGGCCACTTGGAAAATTGCCAGGTGGGGGTGTTCCTCGCCTACGTCAGTGCCAAAGGCCACACACTGCTTGATCGCGAATTGTATCTGCCCCTGCGCTGGATCACGGATGGCAAACGGTGCCGGGAGGCTGGTATTCCCGACACCGTGCGCTTCCAGACGAAATGTGAGCAGGCTCGACAGATGATTGAACGTCTCTGGAAAGCGCAGATCCCGTTCGCCTGGGTGGTCGCTGATACGGTCTACGGCGCTAATGAAGATCTGCGCACCTGGCTGGAAGCACATGGCTACTCCTTTGTGCTGGCCGTGGCCTGTGATGAGCCGGTGGAGATCCAGACGCCGGTGGGTCTCAAACGGATGACGGTGGCTGAGGCCGAAGCATCCTGCTGTCGAGAGGAGGAGTGGCAGTGGCTCTCGATGAGTCAGGGGACCAAGGGGCCACGGCTGTTTGATTGGGCCGTGATGCCGATGCTGCATCGGTGCGCAGATGATGGGAGACATTTTTTGTTGATCCGCCGATGCGTTGACGATCCGAGCGAGAAGGCGTACTACTTCGTCTTTGCGCCACTCGGTACCACTCTTGTCGAGATGGTCCAGGCGATCGGGCAGAGATGGAAAATCGAGGAATGTTTCGAGACCGGCAAAGCGATCGGGCTGGAGGATTATGAAGTGCGGAGCTTCAACGCCTGGTATCGACACATCACGTTGGTCATGCTCGCTCAAGCCTGCCTGGCAGGGATCTGTGCAGCGGCCAGCGTCTCTTCTTCTGAACCGATCACCGACGCAGGAACCTCCCCCTTGCTTCCTCTCACCATTCCCGAAGTGCGTCATTTACTCGCCTGCCTACTCTGGCCCCTGCCTCGCAGCCCAACGCTGTTGCTCTCCTGGTCCTGGTGGCGGCGCTGTCATCAGTGTCGGGCCAGTTATTTTCATACCCAACGTCGTACGACGAGGAAATGACTCCATCAAGCCTTTCCCTGTTGCCTTCCAGGGAAAAATACCGGTATTTTTCCCTCTATTTCAGGATACATCGCACTGCTGTCCTTTCTGAAAGGAGCGTTTCATGACCAGTCTTGCCTTCATGGAGTGTTGCCAACGGCTCTGTGTGACCCCCAAAACCTTACGCCAGTGGCTGGCCCAGGCCGAAATGTCACTCCACCCTCATCCCACAGACGCACGGATCACCTGCTTGACCATCGAGCAGCTCCAACTCTTAGCTGCTTTGCATGGCCGTGTGCTTCAACCATCAGGAAATCCTCTGGTCGGCGGTGGAGTGGGGCCTGGTGAGACCACCGACGCTGATCTGCGAACACGATTGGCTCAGCTCGAAGCCCAGGTCGCAGCGCTGCAAACGCAGCTCACTGACCTGACGTTCCAATTACTGCGCGAGCGGGAGCAGCGCACCGAGCAGCGCTTGCAAGCTCTCGAAGCTCAGCTCCGTTTGGTCAGAGATGATGCTTTGGCTCCGCTTTCTGGCTCTGCGCCTCGCGTGCCAGAGCAGCCGGAGATGCCTTCCTTTATGTGTCATCCGACCGAGAAACGGACGCCACTCATCCCGCTGATCGAGTATGGAGCCAGAGACCGATATGTGCTGATCAGTCCAGAGGAAGGAGAACTGTTGATCACGCCTGATTCGCCGGAATGGTTCGCCTGGCTGGCATCGCTCTCCTCGTTTCGGTTTGTGGGCCAATCGGGCCGCTTTAGTGCGCGTCGAGGGTACAATCGAGGTCCGAACCGGTGTTGGTACGCGCAACGAGGGATCCATCAGAAGAATTACAGTAAATATATTGGCGTCAGTGAACATCTCACGACTGCTCGTTTAGAGCAAGTTGCTGCACATTTCCAATCGTATCTGACGTTGCGCTAAATACAAGAGAGAAGAATGCTCTCTTGCCTTCATGCAGTCGCCAAGAAGTGCGGCTGTAGTGCACCATACACCAGCCCGACGAGTAGCCCGATAAACAGCCCACCGATCAGCAAGCCATCTAGTGCACCAATCAGCAAGTTGGAGGACCCGCCGACCAGCCCACCGACCCATGCGCCGACCAGCCCGGAGGTCAGAATAACCACGAATCCCATGCGAATAGCATTCCGTCCTGAATTTCGTATCCCTTGATTAGGTTTGGCACGCCGATGTTCGGCGATCTGTTCATCTGAGAATCCCCTCAACAGCCCACTGATCAGTCCAAAGACAACTCCGACGACCAGCCGGTCGACCAGTCCAGCAGGGGACAGCAAAATGACTGGCACAACGGCCAGCCCCCACCAAAAGTCTTTCCATGACCAGACCAGTTTTTTCATAGGATGTGTTTTTATGCTCATCCGTCCGCTGGCTAAAGAACCAGCAAGCTGGGTAACCAGCACGGCGACAAGCACGGCGACAAGCACGGCGACAAGCCCGCCGACCAGCGCGCCGACCAGCCCACCTACCAGCACGCCGACCGACACGGCGACCAGTCCGCCGATCAGCCCCCACCAAAAGTCTTTCCATGACCAGACCAGTTTTT
>Ga0070697_100004976_pt1 | contig 10204 bp, 8 predicted proteins | sample KBSK1501metaG_FD_65475 | JGI IMG/M metagenome (GOLD analysis project Ga0070697, IMG submission 65475) | Corn, switchgrass and miscanthus rhizosphere microbial communities from Kellogg Biological Station, Michigan, USA - KBS K1-50-1 metaG | ecosystem: Host-associated > Plants > Roots >... | reverse complement strand
GTCGAGGAAACGATGCGGGCGATCGCCTTCAGGAACGTGGACTTTCCGGAGCCGTTTTCCCCGAGCACGGCCACGATCTCCCCCGCCGGAACCCGCACGTCCAATCCCCGCAGGGCCGCGTTGCGGCCGTACGCCGCGGTAAGTCCCCGGGCTTCGATCCGGGGGGGGCTCATGGCGTGCGCAGGAGAAGGTAGACGAACACGGGCGCTCCGATCGCGGCGGTCACCGCGCCGATCGGGAGCTCCGACGGAGCGGCGACGAACCGCGACAAGGCGTCCGCCGCCACGAGCAGAGCGGCGCCCGACACCGCCGAGAGCGGCAGGAGAACCCGCTGGTCGTTGCCGGCGACGGCACGCGCGGCGTGCGGCACGAGGAGCCCCACGAAGCCGATCACTCCGGCGAACGCGACCGCGGCCCCGGTCAGAAGCGAGGAAGCCACGAAAACGATCGCCTTCGAGCGTTCGGTGTCGACTCCGAGAGCCGCCGCGTTCTCCTCGCCGACCGCAAAGAGGTTCAGCCGCGAGGCGGACGCGAGGAGGGCAACCGCCCCCACGGCGGCGTACGGGATCAAAGCGAGAGGCTTTCGCGGAGAGGCGTCCGCCAGGCTCCCCATCATCCAGAAGAGCATCGTTCGGGCGGTTTCCGTCGAGGCGAGCGAGAAGACACCGAGGAGAATCGCCGAGAAGAATGCGTTGGCGACGAGGCCGCCGAGCAGGAGCCGCTGCAGGTCGAGCCGTCCGCCGCGGCGCGCCAGAGCCGCCACGCCGATCGACGACGCGATCGCTCCCGCAAACGCGGCGCCGGGCGAGAGCAGAGGAGAGACGCCGAGCAGGCTCGCGAGCGCGGCGCCGGTCGCCGCCCCGCCCGACGTCCCGAGGAGGAACGGGTCGGCGAGGGGGTTCTTCAACAGCGCCTGTAGCGCGGCTCCCGCGAGCGCGAGGCAGGCGCCGACGAGCGCGGCAAGGCAGACGCGCGGGAGCCGAAGCGAGGCGATCAGCCGGGCGGTGTGTCCGGCCGGCCCCGCGCCCGACCAGAGCTCCGCGAGGGACAGCGGCACCCCACCGACGCAGACTCCCAGCAGGAGACACAGGGCGAGGAGAGACCACGCTGCGAGCCAGAGCCCCCGCCGCCCGGCCATCACCGCGCGATGTCCCGCGCGATCTGCTCCAGAGCGTCGAAGACTCGAGGCCCGGGGCGCGTGAGCGAAGATTCATCCACCCGGACGATCCGCGCCTTCGCGACGGCTCCACGGGAAAGCGAGCCGGAGGCGAGAGATCGAGCGAAGACCGGGCGGTTCGCTGCCGAGTCCGGCAGGACCGCGACCTCGATCGGCGCGGTCGCCAGCCATTCCGCGGAGACGACGGGCCAGCCGGGGCGGCCGGCGAGGAGATTCTCCGCGCCCGCTTCCGTGAGAACGTCGTCCAGAAAGGTCCGGCCGCCGGCGGCCTGCGGCGGGTCCGGCCACACGAGCAATATGGCCCGCGGGCGCCGGCGCGCGCCCGCTCCCCCGACCACGGCGCGGCGGCGCGCCTCGAGCGTTTGGACGAGCCGCTCCGAATCCGCCGCGCGATCGAGACGCCGACCGACGAGACGAATTCCGGAGAGGACTTCGTCGAGCGAGCCGCCGGGCACGAGGAGCACGGGGACTCCGGCGGCTTCGAGCGCGGAAACGGCCCCCCGGCGGTTGCCCCCTTCCCGGGACGCGAGCACGAGATCGGGACGTAGCGAGGCGACGCGCTCGGCGCTCACCTCGAGACCCCCCACGCGCGGCAGCGCGCGGGCGGCCGGCGGAAAGTCCGAGTAGTCCGAAACGCCCACGAGGGTCTCGCCCGCTCCGACCGCATAGACGATCTCCGTCAGGTTCGGCGCCAGCGAAACGACGCGCTTGGGCGCCCGAGCGGCGCGGACCGGCGGCTCGACGCGGCGGCAGGCCGTTGTCGAAGGCGCGACCGAGGCGAGGAGGAGGAGGAGGAGAGCGCCGGCGAGCCGCTGAGGAAAGAGAGAACACTCCGCGCGCCGGATCGTCACCGTCTCCCGCCTCGGGGAACGATCAGCCCTGGGCTTCGGCTTCTTCGAGGTCGTTCGGAATGCCGAGGCGCATGCAGGCCGCGTCGTACATCTGACGCGCCGCCTTCTGCGCGTTCTGAAGCTCGGCGAGGCGGTCCTTCACCTTCGCGAGCTCTTCCTGGATCAGGCCTTCCAGGTCGTTGATCTCCCGCTTGGTGACCGAGAGAGTGTTCTCGTAAAACTTCTTCTGATCCGCAGAGAGACTCATGCTCCGTTGACCTCCTCGTATCGAGCGGCGCGCCCGACTGCCAGGTCGCCCCCGGGCCGCCGCCTCCGCGAGCTTGACACATCCCGGCGAAAAATTCCGCCGGCGCGGCGGCGCGCGATTCGCCGCGAAATCACGGCTTGACTTCCACGACAACCGTGCGCCACATCTTCACCGGGATTCCGTTCTTCGTGGCGGGACGGAACTTCGACGCCCGCACCGCTTCGACGACCGCCTCGTTGACTCCCGATTTCGAGGGCAGCCCCTGCTGGAGGCGCGCCTCCGCGACGGCACCGTCCTCGTCGACGAGCACCAGGACGACCACTCTTCCGCTCGCGCGCTGTTGACGCGCGAGCGCCGGGTAGACGACCCGCGGCGTCGAGAGCAGCGACGGCTCGACGACGCCCGCGCCGGGTCCGACGAGATCTCCGCGATTCACTTCTTCCCGCGCTTCCGGGACGGCCGGCGCCGACCGGACCGGCGGGGGCGGAGCCGCGGTCAATTCCGGCGCGGCCTCCCGGACCGTCGGCTCCGGCCGGGCCGGTTCGGGGGTCGGCTCCCGGATGGGAGCTGCCGTCACCGCAGGCGCCGCCACCGCCGCCGGCGCCTCTGCCGTCTTCTTCAAGAGAGGCGTCGGAACGGCGGCGTCGCGCGCCTTCTGCGCCTCGAGCGACTTCTGGAGCTCTTTCTTGCGAGCGAGGCGTTGCGCCTCCTCTTCCGCTTTCGCATCCGCACGGCTGATCGGGGAGACGACGACGGGCGGCGCGGGCGCGGCGGTCGGCACGGCCGCGACGGGAAGAGGTGTTGCCCGCACGGCCGATCCGCCCGGGGCGGGCGAACGGTGCGAGATCCAGTACGCTCCGACGGCGAGAATCACGACGGCGCCGCCGATCATCGCGTAGAGAGGCGTCCGGCTCTTCTGCTCGAGCCTCTTCTCGGAAAACGCGCCGAAGACGCCCGGAGGCCCGGGCTCTGCCAGCGGCGCCTCGGAAAGGGCGGGCGGCGCGGGCGGCGGCGCGGCGTGCGCGGGAATCTTCGGCGCCGCGTCCGTGACCCGCCGGGCCGGCGCGATTTTCGGCTTTTTCTTCTTCTCCGGCGGAGGCGCGGCGCTCCCGGCGGCCTCCCGGTCGCGAGACTCCCGCGCGGAGATTTCTTCGCCCTGGAGACGATGGAGATAGATCGCCAGGTCTGCGCTCCCGGGCGCGGGAGTATAGGAGTAGAGCACCGCTTCGAGGTCGCGGAGGAGATCCGAGGCATTCGAGTAACGGTCCTCCGGCTCGAGAGCGAGGGATTTCAAGACGATCGCGTCCAGGCTCTTCGGAACTTCCGGATTGATCGTCGAAGGCGCGACGACCCGCGCCGCACGGACCTTCTCCAGGAGGGAGAGCTCGGTGTCGCCGCGGAAGAGCTTCTGCTCGGTGAGCATCTCGAAGAGGACGCAGCCTAGGGAAAAGACGTCGCTCCGGCGGTCCAGGGGGCGACCCCAGGCCTGCTCGGGGGACATGTACTGGACTTTCCCCTTCAACGCGCCGGACTGCGTCTCGGACGCCTTCGAAGCCGCCTTGGCGATGCCGAAATCGCACAGCTTGATGTCGCCTTCGTAGGAGATCAGGATGTTCGCCGGCGATACGTCGCGGTGGACGATGTGCAGGTCGTGCCCGTCTGCGTCCTTCCGCCGATGCGCGTAGTCGAGCGCGGCGGCGACTTTGGAGGCGACGTAAACGGCGAGCGGCGTCGGAATCGCAGATCCGACGTCCTTTGCCGACTGAAGCAGCGCGCGAAGATCGCGGCCGTCGACGTACTCCATCGCGATGAAATAGCCGCCCCCCGCGATCTTTCCGAGGTCGAAGATGTGAACGATGTTCGAATGGTTGAGTTGAGCCGCGAGCTTCGCCTCGTCGGCGAACATCGTGATGAACTCTTCGTTGTCGGCGAGGTGCGGCAGGATCTTCTTGATCGCGACGATCTTCTGAAAGCCCTCGACGCCCGAGAGCCGAGCCTTCGAAAGCTCGGCCATTCCACCGGCAGCGATTTTCTCCAGGATCTCGTATTGACCGAAATGGTCCGGCCCCGACGAGACGACGTGTCCCGAAGTGTCGGGCGAGCGAGGAGAAGCCGGGGGGGGCACGGCGGCGCGGCGAAGCGCGGCGGAGGGGGGCGGCGTCGCGGGAGGCGGCGTGTGCTCCCCGGTGACGGAAGCATCCGCCGGGGACGCGGTCCGGGATTTGGACGGGCCCTTCATGCCGGAGAGCGTGTCCGAGATCATGCGATCGATATCGGCGTCGGTCGAGAACCGCGGCGGAGCGGGTCCGGGGGCCGGCGTCGGCACCGGTACCGGAGCCGGCCGGCCGGCTGCTCCTTTCGGAAGCATTCCGGAGAGCGTGTCGCGGAGGCGCTTCTCGACCTGTTCTTCGGCCGTGGACGGCGCCGGCACCGCCGCTCGCGGGGGCATCGCCGCGGAGGGCGGGGGGACCGCCACAGGAGGCCGTGACGCCGCCGCGGAGGGCACGGGGACCGCCACAGGGGGCGGTGAGACCACCACCGGGGGCGGGGAGACAGCCGCGGAGGGCGCGGGCGGACTCTCGTCGCCCATGTCGTGGAGAACGTCGGAGAAGATGTCGTCGGAAGTCAGGCCGGGTTCGGCCTCGCGCATCTGTTGCGTGGGAATGCGGACCGTCCTCGCGCTGGGATTGTTCGATTCGACGGCCGCTCGCACGGCGGACTGAAGGGCCTCGTCGGTAAACGGACGCACGACGATGTCGAAGGCACCCACTCGCTGCGCATCCGCCTTCGTGTTCGAACCGCGATACCCCGAGACCATGAGAAGGATCGGCGGAGCGGTCGCCCCGCCCTTCCTGCGGATCTCGCGGATCACTTCGGCGCTCGGGAGCCGGGGCAGCATCCCCGCAACCAGGATTGTGTCGAAGGGAGATGCGTCCGAAACTGCGAGCCCCGCCTCCCCGTCCTTCGCGACCGACAGTGAGTATTCGGGAGGCGCCAGCAGAGCCCGGATCCGCTCGACCGAAAGCGGCTCGTAATCGATCAGCAGGACCTTTTTTGGCATCGGGGGCGATCAAATGATAGCAGGAAAGATGCACCAATCGAGCGATTTAGGCGGTAATCGGGCGATTCGACGATCGGATGAACAATCGAATCTTCGGATCGTCGCCGGATTCATCGGCGATCCATTTGCCCCGCTCGAATCTTCCGATCTCCCAATTTCCCGATCACCCGATCACCCGATCACCCGATCACCCGATGATCCGATCTTCTCTTCGGAGTTCATATAATCCGGGTCATCGAAAGATCGAGGAGCCCTTATGTCCGGCCACAGCAAATGGAGCACGATCAAACACAAGAAGGGGGCCGCAGACGCCAAGCGCGGCCGCGTCTTCACCAAGCTCATCAAGGAGATCACCATGGCCGCCCGGCTGGGCGGCGGTGCGCCCGAGTCCAATCCTCGACTGCGCAAGGCGATCGACGACGCGAAGGCGGTCAACATGCCCGCCGACAACATCAAGCGGGCGGTCCAGCGCGGCACGGGAGAACTGCCGGGCGTCAGCTACGAAGAAGTCACGTACGAGGGCTACGGCCCCGGCGGCGTCGCGGTCCTGGTCGAGGCGATGACGGACAATCGCAACCGAACGCTCCCGGAGGTCCGCACGATTTTCTCGAAAAACGGCGGCAATCTCGGGGAGTCGGGATCGGTGCGGTTCCTCTTCCAGAAGAAGGGTTACATCGCCATCGAGAAAGACAAGGCGAGCGAAGATGCGGTCATGGACGCCGCCATCGAGGCGGGCGCCGAAGACGTCCGCTCGACCGAGCAGTACCACGAGGTCGTGACGGACCCGGATACGTTCGCCGCGGTCCGGGCCCGTTTCGAAGAGAAGAAGATCCCCGTCGCGGTCGGCGAGCTGTCCATGATTCCGACCACGGAGGTCGAGCTCGACCCGCGAAAGGCGGACCAGATGATGAAGTTGATGGAGGCGCTCGAAGACCACGAAGACGTGCAGCACGTCTGGGCGAACTTCGATTTCGAAGAGGCGGGATAGCCGTTCGCTCGCAAGCCCTCGGCTTTCCCCCGCGTTCGCCATGAGAATCGTCGGCTTCGACCCCGGCACGATTGCCACCGGCTACGGCGTGGTGTCCTTCGACGCCGGTTGTCTGATCTTCGAGAGTTGCGGGGTGTTTCGTCCGCCGGCGGCTCTCTCCTTCGCCGGCAAGCTCCACGTTCTTTTCGCGCGCGCCGCGCAACTGCTGGAGGAATGCCGTCCGGCGGCGGTGTCCGTCGAGACCGTGTTCGCGGGCCGCAACGTCGCGTCGGCGATGAAGCTCGCGCATGCCCGTGGCGTTCTCCTCGCCGCCGCCGCGCAACTGGAGATCCCGGTCTATGAATACGAGCCGCGGCTCGTCAAGAAAGCGCTCGTCGGCTACGGAAACGCCGAGAAGCTGCAGGTCCGCTCCATGGTGCTGACGCTCCTGGCCCGGCAGCGGAGCCGGATGCCGCTCGATGCGGCCGACGCGCTCGCGGTGGCGATCTGCCACGCGCACGCCGGGACAGACGGGAGACGGTAGACGGGAGACGGGAGACGACTGACACCTGCCACCTGACACCTGCCACCTGCCACCTGACACCTGCCACCTGACACCTGACACCTGACACCTGACCCTGCTAGCATCCCGGGCGCGCATGTCGTTTCAAGGCTCGATTCAGGAGCTTCCCATACCGGACATCATCCAGCTGGTGTCGGTTTCCGGGAAAACCGGAATGTTCACCCTGACCCGGGGGGCCGAGCACGGCTACATCTACCTGAAGAATGGTCAGATGACGCACGCGAAGCTCGGGGACGTCACCGGAGAAGAGGCCGTCTACGCCCTCGCCATCTGGTCGACGGGGGACTTTCAGTTCACGCCGGGAGAAGAAGCGGAGTCGTCGACGATCCGGACGTCGAACACGAGTCTCCTGATGGAGTCCGCCCGGCGAATCGACGAATGGAAGGTCCTCTCGCGCAGGATCCCGGGCCTCGAGTCCGTTCCGACTCTGATCCCGCGCGACGCTTCCGAGCCCGTGATGGTGTCGCCGCCCGAGCGGAACCTCGTCCTCCGGATCGACGGGAGGAAGACCGTCGAGGAAATCGCTCGGGAGCTCGATTCTTCTTCCTTCGAAACCGCCAAGACCCTGTACGGACTGATCACCGCAGGACTGGTCGAGATGCGCCCCGGCGAAGCGGCGCGCCCTTCCGCCACCGCGGCAGCCCCGGGAGGGCTCCACGGCGACGAGAAGAAGATCTTGTCGATTCTCTGCGCCCGCGTGAAACAGGAGTCCGAGACGGCGCTCGGAGAATCGAATCTGACCGCGATCGAGCGCCCTTACAAGCAGGCGCTGTTGGAGATCGAACGGGGCCGGGGCGTCGAAGCCGTGCGGGACTTGATCCGCCAGACGGAGAAGACGATCTCCGCGCTCGGCGGGCCGTCCAAGATGAGGTCATTCCAGGACAAGATGTCGCTCGTGATACAGCCGAAGGCCTGAGGGCCGGGTTTTCGCAGAGCCCTCGTTGGCCCGCCGAGCGCCCTCCCGACCGGTCGCGACGGCCCTTCCCGGCGCTCCGCACCCGGCCGCCGCCTTCGGGATCGTGCTCCTCCTCCTTGCCTCGCCCATGAGGGGGCAGGATCCCGCGGAGGCGGCCCGGCAACAGACACCCCCGCAGGACCCCGTGGAGGCGCCCCGGCAGCAGACGCCTCCGCAGGACCCCGCCGCGGCGCCCCCCGCGGAGGAGCCGGAGACCGGCGGGTTGCTGCCCCGTTTCAACCTCTACCTCCCGGAAGGACGGGCGGACATCCGCCTGTTGAAGCCCATCCGCAACTCGCTCTTCGAAACGCAGATCGCTTACAACTTCGTCCGGGGCGACATCTCCGCATTCCTGCGTTACAAGTATTACGGCCGCAGCGGGACCTCGACCCTCTCCTTCTTCGACACGATCGAGTTCTCCGATATTTCCCGCTTCAAAAACGATTTCACGCGCACCCGCGGGGCCCTCTACCTGCTCCGCGTCCCCCTCGACTACTACAACCGGATCTACGGGCTCGTCGAGTTCGACCGCCTCTCCTTCTCCAATCCCGCCGAGGAACCCGACGCCAACAAGACCAACCTCTACGGGAAGGCCGGCTACCAGTTCGGCACGCCTTCGGACGAGCGCTCGAACGCGATCGTCGGCGAAAGCCGCGACCCCGTCTTGAACCTCTTCACGGCCCATCGCGAGATCGGCCCGCATGGACGGGCGTTCTCCGTCGCGGCCACCTGGTCCATCAACCATCTCGGAGGCGACTACACCTACGTGAAGGCGGAATTCGAGGCGCTCCAGGCCGTCCCGTTCGGGAGCAATCGGCTGGTCCTTCGGCTGCACGGGGGCTACTTCCCCTGGAAGAAACGGGTGCGGGCCGATGCCCCGCCGCCCGATGTCGGGACCCCTTTCTCGGTCCCGCGCTACGAGCTCTTCTTCCTGGATGGACGGGAGGCGCTCCGCGGCTACCGCGGCGGGGAGCGGGGAACGAGCGAGGCGCACCTGACGGCCGAGTACGCGGTGCCCCTCTTCCGGGACGCCGCGCGGCGTTTCCTCGGCCTGCGGTGGAACAGCCTGTACGCGATCGGATACGCCGGCGCGGGCAACGTCGGCGACGGGGGGCACGTGTACGGCGCCTTCGACGAATACAAAGTCGACGCGGGAGTCGGGTTCGAAGCGAGCCTTTCCTACCAAAGAACGCAGGCCTTCCTGAGCGCCCTGGCCGCTCGGACGGTGGTCCACGGGTTGGGGGGGTTCCGGTTCCTGCTCTCTCTGAAGAGCTACCGATAAAACGCCCTTCTGCCGAGCCTATGCGGCCTCTGCAGAAAGATGTTTGGCCGTTTCCCTTTTTTGGCTTATTCTATTAGGCATCTCGGTTTCCCCGTGCCCGTTTGAAAGGAGACTGCATGAAGGCCAAGCGTACGGCGTTCCTGGGGGTCCTCGTGTGCCTGATCGGCGCGGCGGCGTCCGCGCAGATCGCGCCGAGCACCTCCGGAAGCATCGGCCTGTTCACGATGCCAAGCGCGGACACCCCCCGGGCGGGGATGCTGACGCTCGGCGTCTACGGGTGGAAGGAGCAGCTCGTCGCGGGCAACCTCGCGTTTTCCGACACCGACTACCGCAGCCGGCTCTACTCGCACTGGGCCGGAGAAGGTTCGATCGGACTCGGCTTGACCGACAACTGGGAGATCTCGGTTTCGGGCGGCGAGGAGCGATTCGAGAGCCGGGGCGGGTGGCGCGGCGGCGCCTTGAGCGGCATCGAGTTGTTCTCCAGGTTTCGGGCGGATGAACCGCGCAAGCTCCGCGTCGGAACGAAGTACCGCATCTATTCCGAAGCCGACAGCGACTTCCGCCTCGGCCTCTGGCTCGCGGCGCACATTCCCATGGGGCAGAGCTCGATCCACGTCGATCAGGTGGACGCGGACGTCACTCGGATCAAGACGCGCCGCACGGACTGGGAATGGGGCATCGCGGCAACGAAGGGAATCGTAACGGGAATGGTGTCCTACCAGCTTTCGTCGCGGCATGACCAGGACATCCGGGTGCCGAACCAATTTCGCGTCGGCCTCGGCCTGGACGTCCCGGTGATACCGTTTCTGCACGTGATCGGGGAGCTCGACCGCGTCACTTACGACGGCGGAGACCTTCCGGAGGAACCGTATTCGCTCTTGACGACCGGCATCCGCTTCTACATCGGGCGCACGGGCTGGGCGGTCCACGGAGCCTTGAACGCGAACCTCGACATGCTGGTCAAGAAGCGTTTCTCCCCGTCTCCGATCGGCGGACTGATCGGCGTCACCTATGCCGCGTGGCCCCCCCTCCCGCCGCCGCCCGTCGTGATTCCGCCGCCGGCCCCGGCCGCTCCGATCGT
>Ga0070697_100004973_pt1 | contig 10206 bp, 9 predicted proteins | sample KBSK1501metaG_FD_65475 | JGI IMG/M metagenome (GOLD analysis project Ga0070697, IMG submission 65475) | Corn, switchgrass and miscanthus rhizosphere microbial communities from Kellogg Biological Station, Michigan, USA - KBS K1-50-1 metaG | ecosystem: Host-associated > Plants > Roots >... | reverse complement strand
CCTCACCATCGGCTTCGCGCGCCGCTTCGCCACCTACAAGCGGGCGGTCCTCGTCCTCTCCGACCTGGACCGGCTCCGCGCGGTGCTGTCCGACCCCGCGCGTCCGGTCCAGATCGTCTTCGCCGGCAAGGCCCATCCCGCCGACCGCGCGGGACAGGACGTCATCCGCCGCCTCTTCCTCCTCACCCAGGGCGAGTTCCGCGGAAAGATCGTCTTCCTCGAGGACTACGACATGGAGGTCGCGCGCATGATGGTGCAGGGCTGCGACGCGTGGCTCAACACCCCGCGCCGGCCGCAGGAGGCCAGCGGCACCAGCGGCCAGAAGTCGCCCGTCAACGGCGGGATCAACCTCAGCATCCTGGACGGCTGGTGGGTCGAGGGCCACCGGGGCGACAACGGATGGGCCTTCGGCGGCGGCGGCAGCGCCGACCCCGAAACGCAGGACAAGGAGGATGCGGCCGAGCTCTACCGGCTGCTCGAAAAGGAAGTGGTGCCCCTCTTCTTCGCGAAGGACGCCGACGGCCTGCGCCACGGCTGGATCGGCCGGATGAAGAGCTCCATCTCTACCGTCGTGCCCGACTTCAGCGCGCACCGCATGGTGCGGGACTACCTGCAGCAGGTCTACGTCCCCGCCGCGTCGAGACGAGGCTGACGAACGCATCTGCGCGCAAGAACCGCCGGCGCCGCCGTACGGGCCGCCGTCCTCGCCTCGGCGCTCGCGTGGGCGTCCTGCGGGGGCGGCGGCTCGTCTCCCGGGGCATCCCCCGCCGCGGCCGGCAGTTCGGCCCCTCCCGCGGCCGGCGGAAGCCCGGTGGTGTCGGGCTGCCCGGTGTTCCCGGCCGACAACGCGTGGAACCGCGACGTTTCCGGCGATCCCGTCGATCCGCGCTCCGACGCCTACGTCGCCAGCATCGGCGCCGCCCGGTTCCTTCACGCCGATTTCGGCAGCCCGCCCGAGTACGGGATCCCCTGGACGAGCGTTCCGGGCAACCAGCCGAAGGTCACCGTATCGTTCGACTACGCCGACGAGAGCGATCCCGGCCCCTATCCGTTCCCGCCCGACGCTCCCATCGAGGCGGGCGGCGACCGCCACGTCCTCGTCCTCGACCGCGACGCCTGCAAGCTGTATGAGACCTTCGATTCGCACCACCAGGGCTCGGGCTGGCACTGCGGCTCCGGCGCCGTCTTCGACCTCAGGAGCAACGCGCTGCGGCCCGCCGGCTGGACGAGCGCCGACGCCGCCGGCCTGCCGATCCTGCCCGGTCTCGTCCGCAGGGACGAGGTGAAAGCCGGCGAGATCCGTCATGCCCTGCGCTTCACGGTCGAGCGGACGCAGCGGGCATACGTGCACCCGGCCACGCACTTCGCCAGCAGCAGTACCGATCCCAACCTGCCGCCGATGGGCGTCCGCGTGAGGCTGAAGGCCTCCTACGACCTCTCGCGCTTCCGCGGAGACTCGCGGGTCATCCTCGCCGCGCTGCGACGCTACGGGATGTTCGTTGCCGACAACGGGAGCGACTGGTACGTCAGCGGGGAGACCAACCGGCTCTGGGACGATGCCGACCTCGACCAGCTGAAGACGGTTCCCGGCAGCGCCTTCGAGGTCGTGGCGCTCGGCCAGGTCTACAAGTAGCGGTCAATAGCCGGCGGCGGCTTCCATCCTCTTGCGCGCTTCGAGGAACGCCTGATACACGCGGTTGCGCTCGGCCATCGCGTTCAGCAGCCCGCCCTCGACGCTCCCCGCGTCCTTCGGGTTCACCACGAAGTCGGCCTGGAGGACGAAGGCCTGCGTTCCGTCGCCGGTCTTGAGGTCCTCTCCCACGAGGATGAGGAAGATGCGGCGGCGCGCCTCGGGGTTGAGCCGCGTCACGCGCTGATACAGCATCTCCGACTTGCCGGGCACGGGCGCGGTCCGCGTCGTGATGACGATGCCGTAGGCCCCCTGCTCCAGGAGGCGACCGCCCTCCTCGGGCGTGTCGAGCACCTCGAGCGTGTGTCCGAGCCGGGTGAGGGGAAGCGTGAGCGCCCCCGCGACGGCACGGTCGGGCACCGCCACCAGCACCTGGGTCACGCCGCCCCGGCTGGCGTCGCTCGCTCCCACTTCCCGACGGAGCTGGGCCAGGGTCTCGGTGCCGACCTCCGACCCGCCCGGCGCCACCGGCGGCGAGGCGGGCGCAGGAGGGATCGCGGCCGCGCTGGCCGCCGCCCGCCCGGGAAACCTCACGGGGGTCTGGCACTTCGGGCACTTCACGTTGAACGGCCGGTCCGGGGCGCGGGCGTCGTCGATGTTGATGCGGTTCGCGCACTGCGGGCACGTGGCCTGCACGGTCCTACCTCTCGAGCAGGCCGTCCATCTCGGACGGTGGCCCCCCCGGCTTGCGCGCGGCGGCGGCCTTGGCTTGCATGACCTTGAGGCTGGGCATCGCGGCGGTGGGCTCGCCCATCGTGTCCAGGCGAAGCTGCAGGTTCGTCCGGTTGGTGGAGTAGCTGAGGCCCACCTCGCGGTCGATCGCGTCCGCGTTGATGAGGCGCTCGAGCTCCGAGTCGAAGGTCTGCATCCCCTCCAGCCGGCCGTCGCTCATGGCGTCGACCAGGCTCTTGCCTTCCCGTTCCCCTTCCTGCACGTACTCGCGGGTGCGGGAATTGGCCCGCAGCACCTCGCACACCGCGATCCGGCCCCCGCCCTTCTTGGGGACGAGGCGCTGGCTCACCACCCACTTGAACGCCTGGGCGAAGCGCGTGCGGATCTGCCGCTCCTCGTTCTTGGGGAACACGCCCACGATGCGGTCGATCGTCTTGGCGGCGTCTATCGTGTGGAGCGTGGAGAGCACGAGATGGCCCGTCTCCGACGCCTCGAGCGCGATCGAGATGGTCTCCACGTCGCGCATCTCTCCCACCAGGATCACCTTGGGCGCCTGGCGCAGGGCGGCGCGGAGGGCGAGGGCGAAGGTCTGGGTGTCCGATCCCACCTCGCGCTGGTTGATGGTGGCGATCGCGTGGGGGTGCAGGTACTCGATGGGGTCTTCGATCGTGATGACGTGGATCGGCTTCTCCCGGTTGATCTTGTTGATGATGGCGGCGAGAGTCGTGCTCTTGCCCGACCCGGTCGGTCCGGTCACGAGCACGATCCCGAAGAGCTCGTTGGCGATCTCGTTGAGCTGGGATGGAATGCCCAGCTCCTCGACGGTGGGGACCTTGTTGGGGATCACCCGCAGGACGACCGAGTAGCTCCCCCGCTGCGAGAACACATTGACGCGGAACCGGGTCCGCCGAGAGAGGCTGTAGGAAAGGTCCACCGACCCCGTCCGCACGAGCTTGTCCGCCACCTCGCGCTTGTTCGCGAGCAGCCGCATGGCGATGAGCTCGGTGTGGTAGGGCAGCAGCTTCTCGATGCCGGCGTAGCTCACCGGCCGGAGCTGCCCGTCCACCTCGACCTGCGGTGGCCGGCCCACCGACAGGTTCAGGTCCGAGATGCCGGGCGCGCTGTCGAGCATGGACTCGAGCAACGGGTCGAGGTCGAAGAAAGCCATGTGGCCTCCGGGAGAGCGCACGATGATAGCACGCCGGCTACGGAGCGCTTTCAGGCGCGGTGAGGCAACGCACACGCCGTGCTGCCGTCCATGGATCGTCGGTCGAGCCAGGCGGCCATCGTCTCCACCGCCTCCACGAGCCGCGGGCCGGGCCGGTTCAGGTACGCGTTGCCGTCCATGAGCAGCACGCGAGGGGCGAGGGCGCGCAGCGTCGGCGCGAGCGGCCCGGCCTCCCGCCGCGTGCGCGCGAGGTCGAAGCCGCAGGGCGCCACGACCAGGGCGTCCGGCTGGAGCGCGCGCACCTCCTCCCACGTCGCGTAAGGCGAGGGTTCCCCCGGCGCGGGGCCGACGGGCCGCCCGCCGGCGGCCTCGACGGCTTCGGGGACCCAGTGGCCGGCCAGCATGGGAGGGTCCAGCCACTCGACCACGGCGACCCGGGGGCCGGCGCCGTGCGCCGGCCGCGCCGACTCCAGACGGCGGCCCAGGGCGGCCGCGAGCGCGTCCCCTCTTGCCCCCACGCCGCACGCCGCCGCCACCTTGCGCACGTCCTCCAGCACGTCGCCGAGGCGCGACGGCAGCAGGCAGACCACCCGAGCCGCGGGGGCGGCCCGCTGCGTGACCGCCGCCACCTGCTCGTAGGACACCGCGCAGACGTCGCACGCGGCCTGGGTCACGACCACGTCCGGGGCGATCGCGGCCAGCCGCTCCTCGTCGAGGAGGTAGAGCGGCTCGCCCGTGGCGTAGACCCGGCGCACCTCGTCGTCGAGCCGCGGCGAGGGCAACGACGGGTCGACGCGCGACCGGGTGAGGGCGGGAAGGGAAGCGACATCCGCGGGGAAGTCACAGCCGTGCGAGCGGCCGACGAGCGATTCACGCAGGCCGAGGGCGCACACGATCTCGGTGGCGGCGGGCAGGAGGCAGACGATCTTCACGACGGCTCCTCGAAACTGTAGAGGGGATGCGAAGCGCCGGGCAGCGCGTGGGCGCGCACCGAGACGCGGAAGGCGCGCGCGGCCTCGGCCGAAGTGAGGACTTCGTCGGGCGGGCCCTCCGCGGCCACGCGTCCTTCGTCCAGGAGGACCATGCGACCGGCCCACGCCGCCGCGCGTTGGAGGTCGTGGACGACCGCGAGCACCGCCACGCCTCCCGCCCGCGCCTGGTCGAGGACGCGGAAGAGGCCGAGCTGGTGGCCCACGTCGAGGTGCGCCCCCGGCTCGTCGAGGAGGAGCACCCGGGGCTGCTGGGCCAGGCCGCGGGCCAGGGCCGCGAGCTGGCGCTCGCCCGCGGAGAGCGTCTCCAAGGCCCGCCACGCCAGCCCCTCGATGCCGGTCACGGCGAGCGCGGCGGCGATGGCCGTCCGGTCCTCGCGGGTCAAGGGTCGGAACGGACCTCGGTGCGGGTAGCGGCCCAGGGCGACGCGGTCCTCCACGGTGAGGGCGGCCGGCGCGTCCTCTTCCGGCGTGACGAGCGCCAGGGTGCGCGCCCGCGCGTCGCGATCCCACTCCGCCACCGCGCGTCCCTGCAGGAGCACCTGGCCCCGCTCGGGCCGCAGGAGGCCGGCGAGGGCGCGGACCAGCGTGGACTTGCCGGCGGCGTTGGGGCCGACGAGGGCCACGGCGTCCCCCTCGCCGAGCGCGAGGCTCACTCCGTGAAGGACCTCCCGCGCGCCGCGCCTCACCACCGCGTCCCTCGCCTCGAGCATGGCCTTCATGCGCGTCCCTCGCTCGTCCGCAGCGCGAGCAGGAAATACGGCGCGCCGACGAAAGCGGTGAGGGCGCCGAGAGGCAGGTCCATCTGGGCGCTCAGCGTGCGCGACGCGAGGTCGGCGAGGACGACGAGAACGGCCCCGGCCAGGAACGATGCGGGAAGGAGATGGCGGGCGAGGGGACCCACCAGCGGGCGCAGGGCATGGGGAGCCACCAGACCCACGAACGGCACGGTTCCCGCCACCGACGTCGCCGCTCCCGCCACCAGCGACGACAACGCGAGCAGCGCGAGCCGGGTGAGGTGGACCGGCAGTCCCAGGGCCGCCGCCTCGTCGGTGCCGAGCGAGAGCACGTCGAGGGGACGGGCGAGAGCGAGAAGCAGCGCCGCGCCGGCGAGGATCAAGGCGCCCCCGAGCTGGAGGTGCGTCCAACTCCGGCCCTCGAGCCCTCCGGCCAGCCAGAAGAGCACCGTCTTGACGCGGAACTCCTCGGTGGCCACCAGCAGCACCGACGTGCCCGCGCCGGCGAGCGCGGAGACGGCCAGGCCGGTGAGGAGCAGGCCGTGGAGCGACGCGCGGCGGGCGGCGTGGGCCAGCACGTACACCGCGAGCACCGCGGCCATCGCTCCGGCAAAGGCCGCGATCGGGAGCGCGAGGAAGGTCTGGCCCCAGCCCAGCTTCACCGCCAGCACCGCTCCCAGCGCCGCGCCGGAGCCGACCCCGAGGAGGCCCGAGTCGGCCATGGGATTGCGGAACACCGACTGCAGCGCCGCCCCGACGACCGCGAGGCCGCCGCCGACCACCGCGGCGAGCAGCACCCGGGGCAGGCGTACCGTCCACAGGATCGTCGCGCCCGCCGGGCTCAAGGGCGAGAAGTCGGGCAGGCCGAGCCGGGCGGCGAGAGAAGAGAGCACCGCGCCCGGGGGCAGGGCCACGCTCCCGGCGGCGGCGGCGAGACAAGCCGACACCGGCAGCGCAACGGCGAGCGCGGCGAAGACGGCGCGGCGCCGGCGGGGCTCCGTCACGGCCGAGGGCGGGGAACGCGGTCGGGGTGGAGGGCCCAGGCCAGATACCAGCACGCCTCCGCGGCGTGGTGGCTGAGCGTCACCAGCAGCTCGGTCGGCATCGCGACGATTCGTCCCGTCTTGACGGCCCGCATCTGGGACAGGAGGGGATGGGCCCGCAGCGCTTCGGCGCTCTTCCATCCTTCGCCCACGAGGACGGCGTCGGGATCGGCCACGAAGGCGCGCTCGGCGCCGATGGGGGCGATGCTCTCCAGGCCCATCTCCCGGCCGACGTTCGTCGCGCCTCCGCCCTCGATGAGCGCGCCGATGGCCGTGCCCGCGCCCGCCGTCATCCCTCCCGCCCAGTACAGCAGCCGCGGCCTGGGCGCTCCCGCCAGACGCCGGCCGAGGTCGGCGAGCTGGGCGTCGTAGCGCGTGACGAGGCCGCGCGCGGCTTCCTCGCTCCCGACCGCCCGGCCCAGGTCGAGGATGGCCGCGCGGATGCCGGCGAGCGAGTCGAGGCCGCGCATGCGGTGCACGCGCATCCCCGAGCGCTCCAGCAGGCGCAGGAAGTCCGCGTCGGTGTACTCCGAGACGACGACCAGGTCGGGCGACAGCGCGAGCAGCCGCTCCATCTCCGCCCGGCGGAACCGCGCCACTCCCGGAGGCACGCGGCCCACGACGTTGGAGGTGCCGGCGTCGTCGGCCGCCGCCGTGGCCGCCACCAGCCGCTCGACGGGGACGATCTCGACGAGGATCTCGTCCGCGGTGAGATTCATGGATGCGATGCGACGAGGAACGGATTCAAACGCAGAGACCGCCGAGGACGCGGAGAGAAGGAACAGGAACGCGAGCCACCGTTTCATCGTTGCCCGAGGCTCTGCGTTCTCGGCGCGCTCTGCGTCGAATCCGTCTCCGGCAGCAGGTCCGCAAAGACGAACCCGTCTCGGTGGACCACTTCCCCGAGGGAGACGGGGACGGGCCTGCGGAACATCGGACCGTCCCAGGCGAACGTGTGGAACTCGCCCCGCTCGCCGCAGGGATCCACCTCCGGCGGAAGCGCCGACAGCAGGTCGTGATCGAAGGCGCGACCGGCGAAGGCGGCCTCGAGGGCCTTCGGGTCCACGCACGTGAGGCGGGCGCGCAGCCCGCCGTCGATCATTTCCTCCGCGAGCGCACGGGTGGGGCGGCCCCACAGCGGGAAGAGCGGACGCAGACCGGTCGCGGCCATCCGCTCCTCGCGATACCGGCGGATGTCCTCCAGGAACAGGTCGCCGAACGCCACGGCTTCGATCCCCGCGGCGCGGGCCTCGGCCAGGGCGCCGGCCATCGCGGCCTCGTACACGTCGTTCGGGCAGGGGTAGGGGATGGGCACGGCGCGGAGCGGGACGCCGGCGGCGCGGGCCTGGGCCTCCAGCAGCTCCCGCCGCACCGCGTGCATGGCCACGCGGCCGAACGACTCGTTCACGGTCGTGAGCAGGCCGGCCACCTCCACGCCCTCCTGCTGCCGGAGGACGTGGAGGCTCCACGCACTGTCCTTGCCGCTGCTCCAGGCGAGGAGGGCCTTCACGGCCGCCGGGGCCCCGACTGGAAGCGCAGGCCGGCCCGAAGGGCGCGGCCGAGGGCCGGATAGCCCAGGACCTCCTGATAGTGCCGGTCGAGGAGATTTTCGCCGACCGCGAACGCCTCCAGCCCGTGCCCGAGACGCGCCCGCGCGCGCGCGTCGACGCGGGTGTAGCCGTCGTTCACGAGCAGGCCGAGGCCGGCGAAGTCGCTGTCGGCGCGCCGCCCCACCGCGACGAGGTTCGCGCCGAGCCCCACCCGGCCGCGCGTGAAGCGGGCGCCGAAGGTGGCCTGGTGCTTCGGCCGCCGCAGCAGCGGCCGGCCGACGGCCACCACCGGATCGAACTCGTCGGTGCTGACGAGGATCCTCCCGTCGAGGAGGGTGTATGCGGCGGACAGCCATAGCGAGTCGGTGGGCGCCGCCTCGACGGACAGCTCGGCGCCGCGGGCCCGCGTGTGGCCGAGGTTGACGAAGCCGCCCTGGAAGGTCGTGAAGTCGACGACATGGTAGGCCACCTGATCCAGGTAGTCGTGGTGGAAGACGGTGGCCTCGCCGCGCAGCCGGCCGCCCAGAAGCCGCTGCTCGATCCCGAGGTCGAAGGTGCGGCTCCGCTCCGGCTTCAGGTGCGGGTTGCCCTGGGCGAAGAACGAGATCCCGAAGGACTGGAAGAAACTCGGCTCCTTGATCCCCGTCCCCGCGCTCGCCCGCAGCGTAGTGGCGTCCGCGCCGCCGCGCAGCCGCCACGCGACCGCGGCCCGCGGGACGGCCCGCGTGCCGAAGCTGGCGTTGCGCTCGAGGCGGGCGCCCGCGGTGACGAAGAGGCGTTCGGCCAGCACCAGACGGTCCTGCACGTACGCGCCCACATTGGTGCGGCGCGGCGAGAGCAGCGGCTCCGCCCGCGTCCCCAACGCTCCCGTCTCCCGCTCGAGATCGGCGCCGGCGGTGAGCAGGTGCCGCGCGCCGGCCCGGCCTTCGATCTGGTAACCGAGGGAGAGCCGCCGGGTATCGTTCTGGAAGCCGGCCGGGTCGGTGAAGTCGGAGATGGCAAATGCTCCCACGCGGTCGCCGAAGCGCGGGATGTAGGAACCGGAGTCGATGGGGTCGAGGTCCAGCTCGTCGCTCAGGGCGTACCCGGCGCGAACTTCCTGCGAGAGCCGGTCACCCGCGTGCAGGAAGCGGCCGCCGAGGACGAGCAGCCGGCGCTCGATCGACGCGTCCAGGTCCGGACGGCCGAACGCGGTCGCGCCGGGGGTGCCGGCGTTGCTCGCGCCTCCGCGGCCGACGACGCGAAGCGAGGAGCGCTCGCCGAGGCGGAGGCCGAGGGCGGCCGCGCCCGCCGTCTCGCGGAAGGCGCTGTTGGGCCCCTGGTTGTCGGTCTCGACCCTCAGCGCCCCTGCGGTCCAATCGAGCCCGCCGCGGCGGCCCAGGGCCTCGCCCTGGAGGCGCCGGCTGTCGAAGCGCCCCCCCTCCGCCTCCGTTTCGAAGGACGTGCCGTCGCCGACGCCGGCATGTCGGGTCACGAGGTGGACGACGCCCGCGAGCGCGTCGGTGCCATAGAGACTGCTCGCCGCTCCCCGCACCACCTCGATCTGCTCCAGGGAGAGCGGCAGCAGGGCGCCGAAGTCGAACGCGCCTCCCGGCTCGTTCACGGGCACGCCGTCGATCATCACGCGCGCGGCGTTGGAGGGCCCGCCGCGCAGGAACAGCGATCCCTGTCGCCCCAGGCCTCCGGTCCGAGCCACCGCGGCTCCCGGCAGTTCTTCGAGCAGATGCAGGACGTCGGGGCTGCGCCGCTCGGTGATGCGCTCGTGGTCGAGAACGGACGCGTCCACGCCGAGCGTCGAGAGGGCGGCCTCGGCGCGCGTCGCGGCGACGATGACCTGCTCTCGCACCGGGGCGGGCGAGAGCACGAGGTCGAGGTCCTCCTCGGCCCCTCCGACCACGCGCTGCGGCTCGGGAGACAGGACGAAGCCGGGCGCGTCGACCCGCACGCGGTACTCGCCGGCGGCGAGGCCGGCGACGCGGTAGCGGCCCTCGGGGCCCGTGACCACGGTGCGCACGCCGCCCGGTCCGGCAACGACCAGCAAGAGCTGGGGGATGGGCGTGCCCTCGGCCGTGCGGACTCGGCCGGCAAGGGCGCCGGCGGGCTCGCCCCGGGCCACGGCGGCGCCGAGGAGGAAGATGGCCGTCAGGGTGACATGGCTACGACGATGCATGGCGAGTCTCCTTGCGGAGGCTCGACGCGAACGGAGTGAGACGGGACGGAAACCCGGAATTCTTGCCCGTCATCCGCAGCTCCTTCACGCGAGAAGCCTCTCGGACCAGTGCGGTCAGGGCAGGTTTCCTGGCTCCCGGGTCGACGCCCTGCCTCCGACCTTCCCCGGGTCCGACCCGAGTGGCGGC
>Ga0070697_100004972_pt1 | contig 10208 bp, 9 predicted proteins | sample KBSK1501metaG_FD_65475 | JGI IMG/M metagenome (GOLD analysis project Ga0070697, IMG submission 65475) | Corn, switchgrass and miscanthus rhizosphere microbial communities from Kellogg Biological Station, Michigan, USA - KBS K1-50-1 metaG | ecosystem: Host-associated > Plants > Roots >... | reverse complement strand
GTCGAGAAAGAGACGCTAGAGAATATTCAGGAACACGAATCGTCTACGATTTGAGCGATCTGCGTTGACTTTCCTGAGATCAATTGGACGATGGTTTTCGAGGGACAGCAAGCGCGTTCAGCTCATCAAATGTTATCGCACCCTCGACCAGATTCTCGTAGGTTCCTTTCTCAAGCACTTCCTTGGCTGCTCGTTTCAAGAGACCCATCGCGGCATAGGACGGGGTGGGGCCAAAACTCACACGCGCCACGCCAAGTCTCTGTAGCTCACTGACAGGCGGGAGACCCTTCCTCACCATGACATTGATCGGAAAATCCAGCGCCTTCACGAATCTTGAGATAGCGGCCGCATCGATGAGACCCATTGGGTAGACGCAATCAGCCCCTGCATCTCTATAGGCGGTGGCTCGACGAATCGCCTCCTTGATCCGCGCTTCCTCGTCACCGTCTGCGAATCTTAGCGCATCCGTCCGAGCATTAATCACAAGCGGAACTTCCGCGGTCTCGGCTAGCTTTCTGATCGCCTTGACATTCTCGATCTGTCTCTCGACCGGGTAGAGTTTCTTCGTTGCGTGGATGAAATCTTCGATGTTTACTCCGATAGCTCCCGCTTTGAGAATCGCCTTGACTGTCGCCAATACTTCCTTGGAGGTTTTTCCAAAGCCAGCGACAATGTCGGCGGAGAGTGGAACCGACAAGACCCTTGCGATTCTCCGAACAGCCGAGACAAACTCGTCCTTGTTGATCACTTCCCCGTCAGGATAACCTAGCGAGACCAACATTCCCGCGCTGGACGTCGCGACCGCAGGGAACCCCGCATCTTCAAACACGCGCGCGCTCGGAACATCCCACGCGTTCGGAAGAACCAAGATCCGTTTCCCATGGTGAAGAGCACGAAAATCCTCCGCCTTCTCCTTCTGAGATTTCAAGGGCATCTGGGTTCACTCGTTTGTACTATGTTTACATTGTTTCAATAACGCTCTTGCCTAGGACTAGTTCTTTGGGAACGGTCCTCACGGCTTCCGGGTGAGGATTCGCTAGGAACACGTCGGGATGTATTATGTGGGCTAGGATCTCAAGCCCGTCTACCACTCTGGGACCTGACCTGCTGAAGTATGCGGACGCATTGACCGCATAGATTCTCGAGGACTGGAACGCCGGGATCTTGTCCCATTCTTGGTACGATGCCAGCACGTTGGCTTCTTCCATGACCTGGTTTGCATCAAACCCGCAGGGCGAGAGGACGATTATCTCCGGTCGGTACTCAACAACCTCGTCCCATGCTATTCTATGAGAAGGCTTGCCGAGACGGCCAAGCCCGTCAACACCTCCGGCATAATTGATCATCTCTGGAATCCAATGTCCGCTAGCCCAAGGAGGCTGAAGCCATTCCATGAAGAAGACCCGTGGCCAGCGACCAACTGCTCGCGTCTTCTCTTTCACTGCGTTTATTCTCCGGAGCATCTGTGAAGCTAGTTTCTCGGCCTCGGCCAACCTTCTTGTCATCCTGCCGACCAGCAAGATATTGTCGACGATTTCTTCCAAATTCGTTGGTTCCAACGAGACGATCTTCGTGTCTGCATCCAGTACCCGTGCGGCTTCCTTGACCTTTGTATAGGAAACAGCGCAAACATGACAGAGTTCCTGGGTTAGAATAAGATCCGGCTTCAATTTCTCAAGAAGCTTCTCGTCAATCTCGTAAATGTCGCCTCCGCGCCGTTCCACTTCCCGGTCAACCTCCAAGCTTCTGTGGATCTTCCGGTGAATCGCCGACTTCGTCAAAACCGGCCGATCGGACGCTTCGTGAGGATAATCACACTCATGGGACACGGCGACAACTTGGTCTCCAAGCCCTAAAGCGAATGCAATCTCCGTGGCGCTAGGGAGTAGGGAGCAAATTCTCATTTTTAGACCTCGTAGCTCGCTTCATTGTTTTAGGAAAGGATATATTTAACGGGCGGGTAACTTTGCCCGCTTCTCCCGCCCTTGAGCAACCAACTCAGCCCACCAACGGTCTTCGACCGACCTTCAACTAAAGCCATGATTGTAGCAGTTTTCACCGCACTTTCCCTTGCGACCAACTATGCGCTCATCGGTTTTCAAAATGTCAAACTAATGGACACTCTGGTCTTCATCGTTGCATTCCTCTTCGGCGTTCGGCTTGGAATCGGAGTCGCCGTATCTACTTGGCTCGTCTATGGACTGGTCAATCCCAACGGGGTGGACGGTCCCATCATCCTATCTTTTTTGATCCTGGGAGAGTGTTTCTACGCCCTCAGCGGAGCTATCCTGAGCCGGACCTCTGTCGGCCAAGAACTCTCGAAGGTGAAACCAACTGATGATAGCCCGAGAATTACGGGAAGAACTGACGTCTTCCGAAAACTCGGTCGACGAATTAGAAGACTGAATCCGACCCGGAGCCTTGTATTCGCGCTGGTCGGCCTGCAAGCTACTTTTGGTTACGATCTGCTCACAAATTTTGCAAGCTGGCTCTTCTTGACCACTTCTCTTTATCAGGCCTTCATCATAGGCAACATCATCGGTGCCCCCTTCTCAGTAGCGCACGAAGGTAGCAATACAATATTCTTCGCAACAGTAGCGCCGGCTGTTATCGTCGCAGCCAGACGCATGGGAATAGGATTCCACCCAAGGAGTCGACTCAAGTGAGGTTCAATTTCATCAGCCAGCACAAAGCATTCTTCTCGATCACGATTCTGTTAGCCGCGATTATCGTCGCGGTCCAAGGAGCTGCTTACTATTACTATCAGAAATCGAACAACCCATGCCCAAGTCCCTGCCAGGGATCCACCGTCACGGTCGAGACTCTGATAAACTACGGAAATGGAACCAGTCAATGGCTCAACAGGACCAACATACCCTCAAACTGGAATTTCTACGACTTGACGAATAATATCACGAAGGTCCAAGCCACATATTACGGACCCCCAACCTCCGAACATCTAGTAACTGGGATAAATGGTGTGTACAGCAACGGGCAATACTTCTGGAGTTTGTGGGCTGTATGCCAAAAGTCTAACGCGTGGATAGCCACGAGCGTTGGTGCCGACGCGATCCACTTTACAACTTATCATACACTGGCCTGGTACTTCCAGGCGGCAAACTCGCAAGACTCGTCCAACTGGAACCCGCCAGTTTCGGGAGCGGCGAAAGTAACGGTGTGCTAAGGTTCAGGTTTTGTCGTCGGCTCTATCCTGCTCTATCTTCTCTTTCAGCCTGCTGTTGGGTGCTCCGTAGCCACCGCCACCTGGGGTTGTTACTGTTAGAACGTCACCACTGTTTGCGGTTAGAGTTGTTTTTGAAGACAAACGGGTGATCGTGTTCCGTCGCACGATTCCATACGCACCTGGTGATCCCGACATTCCTCTCGACAGTCCCCAAGGTCCGTGGCGGTGTCGCTCTCCCATCAGCGAGATGGTAGAGCCCTCGGCCAACACCTCTGTGTCTCTTCTGACGCCTAGTCCTCCGCGGAACTTTCCTCGTCCACCAGAGCCTCGTACGAGCTCGTACTTCTTGATCCTCAGGGGGTATACTAACTCGAGTGCTTCTACGGGCGTGTTCAATGTATTAGTCATGTGACTATGAATTCCGTCAACACCATCTTTGTTGTAACGCGCACCGAATCCGCCGGCAATTGTCTCATAGTAGGTGAAGTATTTCCCGGTCCGCGGGTCACTTCCTCCGATGGTTACGTTATTCATTGTTCCTTGACAAGCAGCACATACTCTTTCTGGAATGATGCTAGAGAAGGCTTTGAGAGTCACGTCAACAATTCGCGTCGATGTTTCCACGTTTCCACCTGCCACTGGCGCAGGCGGTTCCGCGTTGACAATGGTCCCGGATGGTGCTTTGACCTGAATGGGTTTGAAGCAGCCCGCGTTTGCGGGAATCGAAGGGTCCGTCACGCATCTTACCACGTAGTAGACTGCTGAAAGAGTGACGCTGTACACTGCGTTCAAGGGTCCCTGAACCTGTTCCGAAGAACCGGAGAAGTCGAACGCTATGGATTGTCGATTAATTGTGACTTTGACCCTCACCGGAATATCGGTCGTATCGAAACCATCGTCATCTAGATAGTCAACCGCTGTTGACGACTTCCTCGGCAGCTCTCGAATCTTCTTGAGCATCAACTCTTCAGAGTAGTCGATTAATTGATCCATTCCTTTCTCGACCGTTGAGACACTCGATTTCTTCAATAACTCTCCCAAACGTTTCGCGCCAACAAGGTTAGCGGCTCGCTGCGCCCTGAGATCTCCCAATCTCTCATCAGGGGTCCTGACATTGGATAATACAAAGTCGAAGATTTGCCGGTTGGGCTTGCTCTCTGCCCAGAGTTTGACGGGCGGAATCCGGATCCCTTCCTGGTTAACATCCCTCGATAGAGCCGACATGCTTCCTGGCGCTACTCCTCCAACATCAGAGTGATGAGCGCGATTAGCCGCGAATCCAACCAACTTTTCCTTGAAGAATATCGGTGAGACCATGGTAATGTCGGGTAGATGTGTCCCGCCGCGGTATGGATCGTTGAGGATGACGTCATCACCTTCAGCTAGGTCATCTTTGAACTCTTTCAGAACTGCCTGCACTGAGTATGCACTGAGTATGGCATCGCGCCGAGATGGACTGGAATGTGCTCTGCTTGGGCGACTAGCTGTCCTGAGGCATTGAAGAGGGCGCACGAGTAATCTCGTCTCTCTTTGATGTTGGGGGAGAAGCTGGATTTTCGGAGGACGACTCCCATCTCTTCCGCGATCGAGATGAGTGAATTCTTGAGAATCTCGAACGATATAGGGTCAAGATTCTCCATGATCAGGTCTATGTCTCGGTAACTTCTCGCTTAGCTTATATGGAGCTCCCCTTTTAGAGCGGGTAACTTTGCCCGCTCCAAAATACTTGCGCAAACCGGCTATCTGGATCACTATTCTCTTGACCCTAAGCATCGCTTCACAGACCCACTTCGCCAACGCAGCCGCGACATCTCAGGCTTCCGTGGTAAGATCTGCCTTGCACTGGCTGTCGAGTAATGAAAATGCAGATGGGTCTTTCGAGACTTACGGACAAATCCTCACACCAGGTGCCGCTCTTGCTCTCTGGTTGAATGACTCCCGATCAGCTCAAGCCGCGAGATCCTTCAGCTGGCTTTCTTCCCAGCTTGACAATTCCTCAAGCTACGCGTGGGGAGAGGCTGACATTCCGGGAGAGATGCTCTACTCCTTGGGTGCGTCAAACAATGTCGGATTGCTTCACAACTTCGCATCGGTTTCGTCGGAACTTGGGGCATACCAGCAACAAGGTAGCGGTTTCATTGGATACTATGCCCAGTTGCCGGACGGTAGCTATGCACAGGTCGCTACAAGTGTCGATACTTCGATGGCTCTTTGGGGCCTGTTTCAGACTAACTCTCCAATCTCCCCACAGAATCGAACGTATGCGCTCAACTATCTCCTGTCTCTTCAGAACGTTGATGGAAGCTTCAATCTGACAAAAACGATCTCTCAGAGTTCTACAGACGCTTTGGGGCCGGAGCCGATCAGCGTGACCGCACTGGTGCTCTTGACGTTGAGAAATGCGGGGAAGTACACTGCAAACGACGGTCCCGTAGCGAGAGCCTTGGACTTTCTATCCAACACGATATCCAAGAACTTCACAACCACCAGTGATCACAGGGGTCATGTCTACGGTGCCGCTTTGTCCGCATTGGCGTTTCAAGCATTTGGTCGAAATGTTCAGGCCTTGGCTTCAGTTGCCTTCATCTTGACTCAGCAAAATTCCGATGGTAGTTTTCTGGATGTTGCGCGGGGTTCCTCTCAGAAGACGCTTGATACGGGCTGGGCGACTGTTGCATTGGAGCAGGTTCAGCCGGGTCCGTTGTTCAGTTCATTTCTAGCTCCGATACTCTTGGTTGGGATCATCGTCGGTGTAGGAGTTGTTGCAGTTGTTAGTGTCGTGGTTGTCTTTCTTGTCATGAGGCGGCGGACTAGCAGGCAAATGGCGACTTCTAGAGCAACCCTGACGATTTCTACCTATTAGAGTAGAAACAGGGAATAGCAAAATCGCCCATTATCAGCTCTGATCTCGATTCTGGGATCCCTGCGGGAACTCTCCCGAAATTCGTTCGGGAATGCCGCCATCTTTCACAGGGCATCCAAGCTTGGATTGTACCCTGATTGGCCTGTCTCGCCCATTATCAATGGCAGATAGGAAGTGCTCCAGGAAAAATAGGGGGTCTCAGCGACTCGACTTCGCGACGCGTGAGTGCTTGAGTGGAACCTTTCTAAAACACGAAATCGTTCATTATCAAGCCTGAATCCAAATCAGGGGCTACGTTTTTCCTCCGCCGAGAAACCGTTCGTGAACGGTAGATGAAATCGCAGTTTTCGCCCTGCCATCCAAGCCCGGATCATGCTCCGAATCACCAGACCAGCCCAGAATCAGTGCCAGACAGCGGGTGTTTTCGAAAAGGGGGGTATTGCGCAGAGGTTTTGCATGGCATGAGTGGTTTCTACAGGCTGTTCCACTCGTATCGTTTTCTCGCGTAAGAAACGTAGAGACAGCTATTCTTAAAGGGTCCCGAAAAAGTGGGGCTTTGGTCTCCAGAGCCTGTAAGGCCCCGGTTTCTTCTTTTTGGCTAGCTCGTACAGCTTCTAGTTGTTCGTGGAGTGCTTCGTGGCCGATGGGCCTTCGAGCGCATGCACTAGGTTGACGACAACTCGCAGCGTTGGAAGCAATGCTATCAAGAGGAATATCAGCGGATAAGCCCAAGGCGCGCTGGTAAAGTACTGACTGGCAATGCCGCTGCTCACGCTGTAGAGAATGACGATCGCTATGATCTGGAAGATGTATGCAAGCAATGGAACCCATGTCTGGTAGTTCTTGTACGCGTCCGAGACCGCCTTCGAGAGCTGTGTTCCGAACTTGAAAACGATCAGAGCCACGACAAGCCCGATCATGAATACAGCAATGTTCGCGATGGATATGGTGCTGCCTGAGATCGGCTGGTTGATGCCCTGAAAGCCGAGCACAACCGCTTCGATAATTACTAGTACAATGACGCCTGCGATCAAACGAATGAACGCTGGCATGACTGGAGTAAACGCTCCCCACGTGCTGTTCGAGCCGCTTGATGTATTGGTCATATTTTCTTCACTGTTAGAGCAACCTACCAAGCGATATCCGATATTGCCCTGTTGGAACTAACGCTACCAGATTCTAGTAACAGCCTTCTTCATTCCCCGTTCACACCGCAATAGAAACCGATCCATTCCGGTCAACCATGTACCTCGCTCGAGGTGGAATCACCAAGGTTGAATCGTAATCCTCGATCACACACGGTCCGTTTCCCTTTGTTCCAGGAGGCAAGCTGTTCCGTTGAACGACCTGACACTCGACATTATGCCCATTCGTGAACCAGACCCTTCTCCTCTTCACAGGGCCCTTCTCACCTGCAAAGGTACCGGTCGCTTCAGCAATCATCCCGGCCTTTCCTCTACAATAGCTGCGAACATTGACAATCTGGACAGATTTGTCCTGTTGAGAGTAACCATACTGAGATTGGTGTCTCTGGTGAAAGTCGCGAACAGCAGATCGAACCGCGCCTCTAGTAATAATCCGGTTCCGCAGAGGAACTGATAGTTCGTAGGATTGTCCTTGATATCGCATGTCCAAGAATCTCTGATAATTTACATCCTTCTCTCCTACTCCTTCTATTCGGAGCAGACCTCTCGCTCTCCCTTCCATCCTGCGAAAGATCTTCTCAAGCTCTTTGACGCTCGCACTCCCTGCGTCTCTCAGTAGTGTCTGAACAGAATCATGCAACGGTTCTGCAAGAAGGAGGCCCATGCTTGACAAAAGCCCAGCAGCCGGAGGCACAACAATTCTCTCTATTTCCAGTTGCTCAGCGACCTCACAAGCAAACATCGGTCCCGCCCCGCCAAACGCCACCAGAACCATTTCGCGTGGGTCGAGACCCTTTTCCACAGTCGCCGCCCGCAACGCCTCCACAATCCTTGAGATAGCGATTCTCAAAACACCAATAGCTCCGTTGATCACACTTATTCGAAGAGGCTTAGCAACCAGCTGAGCAATCGCCTTGTAGGCGAGTTGTGGGCTCAATCGTAGGTCTCCGCCAAGCAGAAAGCTAGGGCTCAATCGGCCGAGAACAAGAGAAGCGTCCGTTAGCGTCGGCATCCTCCCGCCCTTCCCATAACAAGCCGGACCTGGCAGCGCCCCAGCACTCTGAGGCCCAACATGAAGAACACGAGCATCATCGACCCAGGCGATGCTCCCACCACCGATCCCGACTTCGACGAGGTCTACGACCGGAAATCTGACAGGGTATCCTGATCCTTCAACTCGTCTGCTTCCATGCAGACGGCCCCCAACCTCATACTCGATGGTCACCTCGAACCCACGGCCAGACCAGACTCCGGCCTTTGACGTGGTCCCGCCGACATCAAGAGAGACGATGCCTTGAGGTCCTCTAGAGTAGAACTTGGATGCTACCGCTCCAGCAACGGGTCCTGACTCTATGAGACGAGCTGGTTCGAGGGATGCTTGGCGGGAGAGCACAGTCCCGCTATTCGATTGCATAACAAAGACTGGCGCGTGGACCCCGAGCTTTTCCAATCCATGTTCCATTTTCGCGAAGTACTCTGAGAACAGCGGTTGCAGACAGGCATTCACGACGGTCGTGCTGGTTCTCTCGTACTCTCGAAACTCGGGAAGAAGCTCCGAAGACAAAGACAGTTTCGCACCAGGATGCTCTCTCCTGAAAATCTCCTCAAGCTTCTTCTCGTGTCTCGGGTTCGCGTAGGAGTGAAGAAGGCAAACGGCAACCGTTCCAATACCGAGTCTTCGAATCCTTCTCGCAACCAGAATGGCCTCTGATGTATCAAGTGGTTCCAGAATCCTCCCGTAATACGTGACTCTCTCTCGGACCTCGAACCTGTGTCGCCTCGGAACCAGTGGAGGCAGACGCTCGACCTGAAGATTGTACAGTTCAGGCCTGTTCTGGCGCCCGATCTCCAGAACGTCTCGAAAGCCCGCCGTCGTGACGAGAGCGGCCCTAGGAATGTTTCCCGTTAGAAGCGCGTTCGAGGCGAGCGTTGTCGCATGAATGACAACTCTAACAAGCCGAGCGTCAACCTTCTCCTTTTCCAACAATCTTCGAACAGCATCAAGCGCTCCTACCGACGGATCCGTCGGCGTAGTCAGGACTTTGATCTTCCAGACCCTACGTTTCCCGTCGGTAGCCACGAGATCCGTAAAGGTTCCACCGATGTCGATTCCTACTCTGATCATATTCTTAGCATCCATTTCCTCTCCCTGCCTTCAGACGAATTTCGCAAGCAACCTGCTGTGTCCGAGACTCGACAGGTCACGTTCGGCTATCTCCAACTCTTAATATCGTTCCAATTCAACCAAAGACGCCGGTTCCATTCAGTAGCTAGATTGCCATGACAATTCATGTTCTTCTAACAGCTGACAACCACCTGGATCCATCCGCAGTCCAGTACGGTCCCAAGCGGTTCGAACGCAAGCGCGACTTCCAGCGTTGCTTCGAAGTTCTAGTCAACTTCGCCTTAGAGAATAAGCCCGATATTCTTCTAATCGGCGGAGATTTCTACGATGGCATTCTCCCCGGCAACCCTACCAGAGCGTTTGTAGCAGAACAATTCAAGCGTCTACATGAGAAGAACATCAAAACCATTCTCGTTAGCGGCCACCACGATACCCCACGCAGTGCCGAGCAAGGCGCATCACCTCTCGCAGTCCACGCAAGGTCTGGACAGGTCTACTTCATACAAGAACAACACCCGACAAGCAAGAAGTTCAATTTCGGAAACGAAACTGTTAACGTGACAGGGATGAGCCTCAATCCATCTCTACCAGCAGACACGGATCCCCTCGCCGGCTATGAGATGAGCCGAGAAAGCGATGTCAACGTTTTCCTGACACACTATCCGATCGAGGGCTTCGACGGGTACTTTGGACAAGAAGTCCACATCCAGAAATCATCCATCCCCAGAAACCTCCAACTCTTCTCCTCAGGCCACCTGCACAATCACCAAAGCAAAACCATCAACGGCACACCAGTCATCTATCCTGGAAGCACAGAGCGAGCCTCGTTCAACGAAGAAGGCGAAACGAAAGGGTTCGCCTGGCTCGAACTTGACAAGTCAGGGATACTCC
>Ga0070697_100004971_pt1 | contig 10209 bp, 18 predicted proteins | sample KBSK1501metaG_FD_65475 | JGI IMG/M metagenome (GOLD analysis project Ga0070697, IMG submission 65475) | Corn, switchgrass and miscanthus rhizosphere microbial communities from Kellogg Biological Station, Michigan, USA - KBS K1-50-1 metaG | ecosystem: Host-associated > Plants > Roots >... | reverse complement strand
TCGCTGTCCGTTCGCTGTCCGTTCGCTGTCCGTTTTTGCGTTTTGCCAACGCGTCCTTCGGCCTAAGTGGATGGTTGATAACGGTTAACAGGATGAGCCCGTTGTCCGACTTCCTGTCCGTCCAGAGCCTCGTCGCCCGATCATAGGTGCGGTACTCGACGACGACCATTTCGTCGTTCTGGCAGAGCTCGAGGAACCTCCTGGCGCGGCCGCGGCTCCACCCGAGCGACTTGGCGTAGGTGTCGATCGTCATCGCGACCTGGCCCGGCTCGACGGGCAGGAGCGCCATCCGATGCTTGAACGGTCGGCCATCCCCGTTGACGCGGGTCAGGATCTCCATCCAGGCCTTGAGGTGCTCGGCGTTCTCCCAGACCCAGTTCTTCTTGATCTTCCGCCAGACAGGGAACCATCCCCCCTTCGATAGATCCAGCTGGGACATTCTCTCTCTCCTCGTCGCGTGGCCAACCTTCTCTCCTCGGGCCCACAGGCGTGAAGCGGATCGTCAGCGTGGAGGGAACGGGGGTGGGCGGGCCAAAGCTGGGCGGGGAGCGAAAAACGGAGGGACGGAGAGACCGTGTCCGTCGTTCGCGCTCATCTCTCTCTTCCAGGGTCAGGCTATAAGCGGGGCCCGCCGCACGCGGCAACCACGCCGAGCGCGGCCGAAAAAAAGGGCCCGTCGGAGAGGGGCGTGTCGCGCCGGCGGACGCTTCCACCTGTCTTTCGGCGCTGGCGCCCCGCTCCGAGGGGCCTATTCCCGGTCGTTTGGATTATGGAAGCGTCCGGAGGGGAAGTCTATCCCGCACTCGCGCTCCAGTCAAGCCGATTATGGTTTGCCCGATGAAGGGAACCGGCCCGACTTCAGAAACTCCGAGCCTGCGGGCGTGATCTCGTAGCGGTCCGCGTGCGCGACGCCCAGGTGCAATCCCCCGGCCTTGACCAGCGCGTCATGCGTCACGGGACCGTCCTTCGACCGGTCCCAGACATTCGTTCCGCAAATCGTGCAGCGGACGAAGAGGACGAGCTCGCCTCCGGCATCCGTGATGGTCTCGAGGGGATCGTTGGCCAGCATGAGAGTCAGCGGCGCTTTCGGAATGCGCCGAGAGCGAAGGCGGTCACGAGCCCGACCGTTCCCAGGCCGAGCCCAATGCCGAGCGCTTTCACGAGGAACGAGCTGCCCCCGCCGCCCAGGGTGAACGATCCCGCGCGGCCGTCGTAGACGAGGGTGGTCTGCTCGAGGAAGTCCCGGCCGAGGAGGACCTGGAAGCCCTGAGAAGAGAGCGGGGAGCCGAGGACGCGCCAGGGGTCGAGCGTGACGCCCCCGGCCTCGATCTTGGCCGCGTAGATCGGCTGGGTCTGGACACCCGTGACGCCGGCGACGGACCCCTCGCCGGTCTGGACGAGGCCCAGGCGCTGCGCGAGGGCGTTGTCGATCGCCGCGATCGAGGCGCCGGTGTCGATGAGAGCGACCGCCCGGAACGCGGCGCCCGGGTCGCCGCCCTTCTCCCGGATGGACTGGGCCATCTCGTCGGGCTGGGAGAGCGAGACCTCGACGAGCGCGCCCGACTCGCGCAGGTTGTCCACGTCGCCCTGGGCGAGCGCGATCGAGCCGCGGAGAACCCGGGCCGGCTCGCGCGTCATTCCCCGAAGAAGTGGAAGTCCCCTCATCCCGGCACCCCCGTCTCTATCGGTTCCGGATCCACGATGCGCTTGACGAGGAAGCCCGAGTTCCCGAAGAGCCGGGTCCCCGCGCCGAAGGCCGCCGCGTACGTATCGTAGACGTTCTCGAGGTGGTCGCCCTTGATGAGGGCGTACTTCCCGGCCCAGTCGCGGAGGAGAGTATCCCGGAGAAGCCGGTACGTCGCGAGCTCCTTCTCGAGCGCCATCCGTCCCTCCCTATGCCGACTCGCGCAACGGCGCGGGCTGCCCCGCGAGCGCGAGGATCATGATTGTGAGCGCGAAGCCGGCAGCGCTCGATCCGGCGCCGAGCGCGATGGACCCGAGCGCGGTGTCCTTCGCGGCGTGCCCGGCGGCCGCGACGAGCCCGCCCCCGCCCAAGACCGCAAGCGTGGGCAACCAGGACGCCCCGTCCGGTCTGGGGCCGGACATTCTTTCCATGGCGCGCTTCGAGGAGGAGAGCGCGATCCCGACGGCGGCCGCCGTGCCGAGCGCGGCGAAGAGGAGGCAGAGGAGGCCGTCCCAGCGGCCGCTCGTTGGCGGGGAGGCCGGTTCTACGCCCAGGGCGCCGGCGAGCTCTCGGACCATGGCACCGTGGAGGCGAGAGAACTCGTCGGGCTTGATGGCGCCCGCTGCGGCCAGGGTGTGGAGCCGTTCGAGCCTCGTGATGGCCCCGAGCGCGGCCTCGCGCCGCTTGGGCTGCGGCATGTCCACCGTTCCTCCGTCTCCGGGGAGATTCTACGCCGCGGGCGCCCCGGGGTCAAGGGGAGGGGTGCGTTGTGATTTCTGAAGGGCGTCTCTCAATTCGCTGAGGGCCCTCTCCTTCGCCATCCGTTCGACCTCAAGCTCCTCGAAGGACCGTTTCTTCTCGGCCTCCAAGGCGTCTGCGGTCCTGCACATGTCCTGCCGGAGCGCATAGGTGAGCGCCCGTTCGCGGACCAGGTCGAGGTGCATCTCCCGGATCCTGGGCATGACGGACAGGTCGATGTAGGGGCCGTGGCAGTTGTCGGAGCCCTCCTTGTCCAGGTACCACGTCCAGGCCAGCCGGCCGTGATCCTTGCCTCCTGGGCAGCCGTCAAGGAAATACTCGCTGACCTCCCTCGCGCCGGGCTGGGCGTAGCCGTTGACTTTTTCAGCGACGAGGCGGAGCTGCTCGGCGAGATGCTTCGGGTCGACGGCCCCGTTCGTCCAGGGGCAGGCGACGAGGTCGATGTCGCGCTTCAGGGTCCCGTGGACCGCCAGCGCGTAGCCGAGTTCCTTTGCTCGCTCCCGGAGCGGTCCGATCAGGAGCTCGTACTTCTCGCGGCTGTCCCAGTCGCAGGGTTTCACGCGCGCATTTCCAACTGCATCTGGGAGGGCTTCCCTGCCTCGTCGCGCCAGCACACGATCTTCGTGAGCTTGAGGGGATCAACGCCCCTCTTGTGGCAGTCAACGGCGGCTTGGAGAACCGCCGAGATTCTGGTCCTCTTCCGCTCGTCCGGGACGGCCTGGATGTAGTCCTGGACCTTGACCCCCTTCCCGGAGATCGTCACCAGCAGGTTGAGGTGCTCGGCGATCTCGAACGCCGTCATTTGGAACGCCATCTGTCTGCTCGCCACCGCTCTCCCTCCGATTCCGCCGGTTATCTGTTGCTGAGAAGATTACCTACGCTGGCGCATCCATCGCACCAAACGTCTTCTCATCTGCCCCTTCAGCATGCACAGCAAGACCCGCGAAGGGCCCTTTGGCTGATTCTGGCCGTGTTCCCACCAATAGACCGCCTGCTCTGTCACTTGAAGCATCGAAGAGAACTCTTTGCGGGTGAACGGTCTACGGATATTCCGGATCTCCTTCTTCGTCAAGCTCACCTGCTGAGGCATCTTTTATCTTCCGTCGGGAGGATAATACACTGGTCAGGGGCCTCCGGCTACGGGCGTCGCCCTGATCCGGGCCTGAAGGGCTGCGTAATCCTCCCGGCCGAGACGTACCCCGTCGACCAGGAAGTACATCCAGTCGTCCGCGTCCAGCCACATGAAGTTGGACGGACATCCCCCGCCGACGGGGCCATGGCAGTGGCGCCTCATCGGGGAGATCGCGGGGTACACGGGATCGAGGAGCTCACTCCCGAAGCGTGAGCCGCCGCACTTCGGACACAAGAACCGCTGGCGGAAGGCCAGGGGCGGGGCGGGCAGCGGCTCCGAGGCCCGCATCTGGGCATCCAAGACCATGGCCTCGAGGAACGAGGTGACGTGGTTCTCGGCCTCCTGTTTCGAGGAGGCGCGCCAGTGGAAGCCGAGCCAGCGCAGGAGCTCCTTCGCCTTGGCTCTCGCGTCGATCACCTTCGGTCCCTCCATCTCAGCGGCGCGCCTTCACCCAGCCGTTCCGCCTCACCCATCCGTACGTCTTGTCTCGGACCTTGAGCGTCCCGTTCACGACTGTGATGTTCTCCATCAGGCGGGGATGCACCTTCCCGAGCACGAACCCCGCAACACCATTGCACTTTTCCATGATCAGCGCCAAGGCGTCCGCCGAGTTGGGCGGTACGCCGTATTCCACGAGCTCGCGCCGGTCCTCCGGCTGGCGACAGGGGAGGCAGCTACCCTTGTATAGGCTCCTCTGCCTTCGGCATCCTTTACAGCGCCCTGTCGAGAACAACGACCGCCAGTCTCGCATCGCTCACCTTTTTATTCACCAAAGAGTGGACCCGGGCGGAATCGAACCGCCGTCCCGAGAACCGGAAGCCGTGGCTTCTACGCGCGTAGCCGATGATCCTGCCTTGCGGCTCTCGAAGTTCCGCCGGTTCGTCGGCAGACCTGCGGGCTTCCATCCGCCCTGTTGTGGAACTTCGCGCGAAGACCCGGGGGACGGTCTCCGTGCTGCGCCCGATTGTTAACGTCGCTTCCGCGCTATCGGTGTCGCGAGGGGCGACGAGGCGGGGCTATGCCGCCTGGAGCATCTGGCTCTTGCCAGTTAGGGTTGTGATCGGATTTTATCGTGGCCGTCCGATCAACCACGGCGCGCCGCGTCCGGCCGCCTGGCTCCGGTCGAAACCTGTTCGGGCCCAGTTTTCAAAGATCTCGGGCCCGGGGTCTATCCCCGGGCCCCATGCCGAACCGGCGGCCGCTCAAACCGCCCGTCAATCTTACAGGATCATCAGGGATAATCTTCGCGCCGGCCGGACTCCTCCTCGCGCTTGAGGTCGAGCGTGACCTCGTCGACGATTCTCTCGAACGACTCGACCGCGAACCTTCCGCCCACGTACAGATGGACGAGGTTCTTGGCCTTCTTGAGGTCGACCAAGCCGGTCTGTTTCAGCATCCATTTCAGGTCCAGCGTGTGCTTGGGGAGGTTCGCGGCGAGCTTCATGGCGGCGAGAAACTCCGGCGTCGCGATCAGGTATCCCTCATCGGTGGTAGTGGCGGATCCGATGGCGTGCATGTAGAGCTCTCGGTATTCGTCCGCACGGACGATCAGATCCAGCTTGGCGCCGTTCGGAGCCTGATAGGCCGTGCCTCCGAAGTTGATCGGTCCGAGCCGTCTCATATCGGGTCCGGGCATGAGATCCGACGGCGCCGCGAAGTCGATGTCTTTGGTGAGCCGCGGCGACCCGTAGGCCTGTAGCGCGACGCCGCCGACCAGGACGGCGGGGATCCCATCTCTCTTCGAGATGGCGTCCATTTCTCGGAGGAGGTCGTTGATCTGATCCTGGTTGATGAATTTGTCTTTCGTCAAGAGGGCCACCGGTCCCTTTCCTGAATTCTGACGTTCACGTTCCATGCGCTTATTGAACGACGTTCCACGGGTGATGACACGGATTTTCGTCTGAGGCACTGGCGTCCGTCACAAGACGCGCACATCCACGAGGAGATCCCCGTTGGCCGCGCCGCCCAGGCCCGGCTCCCCCATGCCCGTGTACCTCAGCCTCGTCCCGTCCTTCGTACCGGCGGGGATCGCAAGCGAGACCGCCCTCACGGCCTTGACCCTCCCCGTCCCGAGGCACGCCGGGCACGGTTCGGCGGGGACCGATCCGGAGCCCTTGCAGATGGCGCAGGTGGCCGAGACAGTGAAGAGGACGGCGCGAAGGCCGACGGCGCCGCGTCCCGAGCAGGCAGGACAGCGGTCCCTCTTCCCCGCCATGGTTCCCTCTCCGGCGCAACGCCGGCACGCTGCCTCACAGGCGATGTTCGCGGACTTCGTCACGCCGTGGCGCGCGTCGAGGGGTCCGACCGAGAGGTCGATCCGGATATCCCGCCCCGGGCCCGCAGGCCTCCGCGACGGTCCATCCGGACGGTCACCCAGGATGCCGGAGAAGAACGAGCCCACGATCGAGGCGATGGCGTCGAAGGGGTCCTCGCTTGCCGCCGGCCTCCACGCCGCACTCCCCTGGTGGAACGGGCCCAGCCCATCGTCGTGCGTCAGGGCCTCGTAGGCTTGGGTGGCCTCGCGGAGCCTGTCCCGGGCCTTCGGGTCGTCCGGGTTCCGGTCCGGGTGCCATTTGGCGCAGGCGCGCCGGAACGCGGCCCGGATCTCCTCCGGACCGGCGCCGGGCCCGACGCCCAGGACCTGCCGGGGGTCGCTCATTCGGAGTCTCCCCGTCCTAGGTTGGTGAGGACGCGGACCTTCCTCCGGACCTCCTCCTCGATCCCGACCGCCGCCTCCTCGAGGCCGTCCTTGACGCGGGCGGACATCTCGCGGAAGCCCTCGGCCATCTTCTGCATCTCGCCGCACATCCGGAGACCGGCCAGGCACTGGATCTTCATCGCGACGAACTCGACGACCAAGTCCGTCTGTTCGCCGGCCTGGGCCCTTTCGATGGCCCCCTCGATCAGGGCGCGGAGCGCCTCGGGCGGGATGAGGCCTGATGTCTCGCGCTCGACGGCCCGCGCGGTCTCTCGAATCTTCTCCCTCGTAACCGAGGTCTGCTTCGAGGCAAGGCCGAATATGCATTCGGTGCAGATCCCTTCAAGGAGCTCGGTGCGAGGGAACGGCCTCCCGCATTCCTTGCAGCCCGGGTCGGCCGGGACGTTCGCCGTGCCCTCGACAATCACGGCGCCCGCTCCGGCGCCGGAGCCGGCACCGCCTGCACTTCGGGGCAGTGGTCGAGGAGTTCCCGGATGTCCTGCTGCAGGGCGCCGGTCTCCGCCCTCGGCGTCCCAGGCCCGAGCATGGCCTCCTCGACGAGCGAGCGGCGGAAGAGCTCTGCGTCGACGACGCGGACGCCGGGCCGGAGGTCGAAAGGAACGGGCGGCAGGGACGCCGCCTTCAGCCGGTCGAACATGAGCCTGAACCCGCGCGGCCAGGACGCCACGGTCAGGCCCCCTCGCGACGCTTCCGGTCCGGACGGTCCGGCTGGCCGAGCGTTTCCGAGAGGAACCGGTCCATGATCCCGGGGCCGTTCAGGTCGCCGCCGATGCCGTTCCCGAAGTTGACGGGCTCGATGCAGCAGCCGACGAGGTCATCCAGTAGTATGGACGCACCTTCGTTGGAAGGTTTTAGAGACCAATTCACCCGACCCCGCCGGCCCGTCCCTTTCGGGACTTCGAGTCCGAAGAAATCGGCGTAGCCGAGTGCGGCGTCCCCGTGTTTCCGGCATCGTCCCCTGAACTCCCAGATCTCTCCACGCCTCGGCCTTGCGGAAAGGAGCGAAGACGTTCGGACGAGGGTCTTGGAAAGCCCGGGCCCGATCACGAACCATTCGTCCGGATCCCGGAAGGACACGCAGGCCAGCATCCGGATTTCGCCGTTCTCGTCACGGACCCACCGGCCGCGCCGGAGCCAGGCCGAGGGCTCCGGATCGGGCGGCAGGCCCATCCGGGCCCTCTTGATCGCGTCGTCGAGGGGCGAGCCCTCGAGGTCCTCCATGAGCTCGGACCGGGTCCGGTAGCCCTCGGGATCCGGCGCCGGAGGCGGCGCCGCTCGCCCGCATCCGAGCGCGTGCCTCGCCGCCGCCACCGCGAGGACGATCAGGAAGACGCCCGAGATGCAGGCCAGGACGGAGAGCGGCAGAAGCACCGCGAACAGGCGGTCGTCGCTCATCAGACCTCCTCTCCGGGCCCCACGGGATCCGGCCCGTCCAGTTTCGGCGGAGCGCCCACGGCGCCAGCCGGAGCCCCCGCAGGCCACGGCGCCTCGCTTTCGGGGACGCCCTGCTGGAGTTCCGCCTCCTTCGACGCCATCCACTCGTTCCTTGCTGCGTGGAAGAGGGCCTGAAACGCCATGTCGAGGACCTGGGTCGGAGCGCCTGGAAGCGCGGTCCGAGTCTCGTCCCAGGCTTTCTTGATGAGTGCGCTCGTCGCCTCGAAGTCGGGTTCCGGCACGCGAAGGGCTATCTGGGCGCTCATCCGAGTTTGAAGGGCGGCGAGCTCGGCCTTCACCGCTTCCGCGACTCTGGGCGCTCTCGGATCATGGACGACCGTACCCGGAGCATGGTGAATTATAGCCTCCTTGGCCGCCCGCCCCATCTCCCTCTTCTCCTCCAAGTCCTTCTTGGCTTCCCGGAAGTAGCCAAGGATTTCCCGTTGCAACTCACCCGGGGTGGCGTCATCCTCCGGGCTCCACGGTCTGCCGGACTCGTCCTCGTTCTCAGCCACGTCCTGCCTCCTTCAACGTTTCCCGCGTCCGCGCCCGCGCGGCGCGGTCGGCGACACGAAGAGACGCACCGCCCTCTCCTGCCCCAAGCACTGCCTCCTGGCCTCTCCCATGGTCGGGTAGAGCGCCGGGGGCAACTTGTCCGGGAAGGAGACTGGCGCCCAAGCGCCGTAGCGGACGGACCAGATTCCGTAGACCACGAAGGCGCGCGGCCCCGCCGCAGGACGCCTCGACGCCGGCCGTGACCTCACGGGGACCTTCCTTTTTCGAGCGCCGTAGCGGCGGACTGCATCGCCCTTTCGGCCTCCTTCGCGGCATCCGACCCGGGGACGAGACGCCGGAGCTCCCCTTCGGCGGCCGCGAGCGCGTAGCTCGAGGAGAGGAGCGCGTCGTAGAGACCGCCCGCCCGCGTCCGCTCCCGGGACGCTGCGGCACCCTGCTTGGAGATCTCCGCCTCGAGCACGCGGACGAGGGTGGGTTGGCGGAGGCGCCTCGCCTCGCGGGCCAGCTCGACCGCCTCGGCGGGCGCGAGCCCGGAAGGTGCCATCGCCTCGATCTCGTCCATCCGCTCGTCCGTCATCGTGCCGGACCCTTTCTCTCCCCGCGTTCCCTCTCGATCCTCCGCACCTCGAGGTTCGCGACGAGGATCGCCAGGAAGGCCAAGCCAAGGTAGCCGAGGAACACCGCCGTCTCGATCGTGTCGGAACCTCCCCGACCATCTTACACGGGTAGTGTCCTAATTAGGACTCTGGCCACGGACATCAGCCGCGCTCCTACCGAGCGCAAGAATGTTTCTCGCAGAATTCTCGTCCCGATCCATGACGAGCCCGCAGGGGCACTGATGGATCCGGTCCGAGAGAGTCTTTGGGACCGCCTCTCCGCAACGGCTGCACCGGATGCTCGTTCCCCGGGGATCCACCGGCACGACCCAAGTCCCGGCGCATTCTGCCTTGGACTCAAGCACTCTGATGAACGTCCCCCAGGCGGCGTCCTGCACGGATTTCGCCAAGCCGCTTCCAGCCAATCCCTTGATATTCAGGTCCTCAAACGCGACCAAATCGTACGTCCGGCAAAACTCCGCCGCGATCTTTCGGGCGAAGTCGATCCGCTGGTTCCTAACATGCTCATGGGCCTTGGCGACGAGGAGCCGCGCTTGGGTGCGGCCCTTCGAGCCCTTCTTTCTCCTGGACAGGATCCGTTGGCGATGCGCCAGAAGGCCTTCACCCCTCCGAAAGAAACGTGGGTTCCTGATCTTGGCGCCATCCGAAAGCACGGCAAAGGAATCCAGCCCTAGGTCGATCCCCACTGCCTTAGAGACGGGTTTTTTCGGGGGCGCCTCTCCTGCATCGCACGAGAAGGAGACCCACCATTGACCAGCCTTGAGTGCGATTCGGACATCTCGGATCTCGCCCCCAAGATCCCGATACTTGTGGAACCTGACTAGGCCGAGCTTCGGGACCCGGACCTTCTTCCCCTCCACGGAGACGCGGCCGATGCCAAAGGAATCGAACCGACTGCTTCCGCGGAACCTCGGATGGCCCGGCGTTGCGCCGTGCTTGACTCTGCGGAAGAATCCCTCGAAGGCGTGCTGGAGCATCCTTAGCGCCGACCGGGCCACTTCGACAGGGATGGCTTCCCAAGCGGGATCTTCTGCGCGGACTTCGGTCAATTCCTTGGTCTGGTCATTGTACGTGATCGACTTCCTGGCGACACGCCAAGCCTCGCGGCGGTGTTCAAGGGCACAGTTGTAGAGGAAACGGCACATGTCGAGCCATTGGACGAACACTGCCGCCTGAGTCTTGTTCGGGAACAACTTATAGCGGTATCCTCGGATCACGGTGGCATTCTACAAGAAAAATTAGTCAAATCAGGATACTACCGTGTTTTGATCTCCAAGTCGGTCCAGCGCCGACAGTCCGGCGGGGATCCGCCCCCCTTTCCACGACGCCGGAGCGGGTTCGTTGCCCG
>Ga0070697_100004969_pt1 | contig 10211 bp, 6 predicted proteins | sample KBSK1501metaG_FD_65475 | JGI IMG/M metagenome (GOLD analysis project Ga0070697, IMG submission 65475) | Corn, switchgrass and miscanthus rhizosphere microbial communities from Kellogg Biological Station, Michigan, USA - KBS K1-50-1 metaG | ecosystem: Host-associated > Plants > Roots >... | reverse complement strand
TGCCCTCGCCCGCCTCGAGGGGCAGGTCCCGGAAGACGGCAGCCGCCAGGTCCGCGAGCGGAGCGAGGTCGGCCTGGCCGACCGATCCGAGCGTCCGGACACGCGGCGTCTCTCCGCCGTTGATGGCGTCCACGAGCCGCTCGGCGAGCGCCGGCCGGGCGCCGGCCGAGCCCTCGGCCAGGTGGTTTGCCAACCGGAGCATCGTCGCCCGGACGACGTCGTTCGCCGCGTCCGGCCCCTGGCCCACCACGTGATGGCCGATCATCCAGCCGGCGTACCGCCCCGCCTCCTCGGCCGCGACGGGGATGCGCTTCAGCACGCCGACCCCCGTGCTCGTGCCGTACACGGCATCGCCGCGCTCGATCGCGCGTCGCACCACCTCGCGCGTCGCGGTCATCCGGGAGCGCGCGGCCGGGTCCAGCTCGACCCGCGCGCCATCCCGGGCGACCCGGACGAGCTGGTGGCGATCGAGATCGTGTCCGGTCAGTGGGATGGTCATCGAGGCACGAAGGTCATCGAGGCACGCTACTGGAAACGGGGCACGGCCATCCGATCCACCGCGGACCGATCGTGCCATGCTGTCGCCGTCGCATCACCACCCGAGGAACACCTGATGGCGGCTCATCCGACGTCGACCCGATGACGCTGAGGCGGGGCCGGGCGGCTCGACAGACCGAGCGGCTCGCGCGGGCCCACGAGTCGTTGCCGTACCTCACCCGGAAGATGACGCCCGTCGAGGTGGTCTCGACCGAGGGCCTCGAGCTGATCGAGCACAACGCCGACACCCTCCTCGAGGAGGTCGGCATCGAGATCGGCAACTTCCCGGAGGCCCTCGAGATCTTCCGGGGCGCCGGCGCCGACGTGAGCGGCACCCGCGTCCGCTTCCCACGCGGGATGTGCCGGCAGATCGTCCAGGCGAGCGCGCCTGCCGTGTTCACCCAGCGCGCCCGCAACCCCGCCCACGACGTCCGGATCGGCGACCCGTACATGGTCCTCGCCCCGGCCTACGGATCGCCGTTCATCCAGAACCTGGACGAAGGCCGCCGCTACGCGACGATCGAGGACTTCCGGAACTTCGTCAAGCTGACGTACCAGAGCCAGACGCTCCACCACGGCGGCGGGACGTTGTGCGAGCCGGTGGACCTCCCGGTCAACAAGCGCCACTTCGAGATGGTCTACAGCCATCTCCGCTACACCGACAAAGCGTTCATGGGCTCGGTGACCCATCCGAGCCGGGCCCAGGACTCGGTCGACATGGCCCGGATCGTCTTCGGCGCCGAGGCCATGGAGCGGGACCACGTGATCATGGGGTTGGCCAACGCGAACTCGCCGATGTCGTGGGACTTCAACATGCTCGGCTCCGCGAAGGTCTACGCCGAGAACAACCAGATCGTCCTCGTGACGCCGTTCATCCTGGGCGGGGCCATGGCGCCGGTCACGATCGCCGCCTCGGCGACCCAGACGCTGGCCGAGGCGCTGGCCGGGATGGCGTTCTGCCAGATCGTCCGGCCCGGCGCGCCGGTGATCTTCGGCTCCTTCGCCTCCTCGATGTCGATGCAGTCCGGCGCGCCGACGTTCGGGACCCCGGAGCCGCAGCTCGTCCTGTTCATCATGGCGGCGCTCGCCCGCCGCCTCGGTGTCCCGTTCCGGAGCGGCGGCAACTTCACCGCCTCGAAGATCCCCGATTACCAGGCGGCGTACGAGAGCGCCGTCAGCTTCATGGCGACGATGCTGGCCGGGGTCAACTTCAACCTCCACACGGCGGGCTGGCTCGAGGGCGGTCTGGCGATCGGCTACGAGAAGTTCATGCTCGACGACGACCAGGCCTCGATGGCGAGCGCGTTCGTGACCGGCGTCGATCTGACCGACAACGGCCTCGCGCTCCAGGCGATGCTCGACAACGGCCCGGGCCAGCACTTCCTCGGTTCGCCTCATACCCTCGCCAACTTCGAGACCGCCTTCTGGCGCTCGCACCTGTCCGACAACAACAGCTTCGAGCAGTGGCAGCTCGACGGCGGCCGCGATGCGGCGGGCCGGGCGAACGCGCGTTGGAAGCAGGCTCTCGCCGAGTACGAGCCGCCGCCGTTCGACGAGGGTGCCCACGAGGAGCTTCGGGCCTGGATCGACGCCCGGCGGGCGAGCTTCCCCGACTCGGACGTCTAGGACGTCTCGGCTCTTCGGCGCCGTCAGCCCGGGTTGTCGGCGGCGATCGCGGCGGCCGCCTCGAGCGCCTCGGGCGGGGTCGTCAGGACGACGTCCTCCTGACGGGCCTTTGCCTGGAGACGCCGGAGCTCGTCGACGGGGATGTGGCACTTCATCAGGTGGCCCGGCTCGACCTCGATGAGCGGCGGCTCGGTGACCTCGCAGAGGTTCTTGATGAACCGGTGGCAGCGGGTGTGGAACACGCAGCCCGACGGCGGGTTGGCCGGGCTCGGGATCTCGCCCTCGAGGCGGATCCGCGCGGTGGCCGCGCCATCCACGTTCGGGATCGCCGACAGCAGCGCCTCGGTGTACGGGTGGTTCGGACCGCGGAAGACGTTCTCGGACTCGCCGACCTCCATGATCCGGCCGAGGTACATCACCGCGATCCGATCGGCGAGGTAGCGGACGACGCCGAGGTCGTGGGAGATGAGCAGGTAGCTCGTCTTGTTCTCGGACTGGAGGTCCGAGAGCAGGTTGAGGATCGCAGCCTGGACGGAGACGTCGAGGGCGCTCGTCGGCTCGTCGGCGACGACGATCCGCGGATCGCCGGCGAACGCCCGGGCGATCGCGACGCGCTGCTTCAGGCCGCCGGAGAGCTGGCGTGGCTTCAGGTCCAGGTGCCGCTGCGAGAGGCGGAGGCTGGCCGCGAGCTTGTCGACGCGCTCACCGACGGCCTTGCCCTTCAGCCCGGTCAGCTTGGAGACCGACCGGGAGAGGATCTGGCGCGCCGTCCAGCCGCGGTTGAGGGCCGACTCGGGGTTCTGGAAGACCATCTGGATCGAGCGCTTGTCCTCCGTCGGGCGCTCCATCGACTTCGGGTTGAGCCGGTGATCGTCGAGCTCGAGCTCGCCGCCGACGTCCGGCGTCTCGATCCCGAGGATCGTCTTCGCCAGCGTCGACTTGCCCGATCCGGACTCACCGACGAGGCCCAGGGTCTCGCCGTCGAACATGTCGAGGTCGACCTTGACGAGGGCCGGCACGTCGTGGCCGGACTGGCGGAACGTCTTCGACACGTTCGAGAGCGACAGCGTCAGCTCGCCGTGGGCGGTGTCCTGGCCGGCCGACGCCGGCGGCTCGGTGAGCTCGCCGAGCCGATCGATGTGGTGGCAGCGCGATGTCCGGCCCCCGCCGAGGTCGACGTTGGGCGGGTCGACGGTCCGGCAGATCTCGGTCGCCAGCGGGCAGCGATCGACGAACACGCACGCCGGCAGGTCCGCGCCGATCTGGGGCAGAGAGCCCGGGATCGTGGCGAGCGGCCGCTGCGACTTGCGGATCCCGTGGCGCGGCAGGGACCGCAGGAGACCGAGCGTGTACGGGTGCTGCGGCCGCTCGAAGACGGCCGCGGCGTCGCCCTCCTCGACGATCTTGCCCGCGTACATCACCCCGACGCGGTCGCAGATCGTTCGGATCACGCCGAGGTTGTGGGCGATCAGCAGGACCGCGGCGTTCGTCTCGGCCTGGAGGGAGCGGACGAGGTCCAGGACGCTTGCCTCGACGGTGGCGTCGAGGCCGGTGGTCGGCTCGTCCAGCACGAGCAGCTTCGGGTCGGATGCCAGGGCCATCGCGATGACGGCCCGCTGTTGCATGCCGCCCGACAGCTGGTGCGGGTACCGCTGGTAGACCCGCTCGGGGTCCGCGATCTGGACCCGCTGGAGGGCCTTGATCGCGCTCGCCTCGGCTTCCTTCCTGGGTTGGCCGAGCACGGCGAACGCCTCGGCGACCTGCGGGCCGACCTTCGTGGTCGGGTTCAGCGCGGCGCCGGGGTCCTGGTAGACCATCGAGACGTGGTGCATCCGGAACTGGCGCACCTGCTCGTCGTTCATCTTCGTGACGTCGTCGCCCGAGACGAGGATCCGGCCGCCCGTGATCACGGCGTTGCGCGGGAGGTAGCGGACCGCGGCGTAGGCCGTGGTCGACTTCCCGCAACCGGACTCGCCGACGAGGCCGTACGACTCGCCCGGACGGATCTCGAACGTCACGCCACGCAGGACGGGTCGCGGGATACCGCGCACGACATACGACAGCGCCAGGTCCTCGACCCGGAGGGCGGCCTTCAGGGCGGTATCTTGCGGCGGCGGTGCGGTGAGGGTCATTCGTTCAGGACCGACTGGAGCGAATCGGCGATCAGGTTGATGGCGATCACGGTGCTCGCGATGGCGAGCGCCGGGAAGAGGGTCGGCCACCAGATGCCGGCGATCATGTTCGCGTATTCCTGGCTCACCGTCAGCCCCCAGTCCGGCGACGGCGGCTGGAGGCCGACGCCGAGGAACGACAGCGTGGCGACCGTGAAGATCGCGTACCCGAACCGGACGGTCATCTCGACGACCGTCGGCCCGAGGACGTTCGGGAAGATCTCGCGCGACAGGATGAACAGGCCCGTCTCGCCGCGGAGCTTGGCGGCAGTCACGTAGTCGAGCTGCCGCTCCGACAGGACGGCCGAGCGGACCGTGCGGGCGACGATCGGGGCGAAGAGGACGCCGACGACGAAGACGACGACCACCGACGACGATCCGAGGACGACGAGGGTCAGCAGCGCGACGAGGATGACGGGCAGGGCCAGGAAGGCCTCGACGACCCGGCTGAGGATGTCGTCGACGATCCCCCGGTAATAGCCCATCACGAGCCCGAGGAGGGTCCCGACGCCGACGCCGAGGAGCGCCGCAAGGGGAGCGACGATGAGGACGTCGCGCGACCCGACCATGACCCGGGAGAGCACGTCCCGACCGAGCCGGTCCGTCCCGAACAGGTGCGCCGGGCTCGGCGGCTGGTGGCCGGGCAGGAAGAACGCGTTGAACGGGTCGTACGGGGTGATCCGCTCGCCGAGGACCGCGCACACGACCCAGATCACGAGGACGACGACGCCGATGAGGAACGCCCGGCGCCGCAACAGGAGGAGGATCAGCTCGCGCCGCGCCCGCGCGCGTTCCGACATCGCGCCCGAACCGGTGGCGGGGACCGGTGTCGGCAGCGGTGACGGAGACGGAGCGGTCGACTCGACCATCAGCGCTCGGCGTCCAGGCGGATCCGTGGGTTCATCCAGGCCATGATCAGGTCGGCGGCCAGCGTGGCGAGCATGTAGACGATCCCGATGATGATCACGCCCGCGGTCAGCATCGGCAGGTCCTTGTGCTGCGCCGCGAACAGCATCGTCGAGCCCATCCCGTTGTAGTTGAAGATCTTCTCCACGGCGATGATCCCGCCGAACAGGTAGCCGATCTGGACGGCGATGACCGCGACGGTCGGGACGAGCGCGTTCCGCACGACGTGGCGTCGCATCGTCTGGCCGGTCGTCAGGCCCTTCATCAGGGCAGTCCGGGTGTAATCGGACTGGAGGACCTCGATCGTGCCGGCCCGGGTCATCCGGGCGATGTACCCGAAGTAGACGATCGCCATGGCGATCGCCGGCATCAGCAGGAAGCGGATCTGGGTCAGGACGTCGGCGTTGTCGGGCGCGGTCGCGAGGACCGGCAGCCAGCGCAGCCCGACCCCGACCACGACGACCAGGATCGTTCCGGTGACGAACTCGGGGATCGATGAGAGCGTCACCCCGAGGAGGACGATCGCCCGGTCCGCGAAGCGATCCCGACGCCGCGCAGCGTAGAGACCGGCCGCGATGCTGATCGGGATCGTGATCAGGAGGGCGAGGCCGGCCAGCTTCGCGGATCGCCCGACCGCCCCGACCACCTGGGGCAGGACGGCCTTTCCCGAGACGAACGAGTTGCCGAAGTCGAGGGTCACGAGCCCGCGGAGCGAGTCCACGTAGCGAACGAGGATTGGCCGGTTCGTGCCGAGCCGCTCGTTGAGCGCGTTCACGGTCTCCTCGGGCGCGAAGGGCCCGAGGATCGTCCGACCCACGTTGTTCGGCAGGACGTTCGTGATCACGAACACGATCGTGGCGAGCAGCCACAGCGTGATCACGGCCAGCAGCAACCGCCGCGCGATGAAGCGGACCATCGGCTAGGTCACCGCCCGGCGGGACGGCGCGTGGCGTGGGAACGCGGGGGCCATCCCAGCGCTCCCACGCATCGGCGTCAGACGGCGGAGGCGGACGAGAGGAACATCTGGCCGAGAGCGCAGGTGTACACGCCCGTGAACTTCTTGGAGTTGCCCGAGAGGTAGTTGTAGAAGTACGGCAGCCCGACCGGGACGTCGTCGTTGAGGATCTTCTCGATCTTCGCGCAGGCCGCCTTCTGGGCGTCGACGCCGACCGCCGCCTGGAACTCGGCAAACGCCGCGTCAAAGTCCGGCGAGGAGTACTGCGACGAGTTCCAGACGCCATGCGTCTTGAGCGCCGAGTTCAGGAAGACGTCCGGCGTGGCCCGGTGGCCGTAGTCGACGATTCCGAGCTCGGCGGCGCCGGAGCAGGGCGGATCGGCGGGCTTGTCCGGGCACCACTCGGCGCCGTAGAAGTTGTTGTTGTCCTGCCCGGCCGGCGTGATCGTGATCCCGGCCTGGGCGGCTTGGCTCTTGATCAGGACCGCGAGATCGGGGATCTCGTTGAGCTGGCCGTACTGCAGCGTCGCCGCCAGGTTGGAAGCCCCCGCCTCCGACAGGAGCTGCTTCGCCATGTCGATGTTCTGGACCCGCTGCGGCACCGTGTCGCTGAAGTACGGGTAGAACGGGGCGATGACGTGGTCGTTCGCGACGATCGCCTTGCCCTTGAAGAGCTGCTCGATCATCTTCGGCCGGTCGAACGTCAGGGCGAGGGCCTGGCGGACCTTCTTGTCCTTGAACTGGCCCTTGTCGCAGCGCATCCAGATCTGGCGGTGGTTCGTGGTCGGCGTCTCGACGACCGTGAAGTTCGGGTCCGTGAACAGGGGTCCGCCCGTGAGGACGTCGAACTGGACGAGGGCGTCGATCTGGCCGCCCTGGTAGGCGGTGACCATCGATGCGGTGTCGTCGAAGAAAACGAACTCGGTGCTGTCGAGCGGCGTCTGGCCGCCCCACCACTTGTCATTGCGGGAGAACTTCGCCCCCGAGGAGACGTCGAAGCTGTCGAGCTTCCAGGCACCCGTGCCGTTCGGCTTCCCATCGAGCGTCGTGCCCGTCGTGAACGCCGCCGGCGTGATCAGCGACTGCGCGTTGAACACCGACACGAGATACGGGAAGTTGCCGTTGGCGCCGGCGAGGTTGAACGTCACGGTGTTGGGATCGGTGGCGACGACCGAGCCGGTCGTGATCACGCCCTTGAGACCGGCGTTGCCCGCGGCGATCAGGCGCTCCATCGTAGCGACGACGTCCGTCGCGCTGAAGGCCGAGCCATCCTGCCACGTGACGCCCTGGCGAAGCTTGAACGTCCAGACCTTGTTGGTCGCGTCCGGCGTCCACGATTCGGCGAGGCCCGGCGCGATGTCCGTGGCCTTCTCGTTCAGGGTGCAGAGGAACTCGAACGACTGGGACGTGACACCGTAGGACGCCAGGTCCTGCATGCCGATCGGGTCCAGGCCCTTCGGCCGCTGGCAGGCGACCTTGATCGTGCCGCCTGTCTTGACGGCCGGCGCCGAGGCGCTTCCGCCGGGAGCCGTGCTCCCGCCGGCGCCAGTGCTCGGCGCGCCGCCGCTGGCGCTGCTGCTCGGCGAGGCGCCGCCGCAGGCGACGATGATCGTGGAGATGGCGGAAGCCGAGAGGCCGACGATGACCCCTCGCTTCATGAACTCGCGCCGGCTGATTCGGCCCTGCGCGAATGATTCGACGACATCGAGTTGGAGTGGGGTCGTCGAGCGACGAACCTCGTCAAGACGGCGGTAGTCCATGACCCTGCAATCCTCCGGCGAGCACGTGCGTGCGACGTACCGATCGACGGCAACGTTCGCCATGTAGCGCCGCGGACTGACCTGAATGTCTCCTCCAGGCCGCGGGCTGCGCCCGAACGGTACTGGCGCCTCCTGTGACTGTCAACGAATGTCTCGGTTGCATCTGGGCGCTGCCCGCCTCGCTTCATGCCACGGACGCCACGTGGGCCGGTCGTTGCATGTCGACTGCGCGATACTGCCTCTCCGATGCGCATCACCGCGATCCGTTGCCAGCGGTTGACCGTCCCGCTCGACCCACCGTTCCCGGCGGCCTGGGACCCCGTGCCGCGGACCGCGTTCGCGGTGACCCTCGTCCGAGTCGAGACCGACGAAGGAGTCGTGGGCGTGGGCTCCGGCGACACGATGGACGGGTTCGCCGCGTTCGAGCACCTCTTCCTCGGCCAGGACCCGCTCGCGATCGCCCGCCATGTCCGGGCGCTCGAGACGATCGACTTCCACGCCGGGCGCTACTGGCCGCTCGAGGTCGCGTTGTGGGACATCGCCGGGAAGGTCGCGGGTCTCCCGGTCGCGACGCTCTTCGGCGGAGCGCTCGAAGGAATCCCGGCCTATGCCTCGAGCGGCATGCTCTTGCCGGCGGCGGCGCGGGCGGAGGCAGCCCTGCGTCTCCGCGACGAGGGATTCCGGGCACTGAAGATCCGGATCGATCCGCGCCGGCTCGAGGACGGCCTGGCCGCGGTCCGGGCGACGCGCGCGGCAGTCGGTGAGACGATGGCGATCATGGTCGACGTCAACCAGGGCTGGCGGATGGCCGGTGACACGGTCCCGGCCCTGGATCCGGTAGCGGCCCACCGGATCGCGGTCCGCCTCGCCGAGCTCGACGTCCTGTGGCTCGAGGAGCCGCTGGCCGGCACGGACCTGAGGGGGCTTGCCGCGCTGCGCGCCTCCGCTCCGGGGATCCGGATCGCCGGCGGCGAGATGACCCGGACGTTCGCGGAGAGCCTGGCCGCGCTCGACGCCGACGCGTTCGACGTATACCAGCCCGACGCCGTCCTGGCGGCCGGCATGCTTCGGACCCGGACCGTCGCCGAGGTCGCCCTGTCCCGGAACCGCTGGTTCACGCCCCACACCTGGACGAACGGGATCGGCCTGCTCGCGAACCTCCATGTCGCGGCGGGCGTCGGTGGCGGCCCCTTCATCGAGTTCCCATACGACCCGCCGGCGTGGACGCCGGAAGCCCGCGACGCCTTCCTCGCGGAGCCGATCCGGCCGGGTCGCGACGGCGTGCTCCGCGTGCCGACCACGCCGGGCATCGGGATCATCCTCGACGAGGCCGCGATCGCGCGGTACGCGGCGTGACGATGGACCTGGCTGGACCGGTCCGATGACCGACGACATCGCGCGGGCCCTCACGCAGGGGGAACCGATGGCCGAGGCGGAGGGCGAGGCGTCCGCGGTCGGCGAGCGACGCCGCCGGCACGGCGGGCGGGCCGTCGGCGAGCGCAGCCGCCTGCCCCAGCAGCGGCCGTGGGCCCAGCCCCGGATCCGCCTCCGCCCGACAGAGGTCGTCTCGGCCGACGAGCTCGAATCGATCCACGAGGCCTCGCTCCGGGTCCTCGAGCAGATCGGGATGGACTTCCTCGACGAGGGAGCCCGCGACCTGCTCGCCGCCGCAGGCGCGCGGGTCGAGGCCGGGACGCAACGGGTCCGGTTCGACCCCGACATGGTCGTCGAGCGGATCAAGACGGCGCCGTCGTCGTTCACGCTCCACGCCACGAACCCCGAGCATCACCTCCAGATCGGCTCCGATTGGACGGCTTTCGGCTCCGTGGCGTCGGCGCCGAATGTCGCGGATCTCGACCGGGGCCGGCGGGTCGGCAATCGCGAGGACTACCAGAACCTGATCCGGCTGTGCCAGATGCTCAACCCGGTCCATTTCTTCGCCGGGTACCCGGTCGAGCCGATCGACATCCACGCGTCGATCCGCCACCTGGACGCGATCTGGGACCTGCTGACCCTGGCCGACAAGCCGATCCACGCCTATTCCCTCGGGCGGCAGCGCAACCTCGACGCGATCGAGATGGTCCGGATCGCCCGGGGCATCGACGACGCAACGCTCGAACGCGAGCCGTCGCTCTTCACCGTCATCAACTCGTCGTCCCCGCTCCGGCTCGACACGCCGATGCTCCACGGGATCCTCGAGATGTCGGCCCGCAACCAGGTCATCGTCATGACCCCGTTCACGCTCGCCGGGGCGAT
>Ga0070697_100004968_pt1 | contig 10211 bp, 7 predicted proteins | sample KBSK1501metaG_FD_65475 | JGI IMG/M metagenome (GOLD analysis project Ga0070697, IMG submission 65475) | Corn, switchgrass and miscanthus rhizosphere microbial communities from Kellogg Biological Station, Michigan, USA - KBS K1-50-1 metaG | ecosystem: Host-associated > Plants > Roots >... | reverse complement strand
TGGTAGGGCTGGCGAACTTCCTCAGGAAGCTCGTACCAGCTGACACGATCGCCCACTCGCGCGCGCAGCTTCCACTTGAACGATTTCGGTTGCGCATCGATCCGGGCCCAGAGCTCATCGAGCCGCTCGCTGACCCGGCCGGCATCGACGTCCAGCTCGCGGACGGCATTGCGCACCCGACCGGAATTGAGCTGCAGCGTCCGGTGGAGCCCCCAGTCCTCGGAGGTGAGGCGGGCCAGGTAGGCGGCGTTGATGGCATCGTTGTCGTGGTCCGCGATCGGGTGATCGAGCAGGAGAGCGGTTGTGTCGACCAGGTCTTTCGTGTTGATCTCATAGACCTGCAGCTTGCTGAGCAGCAGGTCCGCAGGGGTCAGCGTCGGCCCATCGTGTCCCAGGCGGTTGGCCAGCTCGATGACGTGGCACATCTTCATGCGGTCGATGAAGACGTCGATCTGGCGCCCGTTCACCGGGTCGAGGTAGAGCAGGCGCTGATGACCGTTCAAGGTGTTGAAGCGGCGGTCGCCCTCGTAGCCGAGCGACTCGAAGAGCTTCTGGACGGCCTGCTGCTGCTTGGACGAAGCGACGAAATCCAGATCGCCGTATTTGCGCTTCAGCGGCGCCTGCCGCGCACTCGAGCAGTGGAGGTTGACGGCCGCGCCGCCCACCAGCTTGACGGGGACCTTGCCCGCCGACGCGGCGGCCGAGATCCGCTCCGCTTCAGCGATGACATCGGCGAGAGGGACGCCGTTTGGGGTTGTCACCTCATTGCTCCTGCACGTCGACGATGATCGTCTTGAGGTCGGTCATCTGCTCGATCGCGCGATAGCCGCCGACACGCCCGATGCCGCTCTCCTTGCCCGCGCGGCCGCCGAATGGGATATGCGCTTCCCAGTAATTGGAGGACTCGTTGACGTTCACCCATCCGGTCTCGAGCCGCTGCGCGAACCGCAGCGCGCGGTCGATATCCCTCGTGTAGACCGAGCCGAGCAAGCCGTATGGTGAGTCGTTGGCGATGGCCAGCGCTTCCGCCTCGTCGCGGAAGGGGATCACCGGGGCGATCGGGCCGAAGGTCTCCTCCTTGCTGACCCGCATCTGCGGGCTGACGCCACGGAGCACCGTCGCCTCGAAGTAGAGGCGAGTGGGGAAACTGGTCGCGCGGTGACCGCCAGTCACCAGTTCCGCGCCCTGCGCCAGCGCGTCCGCGACATGCTCGTCCATCTTGGCCGCGACGCCCTCGTTGTTCAGCGGGCCCATGGTCGTACCGTCGTCGAACGGATCGCCCAGTTTGATCTCCTTGACGGCCGCGGCCAGCCGCTCGATGAAGCGATCCTGAACATCGCGCTGGACGAGGATCCGCTCGCCGGCGGTGCAGCTCTGCCCGGCGCACAGGAAGCAGCCGACGATCACGCCCGCGACCGCGCGGTCGACCTGGGCGTCTTCGAAGATCACGATCGGGCCGTTGCCGCCCAGCTCCAGCATGATGTGCTTGCCCGCCGCTCGCCGCGCCACCGAGCGCCCCGTTTCCGTCGAGCCGACGAAGCCGACGCCGGCGAGCAAGGGATGGCCGGCGATCTCATCGCCGACCACCGAACCCGGACCGGTGACCAGATTGACCGCGCCCGGAGGCAGGTCGGCTTCAGCCAGGCACTCCATCAGCTTGACGGAGATCGCCGACGTCGAGGAGGCGGGGGCCCACACCAGGGTGTTGCCGCCGGCGAGGGCCGGGGCGATCACCTCGGTCGCCATCGTCAGCGGCCAGTTCCAGGGAGCGATCACGCCGTAGACGCCTCGCGGCACGCGGAGGGTGAAAACGAGCTTGTTCTTGCTCGTCGACGGGATCACGTTGGTCTCGAGCCGCTTGATGTCCTCGGCGGCGATCCGGAAGTATTCGATCGCTTCGCCCACCTCGCCGACGGCTTCAGCTTTGTAGGGCTTGCCCTGGTCGAGGCTGAGCCAGTGGGCGAGCTCGTCGCGGCGCTTCTCCATCACGTCCGCGATCCGATGCAACAGCCTGGCCCGGTCGAAGGCGCCGAGGGAGGCCATCGCCGGGCGCGCCCGGTACGCCGCCTCGACGGCGCGGCTGGCGTCGGCCCGGGTGCCCTTCGGCAAATGGGCGATCACCTCGCCGGTTGCCGGGCTCCGCGCCTCGAAGGTCTCGCCGCCCTCTGAGTCGACCCAGCGGCCGTCGACGAACATCTTCAGCGTTTCGACTTTGTCGGCGACTTTCACCCTCTTCCTCCTGTTGACTCAGACCGTGGCGTGGAGAATCGCATCTTTGCGCACCTCGATGAAGGCCTGGAGCTGTTCATCGATGCCCGAGTCGATTCCCGGATCTTTATAGTCGGTCAGGAGCTGCTTCCACTTCTCGTTCGCCACTTTGTCCGCGGTGCGCGATCCCATCCGCTGCCAGCGGTCGTAGTTTTCCGTTGACGAGATCGACGGCCGGTAGAAGCCGGTCCGGTAGTTCCGCATGGTGTGTTCGGAGCCCAGGTGGTGACCGCCGGGACCGACTTCACGGATCCCGTCCATCGCGAAGCCCTCATCGTCGAACGGTATCCCCTTGCTGAGGATCCACTCGAACATCCGCAGGGCTTCCACGTCGATGATGAATTTTTCATAGGAGGCCAGCAGCGCACTCTCCAGCCAGCCGGCGGCGTGGAGGACGAAGTGAACGCCACCCATCACCGTCGGCCACATACACATCATCGATTCGTAGGCGGCCTGTGCATCGGGTGACTTGGAGGAGGTGAGGGCGCCGCCGCCGCGGAATGGAATCCGGTAGTGGCGGGCCATCTGCGCACTGGCCAGGATGCCCATGGCGGACTCCGGCGTGCCGAAAGCCGGGCTGCCCGACTGCATGTCGATGTTGGTCAGGAAGGAGCCGTAGATACAGGGGGCGCCCGGACGGATCAACTGGATCAGGGCGATCCCCGCCAGGGCTTCCGCGGTCTGCTGGGCGATGGTGCCGGCGAGGCCCATCGGCGACATCGCGCCGGCCATCAGGAAGGGCGTCACGATGGCGGGTTGGTTCGCCTCCGCGTAGGTCATCAACGCCCCGAGCATCCGATCGTCGTAGCGGAGCGGGCTGTTGACGTTGACGAGGGCCAGGAGGGCGGGCGTCTTCTCGATGTTCGCCCGGCCGCCGAACAGGATCGAGGACATTTCGATGGAGTCGCGCGCACCCTCCTCCGAAATCACGCTCCCCATGTAGGGCATGTCGGTCCAGCGGATGTGCGAGTAGACCATGTCGAGATGACGAGTCTCGAGTGGCAGATCCTCGGGTTCCACGATGGTGCCACCGGCGCAATGAATCTGCGGCGTGGCCTGCGCCATCTTGTCGAAGTTGGTGAAATCGGCGATGGTCGCGCCCCGACGACCCCGGTCGAGGTCCGTGATGAAGGGCGGTCCATAGACGGGCGCGTTGACCATGTGGTTGCCACCGATCGTGACGGTGTTCGCTGGATTGCGCGCCTGCACCTCGAACGTTTCCGGCACCTTCTTGATCTGCTCCTCGATGAAGGCCGGCTCGAAGTGGACGCGGCTGTCCTCGATCTTCAGCCCGGCGCGCCGGAACGTGTCGAGGGCGCGAGGGTAGAGGAAGTCGACGCCGATCTCTTGCAAGATCAGCATGGCATGGTCGTGGATTTGCTGAACCTGTTCCTCGGTAAGGAAGTCGTAAGGCTTGAGCGTGTTGGTCCACATGGCGTCAGGAACCGGCGTGCGCCAGCTGTCTTGCGACCTTCCGGTGGCGTCCCGCCTCGAAGGCCCGGGCGTAGATCTTCTCGTAATTCTTGGCGTCGACGTCCCTCGGGTTGCCGATGGTCTGCGAGTCCGCCTGGGCTTTCTCCGCAAGCATCGGGATCTCCTCTTCCGCAAAGCCGAGCTCATTGAGCGATGGGATGTCGAGGTCCTCGGTCAGCTGATAGACGTACTCGACCGAGAGCTCCGCGGCCTTCCAGATCGTCTTGTTGGCGGTGTCGAGGCCCAGCGCCTGCGCGATGCGGGCAAAGCGTTCCGGCTCCCCCGAATAGTTGTACTCCATCACCGGGGCGAGCAAGCGCCCTGTCAGCGCTCCGTGCGGCGCGTCATGAACGCCGCCGGCCGACTGGCTCATCGCGTGCGCCGCTCCGGCCGAGTCGGTGCCGTAGGCGAGACCGGCGAGCATCGCCGCCATGCTCATGTGGTAGCGCGCCTCGAGGTTGTGGCCCTGCGAGTACGCAACGCGCAGCCAGCGCGCGCAGTACTCCATCGCATGCAACGCGACCGCGTCGGTGAACGGCTGGTGATACGCCATCGTGTAGCACTCGACCGCGTGGGTCAGCGCATCCATCCCCGTGCCGGCGGTGACCCCGGCCGGCAGATTGACGCTGAGCGCTGGATCGATGAGGGCGACCCAGGCGGCGATGTTCGGTGTGCCGCCGACGTTGAACTTCACCTTGCGATCGGGATCGGTGATCACCGCCCAGAGCGTGACCTCGCTGCCAGTACCCGCGGTGGTTGGGACGGCGATCAGCGGCGGGATCCGCGAGTGGATCGGATCCCTGCCCCACTCGTACTGGCCGATGCTGCCGCCATGGACGGCAACGACGCCGATGCCTTTGGCGCAGTCGATGGAGCTACCGCCGCCGATCGCGACCAGCCCATCGCAGCGCTCTTTCTGGTAGTATGCCGCGCCGGCGTCGACCAGTTGGATGCCGGGATTCGCCCGCACCTGGTCGTAGGTGACCGGGTCGAGGCCGGCGGCGCGGAGCGGCTTGAGAGCCTCATCGAGCAATCCGGCTTTCACGATCCCCTGGTCGGTGACGACCAGCGGGCGCTTGACGTTGAGCGCGGATGCCTCCTGTCCGAGAGCAGAGAGCGCCCCAATCGCGTGCACCATCCGGGTCGGCGACTGATAACTCTTCAGAACGCTGTCAAGCAGGGTCAAATTTCCGAATCCTCCTTCGAGAGAGGGCGGAGGCTCGGCCTCCGCCCTTACAGCTGACGAACTATTCGACCGGAATCTCGCGGTGGATCGCGCGCAGATCAATCCCTTGCCTGCGTCGATAGAGGAAGAACCCGACGTAGACGACGAGCGCGAGGACGTACATGACCGCCAGGTACTTGATCGAATTCGGGTTGCTGAAGCCGACGCCGTAGGTTGAGTCGGTGAACCACTTGACGAGGTTGAAGATGAGGAACGCCCCCGTAACCACGGCCGCGAGCGTGATGGCGGGGACGCCGGCCACTCGTACCTTCGCAATGGGCGAGTTGTTGAAGATCGACGCGCGGCGCCACGGTAGGATTGCGGCCGCCACCACCGTTCCCAGGAAGGTGATCGCGATGACAAGCGTCGCGTCGAGGACGAGCGCCTCGAAACCGCTGACATAGGCGTAGATGGCGCTGACGACGATCGAGGGGATGACCATCAGCCCAAGCGCCCCGTAGGGGACACGCCGCTTGGCGGAGATGTTGGCGGCCCACTCGGGGAGTACGCGGTCGAAGGCCGCCGCGAAGATGACCCGCGTCGAGGATAGGAACAGGGTGCCCGACCAGCCCCAGAACCAGACGCTCATCACCGCCAGCAGGATGAACTGGAAGGCATGGCTATTCACCAGCCAGCCCGCCAGCATGACCGGGTGTGGCCAGATCGGGATCGGTTGATTCGCAAGCCCGAGGCTGTTGTTGTAGGCCGCAGCCTCGAAGAACTCCCATCCGATCGTCTTGGCCAGGAGAGCGAGCACGACGACCGACAGGATCACCGTGGCCCAGAGGCCCCAGAACATGCTGTTGAAGATCCGGCGGTAATCGCGCGTGCCGCGCACCTCGCCGTAGAGGGTCGCGCCCCAGACCGGCCAGAGCAGGTAGAACATCAGGAACGGAACGATCGCCAGCGTCGGACCAAGAGAGAAGGCGTTGAACGACGACGGACTGTAGCCGTTCGTGGTCGCCAGGTCAATCGTGGCCTGGTAGGCGTCCGTCCCGGTGTAGCCAAAGAGGCTGGCGGCCTCCCGGTTGACGGCCTGATGCATCGCGTCCGAGCTGCTGAAGAGCAGGATGACGGCAATCACAGCCAGGCCGGCGATGCCCAGATAGAAGCAGACCTTCTGGATGCGAGCGTACGTCTCCATGCCCAGCGTCACATAGATGCAGACGAAGGCGATGACGATGAGCGACGCGATAAACAATCCGTTGCCGCCATTCGGCACCAGGGAGCCCGGCAAGTTCACGGCCCAATCCTGCTTGCCGATGGTCGCGGCGAGCGGGGCCAGAACCTGCTGGTTCAGGATGCCGGCATAAATCGGCGTCCAGTGCCAGAGGATGAACCACCAGCCGGTCATGGACAGGACGAAGGCGACACCGCCGCCGAGGACCCGGGATTGCCAGGTGTAGTCGCCGCCGGCGCGTGGCATTGCGGTGACCAGCAGCGCGTAGGTGATCACGAGGAAGGTCAGGAAGATCCCGCTGAAGATGACGGCTGAGAGGATGTGTCCCCCGGCAACGAAGCTGACGAAGCCGAAGGCGCCGAAGCCGAGCGACACGAGACTGACCGACATGAACGAGTAGATGAACGCATCGAAGCCGGACCACGCCTTGACGAGCCCGGTAGCGTTCCTCAGGAAGAGGGTTGGCCGAGCCGCCGCAGTACCGACCGACATGAGCGCTTCACACTCCTTGCTTTGGATTTTCTCGATGACGCCTGGTCGCCGCCGAATTCACGGATCGGATGCGCTTTCCGTTTCACCTCCTAGCCACTAATGAGCTGATAGCTCTTGATGCCCTTCTTCTGATCGAGCTCGAGGATCGCCGACATCAGGATGCCCTCCTCATAGGCGCTGCCTGTGTTGATGGAGAGCGTCTTGCCAAGTCGCGTGATGCCCTTCCCTTCGTGGATGTGGCCGTGCAGCGAAAGCATCGGCTGGTGCTTGTCGATGGCCGCCCGAACGGCGGTGGAACCGACGTGGCGCAGCGCCTTCCCGCCGTGCATCACTTTCAAGTTCTCGTCGAGGGCCGGTGCCTCGTCGAGCGACGTGCCGAACGGCGGGGGATGGAAGTTGAAGATCGCCCGGCTCATTTCCTTGATCTGGCCGAGCATTGGCTCGATCATCCTGGTCAGTTCCTCTTCGGGCGCCTCGCGGTAGGTGTGCCACGGTGTCGGGTTGGCCCAGCCGGAGGAGATCATCTCGAAACCGCCCAGGTCGATGCACTTGCCTTCAGCAAGCTCGACCTTGGTCGACCTGGCGATCACCTCATCGATCTCGATCTCGTCGTCGTTTCCAGGGGAGACGAAGATGCGGACCGGGCTCTTGCCGAGCTTGTCCTCCGCCATGTCCATCCATCGACCCACCGTCTTGCACATCTCTTCGGTGAAAAGGCTCTGCACCTTCTTCGGGTCGGCCTCCAGCTCGGCCACCTGGGCGGAGGACATCCGGACCGGGTAGTAGCCCTTGCGCTGGATCTGGCTTTCAACATCAGCAACCTCGTCCCGTGCGACCCGCTGGTGCTGCCCCGAGAGCGCGTACTCGTAATGATCTCCCTCGTCGACCAGCGGGATCATGGCCTTCCCGGTCATGTCCCCGCCGCAGATGAGGACGTCCGCCTTGTAAAAGTTGGCGGCGCTGAGGAACTTCCGCCAGCAGACCTCTGACCCATGCAGGTCGGTCGTGTAGAAGAGTCTCACGGTTTCCCTCCTATAGAACTTTGCGAATGGCGTGCTCGAAGCCCGCGACGTGTTGACGCATGATGGATTCCGCCTTCTCGGCGTCACGCGAAACGATGGCGTCGAGAAGCTGGCGGTGTTCCTCGACGGCCTCTTTGAGCCGGACGCCACGGTCCAGGCCGAGGAACCAGATGCGGAGGCTCAGGTTGAAGCTCTCCTCCAGCATCGCCTGGAGGAACGGATTGCGCGTCGCCTGGTAGACGAGCCGGTGGATGCGCTGATCGAGCCGCATCAGGTTGTGGACGTCCGCCTCGTCGATCGTGGTCAGCTCGCCCATCAGGGTTTCCATCTGCGCCCGGTCGGCGGCGGTCGCCCGCTCCGCGGCCAGCCGCGCGGCGTAGCCTTCCATTTCGGTGCGGATCTCGGTGAGGCGGTGGAGATCTGTCAGGTTGATGTCGGAGACGAAGGTGCCGCGGTGCGGAACGAAGCTGACCAGGTTCTCGTGTGCCAGCCGCTGCAGCGCCTCGCGGATCGGCGTCCGCCCCAGGCCAAGCTCCTGCCGCAGCCGGGCTTCCTCGATGACCGAGCCAGGAGCGAGCCGGAGGGTGACGATCTGGTCCCGGATGAGGAGGTAGGCGCGCTCGCCCTGCGAGCGTGCCGAGGCGCTCTGCAGGACGACCGTCTGCAGCGTCCCCTCCTCGCCGCTCCGGTGCAACAGACGAGCCGCGGTCAGCCCGCTCGCCAACTTCCCCTCCCCGTATATCGGCCGTACACCAGCGATATATCGGCCTGCGCCGAACGCTAGCACGGCTTCCAGGCGTGGTCAAGGTCCAACCGCGCGATTTAATAGCCGGGTGCCAACCCTCCGGTTTCGGGTCACCACCGAGCTCCCGCCGGACCGCGTCCTCGGGGTGCTCACCGACTTCAGCGATCGCCGGCCGGCAGTCTGGCCGAACATCGACCACGACCACTACCGGGTTCACGACCAGGGTCCTGGTTGGGCCGACGTCACCGAAGGCAATGTTTTCGCCTGGGAGCGCAATCGCTACGAGTGGAACGCCGTGGCCGGCGAGGTGACGGTGACCGCGGTCGAGTCCGATAGCTGGGCGCCCGGGAGCCAGTGGCGCTACCAGCTGCAGCCCGGCGTCGCTGGGGGGACGCGGGTGGATGTCACGGTCGTCCGTACCGGCCGTGGGATGCGCGGCAGATTGCTCGCGGCGCTGCTCAGCGTGGTCGGTGCCCGTGTCCTCCGCTCAGACATGGAGAGGGTGCTGGCCCGCGTCCGCTGATCGGGGGGCTTTTCTCGTTTCCTCATCCTCGTTATGCTGTGAGCCGGCGACGAAACGGGAGGAGGGATGCGGGTGAGCGACGTGCCTGCGCAGGCGAGCGTCGTCGTGATCGGTGCGGGGATCGTGGGCAACAGCCTCGCGTATCACCTGGCGCAACAAGGTTGGAAGGAGATCGTCCTGATCGATAAGGGCCCACTGCCCAACCCGGGCGGTTCGACCGGGCACGCCTCGAACTTCATCTTCCTGACCGACCACTCGAAGGAGATGACCCTCTTCACGCTCGACAGCGTGCGCCAGTACAAGGAGTTGGGGGTCTTCAACCTGAGCGGCGGTGTCGAGGTCGCCCGCACGACCGAGCGGATGGACGAGCTCAAGCGGCGCCTGGCGTCGAGCAAGGCGTGGGGCATCGATGCCGAGCTGGTGTCGCCGGCCGAGGTCAAACGCCTCGTGCCCTTCATCAACGAAAAAGTCATCCTCGGAGGCTTCAGCACACCAGGCATCGGCACGGTCGACTCGCTGCGCGGTGGGACCTTGATGCGGGAGAAGGCGCAGGTGATGGGCGCCCTCACCGTGGTCGCGAGCACCGAGGTGACGGGTATCGACGTCGAAAACGGCCGCGTCCGGCGAGTGCGGACGGACAAGGGGGACATCGAAACCGAGACCGTGGTCATCACGAGCGGTATCTGGAGCCCGCGTCTCGCCCGCATGGCCGGCGCCTCCATCCCGCTCAGTCCCGCGGTGCACCAGATGATCAGTGTCGGGCCGGTGCCGCTCTTTGCCGATACCGTCGGCGAGATCAAGTACCCCATCATCCGCGACATGGATACCAATGGGTACGAGCGGCAGCACGGCGGCGACCTGGAGGTGGGCTCCTACGACCATCGCCCGATCCTGTGGGAACCTGACGATATCCCCTCGATCGGCCAATCCAAGCTCTCGCCGACCGAGCTGCCCTTCACGAAAGAGGATTTCGACGAATCGCTGGAGCACGCGCTCGAGCTGATCCCCGACATCCTCGGTGACCCGAGTGTCGGTATCCGGCACGCCATCAACGGTCTGCTGTCGCTCACGCCCGACGGGTTGCCGCTGCTCGGTGAGACGCCGGAGGTGAAAGGCCTGTGGTCGGCGGCGGCGATCTGGATCAAGGAAGCGCCCGGCATCGCGCGTTGCGTCGCCGAGTGGATGACGTCGGGCGTCCCCGAGATCGATCCCTCGGGATCGGACATCGCCCGCTTCTACGACCACCAGAAAACGCGGGCGCACATTCGGGGGCGCACCGCCGA
>Ga0070697_100004964_pt1 | contig 10214 bp, 7 predicted proteins | sample KBSK1501metaG_FD_65475 | JGI IMG/M metagenome (GOLD analysis project Ga0070697, IMG submission 65475) | Corn, switchgrass and miscanthus rhizosphere microbial communities from Kellogg Biological Station, Michigan, USA - KBS K1-50-1 metaG | ecosystem: Host-associated > Plants > Roots >... | reverse complement strand
TTTTCAAGCTGACGGGTCAAACCATTTGTGCAAGACAAAAATCTGGACACGAAAAGAAACCCTGTGCAGAAGGCGAGGCCGGAAACGGAAGCTTTAAACTAGCTGGTTACGAATGGCGATCTCACCCCAAGACAAAAGGAGAATAGCCACAAAGAACAAAGAGAGCACAAAAGAAAACCTAGTTCCCCTCAACGAGTCGAATACTTGAGGATCGACCACGTGTTTGTGAGTTCAATGGTTATCAGCTGACTCTTTTCTTCTTTTGTGCTCTTTGCGTTCTTTGTGGCTATTCTCTTGGCGCCTTTGCGTCTTTGCGTGAGATCTTTTTCCGTTCATGTCGACGTCTCGGCGTGATAGGACTTTCGCTTCGGGACAGAGGCATAAACGGATTGACACCGGAATGTGGGATCTAGAGATTAATAAGGCTAACGCGCGGATATGAGTGCAACAACCGCAACAGGAATTCGAGCCGCAATTCGGTCGGCGTTTCGTGGTAAACCCGTCGAACGGGTGGAACTTTTCGGCTCGGCTGCGCGTGGGGACTTCACCTCCTACAGCGATGTGGATATTCTTGTTACGCCATCGCCCGAGGCCAGCCGCCACGACCTTTTTATAATGGCTGCCGAAGTGGAAGAAGCTCTTGGGAGGCCAGTCGATTTTCTCATCCGCTCTGACGTTGAAGCCATGAAAAACGTTGAGGCGAAAGATCTGATCCTAAAGAGCGCAGTGGCAGTCTTGTCCCCTGATGGCCTCACGCAAAGACGCTTTAAAACAAGAAATCTCACGCAAAGGCGCAAAGGCGCAAAGACGGATTTGAACAGAAGTTAGCGAAGGAAACGAAGGTAAGAAATGAGGGCCCCAGAGATCGGGTGGGACAAGTTTTGCCAACATAGGAGATCCGCGCTGTTCAGGAGAGATCTCGCTACGGCTCGGATTATTCATTCAGTTTGTTTATGATGCCTGCGATGCCGGCGAATGGTGGAGGCCGGCGTAGTCTCTAAAGCGTTGTCTTCGATGGCGGTGTTTTTGTCTACCAGACGCGCTACAGGTGTTGGTGATGACTCAACCACTGTTACCGCCGATGGTTCTGCGCTCGTAGCCTTAAGTGCATTGTCATCGTGCTGGCTGAATGTGCTGATGAAGGCCAGAGCGATAAAACCGAAAAAACAAAGGCCACAACATCCGAAGCCCGCACTATCGCTTCCACTCTTGTGGGAGCCGGTTCGATAGCTTATTCCAGTCCCCGGGATCGAGTAGGTAGTGTGAGTACCATGCTTTCCGATATTTGTCGTCGCTCCACGACCTCCAACTGACACGCTGTTGATGCCTTTCTTCCCAACATTGAGCCTGATGCCGGGAAGGATCTTGATGCTCTCGCGGAAGCGAAACCCCATATCCAGTTTTCAAGAACGAGCGAAAACGCAGCCTCATCCGAAGCCGGCCGAGCAACAGACGCTGCGAAAATCTGCTTCCTGAGTTTCATGCGATTCTCGCATTGTAAATCGACTAGCCACGTGCCCGCTTTAGGCAGGGCCCACGCCAAGACGCTTGTAAGACAGGAGATCTCACGCAAAGCCGCAAACACGCCAAGATGAATTTTAGACGAGAGATCGTAACAACAGAGGCAAAGCGCAATACGGGCGACAGATGACGTACGGAAGATCGAAGTGCCCTAATCGGTATCAGCCCTGCTCACCTTTGTTTCCTTTGCTAACTTCTGTTTAAAGTTTCTCTTGGCGCTTTTGCGGCTTGGCGTGAGATCTTCGCATTTCGAGCGTCTTGGCGTGCATTTCGCAAGCTTTCCAGAAATTTGGTGATATTTGCTAAACTCCTGATTAATCTAGCCGTTCTAAAAGCAAGACTGCTGTGACTCTGGAGACCAGAGATCTTCGCCTCCGGTCCGCGAACTTTGTGTCCAGTAGAGAGAGTCGTACGCAAAAAAATGAGCGAACGCCAGGACATAGGACAATAATTGTCCGCCCCCAAGCATTAGAGTTGCTGAATGCACGCAAAGACACCTGAATTCTCTGTGACTGACATCGCGGATTTCTTGCCTTGTAATCATCTACTAACACTCGATCGGGCAGAAGAAGCTGGAAAGATTGAGCGGCCGTTTTTCTACGACGGCGGTGTCGAGTTGCTCCGCGAGCTGGGACTGCATCACGAGCAAGCGTATCCTCGGTATCTGACTGACACTCAGGATTTTCAAGTTGATCAGATCCCAACCGATGTTTCACGGGCGGACATTGTTTCCAGAACAGCTGATGCGATCCGTGGTGGCGCGGACGTTGTGTACCAGGCCGCTTCTCGCATGGAGCATTGCTTGGTCAGCACGCCAGGATACTCTCGATTTTAGGCGCTGAGAGGTGCCCCAGTTGCGCAATCGGGCGGAGATCGCGAACAGCACTACCACATCAGACGCTCGGTATACAACGTAAGCCTTACAGTTTTAACAGCGGAAGCGACCAGTACCACAACACAAATAATTACATCTAAGCGTTCGCCACATTAATTAATGCCTAGTGAGCATGAGGATTTAGAGGTGACCCTACTTGACATCCGACAAACATTGCAAAACAACGATGGCCTTAGCGATGGGTCGACCGGGCGTCTATTGTCGCCTTGGGCAGAGGCTCTGGTAAAATTGGGGTTCACGTTTGCCCGAGCACTGGAATTGCATGAACAATCGAATGCCACCCTTGCCATTTGCCTGCCCAGAATTGAGTTCGCAGCCTTATTATTGGCTCTTGGGGTGATCAAATGGAAAACAAGTAAAGCGTCTCCAAAGGAAGGCTTGGAAAGACTTCACGCATTGGTGGGAACTTGGGTTTCTTATGAACATAATGGTGTAACGAAAGTAGGCCGCCTGGACCAAGTACCGCAGAACGAAGATGGATATGTCAGGATCTTGGAATTCAAAGGAAAGAAAGTTCCAAACTTTGAAGACATGAGTTTGGAAGAGCGAAAGAGATACATACCACCGAAATCTGCCGGTCTTTGGCATTTGGTCGAGTCTGAATGGTGGGCCACTATCAAACCGGTCGGAAGAGAATTCGATGACCAGCGCGGAGCGCCGGCCCATCAAGTAGCACGAATTGCTGGTGCAGCGAGAAATTCGAGCATCGTGGAAAAGCTCATCGGTTCCGGAGCAGAGTATTGGTTAATGACGTCCCGCGAAAAGCCGATCCGCATAATCGGCTGTAAGTCCCGGTTGGATGGGGAACTTCAAGAGGATATTCCCTTGGCGGATAACTCCGGAACATTAAAACTCATCCCTATGTTGAGGCCTGCTGGTTCGGAAGAGTATGCAGCCTCGTCGCATATATGGGTAGGCAGCTGTACAAAAATGCAGTGTGTTGACCCGGAAAGCATTTGTATCATCGAGGGAGGACGACTTCTGGAGGACAATCTCATTGCTTCTTCTCGAAACAGCCGTGTAGTCTTGCTAGGCCGCAACGCCCCTTCTTACGAAGAAGCCGCGCAAATCGTGAAAAATGCGTTTCTTCACAGGAGCAAGGAGTTTACTGTGAACTGCGTCAAGGTCCCCCTTCATATCAAAGTCCTGTCTTTCATTCACAAATGAACTTCACAGAGACGGGCGCTATCCACGAGAACGCCAGTAGAGTTTTTGAAGACGGCTTGTGGATGGAAATCGTTGATTTTCCGGAGCTCGCTGCGTTTGACCGTGCTCGGCGTGCATTTGCAGAATCAGTGAATCGACACGCTTTAGAAGGTCCATGGATAGAACTGATCGAATCATTGAAGCTTGTTCATGCACGGGTGGCGAGAACACCGTGCCGGCCATCCTGGCTGTTCAGCCAGGAGAGGTTCACAATGCGTGAACAGAGACTCGAACCGCAGTTGCGCGCGAGGCTCCGTTGGGTTGACCCGACTGTGCGGAGCGGTTTTGACCGGGTTCAAGAAGCTCTGCGGGTTCTCGCAAATGTAGAGATAACCCCGGTGACTATCGGCGCGGGCAGGCTCATTGCCTGCTTCAGAGCCGGGTCGAGAAACGTTGTTGCAATTCGGGATGCGGAGGTTTGGGACGAATGCGGAGCACAGCTGTCTCAGCAGGTGCCTGGCTTAGGATTCGAGATTCGCAAACCAACGGAGCTACGGGACCATCCTTCCGTGGATCAATTGATTCTCTTCGGACCACCTTGGTTATTGAGGTATCGAAATGAATCATTCCTCTTGGGGAGTCCCGTTGCGCCTTCCGTCTGGTTTGTTGTTTGTCGGCATGAACACGTTGGCGTCGTTCCACAGAGCGGTTTGGAGGAATGCACAACCCATCGACTGAATGGTGTCGGCCAATCGTTAGCGGAGGTTGAAACAAATCTCGAACACGAACCAATGCTGTTCCAACCCCGCGCATTTGTTTTGAAGCACGGACAGGATTCAGGCTTATCCTGGGTTGCCGGACCAGATGACACAACGAGCGCTTTGCCTTTGGTACTTGGAGGAGGAAAAGGCATTTACATCCAGGAAGAAGGAGGTCTGTATACAACAATTACTGGAGTTGACAGCGCGACACGACCGTGCCTGACAGTGGAACGACTGGATGCCTGTGAAATCGAAACGGGCATGCTTGTTTTGCTCACGACCAAAGGCGGCGGTGACATGATCCCCGTAGTAGCGGACTCTTTGCTCAAAGATGAGGCCAAAACCGTGCGGGAACTGGAAATTCTTTGGAAGCGAAGGCTCGCGGACAAAGCGGAGCGGCTGGGAATTACGAAAGTGGCTCAATGTTTGCACACCAGTCCTCAGAACGTCAGGAATTGGTGCAGTCCGCGCAATATTGCCCCTGAAAACTTGGAAGATCATCTTCTTCCTATTCTCGAATTGGTTGGTTTAAAACCATACTATCCCAAAATGGTCGAGGCGATAGGGAAGTTACGCTCCGCGCATCAAAGCGCTGGCATGAGACTGCAAGCACATCTTTTGCAAAGCCTCAAGGGCTTGGACCTGCGGGCTGCGTACGTAAATGGATTCCAAGAAATCCGCGACAAAGCCGGAGGCCCGGTCAAGACGGTTTATTTGGTGCAAGAGGTTAAAGGGATGGAAGAGGTATCCACCAGACTGGTTGGCAGGGTACTGGAGCTGGAGGACTAAGCACGATGAACAAAGGCGCGCGGATGCTTCCCGCTTTCTGTCCTGCAAATGCTGTTGTTGGAGAGCAAGAGGTTTTTCGCTCGTTGCAGAATGACTCTGGCGCATCGGGCTGGCTTGTGTTGCATAGTCTGGATCTGGCGGAGCACATCCGACAGGTACGTAGCGAAGCCGATTTTGTCGTTCTAATTCCAGGTGAGGGCATTGTGGTCTTGGAAGTGAAGTCACATCGCTCGATTCGCTTTGACGAAAATGGATGGTGGCTAGGCAATGCGTTGGAGCCTGAATCACGAGGGCCGTTCAGGCAGGCTGCGGAAGCCATGCATTCAGTCTGGCGTTACTTGGATCAAAAAGGCCTGGCGGATTCTATTCCGATGATTTCGGCAGTGGTTTTCCCCTTCGTGCAGTTCAATTTCTCGTCGCCCGAATGGCATTCATGGCAGGTGCTCGATAGGCAGAGCCTCTACGCCAAACCGATTTCCGCTAACCTGCTATACATAATCAGGCAGGCGCGGCGGCACTTGGCTGCAAAGGGGCTCCACTGGACGACGAAGGCGGTGGAGGCTTCACCGGAAAAATGGAACCGAATCGCCAAGATCTTGAGGCCAAGATTCGAAGTCTTAGCAAGTCCCGCCGCCCGACGCAAGTCACTAGATGACAACTTGCTCTGCTGCACGGAACAACAATTCCGCTTTCTAGACAATTGGTCCGAAAACGATCGTATGTTAGTAAGCGGTTTGGCCGGTACCGGTAAAACCATTCTGGCGATGGAAGCGGTGCGCCGCGAAAAGGCGGCCGAACCAACTAGAGTCATCGGTTTCTTTTGCTTCAACAAGCTTCTCGGAAAAAGGTTGGCAGTAGATTGCCAAGTTTTGGGAGAATCGGTAAGAGTCGGCCATTTCCATCAGTGGATGGCCACGCTCGCCGGGATCCTTCCCGACCATCAAGAAGCCTCTAGTTCGGAGTTCTGGAACCGGACCCTGCCCGAAAAAGTTCTCGGCATATTGACCTCACCCGGATTAGAAAGCGGATTTCTCGACTATCTCGTTCTCGATGAAGCCCAGGATCTGTTTCTCGAACCTTACCTGGATATTTTCGATCTCCTGCTCAAAGGGGGGCTCCAAAAAGGGCGGTGGCTTTTCATGGGAGACTTCGAGCGCCAAACTATTTACACCTCCCGCGCTGTGTCCAAAATGGAGTTCTATGGACAACGCGTTCAAAAACGATGTGCCTTGTTCAAACTCGACGAAAACTGCAGGAACACTCGAGAGATTTCGAACGCCATTACCCTGCTGGCCCATTTGAAGCCAGGTTACGCACGCGTTCTTCGTGAAGATACTCGCCACGATCCCGAATTTCACTTTTACAGTGAAGATCAAGAACAAGAGACTCTGGCGTCTGCTGCTTTGGACCACCTTCTCGGGGAAGGCTTCAGGCCCCGCGATATCGTACTCCTCTCGCCCTACCACGAAAAGGCCCTTGGTCAGCGTCTATCCACCTATCCATCGTGGAAAACAAGGCTCAGGGAATACCGTCATGAGACGGAAGTAGCAGGTCACTGCACCATCCACGCCTTCAAAGGACTAGAAGCGCCAGTCGTGATCCTGACGGACATCCGAGACTTGGCTGACGCAAAAGCGATGGACCTTTTCTATATCGGCATGTCACGGGCATTGCACCGCTTGATTGTTCTTTGCCATGAATCTTCAAAAGCCTCTCTGAAAGCAACGCTCTTATGAGCGAAAGCATCGATCCCGAAACCCACCTCGAAAACCGCGCATGGATGGCGGCTGCCCTCGCTGGCGAAATTTTTGGCCCTGGCGGCCGCTTTGCGGGCTGGAAAAATGACCTCTACAAAACAGCGGAGGAAATCGAGCCTTCAGACGGCTTTGTTTTTGATTCTTGGGGCGAATACAACCAGAAAAGGCACGTCCAGGCGCAAACCCGAGAAGAAATCCTCAAGGATGAGCCGCCTTCCAAGAGATACGGAGTCGGATTGCTTTTCCCTGAAGAAGCCGAAACTAACGACGGACTCGAAGAGCCGGTAGCAGACTCGGACGCCGCTCTCGAAGCCGCTTCGGGGGTCATGGAAAAGGCCGTCAAAACAGGAGAAGAGTCGAAGCAAGAACGCAAAATGGCGGCTGCGCTTGCAGAAAAGCGCGCCAAGTTGATGGGGCTGGCAAGTCGAGACGAAGAGGGAAAAAATGATGTTCTACCCGGAGAGGAGGATGAGACAGACGCGCTCCAACTTGCGCGCATGCGCCGACCTCGAAGCATGGGCATCACTTTCGTCGTAGATACGTCTACAGGACCTCTGAAGATTGTGGTGGAAGGTGCCCGATATCGCCCCATCAAAGTGAAAGTCCGAGGTAAGGATGGCAAAGAGTCGGCGGAACGCACCCTTTGGATCCGGGTTCCGATTAACGCGGACTGGATGCTTGACGTGGCTACGGCAAAGCCTTTAGACAAACTATCCCTCACGTCCACTATCGGCGAAATTTCGGGTCTGCCCTCCCTCAAACTGGACTTGGACATACGCATCCGGACTTTGCCTCCACAAGCCATCGGCCTTCCCAGTACGGCGCGACTGATCACTGTAACTCTTGTCAACCGGTCGATCGCTAGCCGACCGGACATGGACAAGCTCACATTGTTCCAAAGCCGCTTTCGGGTGGGTAGCAAAAATGAAAGCGCCGCCGCTTTTTTTCCGCTTCCACGCTTCGCGATTGACGGCAATGAAGAAGAAGCTTCTCTCGCCCTGCTCTACCGAAGCGTTGAAACCTTTGCCACAGGGCACGGATGCACTGGGGACTGGATAGCGAAGGAAGGGCAAGGCGTTGCCTGGTGCGTGATTGCGGAACCGCTTCCGGTCCACGAAGCGCCCCCTGTAACACCTGATCTGGTCTATCCTAAATGGCACGCGAAAGCAGGGCAGGAATTGAAAATCCGCATGCTTCCCTTGGCAAGCGATAGTGACGGATGGATGACGCCCCTAAAAGAGTTGGCGGATTTGTATGAAGAATGGATTGAGCGCACTGAGCGCGAAATCCCGAGCCTGGAAACTGAATTCTTGAAAGGGGCGGCGAGAAGACACATCGCCGCCGCCCGACAATGCCTTAACCGGATACTTCGAGGACTGGCATTGTTGGCAAAGGATGCGGACGCCGCAACAGCCTTCCGCTTGTCTAACGAGGCGGTCCTCCTGCAACAGATTGCAGGCGGAAACGGTCTTCGGACCGTCCGCTTCGACGCCAGAGAGAAGAAATGGGTCTGGGAGAAAGAAATCAGAATACCTTCTTTGATGCATCAAAAAGCGTCGGAGTGCGCGTGGCGTCCGTTCCAGATCGCTTTTCTGCTAATGAACCTGCCCGGATTGTGGGATGGTTCCGATTCAGATCGGCAGATTGCCGATCTGATCTGGTTTCCTACCGGAGGTGGAAAGACAGAGGCCTACTTAGGAGCCACGGCTTTCCATCTCCTTGCGCGGCGCTTCCAGGATCGGGAGGACGATGGCACTGGTGTCCTGATGCGCTACACTCTCCGTCTGCTCACATCGCAGCAGTTCCAACGGGCGGCCGGACTTATCTGTGCGCTGGAGCATATTCGGAAAAGGGGCCAAGGAGCGCTGGGAAATAAGCCTTTTAGCATCGGCATATGGGTAGGCGGTGCCACTACGCCAAACAGCAGAAGGTTGTCATTGGACGTTTTCCACAAAACTGAATATGAAGGAGCGGATGCCTACCAACATGTTATGCTGCGTTGCCCATGGTGCGGCTCCCAAATGGGTCCCATGCGCGCCCCTTCAATACAGAGGAAAAGGTACATTTGTCACGGCCTTGCCGCGACGGGAAGCGGAGAGTCGAGGACCGTTCGCATCCATTGTCCAGATAACAGGTGTGACTTCCATGAGGAGCTTCCGGTTTTTGTCGTGGACGAGGAAATCTATGAAGATCCCCCTTCATTGGTCATCGGAACGGTAGACAAATTCGCTATGCTGGCGTGGAAGCCCGAAGCCCGAGCTATTTTCGGAATCGGAGAAAATGGAAAGCACCGGGTATCTCCTCCCGGAATGATCATCCAAGACGAACTACACTTAATCACCGGGCCATTAGGCTCCATGGTCGGACTATACGAGGGTGTCATCGAGGAATTGTGCACGGACCGCCGTGGCCCAAACCCTATTAAAGCCAAACTCGTAGCTTCCACTGCCACAACCCGTGCCTCGACCCGCCAAATCCGCGACCTTTATGCGCGGAAACATACTGCCGTTTTCCCTCCGCCCGGTCTCGACGCTAGTGATTCTTTCTTTGCCACCTACCATCGAGATGAGAATGGCAAAATAAAGCCCGGCCGAATGTATATGGGTGTGCTGGCGCGAGCATATGGTTCGGGTCTCACGGTAAACGTGCGCGTCTTCGGCGCCCTGCTAGCGGCCGCCCAGTTGCTACCTAAAGAACAAAGAGATGCTTGGTTCACCCTCTTAGTTTTCCACAATTCCCTTCGCGAACTCGGTGCCGGTCTAACCTTATTTGGTGCAGATGTTCCGGAACGCCTTGCCGACCTGCGTAATCGATGGGACCCAGGCGAAAAACGCCGTTACCTTAATGAGGTCCTAGAGTTAACCGGGCGCCTCGAAAACAGCGAAGTGCCACGAGCGCTGGAGGCGCTGGAGCGCAAATTCCCAGACAAGAAGGTGGTGGATGCCTGCCTGGCCTCGAACATCATCGAAGTCGGGGTGGATGTTCCCCGATTGGGCATGATGGCCGTTTCAGGCCAGCCAAAAAATACCGCTCAATATATCCAGGCGACCGGGCGCGTCGGACGTGTATTTCCAGGGCTCGTCCTCATGATTTATGACAACCGCAAGGCCCGAGACCTCTCACACTATGAACAATTTCGCGATTACCACGGCAGGTTGTATGCGGCCGTCGAACCCGCCAGCGTTACCCCGTTCACCACTCAAGTGTTGGAACGCGCACTGCATGGGGCGTTTGTCGCGTGGATCCGGAACAAACTGCCGATCGAGGAACAGCGCGATCCTCGGCGGTTCACTCCGAAAAACAGCGCGATGAGAAGTTCCCTAAAGGAGTTTTATCAATGCTTTA
>Ga0070697_100004963_pt1 | contig 10214 bp, 8 predicted proteins | sample KBSK1501metaG_FD_65475 | JGI IMG/M metagenome (GOLD analysis project Ga0070697, IMG submission 65475) | Corn, switchgrass and miscanthus rhizosphere microbial communities from Kellogg Biological Station, Michigan, USA - KBS K1-50-1 metaG | ecosystem: Host-associated > Plants > Roots >... | reverse complement strand
CTCGAAAAAATGGTAATGCTCCGCACCATCGATACTCTTTGGAAGGACCATCTGCTCGGCATCGACAGCCTGCGCGAAGGCATCGGTCTTCGTGGGTATGGACAGAAAGACCCGCTCATCGAATACAAGCGGGAAGCCTTTGAGATGTTTGCCGGCATGATGAATCGGATGAAGCGGGAGGTGCTGGAACATCTGTTCCGCGTGCAGGTGGTGCCGGGCGAGTCTCCACGTCCTCCGGTGGAACAGCACCGCCCCGTTCAGCTAACCCTCAACCGTGGCGAAGCTGCGGCGGACGACAACGGAACAAAGACCGTGCGTCGCGGGATCGACAAGGTCGGGCGCAATGATCCATGTCCCTGCGGAAGCGGCAAAAAATATAAGAAATGCCACGGCAGTTGAAACATTGCCTCCGCTGATGCCTCGATCCGCCCCACCTGACCCAGGCTCGACGATACGCTCCAGCGGAAGACTTCCCCGATCCCTTGACGCCTGCCGAAAAGAACTCCGTTTTTTTATTGAGACCGCGCGCATCCTAAGCTCCTCTCGCGACCCTAAAATGGTTTTCCGTGCCCTGATCAACAGGGCGCGCGTGCTCGTGCGCTGCCGTGCCTGGTCCCTGTTCGTAGTCGATCCGACCACGCGCGACTTGGTATTCGACATGGTCGGAGGGCCGGGGGCACGCATACTCAAAGGGCTTCGCATCCGTGCCGGACATGGCATTGTGGGGTGGGTCGCGAGCCACGGGAAAGCCGCCGTGGTGCGCGATGCGCGGACAGACCGGCGATTCATGCAGGAGATCGATGAGGCCACCGGGCTTAGGACGCGGTCGATCCTCTGCCTGCCGATCCTAAGCAAAGGGAAGACCGTCGCGGTGTTGGAGATGCTCAATAAGATCGGAACACCTTTTACGCGGCACGACCTTCAACTGCTGAGCCGCCTGATCGGTCAGGCGTCGCTCGCTCTGGAGCGCGCGTCCTTGATCGAGCAAGTCGCAAGTCTGGTCATAACCGACGAGCTCACGGGTCTGTTCAACGCCCGGTACCTGGATGAGGCCCTGGAACGGGAGATCCGGCGCTGCCACCGGTACCGTTCTACGCTTGCCTTGATCTTTCTGGACCTCGATCACTTTAAAGAGATCAACACGCTGTATGGGCATCCCTTGGGAAGCCGCTGCCTGACTGAGCTGGCGGAGATCATGCGGCGGAGCGTGCGGGATGTGGATATACCGGTCCGGTATGGCGGCGATGAATTTGCCGTGATTCTTCCTGAGAGCTCGGTGGAGACCGCCAGGATGGTCGCCGAACGCCTCGCGACAGCTATCCATACGCATGTCTTTTTGCAAGAGGCGGGTCTTAAGACACAGTTGGCCGCCAGCATTGGAATCGCCGGCTGTCCGGACCATGCTAAGACAAAGCAAGAACTGATATTGAAAGCCGATGCGGCGATGTACCGGTCGAAGGGGACGGGAGGGGACCGGATCTCCGTGGCGGATCAGCTCTAACCGATCTCTTCCTGCATCAAAATAGCTACGTCGTGGTTCCCGCTAGGGGAAACATAATCGTAAATGTCGTGCCGCCAGGCTGCTCAGTCTCAACCCGGATCTGCCCCCCATGCTTAGTGATGATCCGGTGCGCGATGGTGAGCCCAAGGCCTGTCCCTTCCCCTTGTTTCTTCGTCGTAAAGAAGGGATCGAAAATTTTGGAAACATGCCCGGCGGGGATGCCTGGTCCGGAGTCCCGAATTCTGACTGCGAGCGAGTCTTGATCCATATACGTTGTCACTTCAAGCCTTCCCGTACCCTCCATGGCGCGCACGGCATTGTCGATGACATTCACAAAGACTTGACGAAGCTCCAGCGGATTGGCCCAAATTTTGGAAACGGCCGCGTAGTTCTTCTGAACCTGAATCTTCTCTCCAGACTGTTCGAGTCCTGTCAGACCTAAGGCATGATCCAACTGCTCGTTGACATCGACTTCCACCCGCAGATCGCCGGCCTCAATACGGCTGCGACCTGTTAGATCCTTTATGATCCGGCCCATGCGTTTGGCTTCCTCGACGATGGTCTTCGCATGCTCCTTCATGACTGTCGGATCGGGTTCATCAAGAATCGCCTCGCCAAAACCCAAGACGCTGTAAAGGGGATTATTCAATTCGTGACCGAGCCCAGAGGTCAGCAGCGCAATACCTGCCAGCTTCTCGGCCTGAATGAGCTGATTTTGCAGGCTGCTCTCCTCTGTGGTGTCTCGAAGCACAAGGCCCATCAATTGGCCCTCGTCCGACTGCGCCGCGACGGGAAAACATGTGTAGTGATAGGTTCGGTGTCCAAACTTAATTTCTTTGCGGGGATGAGGATCCCTGATGATCGCTGGAGGAGCGAGCGGGTCGCGAAGCAGGGAGACCTCCGTCGGGGGCCCTGGAGAGCGGACAGCTGTCTCCTGTGGGCTCTCCACATAGTGGCTCATTTCTGTTTCCAATTGCTCACGGGTTACATCGTCTGCGTTGAGAAGGTCGAATAGCGTAGGCCCCCGCATATCAGACTGGTGCAGGTTGAACGCCTTGTTCGACGCGCCGTTGATGTATTGCACCTGGGCATCCTCATTCAGAATCACAATGGGATCGGGCACGCTATCAAGAATCATCTGAACGTATTCTTTCAGAGACTTGATCCCCTCTTCGGCGCGCTTGCGCTCCATGAACTGGCCGACCTGGCTCCCGATAGCGGAAAGCATCTGTAGTAGATGCTCGTCAGGTGGCTGAATTCTATGACTGAAGAACTCCATGACCCCGAGCACCGAACCCGGCCTTCGAATGGGGAAACCGAAGGCTGCATGAAGCCCCTCTTTCGCCGCGACCGGCAGGCGCGGGAAATTGTCATCCTTGACGACGTCAGGAATCCAAATGGGCTCGCCACTGGCCCAGACGCGGCCTGGCAATCCCGTGCCGCGCGGAAAGGCCGTCTGCTTGCTGAAGGCCGCAAACTTTGCCAGGTTGCTTGAGGGCGACTGCCAGATTTCACGACAGCGAATCACGTCGGCTTCCTGATCGACGCTCCAAAACCCTCCCATTTCCCAGTCAAGGCTCTCGCAGATCGCCTGCAAGATTTTGGGGGTCGCTTCGCTAAGCGTCGGAGACTCTGCCAAGAGACGAGCCACGGTATGCTCAGCGTTCAAGCGCCTTTCCACCTGTTTGCGTTGCGTGATGTCGCGAATAATCCCGGTAAAGCCGCGTCCTTCTGTGGTCGTCCAGGTTGAAAGTGAGAGCTCCAAAGGGAATTCGCTTCCGTCTTTCTTCAATCCCGCCAACTCAATGACTTTTCCAATGACATGGGATTCCCCCGTGGATACGATGCGTTTAATTCCTGCTCGATGCGCGTCGCGGAAGCGAGGCGGCATCAGGAGCGCGAGGGATTGCCCGCCCACTTCACTCGTGGAGTACCCGAAAATTCTCTCCGCTGCCTTATTCCAATAAATGATATTTCCATTCTGGTCTGCCGATATGATGCCGTCACTAGCGGTCTCCGCTACGGCGCGGAATTGTTCGTCGCCATCTCCCTGACGCGAGCGCACTGCCGGGGGAATTCGAGGGAGGAACCGGTCGCGTTCCTCGAGATGTACATCTGTAGGGATCCCGCCCTTGCCGAGAAAGCGGCTCACAATGAGATAGCCTGCTGCTCCAAAGATCGAGAGGGCGATTAGCAAAAACGCCGTCACCCATTTCAGGAAGTGCCGCATGGGGTCAACCAGCACGGATGCTACGATGACGGCCCCGATAATCGACGACATACACGAGGCAAGCAAGACCAACAAAAGTTGCGTGAAAGAAAGACGCCCGGACTTATCAACGTTGCTCATGATCACCAGCAGGCGGATGTTCGTTTCTCAGAAAGGAATCGCTTCCCAGGACTGTCCTTGGTGTGCATTCCCCAAGTCATTGGGGGCTCCCTTCGTTGGTCACTTCATAACAATGACAGTGTGCTGAGTATCAAGTGAAAATCATTTATATGTCAATATGCGGTAGGCACACTGCGGCTCATTTTCGATGCCATCCGGCTGACTGGGGTGAATAGAGGGCGACCAAGGAGGGTTCTGATCAACTCAGGAAGAGTGGTTTCTCTTCCAGTCTTCGTTGAGCCGATACACAAAGATTAGAATTTCGGCGACCGCTTGGTAGAGGTCAGGTGGAATCTCCTGTCCCAAATCTAACTCTAAGAGAATTTGCACCAGATCCGGATTCTCGCGGATCGGTATGCCGTGCTGTCTTGCCTCTTCGATGAGACGCTCTGCCAGGAGGCCGCGGCCTAAGGCTGTCACGTAGGGTGACGAGCGCGTCTTGGGCTCATACCGGAGGGCGACCGCGCCTTTTCTTGGTCGTTTGTTGTTGATTCCCAGTGGAATTACACTCGCAGATTAATCAAACTGTTTCCCGGAAGGGTACGGTCCCGCAGATCTGCGCCTTTAGCGCTGCCGTCATTCTTCCGTTCACATTTCAGGAATTCCACGGCAAAACCTTGCTCGCCCAGCGTCTGCCTGAGGACTGGTAAGTGTCGGGCGGCCAATACTTCGGTCTCTTCTCGCTCAACGGTGACCTTGACCGAGAGCTGTTTCTTATGCATCGCAAGATCGATGCGCAGGGCGCCGAGTTCGCTGAGGTCCAAGAGCGCGATTACGCTGTAATGGCGCTCCTCCGGATCAGTTTTGCGGCCGTCCTCAAACCGCCTTTCCACGTAAAACTCCGCAGTAGAGGCTCGCCCGTCCAACAGGAACGGGATTTGGAAGGTCAACGGCTCCCCTCTTTCATTGTTGACGCTGTTCAGGACCTGTGTCCGCTCAATCGCGGTTAATAGTTCGTGAGCCTGTTGGCGAACATCGGTCCCCTGTTTCCCAACTACAATCGCAGGTAGCCCCGCTGGGGCTGAATCGGTTAGGGCCGATTCTTGGGGCACGGCTGCAGCAACCTTGGTCCCGGCAACCTGCCGGATCTGCGCAACCAGAGAAGAATTTTTCTGCTCCCCAGCCTGATTCTTCAAATCCCTGATCACAGGTTGGAGATCATCGCCGCTGAATGCCTTCGGCCGCTGGGAGATCTGATCGCTTTCGTTATTGTTTTCATATACTTGTGTCGATTTAAGCAATTTTTGAAGCCCCAACTCGACGTCAGGGTCGCCCCTGGGATTTAGACTCTGTAGTACTTGCTCTAACGCATCGGCGGGGAGCAATCTCTCGCCTAGTGGCGAATTGCCATCTTGTTGAAGAGGCTTTCCCAATTGCTGAGACGTCGGTGCCGGTGGAACGGCTTTCTCTTCAGGCAGTATCGTCTCCGGTTGATGAATCACCACCGCTTTTGACTGGGCCTGGAGCTGCTGCAACAGAATAGTTTCAAGATTTTCCCGGACCAGTTGACTGAACGCGGCCGCCAGCTGAGGCGGTGCCGTTGCGTACACCGGAGACTGGGCCTGGGGAAGCTGGGTCTGTTGAATAGTTGCGAGGCTCACAGCACGTGGCACCGACGAAGAAGGACCATTAACGGAGCCCTCAGGTAACGGCGCCTCAAGCAGCGTCAGCAGCGCCGCTTTCAGATTCTGCGCCGTCAACTGCGCAGGGACTAACGGAACGCGCTGTGCGAAGGCGGCCTGGAGCATCGGTTCATATCGGAGGCCGAGGCGATCTATAGCTGAACGAAGTCTCTCGCCCGTGACCGTCTTCAAGTCTATGGGCAAGGATTTCAGAAGGATGAGTATCTTTCCGATGGCATCATCGGAGGTCTGCTCCGTCATCGAGGTTGTAAGCGCTTGCCGAAATCGTTCCAGTACGCTGCCCACGGGACTGTCCACCGGCAGCAACTGCTTGAGCAAATCGATGACAGGATCTTCAACTGCCGCGACCACGGTGTCCGGTGCGGTCAGCACGTTAATCTTCGGCGTTGAGCTTCCCGGCGCTCCCGAGACGGGCGTTATGCCAAGTATGTTTACAGACAACTGCGCTCCTTCCTGTAAACTCAAGGACTACTATCCCTAAATCTGCTGTCGGCTTTTTACGAGACTGACTTAAGGTGGACCCAGATACGGCCTGTCACGGTGCAGCGTCAGGGAACAAGCGCGCTGCTTAAATAGGTGTTTTGACCTACATGATAACCGTTTCACCGGCAAAGCTCTGAAAGGTTCTCAGTAGCGCTAACTCATTGTCTAGACTCAGCCTTTCAGCTTGACTAACCTCAAGACCTACGTTATGGTACTTCTCCCCAAATGGCAATTTTATCCTCAGAGAACAGAGTGAGAGCAGCCGGGCTCGGACACCCGCAGCTTGTTCAAAAGCTGATCGCACGCATCGAACGGGAAGGGCCAATAACTTTCGCCGATTTTATGGAATCCGCGCTCTACGACCCGGAATTCGGTTACTACAATTTGGAAGCGCGCATTGGCGCGGGGGGGGATTACTGGACCAGCCCGGAAGTCCACACGATCTTCGCACAGACTATCGCCCGGCAGCTCGCGCAAGTGGCCGATGCCATCGCCCCTACCGGACCCTTCACTGTCATTGAAATGGGCGCGGGCAAGGGCACCTTCGCCGAGCATATCCTCAAAACCTTCCAGCGGGAACAACCGGCGCTTCTGAAGCGCCTGGAGTACGTGATCATTGAACGCAGTGCCGGGATGGCGCAGCGCCAGCAGGATCATCTCGGCCCGTTTCGGCAAGCCGGGATGTCCATCCGCTGGCTGCCCGACCTGGCTGTCCTTAGTTCGGGCTCCGTCACTGGCGCCATTTTTTCGAACGAACTCGTAGACGCCTTTCCGGTGCATCGCGTTGTCCAGCGGCCCCTGGGTTTGCGAGAGATCTTTGTCGGTTGGTCAGCGAGCCAGGGTTTGACCGAGATCGAAGCTCCCCCTGTGGCTCCTTCCCTGCAACAGTATTTCTCGCGCCTCGGCATCCGCCTGGAGGAGGGCCAGCGGGCTGAAGTCAATCTCGAGGCTCAACGGTGGATGCGACAGGTCGCCGCGTGTCTTCGCAGAGGCATTGTTCTGACCATAGATTACGGTCATACTGCCGCCGATTTGTACGCGCCGCTCCGGAAAGGCGGCACCCTGCTTTGCTATTACCGCCAGACCGTCTCCGATAGCCCCTACATCCGGATCGGCCAACAGGACATGACGGCCCATGTCAACTTTACCAGCCTGGCCCTGACTGGCCAGGAATCAGGACTCGCCGTGACAGGCTTTACAAATCAGCTCCACTTCCTGATGGGGCTCGGCATTGAGGCGGCCTTCGAGACTGTCGACCCTGAATCAAACGAGGCGGCGTTTATGCGGCGCTTGTTGCAGCCTGGAGGCATGGGGAGCACCTTTAAGGTTCTCGTTCAGCACAAGGACATGCCCGTTCCCGCTCTGGACGGCCTCAAATCGCGTCCATTTTTCCTCGACGCACTTACCTCCGGCATACCCGATCATGGCTGATCTCGTTCCGCAAAACTACCTTCCGATCCTGATCCTGATGCTGGTAGCGGCGGCCTTCGGAATCGGCGGCCTGCTGGCAGGTTGGGTCGTCCGTCCTTCGCGTCCGTATCGCGCCAAGCTGATGCCGTACGAAAGTGGCGCCCCAACGTTTTCAGATGCGCGTACCAAGTTCCCCATGCGGTATTATGTCATTGCGATGCTGTTCGTCATCTTTGATATCGAGACGGTGTTCTTGTATCCCTGGGCCGTGCTGTCCAATCAGCTGGGGCTCTTGGGGTTGGTCGAGATGTTGCTGTTTATCGCCATTCTGCTTGTCGGATACTTCTACGCGTGGAAGAAGGGCGCTCTGGAATGGGATTAAACTATGGGGCTGATTGACAGAAGTCTAGAAGCCAATATCCTCACGACGAACCTCGACACGTTCATCAATTGGTGCCGGAAAGGTTCCATTTGGCCAATGACCTTCGGCCTCGCATGCTGCGCGATCGAAATGATCGCCACGGTTTCGCCCAGGTATGACATTGACCGGTTTGGTGCCGGCGTGTTCCGGGCATCGCCACGCCAATCCGATCTCATGATTGTTGCGGGCACGGTCTGCCGGAAAATGGCTCCTGTCATCAGGCGGATCTATGACCAGATGCCGGAGCCCCGATATGTCATCTCGATGGGCTCCTGCGCGACTTCCGGCAACCACTATAACTCGTACAGCGTGGTTCAGGGCGTCGATCAATTCATTCCTGTCGATGTCTACGTTCCCGGCTGCCCGCCTCGCCCTGAAGCCCTCTTTGATGGCTTGTTGAAGCTGCAGAAGAAAATGATGTGTGAAAAGGTGCTCGTGAAGTAGAGATGCATGCGCTGCTAACCAGACTCAACGACCGGTTCCCGGGCGACGTCCTTGCTGTCCGCGAAGAGGGGCCGTACAAAGATCTTGTGGCGGTGGTCACGCCGCATGCCCTTCCCGCCATCGGACGGTTTCTGCACGACGATCACGACGCTGCGTTTGACATGCTCACCGATATCTGTTCTGTGGACTACCCGGAAGATGAAGATCGCTTTGAAGTCATTTATCTGTTCAAGTCTCTCCCCCACAACCATCGCCTGCGTTTAAAGGTCCGTGTGCCGGAAGACAAGCCCCTTCCGACACTGACGGGCATCTGGAAAGGGGCTAACTTTCTGGAACGCGAGGTCTACGACATGATGGGGATCCGGTTCGCCGGCCATCCCGACCTCCGACGGATCTTGATGCCCGAAGACTATGACGAGGGCTATCCGCTGCGGAAGGACTTCCCCGTCGAAGGCAAGGGCTGGCGAGCCACTTTTCCGTTCCTGCCCAGGCTGGATGAACCACCCCAGGCTCTTACTGAAGGCGAGGTCCCCCTCGATCAGCAACGACCATTCTTACTGGAGACGGAGAGAATCGGCGAATCGGGCAAGCCGGTCCGCCGCGAAACCGAGTTACTGCTCAATATGGGACCGCAGCATCCGGCTACTCACGGGGTCCTGCGCGTGGTCCTGGAGCTGGAAGGCGAGCGGATCATAAAGGCCACACCGGACGTCGGCTACCTTCATCGCGGGGTGGAGAAGTTGTGCGAAGCCTTGACCTACCAACAGATCATTCCGCATACGGACCGATTGGATTACGTCTGTTCGATGCTCAACAATTATGCCTTTGTGCGCGCTGTAGAAAAGCTCCTCAACATCACGATCCCGGATCGCGCCGAGTACATCCGCACGATCGTTGCCGAGATGCAGCGAATCGTCGGGCATCTGTTCTGGCTGGGGACGCAAGCGTTGGACATCGGCGCGATGACGGTTTTCTTCTGGACATTCCGGGAACGCGAAGTCCTGTTGGACATGTTCGAAAAGCTGTGCGGAGCGCGGCTTACGCTGAATTACTATCGCGTCGGCGGCGTCGACGCCGATTTTACGCCCGATTTAGCCGAACGGCTGTACGCATTTCTCGAGACCTTCCCCGCGCATCTTCGGGAATACGACGAACTGCTCCGCACAAACCGCATCTGGCTGGCGCGCACCAAGAATATTGCGGTGCTTTCCGCGGTAGACGCCGTGAACTTCGGGGCGACCGGACCGGTCCTGCGCGGCTCGGGGGTATCGTATGACGTCCGCAAGGCCGAGCCTTACGGCGTGTACGACAAGGTGGATTGGGAGGTGCCGATCGGCAAGAACGGCGATACCTACGACCGCTATTGGGTCCGGCTGGAAGAGATGCGGCAAAGCTCGCGGATTATCCGGCAGTGTCTGGACCAACTACCGGCCGGACCGATCATCGCCGACGTGCCGCAGGTCGTCCCGCCGCCGAAAAAGGACGTGATGCGGGACATGCAAAGCCACATCCATCACTTTATCATCTATACGCAGGGCTTCAAAACCCCGAAAGGTGAAACCTACTGCGCGTCAGAAGGGGCAAAGGGCGAATTAGGGTTTTTCATTGCGAGCGACGGAGGGACGCGCCCCTATCGCCTCAAAATTCGCTCACCCTCCTTTGTGCATCTGGGGGCCTTCGATCATATGGCGCGCGGCTATCTCATCGCCGACATCGTCACGATCTTCGGCACCTATGACGTGGTGATGGGAGAGGTGGACCGATGAGTTCCGTGTTGCCGGAGCCGGTACGGGAAAAGATTCCTGGGATCATCAGCCGGTATCCGGACAAGCGGGGCGCCTTGCTGCCTTTGCTATGGCTGGTCCAGGAGGAGCATGGGTTTGTCTCGGAAGAGGCGATGACCGAGGTAGCCGCGCTGCTGGA
>Ga0070697_100004961_pt1 | contig 10217 bp, 7 predicted proteins | sample KBSK1501metaG_FD_65475 | JGI IMG/M metagenome (GOLD analysis project Ga0070697, IMG submission 65475) | Corn, switchgrass and miscanthus rhizosphere microbial communities from Kellogg Biological Station, Michigan, USA - KBS K1-50-1 metaG | ecosystem: Host-associated > Plants > Roots >... | reverse complement strand
TGCGATGGTCACTGCAAATTGCTGGTAAAGGCGTCCAGTAATTCCCGGTATGAAAGCAGTGGGAACAAAGACGGCAGAGAGGACCAGAGCGATGCCGATCACCGGACCGGAAATCTCTTCCATCGCTTTGATTGCCGCCGCTTTGGGCGAGAGACCGTCCTCGATGTGGCGCTCCACCGCCTCGACGACGACAATGGCATCGTCCACTACAAGACCAATCGCGAGGACCAGTCCAAACAACGAAAGCGTATTGATGGAAAATCCGAACAGCGGGAAGAAAATGAATGTGCCCACGAGGGACACGGGGACGGCGAGGAGCGGAATCAACGTTGCACGCCAGCCTTGCAGAAAGACGAAGACGACGATGAGTACCAGAACAATGGCGATGACCAGCGTCAGAACGATCTCCTTCATGCCTTCGTTGACGGCCTGTGTCGTGTCCAGGGAGATCGCGTAGTCGACGTCCTCCGGCAGTCGGCCTTTCAGTTCCGCCATGAGTTTCCTGATTTCGTTTGCTGCTTGTACGGCATTTGAACCGGGCAGCTGGTACGCGGCGAGGATGGCCGATTCTTTCCCATCGAGCCTGCTCACCATGTTGTAGGACTGTGCGCCAAGTTCCACTCGAGCGACATCCTTCAATCGAACTACGGCGCCGCCTGCGGATTCGCGGATGATGATCTCTCCGAACTCTTCGGGAGAAGTCATCCGACCTTGTGCCTGCACGGAGTAAGTGAACTGCTGGCCTTTCGGCACCGGCTCGCTGCCCACTTGCCCAGCGGGGTTCACACTGTTTTGGGACTGGAGAGCCGAGACAATCTCGGGAACCGTGATGGCCAGTTTTGCGAGTCTGTCCGGCTTCACCCACAGACGCATCGCGTATTGGCCCGCACCGAAAACCTGAACACTCCCGATGCCGTACGAACGGTTGATTTGGTCGGACAGATTGATATACGCGTAGTTGGCGAGAAACCGGGCGTCGTAGGTGCCCTTCGGCGAGTAGAGAGTGACCAGCATCAGCGGAGCCGTAACGGTCTTCTGCACCGTAACGCCATAATTGGTCACATCGCTCGGCAGTTGAGAAGCGGCCTGCGTCTGGCGCATCTGCGTCAGCATAAGATCGGTATTCGGATCGGTCTTAACGTCGTAGTCCACGATCAGGCGCATTAGCCCGTCGGCCGTCGAGTTGAGCGAATACATGTAATTCATATTGTCGACGCCGCTCATTTGCTGTTCGATCGGTGTCGCGACAGACTGCTCGATAGTCTTTGCATCCGCGCCCACATAAGTTGCGAGGACTTGAACTTCCGGAGGAACGATGTTTGGAAACTGGGCCACGGGAAGCGCGGTGATGGTTACCGCTCCCACAATCACCATGAGGATGGAGATAACCATGGCCACAATCGGCCGATTGATGAAAAACTTGGACACTGGTCAATCGCCTTTCGCTGGTTGGGTCTGTTTGATTTTCACGGTTGAACCGTTTTGTACTTTTTGCAGCCCTTCTACAATCACTAGTTCGCCCGCTTTGACGCCACTTTCGACAATCCACTCCGGCCCGATACGTTCACCGACTTTTATCGCGCGGATGCTCACCTTGTTGTCGGAGCCAACCACACCCAGCTGATAAGTTCCTTGTAGTTCGGTCACGGCCTTCTGAGGTACAAGAAGCGCCCCGTTCCTTACTTCTGGCTCCGCCCGCAATCTTCCAAACTGACCGGGGCGGAGTGAGTTTTTGGGATTCGGAAAAGAACAAATGACCTGAATACTGCCTGTAGCTATGTCCACTTGGCGGTTGGTGAGCAGACCCACGCCTTTATGCGGATAGACGGAGCCGTCCGCCAAAATCAGGTCGAATGGCGGGCCGTTCGAAGGAATGTCCTTTTGGGTTTCGGTGTTAATCCTGTCAGCGAAATGGATGTACTCCTGTTCGCTTATTGAGAAGTACGCCTTGATCGGATCCACTTGCGAGACTGAGGTGAGGACGGTTGTCGGATTTACGAGATTTCCAATTTGAACCTGCGCAATGCCCACAATTCCGTCGACGAGCGATTTGACATCCGTGAATTCCAGGTTAAGGCGAGCCTGCTCGACTTGCGCTTCAGCTGCCTTGACCGCCGCCTTCGCCGCCTCCCGCGCTTGTACGTCGTTGTCCAACTGGCTTTGCGCAATGGCCCGTTCTTTGGCCAGCGGCGTATCCCGGTTCACATCCATTTCCGTTTTGCCAAATTGTGCTTGCGCTTGTGCGAGCTGTGCTTGGGCTTGATCGAGCAACGCTTGGAATGGGCGCGGATCGATTTGAAAAAGAACCTGACCGTGACGCACAAACGAACCTTCTTTGTACGTTTGCCGGATGACGTAGCCTGCGACCTGAGGCTGAATCTGCGCGTTGACGTAGCCATCGAGAGTCGCCACCCACTCGCTGACGATTGGGACATCTTTCTGAAGAACGCGGGCGACTTCAACCTCGGGGCTAGGAACGGCAGGTGCAGCTTTTGGGCCGCCGCAGCCCGCCACCAGAAACAGAGCTACCGCCAGAGTAGCCTGAATATTTTTGGCTGCCGCACCGAAAGGAGAGCAGTGAATTTCCGACAGCCGATGATTGGATAGCGTTCGCATTTCTTCACTGGTTTTTGCAATTGCTCTGCCATGTACTTCATTGCAGCAAATAACCATGAATATCTGCGGCAAGCCCAGGAACGCTCGAAGCCGATAGGTGACCACTCAAGAACAGTGTCACGATCCTGACACTTGAAAGTTAGCCGTTCGTTGTTCGCGGGAAATGAGGTTGTGTTTTGATGCGAGAAAACTTATGAGATCTCTAGCAGCACGAGGGAAACGTCATCCTGGGCATGACCGTGACGCCAGGCTGCGACTCGATTGAGGATTTGGTTTTTCATTTCGGCCAAAGGCAAGGTCGAAGCCTCTGCGACGATCTCTTGCAAACCATCTACGCCCAGCATTTCGCGCTCGGAGTTGAAACTCTCGGTCAAGCCGTCGGTGTAGATCACTACACGATCGCCCGTTTGCAGTTGCGTTTCGACCCCCGACTCTTCGAGCACCGCGTTTTCGAAAAGGCCGAGAATCATGCTCGTTGATTCCAGAAGCAAAGGCGATTTTCCTCGTCGAATGACGATTGCTGGCGGATGGCCTGCTCCAGCGAATTGCAAGCAACCGCGAGATTGATGGAACCGCACTGCCGCCCAAGTGAAATAGAAACTGGAACTGGCGAGTTTCTGAACCGCGAAATGATTCAGATGCCGTAGCATTGACCCGAGGTCTGCTCCACGCTCGACCTGCGACATTGTCTCGGAGTAAATGCGGTTGGCGACGAGCGCTGAACTAATACCATGGCCAGACACGCGCCCCAGCTGAGACCCTTAGGCGCGAGACTTTGTTGCACCCGCTCAGCAAGCTGCAACTCTTCCGCCATTTGATGCTGGCGCTCCAGCAACAAAGCATTGGTCTCACTTAACTCCGCTTGAATGCGTTTTTGGTCGCTGATGTCGGTCGCAGTGATAATTCAGTATGGGCGCCCGTCGCCGCCCTGTACAAGACGGGACGTAACCTCAACCGGTATGCGTCCCCCGTCGGATTGAGGTATGTAGAATTCATATTGAGCCCGCCCCTGGGTTTGACGGCGCGCAATGAACTCCTGCAACTGGCCAGCTTCATCTGCGGGATATAAATCCATGACTGACCGGCCCAGAATGTCCGCGGCGGATATTTTGCCCATTTCCAAAAACATGGAATTTGCAAAAATGATGCGTCGGTCCTCGTCGCTAATAATTACGCCCTGAGAGTTTCAAGAACGCTTCCCACCTGATCGAGCCATTGATTCTGTGTTTGGGCCACCAGATCTCTCCGTTCAGTTCGCGAGTGCGATGTTCGTTTTGCAGGCTATAGCGTGAGCGCACCTAACGGCGCTCGGCCGCCAGGTAAGTACTGTCGACAGATTGTTCGAAGCTGCTGTCCTCCGCAGGCCGGAATAGTCCGTGCTTCTTCATCCGTGCGATCAAGGTAGTGCGTTTCATTCCTAAGCGAGCAGCGGCACCATAAGGCCCGCCGACCAGCCACCCTGTGGCCTCTAATGCTCCAAGGATGAGAATCCGTTCGGATTCCCTTAGCGTGGTGCTCGGCGGGAATACGACACCTGATGGGGAACGAGTTGGGCGCAAGAGATTCGGAAGGAAACCTTCGTTCGATAGTATTACCGCGCGTTCGATTACGTTCTGAAGCTCTCGAATGTTTCCCGGCCAAGGATAGGATTTGCAAGCGTTAACGAATTCCTCTGGAACCGTGCGAATAGACTTCCCCATTCGATGGGCAAAGAGTTCGACGTAATGTTGCACGAGCGGCGCAATGTCTTCGCGTCGATCTCGCAGGGGCGGCAGTGTGATCGGAAATACATTCAGGCGATAGTACAAATCGCTGCGAAATTCTCTACGCTTCACCATTCGTTGGAGGTCTTGGTGAGTCGCGGCGACCAGACGCACGTCGACGCGATGTGTGCGCCCGCTCCCGAGACGCTCGAATTCCTGTTCCTGCAGAACGCGGAGGAGCTTGGGTTGCAGGGCGAGCGGTATATCTCCAATTTCATCGAGGAACAAGGTTCCTTTATCAGCCAAGTCAAAGCGGCCGATTTTCTGTGCGATCGCTCCGGTAAAGGCCCCCCGTTCGTGGCCAAAAAGCTCGCTCTCGAGCAAGTCGAAAGGGATTGCGGCACAGTTGAGCTTGACCAGAGGGTGACCGCTGCGAGAGCTCGCATTGTGGATCGCATGAGCGATAAGTTCTTTCCCAGTGCCGGTCTCTCCCTGAATGAGAACGGTCGCATCCGTAGCCGCAACCCGCTCGGCTTGCTCCAGCACAGCTCTCAGAGCCGAGCTGTTGCCTACGATCTGCTCGAATCTGCGGACCCGACGATCTTGATCTGCCGCTATCATTGATTCGTATTCCCAAGGCCGGAAATCTTGGCGTGGTCCACAATCGCAGCGTAAACCGTTTCGAGTAAAACCGCGTTGTCGAAGGGCTTCGTCAAGAACTCCACGGCCCCATCACGCATGGCTTGGATCCGCATCCTGGCGTCACCATGCGCCGTGATGAAAATGATCGGTATGCGGCACCGATCCGACTTGAGCTTTGCCTGCAGTTCAATGCCGGACATGCCCGGCATCCGAATGTCTGCGATCAGGCATCCAGCCTCATCCTGTGAGCCGGAACTGAGGAACTCCTCCGCGGAGCCGAAGCAGACCGGAGACAACCCCACCGACTCAATCAAATCTTGCAAGGCAGTTTGAACCGACTTGTCGTCGTCGACGATGGCTATCAGTCTCGAACTTTGCCCGCTGCTCATAGGCGAAGCCTAACCGCATTTGCAATAAGTGAACAATCAGCTCTTAGTCGTGCTTACTACGACTTTGGTCGTAGTCGACTAGACCCCGAGGGCGGAGGAAATCCGGATGGGCTTTCGATTGGGACGAGCTACTTGCGAGGAGATAGTTTCAGCTTGTCGGCCATACGCACCAAGTCAACCACCGACGCAGCCTGCATCTTGTGCATGACGTTGCCTCGATGGATTTTTACTGTGGCCTCGCTGGCTCCAATTTCAGACGCTATCTGCTTATTGAGCATCCCAGAGACGACGAGCGTCATTACCTCGTGCTCTCGCGCAGTAAGAGCACGATATCGCTGCTGCAGATTGTGAGTCTCGGCCTCTTGCACTTGCGCGATGCGGTCGCGCTCAAGTGCTTGCTGAATTGCATCTAGCAGATCTTGATCCCGGAAGGGTTTTGTCAGAAATTCCACGGCACCTGACTTTAGCGCTCTGACAGACATCGGAATATCTCCGTGCGCCGTGACGAAAATGATGGGGATTTGCATGCCGCTCTCAGCCAATCGACGCTGAAAATCGAGTCCACTCATCTGAGGCAGCCTTATATCGAGAACTAAGCAGCTCGGGCGGCCGATCTGTTTCGCCCCGAGAAACGCCTCACCAGTCGCAAAGGATTCGGCGCGCAGCCCAACCGACTCGACAAGGTCGTGGATCGCCTGACGCATTCCGGGGTCGTCATCGATGATAAAAACTGTCGGAACGGCTGCGGATTTCATGCGTCTGCCGCACCTTTGGTGGGAAGGGTGAAATGAAACGTTGCTCCTGCATCCTGATTCCCGGTGGCCCACACTCGTCCACCGTGTGCCTCCACGATCGAGCGGGTTATGGCCAAACCCATCCCCGTGCCTTGCGGCTTCGTGGTATGGAAGGCGTCAAAAATCCGCTCACTATTTTCTGCCGGCAATCCAACGCCGGTGTCTCCGATGGAGACCACGATCTGACCTTCGGGAGCGGGTCGGGAACCAATCGTCAACTTTCCTCCGGTGCTTTTCATCGCTTCAATTGCGTTCAACATCAGGTTCATGAACACCTGTTGAAGCTGCACTCTGTCGGCTAGAACGTTAGGCGCAGCTTCATCGAGTTCGGAGTGGATTCTAATGGAGTGCTGGACCGCCTCTTTCCTAAGCAAAGCGGTCATCTCCCGAACGATCTCTCTGATGTCAATCATCTCGCGCTCGGGCGGCGTGCCTTTTTTGTAGAAAGACCGCAAACGACTGATCACATCGGCCGCGCGGTTTCCGTCCTGCTCAATTCTCGCTGCTGCCGCTCGCGCCCGTTCAAGGTCCGGTGGATCGCGGGCGAGCCATCGCAAACATGCGCTGGCGCTGGTGATCGAAGCGGCTATAGGCTGTCTGATTTCGTGTGCCAGCGCAGCGGCGAGTTCTCCCATCATGTTGACGCGGTTGATGTGTGCGAGATCCGCTTCTAACTGCCGCAACTTTTCTCGTTCCTGCTCGGCCTTCTTTCGTTCGGTTATATCCATTGTGATGCCGACGTAATAACCCATTTCACCAGAAGGGTTGTGATGTCCAATGGCGCGCACAAACCGGACGGCGCCGTCGGGATGACAAACCCGGTATTCACGAATGTCGAAGTCCGTTCTTGTCTGGATTGCTTGGTCAATGGCGGCTGTCACTGTTGCCGCATCTTCTGGGTGAATCGTGTCGAAAAAACGTTCGAGCGGAGTGCGGTCCTTGGGGTCGAAGCCATGAAGGCGAAAGGTCTCGTCCGATATGTGGAATATCTGTTTTGTGTGGAAATTGGTCGCCCAACTGCCGATGTGGGCCAAGCTTTGCGCTTCCGCAAGGTATGCTTGCTCCCTGCGCAGCTCCTGCGTTAGCAACTCCTGCTCGGTAACGTCCATTGTCGTACCGATAAAACCTTTGAAAACCCCTTGTTCAATAAAGGGAACAGCCACCGCGCGAATGTACCGCAACTGCCCGTCGGGCCGAACGATCCGTTCTATTTGGTCAAAGCCACAATGTTCCTCTTGCATGCGCCTGATGGTTTCAGCCATGGAGGCTCGGTCTTGCGGATGGACGAGCGCCAGATATTGGTCAATCGTCGGGGCTCCATTCTGCGGATCCACGCCGTAAATTTTGTATAACTCGTCCGACCAATAGTGACCCGAATCGTTGAATGCCCAACTCCCCATATGCGCGAGGCGCTGTCCTTCACTGAGATAAAACTGGCTTTGCTTGAAGGCTTGTTCGGAGCGCTTGCGGTCCGTGATGTCTTGGGCTGTACCAAACATTTCGTATGGTCGGCCGGAAGGATCACGTTTTACCGTGCCAACACTGTGAATAGTCCGAACTTCGCCGTTGGGTCGGACGAGACGATGTTCAATGTCGGCAGGAACTCCGCTCTGGAGCGCCTCCTGAGCTGCGCGGAAGACGAGTTCTCGATCTTCCGGGTGAATCATTTCGCTAACCTTCGCTAGATCGATGGTGCCCTGCCGCGGATCCAATCCATAAATACGGTAGACTTCGTCAGACCAAATCACTCGGTTCTCGATGAGGTTCCACGAGTAATGGCCAACGTTGGCGATGCGTTGAGCTTCTTCAAGCCTGGCATTGGTTTCCTGTAGCTTGCGTGAAATCTCCTGAAAGGCTTCCTCCGTACGCTTGCGGTCAGTAATGTCCTGAATTGTTCCGAACAATTTGTACGGCCGTCCCGATGAGTCTCTCTTTGCATCTCCGGGCAAAGAGTTCCATCGCTCGGACGTGAGACTGGAGACCGTCCGCACCTCCCCGCTCGGGCGAACGATCCGAAACTCAGCCTCAGGGCGGACTCCAGCAGCGAGGTCCTCGTCTACTCCCCGATAGAGAGGCTCGCGGTCCTCGGGGTGGACCATCGATTGTACGGTCGCTAGGTCCATGGGACGTTCTTGCGGACTTAATCCAAAAATGCGGTACGTTTCGTCCGACCAGACCACCACATCGGTCTCGAGATCCCATTCCCAGTGGCCCACGTGGGCGACGCGTTGCGCTTCTTCAAGCCTGGCGTTGCTCTCCTGCAACTCTCGCGACAACTCCGCCAGCGTCTTTTGCGCGTGCTCATTCGCCATCGTGAGAACCTTGCGCCACGTCTCTAAATAACCTCGAACAACTTATCCCGTCCGCCTTTGACCTTCAAGCTCAAGCGTTTGCCTGAATCGTCCACGGATGCACCGCAACAGCCATTTCGCTTAGATGCAATGTGCTCTTGGCCCAGAAGGTTTAGAGTCGCAGCAACCCACACGAATATCGGGGCCTGCCCGAATCAAGGTCCATGGCTAGTCCCAAGACGCTGTCAAAAGATTGACAGTGACGATCCTCCATCACACACATATACATCTCTTGCGGCAGGAAGTGTTCACTATGCAGCGATTTAGTGCACCGGCAGGAGATTGTCACTGGAATTGCGCTTGCATCGTTACGGTAATGCTCGCTTATGCGCCAAGTCCTTTGTTGCGACTCTGAATCCTGAGGAAGAGTGCGATGCAAACAATCACGAAGCACTACATCGATGGCAAATTCGTGGAATCCCATGGCAGCGAGGTCATGGACATCATCAAGCCGACCAACGGTCAGGTGATCGCCCGCGTGACCTTGGCCGACGAAGAAGATACGAGGCACGCCATCGCCGCAGCCAAAAACGCCTTCACTAGTTTCGGCCGATCGGCCAAAGAGGAGCGCATAAAGATTCTGCGCCGGCTGCATCAAGCCGCGTCGGCGCGTGTCGACGATCTAACAGCGGCAATGGTTGAGGAATATGGAGGTGTCGTCCGATTCGCAGGGCTTATCGTACAGTCCGGGGTCAACGCATTTCAGGCCGCTGAGCAAGCCCTGCAGGAATTACCCCTGACTCGCAACTGGGGCAAGACAACGGTCACCTTGGAGCCGGTCGGCGTGGCCGGTTTGATTACCGCGTGGAACGCGAACGCACTGTTCATTTGCCTGAAGCTCGCCTCCGCCGTTGCCGCCGGTTGTACGGTTGTTATCAAGCCCAGCGAGTTGAGCTCGCTTCAAACTCAAGTTTTGGTCGAGGCGCTGCACGAGGCCAATCTCCCTAACGGTCTCCTAAACGTAGTCACAGGCCGCGGAAACATCGTCGGCGCCGAACTAGTACGTAATCCCGATGTTGCCAAGATCTCTTTCACAGGATCGGTGGGAGTTGGTAAATCGATCATGCGCGATGGGGCGGAAACCATGAAGCGCATCACACTCGAACTGGGCGGTAAATCGCCCACGATTCTGCTCGACGACGCCGTTCTCGACCAAGCGATCCCGTCAGCGCTCGTCATGGCTTTTTTGAACAGCGGTCAAGCATGCGCGGCAGGGACGCGGCTTCTGGTCCCCAAGCATCGTCTCGACGCAGTCAGGCGTGCCATCGTGGACGCGATGCCCGCCTTCCCCGTCGGTGATCCGGCTGATCCGAAAACCGCCGTGGGACCGATGGTGTCGCAGAAACAGTACGAGCAGGTGCAGGGCTATATTCGCAAAGGGATCGACGAAGGCGCGGAGGTGCTCGTCGGTGGCGAGGGTCACCCAAGAGGGCTCGAAGCGGGTTATTTCGTGAAGCCCACGGTATTTATCAACGTAAAGAACGACATGACAATCGCTAAGGAGGAGATTTTCGGTCCTGTGCTGTCAGTCATCGCCTATGACTCAGAAGACGAGGCGATTAAGATCGCGAACGACTCTGAATATGGTCTCCACGCTGCCGTTCTTGGGACTGACCTCATGCGGGCGCGCCGCGTCGCCTCGCAGATACGATCCGGGCGCGTCGTGATCAACAACATGACCGATGATCCGCAGGCACCCTGGGGCGGATTCAAATACTCCGG
>Ga0070697_100004957_pt1 | contig 10221 bp, 10 predicted proteins | sample KBSK1501metaG_FD_65475 | JGI IMG/M metagenome (GOLD analysis project Ga0070697, IMG submission 65475) | Corn, switchgrass and miscanthus rhizosphere microbial communities from Kellogg Biological Station, Michigan, USA - KBS K1-50-1 metaG | ecosystem: Host-associated > Plants > Roots >... | reverse complement strand
CTTTCGGGCTCGGTTATCGTGCTTGCCTACGTGGCGGCGGCTGCCGTGATCATCCCCGCGATCTCGATGATCGGCTTCGGCCGGGTTCCCAAGTTCCTTCGCCGCGGCGAGGACCCCGGCAAAACGCGCACCCGGATGGAAGGTGGCGGCCTGCTTCTGATCGGCGCCTTCATCCTGACCGACGCGCTCGCCGCCGACCTCGGCCGGCGGTCAGAGGTTCCGCAGGATTGGATCCTGCTGGTCTGGGTGTTGCTGGCCGGCGGGCTGATCGGCATCCGCTACCTGGCGGGTCGGACCGACAGCGACTCGCGCAAGCCGAGCGCGTAACCGATCCGCAACCCGGTTACGATACTCGCGTGCTCATCCAGATGAGCCGTTGGGGTCCGGCATCGCTGGCCGCCGGCGTCGATCTGGGTGGGCTCGAGTCGGTCTTGCAGGCGGGGGCGCGGATGCTCAAGGTCCCCGAGGAGACAGTGACGGTGCTGACGCTCACGGGTGATGCGCATCTCCAGGAATACAACCGACGCTATCGGGGACTCGACGAGCCGACGGATGTGCTCGCGTTCGCGGCGCAGGAACAGCCCGTCGACCAGCGCTTCAAGGCGCCCCCGGGGACCGAGCACTGGCTGGGTGACATCGTGATCTCGTTGCCGCGCGCCCGCCAGCAGGCACGCGAGGCGCACCACCCGGTCAACGACGAGGTGCGCCTGCTCGCGGTGCACGGGTTCCTGCATCTGCTTGGCTATGACCACGCCGAACCGAAGGAGGAAACGGCGATGACCGCGCTCACCAACCGGATCCTGAAGGCCGCACCGTGACGCCGCGCTCCGACGCGGAGTTCGAGGCGGAACGGATTGGCAGCCCCAGCCGGGCGCGGCGGGTCGACCTGCGGCGGACGCTCTACAGCTTCCGTCACGCCGGTCGCGGCTTCGCCTGGGCGCTCTCGACACAAGCGAACCTGCGCGTGCACTTCATCGCAGCCGGCCTCGTACTGGTCGGGGCGTTGCTGCTTCGCTTCTCCGCGATCGAGTTCGTCGGCCTCGTCCTCTGCTTTGCCGTGGTGATCGCCGCGGAGCTCTTCAACACCACGCTCGAAGTGCTGATCGATTACGCGTGGCCTGAGCATCACCCGATGATCGGGCGGGCCAAGGACGTGGCCGCCGCCGCCGTCCTGATGGCCGCCGCCGGGGCGGCGGTGGTCGGCATCCTCCTGTTCGCGCGACACATCTTCCACCTGTCGTGACCTCCGCCGCGGAGGTGGTGAAGGGCGCGCTCGATGCCCTGGAGGCGCGGGATTGGGATGGGTTCGCCCTCCGGTTGCACCCAGACGTCGTGCATCGGACGCCCGGCGTCCCCGAGCCCATCCTGGGGCGCGATGCTTTCATCCTGCTCAGCCGGCAGGCGGTCGCGCGGGCGCCGGACGTCAGCTTCGAAATCGAGCGGCTGGTTACAGAAGGTGACACGGTCGTCGTGATCGGGGAGTGGACCTTCACCGGTCCGGAGGGCAGAGTCCGCCAGCCATCGGTCAGCGTTATCGATCTTCTGGACGGGTTGATCTGGCGGGACCTGGAGTATCTCGGGCTGGCGACCTGAGCTCCCACCGGACACGCTCGTGGGCCCGCCCCGCAAGCGGGGGAGGGAATAAGGGTTACATTCCCGTGACGGCGCGCATCGCGGTCATCGACGACGAGGCGCCCAACCGCGCCTACCTGCAGACGCTGCTCGGCACGGCGGGCTTCGAGGTGCAGCTGGCCGCCGGTGGGAACGAAGGCATCGCGCTGGTCGAGAAGGAGCGTCCCGACCTGGTGCTCCTCGACCTCATGATGCCGGAGGTCGACGGGTACTCGGTGTGCGAGCGAATCCGCAAGGGGCCCGCCGGTGCCGGAACGCAAATCATCGTGCTCTCGGCCCTGGATGGGGTCGACGGGAAGATACGGGCGCTCGAGCTCGGGGCCGACGACTACCTGGTGAAGCCGGTCGAGTCGCGCGAGTTGCTCACCCGCATCAAGGGCATGATCGATCGCGCCGATCGCCTGAGGCAGCAGGGATCGCAGGCGCGGGGACGGCTGACCGTCGTTGCCGGCGCCAAGGGAGGCATCGGTACCAGTACGATCGCGATCAATCTCGCTGCGTCGCAGGCCATCGGCAAGAGCGCGGAGGCGGTGGTGCTGGCGGATCTCGCGGTCCCGGTGGGGACGTTGGGCAGCATGCTGAACATCGAGGCGCCCGACCGGTGGGCGTGGGGCGAAGTCCTGTCCACGGGTGCCAGCGCTCATCGTCTCTCGAGTTACCTGATGCACAACGCACAGATCCCGTTTCAACTACTTCCTGGTGTGCGTCGTGGTTCGGCGTATCGCGACGTGTCCCCCGATGCGATCAGCGACTTCGCGACTTCACTGCGCGGTCTGGGTGAAGCGATCGTTGTCGACCTCGGGAATCAGCCCTCGCCATTCGCGCCGCCACTGCTGCGCGAGGCCGACGTAATCTGCATCGTGGTCGAGCCCGAAATCATCTGTGTCGAGCTGACCGGGTCATTCCTGGACCGGCTGCGGTCGACGGGCATCCTCAGCCATCGCATCCGGCTGGCGATTTCGAATCCGCACGGCAGCCTGCAGCTGAGCCGCACCGAGGTGGCGGCCGCGCTGAAGATGGAGGCGGCGGCGATGATCTTGTACCAGCGCGATGAGTTCTCGGCGGCGAGCAAGCGTCGCCTGCCGATCGTCGTCCAGCAACCCCAAGGTCCGGCCGCGGTGCAGTTCAAAGAGTTGACGCAGGCGCTCGCCGCGGTGTGATTGCTGCAAGCCGCGAGCGGGCACCGAAGTAAACTGATCGCATTCCACCCGCTTCTACCGCCGTAGAGCCGCGCCGTCGCGCCGTTCTACAGGTCTCCGCTCTTCAGTACCCCGAATTCCGGCGCTATTTCGTCGGCCAGGCGCTGTCGGTCGTGGGCACCTGGATGCAATCGGTGGCGGCCGCGTGGCTCGTGCTGCAACTTTCCCACGACTCCGCCCTGGCCCTCGCCCTCTTTGGCGCTTTCAGCTACGGCCCGGTCCTCGTGTTCGGCCTGTACGCGGGTACCATCGTCGACCGGTTCGCGCATCGCGATGTGCTGCTGATGACGCAGGTGATCTCGCTCGTCGGTGCGGTGGCGTACGCCGTACTCACTGCCACGCACGACATTACGTTGCCGATCGTCATGGTGCTGGCCACCGTTCTGGGCGTGAACCAGGCGGTCTATTTCCCAGCGCGACAGGCGACCGTGCTCGAGATGGTGGGTCGTGGCGAGCTCGCCAGCGCGGTCGCCCTCAACTCCATCGCCTTCAACCTGGCCCGCGTCGTCGGCCCGGCACTCGGCGGCATCGTGATCGCGACGCTCGGCGTCGCCGCCTGCTTCTGGCTCAATGCCTCCAGTTACCTGGGCGTGATGGTCGCGCTGCTGACGATTCGCCGTCGGCCGCTAACCGCCGGACCACCGCAGACGGCCGTCCAGTTGATCGGTGAAGCCCTGCGGTATGTGGCGCGCACACCGACGCTGGCGGGCCTCTTCCTTCTGCTCCTGATCGCCGGCACCTTCGGGGCGAATTTCAACCTGGTGCTGCCGCTCTTCACCCGCGTGGTCCTGCACGCCAACGCCGACACGCTCGGCTACCTCTTTGCCGCGCAGGGTCTGGGGTCGTTGATCGGCGCCATCACGATGACGCTCGCCGGCGGATTCCTTCTCGAGCCGCGCCGAATCGTCCTGGGGGCGCTGCTCTTCGCCGCGATGGAGCTCGCCTTCGTGATCGTCCCGGGCTTCACCCAGGCGACCATCTTGCTGCTCGTCATCGGCTGGTCGTTTGCGGTCTACTCGATTGGAACCAACACCCTCGTGCAGCTGCGCGCGCCCGACCGGATGCAGGGTCGCATGGTCAGCCTCTACTCGATGCTCTTCATCGGCGTGACGCCGATCGGCAATGTCCTGGCCGCCATCGTCGCGCACTTCTTCGGGCCGTCGGCGGCTGTCTGGCTCGGGGGCGCGCTAACCGGTGTGGGCGGGTTAGCCGTACTCGCTTACTTCCTCACGAGACCCGATTGAACTCGGTCATCGCACGGTCGAGGCCATGCTCGACAGTGAACAAGACGGCGTCGGCGGTCCGCCCAATGATCGCCGAGAGCTGGGTCTGCTCATCGGCCGTGAACGGGCTCAAGACGTAGTCGACGCCGTTGCCGGGCGGGCGGCCGATGCCGACCCGGAATCGAATGAAGTCCGGGGTGCCGAAGGAGCCGATCAGCGAATCGATGCCGTGGTTGCCGGCGGAGCTGCCACCCTTGCGGATGCGCAGGCGGCCGAACGGGTGGTCGAGGTCGTCGTGGATCACCAGTGTGCGCTCCAGCGGCACGTCGAATTTCGCGCGCAGCGCCTTGGCCGCCAGCCCCGAGAGGTTCATCATCGTCTGCGGCTTGGCCAGCACCAGCTCATGCTCGCCGACCCGGATCAGGCCGGTGAACGATTTGGCGGCCTTGTCCGTGACCCGGGCGCCAGAGCGGCGCGCCAGCTCGTCGACGACCAGGAAGCCCATGTTGTGCCGGGACCGCTCGTATTCCCGCCCGGGGTTGCCGAGGCCGATGACGAGCCAACGATCGGACGCCGGCGGCGGCGCGGGTTTGCGGCGGAACATCGCCCCGTAGCGTAAAGCACCCAAAAGGGGATCCCCCTCGGCACGTTGCATAGGGGCCAGCCGTGGACGCCCATGAACGTGTGATCGACCCGCGATCGATCCGCGCCCGCCTCTGGGCCGCGGGCCTGCTCGCGCTGCTGGTCGCGATCGTCGCCTGGTTCCTACCGGCCCAGCCCTACCAGGCACCCTGGGCCTGGATCAGCTTCATCGGCATGTGCATCGTCGACGATTTCCTGCTCGGCTCCCGGGAGAACGCGAGCTGGGGTGAACTGCCGAAGATCGCGCTGCTGGCTGCGGCCATCGTCTTCCGGCGCCATCCAGAGATCACGGTGCTGGTCGCGGTTGTCGCCGCGCCCCTGGGCAGCCTGCTGAAGGGTCAGAGCTGGATGACCCAGCTAACGGCCGCCGCGCAGTGGGTGCTCGCCGCGGTCATCGGGGCCGCGACGTTCCGGCTGGTCGGGTTCGGCGACACACCCCACTTTGTAGCCGCGACCGCCGCGCTGATGGTGGTCTACTTCGCCCTCGGACCGGTCCTCAGTGCCGTCCTGGAGGCCCGCCTGACCACGACGGCGCTTGCCCGCGCGTTCGCCGGGCATCGCCGGCTGGCCATCCCGCTGGAGCTGACCGCCGTCGGCCTCGCGCTCGCCTGGCGAACCCCAACGCTGGAACCGGCCGCCTTGAAGGTGGCCGACGGCGCGCTGGTCGCCGTGGCCGGCCTCTTCGCCGGCTACCTGCTGGGCGGCCGATCGAGCCGCGTGTTTGCCGGCGGCACGCCCGTGCCCGTACGTCCCCTGGTTGCCGCGGGGGCGTTGCTCCTGATCAGCGCGCTGTTGCCGTCACCACTCTCGTGGGCGCTTCCCCTCGGCCTGGCCGTCGTGGCCGGGATCTGGGCGGTCTGGCGACGAGTCTGGCCGGTTGCCTGTGGTGCGCTGGGCGCCTACTGCAACGAGATCGTCCGGGCCGCCAATGGCGGCCGGATGCCCGTGGACGGACACGGGGTGATGGCCGAGGTTGGCAGCCGGGCGAACACCTACCTTCTGGCCGATGCGCACACCAACTTCGCCTGGTTGGATGATCGGTTCCACCTGCCCGCGCCCTTTCCCGGCATCGCCAGTGCGGGCGACATCCTGATCGCGATCGCGATGGCGTGGTTGGTCGCCAGCCTGATGTTGCGCAGCCCTGCGGCCGCTGCGTCGGAGCCGGTGACCGACGACAGAACCGCGCCGGCAGGCGGGGCCGAAGCCGCCGCTTAACCTGACGGCGTGGCGGCACTCGGAACCAGCTTTGCGAGGTGGCGCGCCGAGGCGCTCGGACTCGACTACCGCGCCGCCTTCGGGCGGATCTGCGCCATGCGATTCGCGCTGATTCGCCTGTCGGCCTCCTGGCAGGAGATCGCGCGCTTCGGTTACGGACACCTCGACTGGTTGGTCGGCGCGGCGGAGCGCGCCGGGCAACCGGTGCTGCTCACGGTGGGCATGAAGGCGCTCGGCTGGCCGGAGTTCTATCTGCCGGAGGGCATGCGTCCCGATGAGGCCGCAGCCGAGCGTGGTGTCATCGCTCATGTGCGCGAGCTCGCCCGACGGTACCGCGACAGTCCGACGCTCACGGCCTGGCAGATCGAGAACGAGCCCTTCAACCGATCCGGCCCGCGGGCCTTGTGGATCCCGCGGCCGGTGGTCCGCGCCGAAGCGGCGGTGGTCCGTTCGCTGGATGGCGACCGGCCGTTGATGATCACCAGCTTCGCGCATTTCGACGAGGGCCTTGATCGCTCATCGAGCCGGGATCAGTCCCGGTGGAAGCGCCGGCTGGGCCTGACACTGCCCGCCGAGCGGGAAGCGCTGTCCATCCTGCAGCACGGCGATATTCTCGGGCTGGACGTCTATCCGTCGATTGGCTGGCTGGATGCGGACGGCCGCGAACGGGTGGCGCATGCCGCGCCGGATCAGCTGGCGGCCGTGGCGCGGTGGCAGCGGATTGCAAAGAAGCAGGGCAAGAGGCTCTGGGTGACCGAGGCGCAGGCCGAGCCATGGGAAGCGCGACGAAAAACCCATGCCGATCCGTCGAGCCTCCAGCCAGAGGCGATTGACGAGCTGGTGAATCGCCTGGTCGGGATCGGCGTCGAGACGATCCTGCTCTGGGGAAGCGAGTACTGGCTCTGGCGCGCCGACAACGGTGACCCGCGATGGATCGATACGGTGTCGTTGGTCAAAACGGCCCTTGCGTGAACCGGCCCCACATGGTTCTGTGGTTCGCGGATGGGAATCTGGCTGTTGTTTCTCGCGCTCCTGGGTCCGGTCGCGCTCGGAACGGGCCTTCCTGCCACGGGATCGGCGCGACCGGTCGAAGTTTACGAACTGGTCCGGCCGGCGCCGGCGCCACCCACCATCAAGGCCCGGTCGGCCATCGTCCTGGATCTCGACAGCGGCGACGTGCTCTACCAGCTGGACGCGCACGGCCGGCGCGCCCCAGCCAGCCTGTTGAAGGTCGCGACCGCACTGGTGGCGCTGGAGCACCTGGGGATCGACCAGCTGGTCACGGTCCCGGTGTCGATCGATCAGCTGCCCTGGGACTCGACGCGGATGGGGCTGCGCCCGGGCGAGCGGTTGACGGTTCGCGAGTTGCTCTACGGTCTCTTTCTGAACTCGGGCAATGATGCCGCCATCACGTTGGCGGAGGCGGCCATGCCACGCGCGACCTTCATGGCGTTGATGAATGCGAAGGCGGTGCAGCTCGGCCTGGGCGACACCCACTTCGTCAATCCCATCGGGCTCGACGACCCGGGTCAGTACACCTCGGCGGCCGACCTGGCCAGGGCATCGATCGAGCTGACCACGCGGTTCCCGGTGGTTGCCGCGATCGCATCGACGCCAAGCCTGACGCTGCCCGCGACCGCGACCCACCACGCGTATGTGCTCTACAACCTGAACCAGCTGATCCGCACCTATCCCGGAGCGACCGGGCTGAAGACGGGCTGGACGGGATTGGCCGGCGGCTGCCTGATCGCCACCGCCAGTCGAGGCGGCCGCCATCTGCTGGTGGTGGTGATGGGGTCGCCATCAATCTTTAACGAAGCGGCGTCGCTGCTCGACTATGGCTTTGCGAGTCCCGCAGCCTAAGCACATCGCGTCGAACCTTTTCTTCAGGCTCGCGTACCGGCTCGGGTTCAAGCCGTGGGATAGCGGCATCCTGCCGCCGGAGCTGGTCGTGGTGATCGAGGGCGCGCGACGGCTGACAGCTGGTCGCGCGCTTGACCTGGGATGCGGCACCGGAACGACCACCATCTATATGGCGAGCAAGGGATGGGAGGCAACCGGCGTCGATTTCGTCCCGCGCCCGATCAAGACCGCTCGTGCCAAGGCGGTGCGCGCCGCCGCGTCGGCGCTGTTCGTCGTTGGCGACGTCACCCGGTTGCATGAGCTCAGCATCGACCCCGGGTTCGACTTGTTGTTGGACCAGGGCTGCTTTCATTCGCTGCCCGAGGCCGCGCAACCGGCATACGCGCGGGAGATCAACCGGATGGCGCGCTCGGGCGCGACCTATTTGTTCTATGCGTTTGGGCCGCAGCCGGCCGACAAGAGGCGCCCATTCTTCCCTCGCGGCGTGTTCCCGGATGACGTTCGCGCGCGATTCGGCGAGTTCGAGCTGATCGATGCGTGGCCGGGGACCGATCCCTTCGGCTCGCTCTGGTACACGCTGCATCGCCGCTGATGACATCACCGCCCGCTTTTCCACGCCGGAGCGGGCTGATTAGATTCGATGAGTTTGAAGCGGCGGAACCGATGGTAAGCTGACCAGCGAACGCCCCGGCTCGGTGCCGCGGGCGCATTTTTGCATGGCCCGATTTCGGTGATGGACACGCTGCTCGAATTGATCGATCGCCTCCCGGCCCGCGGCCGGCTCGAGGGATGGTGGAACGCGCCCATCGGCAGCCTGGAGGCCCACGGGGTTCCGTCGAGCGCCCTGCCTGTCTTTGCCGCCTGGCTCGCGCTGCGCACACAGCGGCCGGTGCTCGCGCTCGTGTCCGATCCGGAGGGGTCGTTCCAGGAAGCGGGCGCCTGGTTTCGCGAGGACGTGCGCACGGTTGTGTTCCCCGCGGTGGAAACGTTGCCCTTCGACCGCCTCGCGCCGGATGAGGAAACGGTCCGGCGACGGCTGGAGGCGATCGATGGGCTCGGCCGCGGCGGGCCGGTCGTTGCCTTTACCTCCTGGGCCGCGATGACCCGCCCAACGCTGGCGCCCGAGGCGTTGAAACGCTGGAGCTTCACGCTCGCGCCGGGCGAGACCTACTCGCTCGATGACCTCTTGCACCGGCTGACGACCCTCGGCTACCGGCGCGAGCCGCTGGTGCAGGGACGTGGAGAGTTCAGCCTGCGAGGTGGCATCCTCGACATTTTTCCGCCCGACCGGCGTCGTCCGCTCCGCACCGAGTTCTTTGGCGACGAGCTCGAGTCACTTCGCGAGTTCGAGGTCGAATCGCAGGGCTCGGTCGGGAGCATCGCGACGGCGCGGGTTCTTCCGGCGGCGGAGCTGGTCCTGACCGCCGAATCGATCGCCGCGGCCGACGCCGTGCTGCATCAGCTCGACTTCAGCAACACGCTCCCCGAGGTGCGCGACCAATGGCTGGCGGACATCGAGCGGGTTCGATCGGGCGCCTACTTCGACGGCATCGAGGGCTTCCAGGCCTATCTCGATCCAGCGCAGCCGACGTTGTTCGATCACCTCCCGTCCGACGCGCTGATCGTGTCCATGGATGGCCCCCGATCGCTGGCGCAAGCGGAGCAGCGCGAGCAGGAGTTGCGGGAACTCGTCGGGGTCGAGATCGATCGCGGCGAGCTGCCACAGGGGCTGCGCCCGGGTTTGGTAGCGATCAAGAGCCTACGTGCCGCGACCCTTAACTGGCGGCGTCTCGAAATCGCGAGAGGCGCCGACCTGGGCACGATCGACCTGGGCTTCGAACCGGTCGATGCCTACGCCGGGCGGATCGACGCGTTTTCTGACCGGGTCCGGACCGACGCGCGCACGAAATCGCGAGTGCTGATCGTCACGCAGCAGGAACCGCGGCTTCGCGAGCTGCTGGAAGACCGCGACGTCTATCCGGCCGGCGGCGTCTTTGTCTGGTCACAAACCCCACTGTCCCCCGGCCTGGTCGTCCTCGGCAACCAAGCGGTGCCGCAGGGCTTCCGCATCCCGTCGCAGCGGCTGGAGGTCTACGGCGACAGCGACCTCTTCGGTGGATTGCGCCAGCGTGTTCGCCGCGGCGTCGTGCGGGCGCGCTCGGCTTCCTGGGACCTGGAGTTCGAGCCGGGCGACCTGATCGTCCACATCGACCACGGCATCGGACGCTTTACCGGCATGCGATTGATGGGCGACGACGGACAGGAGCGCGAGTACATGCAGCTCGAGTACGCGGACAGCGACAAGCTGTTCGTGCCGGTCGAGCATCTGGATCGCGTGCAGAAATACGTGGGTGGCGGCGATGCGGCGCCCAGGTTGCAGCGCCTCGGTTCGGGCGACTGGGATCGAGCCAAGCGCAAGGTGCGCGAGTCCGTCGAAGCGGTCGCGC
>Ga0070697_100004956_pt1 | contig 10221 bp, 17 predicted proteins | sample KBSK1501metaG_FD_65475 | JGI IMG/M metagenome (GOLD analysis project Ga0070697, IMG submission 65475) | Corn, switchgrass and miscanthus rhizosphere microbial communities from Kellogg Biological Station, Michigan, USA - KBS K1-50-1 metaG | ecosystem: Host-associated > Plants > Roots >... | reverse complement strand
CCTAGGCCAAAGCCGATGTGTGTCCACCGGCCCGGAAACGATCTTTTAGCCACCAGCGTAGCCGCCCAAAGCTCTTCTCGGAGTCATAAAATCTCGAACTGGGGATAGGATCTAAGTCACATCATTCATTTTTCCGCATCCTGCTAGGTCGGAAACCTCAGAATTTGCTTCCGTGCTGACTGCTTCACCTAGCCGCACCAGCACACCCGCATTTTTGGCTGCACGTCTGACATATTCCACCGTGGCAAGCAGGCGCTCACGTTGAACCTCGCGAAAGACCTTCGGAGTCAAGTTCGCTCTAAGAAATCGCTCTTCTGATGGATCTATGAGATTTAAGAAGGCTGGTAGATCTATGGGTTCGGTCAAGCGCGGAAGCTCATTTAGACTGCTAATCTGGGCGGTATTTCCGTGAACTGTTCGAAATAATATACGCAGCAGAGCGATCGAAGCGAATATGACTATCGTGACGGTCATCTCCGCAACAGGTTCAGAAGGGCCTGGTTCCAGGATTCCAGGTCCCACGTCGGAATGTGAGGACTGAGTTTACGAAGTATGGGCTCGCGCGCATATAAACTGACCAGCCAGACAAGGACGGCGCAGTTGTACCCGGCGCTTGAGATGAACGAGAGGATTTCGTGGCTAGTCATGCCGAACTGAACCCGAAGACTGTAGGCGGCGAGATTGACGCTCGTGAAGATGCCAAATCCCAAAGCAATGCCAAAACTCGGTTGACGCCACCGCAGGCCTAGAGCGGAGGTCAAGACAAAAAGAAGGAATAGCAGGCCCCCTTGTACGATCTGGAGGCTTCGCTCCATGGCAAAGAAAGCCGCAAGGACCAAGTCAGAATCAGAACTGCTAGTCAAAGCCGCAAGCAGCACCGCAATTAAGAGGAGGATGACGGCAGCCCACCGTAGCAGTGCGGATGCCAGATGGGTGATCCCCGCATAGGGTCGAAAGGTGTGAAAAAAGAGCTCACTAATTACTCCCAGCTGGAGCACTGCCTCCACCGCGTTCAAACCGAAGTACGCTTGGCTATAAGCACCCCGCGAGCTCCAGTGGTAACAATAGAAGAGCGCTAAAAATCTCAACAGTTGTTCGATGGTATACGCAAAAAAAAGCGGGTAGTCGCGATAGAGCTGCCGAGTCCACATACGGTATCCGATTGCGCTTTGCAACACAGGGAGCGGGACCCAAAGCATGTATTCAAATATGCGTAACATTGTGGACTGACCGCCGAAGAATAGCAGGTTGGCGGTCAGCCCACCAAGTGGGTTATTTACAGGCAGCGGGTGAACACGTCGGCCAAGGGCCGCCACCATCGGCCCACACGCGGGTTGGAGCCGATAAGCATACGAGAGTTGCGGTAAGCATTAGAATTTGAAGCAGTTTTTTCACGATAGCTCTCCTGCGGCCAAGATTGGCTCGCGCACTGAGAGGCTACCGACGCTGACTAGAAAGGATAAAAACTCCTGGTTTTTGTTACGTGTTCGGAAAACGGAACAGAAATGACTTTGTGGCTTGCCAAAGAAGACTTTGCATTTATGCGTGTCGTCACAGACGTAATGGACGTGGAATTAAAGCGATCGCTTCAACCCGGACATAAGCCATAGTCACATCTTGCTATCGAGCCAGGTTTGCAGACTCCTATGAGCTGGTTCCGGCAGTTCCAGGAATCGCAATCCAGCTCGTCCTTTAGTGTCGGCCCAAACCACTTCTGCATCGGCCCGGAGCCCGACGGCATTGGGCAATACGAACTTGAGACGAAATCTCTCAGCGAGACGAATCTCCTCCAGTGTCCGAATCGCCAAGCCCCCTATGCTGATATTGGTGGTCTTGGCCCTCAATTCCCTGCTTTCACCAGCGAGATAAATAGATACTTCGAGATTGCATCGGAAGCAGAGGCGGTATTCGCGGATCAGCAGACCTGTGGCGGCATATAGCACGCGCCTGGCCTGCTCTGCTACCACTGGTTTGACTATCATGAACTTTGCTCCGGCTGGCAAGCCATCGCGGGCATCTACTTCGGGTACGACGGCAAAAAGGACGGCTGTGCGATTCGATGGATATGAATTAATGTCCTTCAGCACGGTATCCGCACCGTTCAGTTCGCAGTCAATAATGATCGCCTCGAATTTTCGCTCGCCTAGCAGCCGGGCGGCCCTTGATACGTCGGTCACGACTTCTGTATCGATCCTCATGCCGCCAAGTAGACTTGGAAGTATGCTCTGGACTTCCTTGTCTTGAGATAATAGAAGGGCGGTCGCGTTCATATTTTTCTTTATCGCAGAGCTCTCATTGACTACACGATTCACCGAACAAACCAATGGCGGGAAGTCTCATGATCGTGCGTCTGGGCAAACCATAATTTCGCGGTCCGACCTGAATGTTCTTCTTGGAGAGAGTGAACAAAACAACGATTCTGTTCCCGTTCCAAAAACCGAACAGCGAGGGAAGGGTGTCAGTGCAAACCAGGTTCGAGGTTCAACGTCTATTCAATAACCAAGTGTATTGGGAACGCTGGAAACTAGACTGAACGGCCCGGTGAAAGCAGCCGGTTGCGGTGGCAACGCCGCAGAGGTTCCTGGAACGTCAAAAATTTTTGGCCGGGAGTTAGGTGCGGCTCACCACGTCGCCCTTGAGGGCACTTTTTGATGCCAAGGAGATAACGAGGACTGGTGATCCAAAACCTGGGAATTGCACGAAAGAGAAGATAACGATCACACTCCGCGCGACGAAAAGGTGCGTGTCTATACCGGAAATGCCCTCGACCTAACGGGCGAGCGCCGCCGCACCGACTATCGGCTCGACACAAATCGGCAGACGATTAACGAATCTTTCGAGATCAGAATCCGCAATCACAAGAAACAGCCAGTGGACGTTCGTGTGGTAGAGCACCTATACCGTTGGATTATTTGGGACACCTCGGCAAAGTCCGATCCGTACCGAAAGGCAGACAGCAAGACCATCGAGTTTTCAGTAACCGTTCCGCCGGATGGAGAGAAGGCATACGGGGCATTACACATGGTGAAACGGCGCGACCATAAACCAGGGTAGATCCTGAGCTCTTGATACGAATGTGGGGCATGGGCACCGACGCAAGCAGAACCTGAGCTACATGAAACAAAGACATCGGATCGCGGCAATAAGGTTGGCCAAACCCAGAAACAACCACAAGGTGGAGAGAATGTCTTCTGTTTGAGTGAGCACGTGGGGGAGTGCTTTGGCCAAAATGATCCAGATCGAGAATATCGCCCAGAATCCCCAGAACAGAGGCGGCACCCTTGCCAAGAGGGGACCTGTTTCTCGGAATCGCAATAAAACGAACGATGGTATCGAGAGCAGCACAAGAATCAAACCCAGACGGAAAGTCCGGTAAATCTTGTCATTGAGGCCGAAGTCTTTCAGACCGCTGCCCATTATCCAATCCGTTAAGACAGTGAGTCGACACGATGTTTCGCCTTGCCGAGGAGCGATAACGCGGATTATGCCGACTTATCGAGCGTGGACTTCGGCTTCTTGTTCTCAATGAGTTGCTCTATCGTCGCAATCATTTTTTGCACTTCTGGATCGCCTGGATCACCTTTAGCTTCTAATGCTGCTTTGGCGCCCTCAGCATCGAGCTTCCTAAATGATGGCAACGTATAAAACTTCCTTCGAACCTTCCGTTTTTTGGGCATACATGAAGTTAGCGCATAGTCAAATACTTTCTGCGTCACCTCGTTTTTGTTCCGAAAACAGGAACTATCGGGTTGAGATGTCAAACCTGTCGACGATAGCGCGGTGTCGGCATGCCAGGAAGGCCTCCGTGTCTCCCACATCTGCCACGCGAGGCCTCCGGTACAAAGTGAAGGAGCGTCATGGTGCAATAAACGAGGTTGTTGGGATTTCAGAACACGCTTAAAAGAGAAAAGAACCCTACCGGATCAGTTGAGGCCCGGGTCAGAGGTCCTTGCGGTTCTTTGGCGCAAGGCACACTTTTTGGCACAGGGGCCTCCGACAGGTGTGGTGTTTTCAGACGTATTAATAAAGGAGGGACTGAGATTCCACTGAGACAGCAGAAAACCGTCAAAACTTAAATTTAGAGGTGTCTCATGGAGTCTAAGGACTTAGCCACAATTGCGGAGTCCGTTGAATCATTTACGAGTGCCACTTCCGGCAAACTCGCGGAGCAATCCGCGCGCCTGATGGCAATCGAACAGAAAATCACTCAACCCGGCGGCGCTTCTTTCCACAGCGAGGGCTCAACCCTCGACATCTGCCGCAAGGTAATTGACAGTGACAAATTTAAATCCTTCGTCGAATCGAACGGCGGGCGAACCGGCAAGATCGACGTTGGAAGCTTCCACGTCAAAAGCGACCTCATCAACGCGACCGGCTTAAACCAGCCCCTCGTTCCTGGATTTCGGCGACCGGGGGTAATTGGACCTGGCAGCAACGGTTAACGATCAGAAACCTCATTCCCAATTTTCCGATTACGTCGAACATGGTCGAGTATGCCCGCGAATCTTCACACACCGACGGCGCTGGGATTCAGGCTGCCGAATCAGTCGCGAAGGGTGAGAGCGGACTGGGATTTGAGCTGCTCTATTCGCCCGTGAGAACGCTCGCAACCTGGCTGCCTGCGTCCACACAAATTCTTGCCGACGCACCCGCGCTGCAGAGTTATATCAACAGTAGGCTCCTGTACTTTCTGGGGCTGAAAGAAGAGCACGAAATTCTGAGCGGAACGGGCGTTGGCGTCGAACTTTCTGGCCTAATCACGAACGCTACTGCGTTCAACACAGCCGTGGTCAATACCACAACTGACACCTACATCGATGTCCTGGGGTTAGCAATTTCGCAATGCGCAGAAAGTTTGTTTCAGCCGGACGGAATCGTAGTCAATCCTAAAGATTGGAGCCGAATCCAGCGCATAAAAACTACCAGCACGAACGAGTACATCTTTTCCGATCCGCATTCAGCAGCCGGAAATCAATTGTGGGGTTTGAGCGTGCTTCCTTCGTGGTCAATGCCTGAATCTCAATTCCTAGTTGGCGCGTTTTCGATGGCATGCGCACTTTGGGATCGCCAACAAGCGACAGTCGAAGTCAGCAGGGAGCACAGTGATTATTTTGTGAGGAATATGTGTGCAATCCTCGCCGAGAGCCGTCTAGCTTTGACCATCTTTCGGCCCGACGCATTAATTTTTGGGGCTTTCCTTTCGGATCGTGAGGAGATTTGAATGCAGCATAACGATTTTCGATTCGAACTTAAAAGTGTGAGCGAGGCCGATGGAAGTTTCACCGGCCTTGCTTCCACATACGGCAACGTTGACTTGGGCAATGACGAAGTTATACCTGGGGCATTTTCCAAGACGCTGCGCGATGCTAAAGGGCCGTGGCCTCTACTTGCGGGGCACGATCCAAAGGAACAGATCGGCTTACGCCGAGTTGCAAGACAGCAATGCCGGCCTTTTAGTACGGGGCAAATTAAATCTTGCACTCGGAAAAAGCGCGTCAGTCTTATGCCCTGATGAGAGCGAAAGCGCTGCGCGGTTTGTCGATCGGCTATGACACTGTTCGCAGCGTAATGAAGGGCAAAGTCCGGCAACTCACGGAACTAAAACTTTTTGAAATTAGTTTGACGCCATTTCCGATGAACGAACTGGCGCTGGTGACATCCGTTAAGGATGCCAGTGATCCGGTTGAGCAGTTTCGGCGCGTCATGCTCTTATGCGCGCGTCAAATTGGTGGTGAGTGAAGTGTTTTTATTGCTGCGGGTGCTTGATTAAGGTCGCCCAGCAGCAAAGGGCGAGGCAGCGGCCAGATGGTGCGCGGCGAGAGGCCGCGACGGGCTTTTTCGAATGCTTTGGGCCTCATGAAACAGACTGCTGCCTCAGCGGTTGAGTGAAAACAATAAAATGGGATTCTCTATTCTATCTGAATCTCACCGGTCGCTTGAGCAAGGTGGCCTTAGTCAGATTCAGGGTATACGCTAAGAACCCGGCGACATAAAAGACACCGACGACCAACAGTGCGAGAGGTGGGTTGAACAAGATTTTCACTTTGTACGCCTTCTCCGCATGCGCGCGAATCCGAACTGGCATCTAAACAGTGATGCCCTCATTTCCTCGATGCAGCAGTGCCCGCGATCTTTCCTCTTGCTCACCTAAAACGCGATTAAGGTGCATTACAAGGTCCAGCAGTTTGTCCGAGTCCATTTCATTACTTGCTTGTTCTGCGAGGTGTTGCCAATCGTTTGGCTGGTACGGGGTCATAAGGAGCCCCTTTCTGCTATCCATCAAGCTACTCTGGATTCAAAACCGAGTCTGAGCAATAAAGCACACTCGTGGTCACGTTTCATGCCTCGAAAAGAAGTGAGCAATACTGAACAGCCTCGAAACATACGGCTTGGGTATCTTAAGCAACAGCAGGTTGTTATCTGAAGAGAAGCCTGTCCACGGGGGTCTGGACAACACCCCTCAGGCTTCTCTCCTTGCTTCGATTCCAAGCGATACACACTCAGGTACTGCCGCCTGTTCGGATTCGAGTCGAACCTAGCTCGTAAATACCCGATTCCAAAGTGATCACAATTGCACAGATTAGTGTGCATCGAGGAAGTAGCATGCCTTTTGTCCCAGAATGTTGTTCGCAGTGGAGCTGTCATGGACACGAATCAAAGACAAATCGCGCTATCTGTGCTCGAAGCCCTCAGAGAAGACCTAACGTACGCGCACCTCAACAATGGAAGTCGCGTCGTTGACGTCGCCGACCTTCGCCAGTTTATCTATGAACAGATGGGCCGCATAAGGACAAATGCACTCGTGTTGGATGGACTTTACGGCAACGACAACAGCCACGGCCAAGGTAGCAGCAAGAGTAGTGGCCACAACGGGAAAGCGCACTCCTAGCAATAAGTGTAGCTAGTACGAAGCAAGACCTAGTCCCACCTCTCGCAAGCAAGATCGCACGTGTGCCAACCTGGGACTGGCTCTTTGTGGCGTTCGCGCTCGAATAGTTTCTCTCGTCCAACCTTCTGCGAATAGCCACGATTGCAGATCATTCGGGATGGTTGAACGGACGCGGCTTGCGCGCAAGCGGCATTGGCCGGAATGAAATCGGCATCTGCTACTTCCTAGAATAACAATGGTATAGACGAAGAAAAGGCGAAGGCGTAGGATTTTTGCCAAATGGACGAAGGGCGAAAACGTGTGATCGGGCTCATGGCCGCGATCCTGAGCGCCATGCACATGCAAAGGGCGGATGACCTATTTGGAATGCCAAACGGCACGCCCGTCACTGACGGAATCATCGAAGCGAGCATTCAGTGGGCGGAGAGAATCATGCAGAGGATCGACAGCCTGCATCCTGGTCCACGCAAGTGAGGACACTCCGGTGTAAGACGCGAACTCGCTTGCTCGGATGTGGTAGCCGCAATCGAATAAATCTAACGAACGTCGAAAATCAGCGCGGAGAAGACGCTAGAGGAGTTAGATGTTATCCTCTACGGCGCGGGCGTGAGTTACTCGAACGCGGAGGGAAAATTGCTGGTAATGGCTTGCAACACGATCAGGAGAAGTGCATGAATTGTAAAGGGTTCAGATTTGTCTTGGTGTTCGCAACCGTGCTTTGGGTGGTAGGCCTGACCAGTTGTGCGCACGAACAGCAGTTGACGTCCATCACCGTTCAACCCAAGACTGAAACCTTCGGGGCTGCAAACATTCCGGTGAGCGCAGACACGGGGCTCAACGTTCAGCTCAGAGCACTGGGTACTTTTATACATCCGCCAGTGACCAAGGACATTACTGACCAAGTCATCTGGAACTCGAATACGCCAGACATGGTGACGGTCACCCCTGCGGGCCTGTTAGTCGTTACTGGCGTCGCTTGCGGGAGTGCTCTGGTTTCGGCAACGGTAACGACGAACAAGAGCTCGGGGAACCTGGACTCGTCAGGAGCTATAGTGACCGGTAACATGACCGCGAACGTCGTTTGCTTCGGCTCGGGGCCGACCTTGACGGTAAACTTCGCCGGGGCCGGTTCTGGAACCGTAACCAGTTCGCCTTCGGGCCTTAGCTGTGCAACGACATGCAGCGCGCACTTTACTAGTGGTACTGTCACATTGACGGCTACACCTAATGGGTCCACGTTTGGAGGTTGGTCAGGTTGCGACTCAACATCCGGGCAAGCATGCACCGTGAACCTTACCAGCGATCGCGCGGTCACTGTCACCTTTAACTGAAAAAGATCGGGCGGCCACCGTGGGCCCATCTACATAAATTACAAGCTCAGATGATATGGAGCCGGGAAATAGATCTCCTGCCCTTCGGCTTGGAGTTGCGTTTTACGTACTCGCATCAACGGCTTCGCGACAAATTCAGTGAAAGGGATTTCGTGCCGCGTATAGCCTTGCGCGAGAAAAACCGTGCGACAGTGCTTTTTGCAAGTCGGGCAGCGATAAGTCTTGCACTCTTCTGATTCAATTCCTGCGCGCCATACACCATGATCGCCGCAACTAAATTGGAAGAAGTGAATTAGTGTGTAACCTTCTGCTAGCAGCCCGAGTCTGAGGCGGTCGAAAGGTTGCACTGGAACAGTGTACAACCGCACCTCATGCCGCGGACTTTTTTCGTGGTCACGGACTGTGACTGTGCCGGGAACTTTAGCGGTTTGGCCTTCCGCTGTCCGCAACTAGCGCAGCGATGACCTTTTCGGAATGCCGAACGGCACGCCCATCACTGACCGAATTATCGAGGCGAGCATTCAGTGGGCGGAGAGGATCATGCAGAGAATTGATAAGCTGCATTCATATAAACGGATGCTAGGCACGTCCGTGACTGTAGCAAGAAAATTCATTTAGGATTTTGCTATTGCGCCGCCACCGTGTTTCTTCAATTCTTGGAGAACTTCGCGCGCGGTTTTGATTTCTTGGGCGTGCGGATCACTCTCAAGTGCTTTCTTCTGACGAGTGTGCAAAATCTTGAGCGCGCCCATTGGGTCATCCGGCCTCATGTCATTTGCGACCTGATTTAGCAGAATGTTTACGGTCGCACTCAGCTCTGACAGTGTGGCCTCCATAGTGAGTATTGCGGTTCCTATAGTCAAAATGGACTGCTCAATTTCTTCGGGGGTCATAATGGACGGATACTAACCACAGAACAGATGTGCGCGCAAGGTGCAGTCTCAATTGGTGCTATGAGCAGACGCCGTGACTAGGCAAAAAGACGGCCCGCCGGAGGATAGGTGACTCTTCGGCGGGCAGCCTTATGGTTTTTCCGGAACCGAATTGTGGGGACTCTTGGATTCTATCGTCGCGGAATGGGATGCCTACCCGACCCGCTTAACTCTGCGTCCGCCCGCTTTGGCGTAATTCTTGAGTCTGCGTTGAATATCGTTTCGGATGCGTTCCTGCTCGTGTCGCGCAAGTTCCAGGGCTTTTGCAGCCTTCTCTGTAGCGGATATGGCCGCGTCCGCAAGTTCCAGCCAACGGGCGGTGTACCCAGCAACTTCTTCTTCTTCCTTTTGGCGTATGGACTTCGGCATGTGGAACAGCTCGGCCAAGGTTGGGGGGACCTCGCGCCGCTTAGAATGTCCGGGATAATAGAAAAGTTGTACGGGTCGAAAGAATACGGGTCAGTGGTTACACGGTGCGGTGGTTTCATCGGTTGGGCCCGGCAGCGGGGAAAGGATGAGTGGTAACTTGTGCTGTAGCCACGTTTGCCTCTTAGCGGGGCGAACTGGTTAGAAAGAACAGGTGATTCACAATGGCGAGTAGAAACAGCACGCTCATCGAACTGACCGACACAATAGCATTCAACTTGACGTGCTCAGAATGCCATTATTCGGTGACCATTCCCAGAACTTCAGACACTCTGCTTCTTGCGACGAAGAAGCCTCTAACCTGCCGAGGTTGCGGCACAGTCAAGGAATCGGTGCTTGCGAAGAATCAAGAGGGGTCTCTTTTGCAATTACAACAGGAGCTAAAGAACATTGAAGAGGCACTTTCACCCAACCTCTCATTTTCTCTAGAGATTAAGAAAGAAGCCCTTGAGCTCCTGACCCCGCACGTCACGATTAAGGCGTAAAAAATAAGCCGCCCTGCGGTAGCAAACTGGTAGCACGGGAGGGGAAAAGAATGGCTCCTCAGGTAGGACTCGAACCTACAACCCTCCGGTTAACAGCCGGATGCTCTGCCATTGAGCTACTGAGGAGTGTAGCCGGAACATTCTTAAAAGGTTCCGGA